>Ga0310786_10002448_pt1 | contig 28328 bp, 26 predicted proteins | sample AusTroGonzalo_MG_FD_203881 | JGI IMG/M metagenome (GOLD analysis project Ga0310786, IMG submission 203881) | Bovine rumen microbial communities from tropical cattle in Woodstock, Queensland, Australia - Gonzalo_03 (v2) (version 2) | ecosystem: Host-associated > Mammals > Digestive system >...
ATTATCGCCCAACCACTTGATTGCTTTATCTGTCACACGCAAAGATATTTGACGTTCACTTAAACGTTTTTCAAGAATTTTTAATTGAATCTTTACTATATCACCCATAACATCTTTGCCCAATGGATTAAAGAAAACAATTTCATCGATACGATTTATGAACTCTGGTCTGAATTGTTTTTTTACTGCATCCATACTTGGCAAATTACTTGTCATTATTATGATAGTATTTGTAAAGTTTACTATGCGTCCCTGCCCGTCTGTTAATCTTCCGTCATCTAATATTTGCAAAAAGACATTGAACACATCTGGATTTGCTTTTTCAATTTCATCGAAAAGCAAAACTTGGTATGGACGACGACGAACAGATTCTGTTAATTCGCCACCTTGTTCATAACCAACATATCCCGGAGGCGCACCGATTAAACGCGCAACAGAATGTGGTTCCATATATTCACTCATATCAATTCTTGTCATCGCAGTATCATCGTTGAATAAATATTCAGCTAATGCTTTTGCAACTTCTGTTTTACCTACCCCCGTTGGTCCCAGGAACATAAACGAACCCGATGGTCTGCGTGGATCAGAAAGTCCTGCACGTGAACGACGTATAGCACGCGCAACAACAGACAACGCATGGTCTTGACCAACAACGCGTTTACGCAATTCGTCTTCAATGTTTAATAATTTAGATTGTTCTTCAACACTTAATCTGTCTGCTGGAACACCTGTCCATTTACTAACAACCGCTGCGATATGTTCTGGCAAAACTGTTTTATATTCTTTGGATTCGCTGTTTTGTTTTTTGATTTCTTCTTCCAGTTGCGGAATCTTTCCATACTGCAATGCAGACGCTTTTTCATAATCACCATTACGCATTGCAATTGCAACCTCTGCACGCGCAGCATCCAGTGCAGCCATGGCATCAGACAGACCTTTCATTTTCTTTTGTTCGTCCATCCATTTCGCAGTCATTTCTTTAGATTCTGCAGACATTTTTTCAATCAAAGATTCCAAATCTTTCAAACGTTTTTTAGATTCTTCATCTTTTTCTTTTTTAAGTGCTTGCTGTTCAATTTTCAATTGCATTAAATGTCTATCCAATTCATCAAGTTTTTCTGGTTTAGATGCAATTTCAATACGAACACGTGCAGCAGCTTCATCAATTAAATCAATCGCTTTATCTGGCAAAAATCTGTCTGTGATATAACGGTTGGAAAGTTTTACCGCCGCCACCAATGCAGCATCTGCGATACGCACCCCATGGTGTCCTTCGTATTTATCTTTAAGTCCACGCAATATAGAAATCGTATCATCAACTGTTGGTTCATCCACATAGACAGGTTGAAAACGACGCGCCAATGCTGGATCTTTTTCAATATACTGACGGTATTCGTCCAATGTAGTTGCACCAACACAATGCAATTCGCCACGCGCCAACATAGGCTTTAATAAATTGCCCGCATCCATAGAGCCTTCGCCCTTGCCTGCACCAACCATAGTATGCAATTCATCAATAAACAAAATTATTTCACCGTTTGATTCTTTAACAGCTTTTAAGATTGCTTTAAGGCGCCCTTCGAATTGACCGCGGAACATAGCACCCGCCATCAATGCCCCCATATCAAGCGACAATAATTTTTTATTCAACAGATTTTCAGGCATATCGCCCGATACTATTCTTTGTGCCAAACCTTCAACTATGGCTGTTTTACCAACGCCAGGGTTTCCGATTAACACAGGGTTATTTTTTGTTCGACGCGACAAAACTTGAATAGTTCTGCGCACTTCATCTTCACGACCAATAACAGGATCTAACTTACCTTCACTTGCCAATTTAGTAAAATCAGTAGTGTATTTTTCAATCGCCTGTTGTGGTGTTTCTTGAATATCATCTGGATTCATCGAATTACCTCTTGTTTTTTTATTTCCCTATTTATATAGTCACACTTTTTATAAATTCAAGCCATCGGACAATAAACCCAAAAGCATCAAAATATTTTTTGCTTTTTCAAGATTTTTGTTATACTTCCTTCCAAGGAATAAAGGATTACACTATGTTTTTTTCAGATAAAGATTTACAACAAATAAAATCTCACGATTTAGAAATCAATAACATTCAACAACAAATCAAAAATTTTGAGCAAGGATTCCCTTTTGTAGATATTGTAAAACCTGCAACATCTGCTGACGGCGTGATTCAGTGTGACGATAATGACATTGAAAAAAACATTAAGGTTTATGATGAATATGCAAAGACACACAAAATTGTAAAGTTTGTTCCTGCTTCTGGTGCGGCCACCCGTATGTTCAAGGATTTGTTTGATTTTGCTGCAACAGGCAACATGAATGCTGTTGCAGAAGAAACTATAAATAACTTTGATAAGTTTGCTTTTTATGACAAAACAAAATCAGATAAATCAGATATCATAAATTACATTCTGGATAAATATGGCAATATGCCAAAAGGTTTAATACCTTTTCATAAATATAAAAACATTGTAAAAACACCTGTCGAAGAACATTTAACAGAAGCTGCGAAATATGCAACATCCGGCAATGTCGCACATATTCATTTTACTGTATCGCCAGAACACAGACAAAATTTTAATGAATTGTTAAATCGTGTTATACCATTATACGAATCTGAATACGGTATAAAATACGATATCACCATGTCTGAACAGAAAAAATCTACAGACACAATCGCGGTAAACATGGACAACACACCGTTCAGAAACCCTGATGATTCTTTGTTATTCAGACCAGCGGGACATGGTGCTTTGATTGAAAATCTTAATGATATCGATGCAGATTTAATCTTTATCAAAAACATAGATAATGTTTCTTGTGATTATTCTGACACAATCAAATACAAAAAACTGTTAGCGGGAATATTGGTATCAATTCAATCTAAGATTTTCAATTTGATTCGTAAAATTGATAGCGGTAATACAGATATCGAAACAGTACATAATTTTATAACAAATGAAATTGGTATAAAATTAAACGGCTTTTTATCAATGGCGGAATACAAAGATATTTTGAATCGCCCATTGCGCGTTTGCGGTGTAGTAAAAAATTCTGGCGAACCAGGTGGCGGGCCTTTCTGGGTTCGTGATAAAAGCGGAAAAATCAGTTTACAAATTGTAGAATCCAGCCAAATCGCCCCTGAATCCAAGGATATAATGAAGGAAGCCGAATATTTTAATCCGGTAGATTTAGTGTGCGGAACAAAAGATTATAACGGAAATAAATTCGATTTGACCAAATACATTGATAAAAACACAGGTTTTATTTCCGAAAAATCTAAAAACGGGAAACCGTTGCGTGCTATGGAACGCCCAGGCCTTTGGAACGGCGCAATGGCCAATTGGAACACAGTATTTGTAGCGGTTCCAGCCTCTACATTTTCTCCTGTGAAAATGGTGACATATTTACTGAAAGATGCCCATCAAGTGAAATAACACCAAAAAATAAAAACAATTCTTGACTTTTGGCAAATTATATTATAAATTATGCCTCAGTAATTAAAGGATTAAATATGCCACGTGTATGTAAAGTAACTGGAAAAAAGACAATGGTGGGAATGAATGTATCGCATTCTATGCGTCATACAAAGCGTACTTTCTTGCCTAACTTACAAAAATTATCGTTCCACAGTGATATTTTGGGACGTGATTTCAGCCTTCGTATTTCGACAGCTGGATTGCGTACATTAACCAAACACGGTGGATTGGACGCCTATGTAATGGCGAAACCTGTATCCCGTTTGACACCAGATATGGCTGCAATCAAAAAAGCCATTGAAAAGAAAAACGGTAAAGCCGAAGCACCTGCAAAAAAACCGGTTCACAAACCAACCCGCAGTGCAAGATTGGTAAAAAAGGTTGAATCCAAAAAAGCAGCTGCAAAATAATAAGCGGTTGCAACAGTTCTGGCTCTGTGGTGGAACTGGTAGACGCGCTTGACTCAAAATCAAGTTCCGAAAGGAGTGTCGGTTCGATTCCGACCAGAGCCACCAGAAATAAGAAATCGTCCCTTGCGGACGATTTTTTATTTCTGTTCGTGGTTGTGGGTTGGAATCGAACCGCGGTTCGGCATCCATTTATTTTCCATATTCACTAGCCAGTTTAGAAAACCTACATTGATCCATAAATGTTCCATCAGGTGCTCTAAATGATTGACGTTCATTGCCATCATGGTGAAAACCTGACTTTTGAATAGATTTAAAAGAATTTATATTATCTTTCATACATTGACGACAAATTCTGTTTGCGTGCAATCTTTCAAAGGCAATTTCTTCTATTTTCTTGTGAATTTCTTGGTTAAAACCTTTGCCCCAATATTTTTTCAAAAACCAAACATCTGAACACTGAATTGTTCTGTTTTCTGGCCAAAAATGAATACGTTGATAACCAACTAAATTATTGTCATAAAACACAAACCAATCTACACCGTTATGGCACCACTTTGCGTGTCTTTGCATCATTTCTAATGTTTCAGATTGTGATTTTGGTAATATCCCTTTTTCTACCATTGGGGCATATTTGAAATTTTCGGGATTCTCATTTTTAATTGCATCCCATACCAATTTAGCGTTTTTAGGCGTTGGTTCCAATATACGCATTTCCAGACGTTCTGTTTTTAAATCACGTTTAAACAATTCAAAAAACTTTTCCATATAAGTCATTTATTGTCCCTTTTAGTATATAACTTTATTATAACATAAAAATGTTCACTGCTAAAAACAAAAATCGTCCCCAAGGGACGATTTTTTAGTTGTTTCTCCATATCACACTTTCAAATAAACTTTCTATTTTTTGTTTTAATTCGTCATCATTGAAAAACTGTTCACGCATGTCGGGGGTTGTTTGGCGTGCTTCTTCTTCGTGATAAGGCGTATATTTTTGCACTGCGAAGTTTTTAACACCAAAACCGCTGACAATTTTTGCGATTTCCAGTAAATCTTCTTTGCTTACAAATCGTGGATCACAAGTTGTACGTACTTCCAATCCGCGCCCTGTTGAAACCCAATATTTTAATGATTCTGTCATTCTATCATACGCGATATCGACACCTGTTAAATCTTTGTAGTGTTCACGTGTTGCCTTGAAATCAAGCCCTATCCAATCAACGACATCAACAACTTTCTTTAATAAATCTGGGTAAAAACCGTTCGTATGCAAACCAATCGCAAACCCCAGTTCTTTGACACGTTTCATATAATCGATTGTAGTGTCCGCCTGCATTAATGCTTCGCCACCGGAAAAGACAATGCCTTCCAGTTTTCCTTTGCGTGCGGCAATCCAATTAAATACTTTTTCAGGGTCATATTCGCCCTGCTCCACTGCAATCAGATGCGAATTGGAACAATATGCACAATTCAGCGGACACCCTTTCAAAAATAATACGGCGGCTAATTTCCCTGGAAAATCTATAGTCGTAAAGGAAACCAGGCCGCCGATTTGAAGGTCTTTCATAAAACAGTTCCAGATTATGCGGCTTTTCTTAATAATTCTTCATGACGTGCACCCGCAGTCAAAGAATTTGCTTCTGTAAAGGTTTTTCTTTCACAAAATTCAGCATATTTACCGATATTGAAATTTCTTACCGGTCTGATATATCCCATTGAACGTGAAAATGTTTCGCATGGTGTTCTTTGTTGTGGGTTCATAATACTCTCCTTTCCTTTTTTTATTATTTTTTTATTATTCGTGGTCGCCGCATTTACAGTGGCAATCATTATTGTTTGCAGCGATTTCTGCATCACATTTTGGACAGAAATCGTGTTTACCTGGTAAATAGCCGTGTTTCGGACAAATTGAAAATGTAGGTGTCAAAGTCATATATGGGACTTTGTAATTTTCGAATATTGTACGAACGATTTTTTCGGCCGCTTCGCCAGATGAAACTGGTTCTCCCATGTACAAGTGCAACATTGTTCCACCTGTATATTTGCGTTGCAATTCTTCTTGGTGTTCAAGGGCGACAAATGGGTCGTCTGTGAAATACACCGGCAATTGAGTTGAATTGGTATAATAAGGCGCATCTTCTGTTCCCGCTGTTAAAATATCAGGGAAGTTCTTTTTATCTGTCTTTGCAAAGCGATATGCACAGCCTTCTGCAGGTGTTGCTTCTAAATTATACAGATTGCCTGTTGTTTCTTGGTAATCAGCCAAATTGGTTCTGATGAAATCCATTACTTCCAAGACCAAGTTTTTACCAAATACTGTTGCGATATTATCAGTGCCGTTTGTGAAATTCATAACCATTTCGTTTGCACCGTTAACACCGATTGTTGAAAAGTGATGATTCCAGTTGCCCAAATAACGTTTGGTAAATGGATACAAACCACGTTCCAAATTCTTAGAAATGATTTTACGTTTGATTTCCAATGAATCGCGTGCCAAATCAAGTAAGCGTTTCAATTCGCGCAGCAAACCTTCGCGATCGCCCTTGTGAGTATAACCAAGACGTGCCAAGTTAATTGTCACAACGCCAATAGAACCGGTCTTTTCAGCCGAACCGAACAAACCGCCACCGCGCTTCAACAATTCACGCACGTCAAGGCGTAATCTGCAGCACATAGAACGTACATCTGTCGGGTTCAAATCACTGTTCAAGAAGTTTTGGAAATTAGGTATTCCATATTTTGCCGCCAAATCAAACAAAGGCTTTACATTTTGATGTTCCCAAGGAAAATCGTCTGTAATGTTATATGTTGGAATTGGGAAAGTAAATGGACGGCCCTGGGCATCACCTTCGGTCATAACTTCGATAAAGGCTTTATTAATCATGTCCATTTCAGCCTGCAAATCACCATAAGTGAAATCGACCATTTTTTTACCTACAAAAGGACGTTGTTCACGCAAATCTTTTGGGCAAGTCCAATCGAAAGTAAAGTTGATAAATGGTGTCTGGGTTCCCCAACGACAAGGCACAGAACAATTAAACACCAACGTCTGCATTGCGTTTTTCACATCCGAATAAGACAAATTATCAATACGAACATAAGGTGCCAAATATGTATCAACGGAAGAGAATGCCTGAGCCCCAGCAAATTCGTTTTGCAACGTACCAAGGAAATTCACCATATGAGAAATCGCGGTTGCCATATGTTTTGCAGGTTCACATTGCAAGTATCCTGGAACGCCGTTAAATCCTTCGTATAACAATTCACGCAAAGACCAACCTGCACAATAACCGGTTAACCAACCCAAATCGTGAATATGGAATGCGGCAGATTTATGAGCATCTGCGATATCTTTTGGATACAAACTTAACCAATATTCTGCGGTCATACGTTCAGAAGAACGCAAGATAAGACCACCAATAGAATAACCAATATTTGCATTTTCTTTAACGCGCCAGTCAGCTTCGGAAACATAACCATCAATAACTTCGACAGCATCAACCAACGAATCACGAATTTCGGCACGTTTTTGACGATATACTATATAAGATTCTGCTGTTTTATATGCATGCATATCCATAAGAGTTTGGACGACTATATCTTGGATATTTTCAACATTTGGTGTTTGACCGGCATATTTTTTATCCAATCTTTTCAGAACATCTTGGGTAATTTTGACGATGTCAGCATCAGACACTTCGTGTGTGACAGCCACAGCAGCTTTGATTGCATCAAAAATCTTTTTGGCATCAAATGGCACTACTTCCCCAGAACGTTTTTGTATAGATTCCAATTCGCATGTAAGCGTTGATACAACTTGAATTTTTGTTTCGTTCTTATTTTCTGCCATCTTTTTACCCCTATAATTTGACAAAAATACTATATATAGTGTTTTTTGAGTTCCTTTTAACACAATATACAGTATTTATCGCCGATTCTCATCTTAAAAAAAAATTTTTTTTTGATTTTTATGCTTGCTTTTTTGTGTTGCCCATTGTGCGCGGGTTTGGGACAGTTTTCATGCAACCGATTCGGTGTGTTTTTGTACACTAAATATCGTTTTGTGTCTATTTTCGTCAAAAAAAGCATAAAAAAACGATTCGGAAAAGCAAAAAAATCAAAATATAGATAAAAAATTATCGATTCGTGTCAAGATATTGATTTTTTATAATATCGTATTGAATAAAGGCCTTTTTATGAAGCCCACACAAAAAAACAGTAAAAAATTAAGAAAATGGGATGATGGGACGACCCAAACAAAAATAGCTGATTCGTTGCGAAAGCCACCATCCCATGTTTTTTATATTCTCTCTTCTCTGCTTTCGCATATTGTAATGATAACATAAAAAAATATTTTTGCAAAAAAAAGAATGTCGGGCCGACATTCTTTCCAAGATACAAAGTCTGTAAAGTTTTTAATCGCGACGTCTGTGTTCGTATTCACATGTTGGTTTGTCGCCGAAAATCCATACAAAAAGCCAGATTAACGCGGCCAAACCGATAACCGCATAAACCAAGCGTGATAAAATTGTCATTGGGCCAAAAAGCCAGGCCACCAAATCGAATCTGAAAAATCCGACCAATCCCCAGTTCAATGCACCAATCAAAGACAAAGGTTTCAAAACATAATGTGTAAATGCACCCATTTTTTTCTCCTGTGGTTAAGTAAGTGTTAGTCTTTCAAGACAACATCATTATATCGCAACCGAAATTGCAATTCCGCAGGAACGGTTTCACATAAATATGCACACATTGTAAAAAAACACCCCGCGGTTGCGGGGTGCTTTTTTCGTTTTACGCAAATTATTTTTTGCGTGGGTATTTAACCGCAGCCTGAGCCGCCGCCAAACGTGCAATTGGCACGCGGAACGGTGAACAAGATACTGAATTAAATCCAACCTTGTGGAAGAATTCAACAGATTCAGGATCACCACCGTGTTCACCACATACACCAAGATGTATGTTGTCGCCCTTGGTGCTGCGTGCTTTTGCAACAGCGTCTTTAATCAACAGACCAACACCCAATTGATCAACGGATGCAAATGGATCTGCGACGTAAACACCGCGTGCACGATATTCATCTAAGATTTTACCAGTATCGTCACGTGACATACCCAATGTTGTTTGTGTCAAATCGTTTGTTCCAAATTCGAAGAATTCACAACTTTCTGCGATTTCGTTTGCCAACAATGCGGCACGTGGCAATTCAATCATTGAACCAACATGGTATTCAACACTGTCGCCCGTTTCTGCGAACAATGCAGATGCAGTTGCGTCGATAACAGATTTAACAATATCCACTTCTTTCTTTGATCCAACCAATGGAACTTCGATTTCAGGGAATACTTGAACACCTGCTTTCTTGCATTCGATAGCAGCAGACAAAATCGCGCGTGTTTGCATTTCGCAAATTTCAGGGTATGTAATCGCAAGTCTGCAACCACGATGTCCCAACATTGGATTTTGTTCTTTCAACGCTTCACTGCGTGCCTTTACGAATTCAACAGATTTACCAATGTGTTGTGCCAATTCTGCCATGTCTGCTTCGGTATGAGGCAAGAATTCATGTAAAGGTGGATCGATTAAACGAATTGTCACTGGCAGGCCGTCCATAATCTTGAACAATTCAACAAAGTCTGCTTTTTGATATGGCAACAATTTATCCAGCGCAGCACGACGTCCCGCTTCATCATCAGCCAAAATCATTTCACGCATATCTTGGATACGACTTGGGTCAAAGAACATGTGTTCTGTACGTGCCAATCCGATACCTTCGGCACCAAAATCACGTGCTTGTTGTGCGTCTTTTGGTGTTTCTGCGTTTGCTTTAACTGTCAATGATTTGATTTCATCAACCCATTTCATCAATGTTCCAAAATTACCAGTCAATTCTACAGATACTGTTGGAACTGCGCCTTCGATAATTTCACCCTTCGCACCATCAATAGAAACCCAATCACCTTCTTTGATAACCGCACCAGATGTTGTTTTCATTGTTTTTGTTGCATAATCAATCTTAATATCAGGTGAACCAGATACGCATGGTGTTCCCATACCACGTGCAACCACCGCTGCGTGTGAAGTCATACCACCGCGTGCAGTAATAACACCCTGAGCAGCATTCATACCCGCAATATCTTCTGGGGAAGTTTCAACGCGGATAAGCATAACTTTTTTGCCTTCTTTCTTCCAAGCTTCTGCGTCTTCTGCGTTAAATACAGCCTGACCAACAGCAGCACCTGGGGATGCTGGCAAACCAGTTGCGATAACTTTCTTTTCTGCCTTTGGATCCAACATTGGGTGCAACAAATGATTCAATTGATCTGCACCAACGCGCAAGATTGCTTCTTCTTTTGTTAACAAGCCTTCTTCAACCATTTCTACGGCCATACGGACAGCAGCAGCCGCTGTTCTTTTACCATTACGGCATTGCAACATCCACAATTTTTTGTGTTCAATTGTGAATTCCATATCTTGCATGTCTTTGTAGTGTTGTTCCAATTTATTACGAACATCAACCAATTGCGCATAAACTTCTGGCATTGCTTCTTCCAATGAAGTACGTCCAGAATCATCTTTTGCCATTGGCTGTGGTGTTCTAATACCTGCCACAACGTCTTCACCTTGGGCATTAATCAAGTATTCACCATAGAATTTGTTTTCACCAGTTGCTGGGTCACGGCTGAAACATACGCCGGTTGCACTGTCATCGCCAGAGTTTCCAAACACCATCGCTTGAACGTTAACAGCGGTTCCCCAATCGCCTGGGATATTATTCAACTTACGATATGTGATTGCCTTTTTGGACATCCAAGAACCAAATACAGCACCGATACCCAATTTCAATTGTTCCCATGGATCTTGTGGGAATACTTTACCGATTTTAACACCGATTTCCTTGAACTTTTCAACCAATTCTTTCAAATCTTCGGCTGTCAATTCTGTATCGACTTTATAACCTTTGTCTTCTTTCATGCGTTCCAAAGTGTGTTCGAACAAATCAATATCTGCGCCTAACACAACGTCGCTGAACATCATGATAAAACGACGATAAGAATCATAAGCAAATCTTTCGTTATTTGCAGCCTTTGCCAAAGCTTTTACAGTTTCGTCATTCAAACCTAAATTCAGAACTGTATCCATCATTCCAGGCATAGAAACGCGCGCACCAGAACGAACAGACACCAACAATGGATTTTCGTTATCTGCGAACTTTTTACCCATAATAGATTCAATATGTGCAACCCCAGCCTTTACTTGATCCATCAAATCAGACGGATATGTTTGACCGTTTTCATAATAATATGTACAAACATCAGTTGTAACGGTAAATCCCGCAGGCACCGGCAATCCAACCAAATTCATTTCTGCCAAGTTAGCGCCCTTTCCGCCCAACAGATTACGCATATCTGCACGACCTTCTGCGGCACCATTTCCAAATGTGTAAACCCATTTATTTGCCATGGTATCTCCTTTATGATTAGTTTACTTAAATAGACCGGCGTATTGTGAAAAAAAACATTTACAATTGCAAGGACAAAATCATAAATATTCATTTTTTATCTAAAAATAGAGATATTGACAAATGTCGATAAATTAGGTAATCTGTCCCTGAATAAGTTATGGGACAGAAAAAATGCAAAAAATAACAGAAAATATGTTTATTAAAAATTACAAACGTATGTGGCCGTATATAAAACCGTTTTGGGGCCGTGCGTTGTTGACTATCTTGTTGGCAATACCTGTTGGTATGTTGGACGCTGTAATTGCGTGGGCTATTAAACCTTTTACCGATGGCATGATAAGTTCGAACCCATTATTTCCGAATTGGTTGTTGCCTATAGTGATTGTTGCTTTTACATCTGTTCAGGGCGCTTTGACGTACACTGTTGGTTATCTGAATACTTGGGTTGGTGGAAAGATTACTAACCTGTTAAAAGCAGATTTATTCAAAAAGTTATTAACATTTGAAACAGAATATTTCACATCGAAAAACTCTGGCGATATTTTGGTTAAATTCAGTGGCAATGCTGATACTGCCTGCACCGGATTGTTAAGCAATGTAAAATCTTTTGTACAAAAGTTCTTTACATCAATTTCTTTGATATTCGTATTGTTTTATAATTCTTGGCAATTGGCGTTAGTGTGTGTGACGATATTGCTTTGTGCTTTTTTGCCGATGATTTCATTGAAAAAACGTATAACCCCTGTATTAAACCGTTCTATGCAGGCTGGTGCATATTTGACAACAAAATACAATGAAACATATTCTGGCAACAAAACAATTATTTCATATAATTTAGAAACATATCAAAACAATAGATACTTGACTGTTTTGGATGAAACATTCAATTTAAATATGAAATTATTCAAAAGAACACAATGGTTAACACCAGTGATACATATTGTGTTATCTTTTGGAATTGCATTGGCTTTGTGGTTCGGTTCTTATTTGATTTTGCATGGACATTTGACCACAGGTGGATTTGTATCGTTCTTAACATCATTGATTTTGTTATATACCCCTATCAAAGCATTAGGTGGCGATTATAATTCGATATTGAAATCGTTTTGGGCCATAGAACAAGTCTTTGATGTATTAGATGCAAAATCTGCAATTACAGATTCTAAAAACGCTATTGAAATGCCAAAGACTCACAAACAGATTAAATTCAACGATGTGTCGTTTAATTATTTACCTGGTGTACCAGTATTACAGCATGTCGATTTAACTGTTAACCAAGGTGAAACTATCGCAATAGTTGGTAATTCTGGTGGAGGAAAAACAACATTGGTGAATTTGTTGCCACGTTTTTATGATGTAACGGACGGTTCTATCACTGTTGACGGCACAGACATTCGTGATTTCACATTGCATTCTTTGCGTCAAAATATTGCTGTTGTTTTCCAAGACAATTTCTTGTTCGAAGGTACTATTCGTGAAAACATAATGTTGGGCAACGAAAAAGCAACCGAAGAAGATATTAAACGTGCAACAAAATTGGCTTATCTGGATGAATTCTTGGCAACATTGAAAGATGGCCTTGACACCAAGATTGGCGAACGCGGCATTACTTTATCTGGCGGTCAACGTCAACGTGTTGCGATTGCACGTGCATTCCTTAAAAACGCACCAATATTAGTTTTGGACGAAGCAACTTCTGCATTGGATAATAAGTCAGAAGCAGTTGTGCAAAAAGCGATAGAAAACCTTATGCATGATAAAACAGTGTTTGTTATCGCACACAGATTATCAACTATTCGCAACGCAACAAAAATCATTGTCGTAAATGATGGCCAGATTGTAGAATCAGGTTCTCATGATGAATTGTTGAAATTGGAATGCGGTGCTTATAAAACATTGTATGAAATGCAATTCAAAACAAAAGAAGAAAAATAAAAACAAAGGTCGCAATCGCGACCTTTTTTAATTATTTTTTCACAAAAATATTTTCAGGTGTATTTATATTACAAATACCAATAATAAAGTCTATCAGTGCCCATATCGCAGTAATAAAAACACCTAATATTGTACAGGTTAATAAAAACATTGCGACACCAGAACCTGTTTTTCCAGCATAGAAACGGTGCACACCAAAAATGCCTAAAAACCAACACAACAACAGGTAGACACCTATTGATTTAGAAAAATCATATTGAACATACCCACATTTTGGGCAGGCTTTTGCTTTATCAGAGTGCCTTGCACCACATTCACGACAGTAAATCATAGCCATCATTTATCCTTTTGTTTATATATGGAATTATACCACATTTCTGCTTGTTTTTCACAAAAAATTGTTCTAATCTGATTACTTCTTAACCAGTTTTTTTAATTAAGGATGAAAAAATTATGAAACGTTTAGTAATCGAAAAACCAAAAACACCTTCAGACACTCAAAATCCATATATAGCAACAATGAAAGGACCATTTAATTTTTATCTACATGAACTAAAACCTTTGATTGCACAAATAGGCCAACAAAAGTTAGACGGCATGCACGGATTAAACACTCACACAACATCTGTTGTTTTCCGTGGTATAGATTATGCTTTACATATGGGGCAAGATCCAATTCCTGTGGTTTTTGCATGTGCTTTTCATGATATGGCGCGCACAAACGACGGATATGAAACAGAACACGGCAAACAAGCAGTTCCTATGGCAATAAAGATTATGAAAAAATTTCCTGGTTTATTGAACCAAGATACGCGTTTTTCTATTATGTATGCGATTCTGAACCACACAACCGGCAAAATAGCTCCAGATTATATTTCAGCATGCCTTTGGGACGCAGACCGCACACGCATGGCATGGCAAAACGGTTTTGATGGAAGTTTTTTCAATACAAATCGTGGCAGCTATGTTGCACAACATTACAGAAAATATCTTGAATACCAAAGATCTTATTTTCCACAAATCAATTGGTCAAAACAGTATTAAAATCCGTGCGGCAGGCAAAAAACCTGCCGTATTTTTTTATGAAATAAAATCCTTGTGTATATCTTTTTAGAAGGGTATAATATCTTACGTGCAAGGACACGTAACAAGGAGAATTATCATGAAATCAAAAATATTATTAATGGGTGCATCCGCAATAATGTTGTCTGCAGCGGGCGCAAGCGCAACAGAATACAGACCTTTCGTTGGTGTTGCAATGGGAATCCAGGGACTTATTTACGATGATGCTATAGAAGAAAATGCAAATTATTATTTACCAAAAGATTTTGTTGCATTTGGGATTGAAGGTGGTGCACGTTTTGGTTCTTACAACAAGATTTATAATGGTGGATTTTCTGTAAACATCGACACAACAGATACAGAAAAAGTAACAGACAAATTCACAAATGAAGAATATGCAAAAATTAAAACAACTGCTTTGACTGCAACATATGATAATTTTATCCGTATCAGCGGTGACAAAGCAAAACGTATTGATTTAGTATTGGGTGCAGGTATGGGCGCAATGAATTATCATTTTGATTCTCAAACCGCAAAAATAGGCGATGAAACAGCATGGTCCACAGAATTTGCATTCAAAGCTGGTCTTGATTTCGAATTGTCGAAAAACTTGACTTTGTCTGCAACAATGCGTTGGTTTGTTCCTACACGTGAACATTATAACGTAGCAACGTCATATATCGCTGGTGGTGCGATTAAATACGCATTTTAATATAAAACTTACCATCGATTAACAAAAAACGCCCCAGCGGGCGTTTTTTTATAAAAAGAAACGTTTAATTAAAATGGCGGTCAAACCGCCATTTTAATAACAGAACAAAAAAACTATTCAACCCAAATTTTTGCACGTGTGGAAGAATTGGACGAACTGACCGGAACGGTAGATTCATATGTTTTAGTGTATGTAATTTTACCGTCGGCCACAGAAACATTAGAAACACGATCCCCAGAACCGCTTATAACAATTCTGCCTTTTGGGTTTGATGTTGCGTTATATTCGGAAGTCAAAGCGGTAACAGCCCCCTTAACATATCCAGAAGTTGCAACCACACCTTCATTTGCCGCAAAAACCGGGGAAGTTATTGTTAAAATTGATAAAATACAAAATACTTTTTTCATGATTCAAACGAAATATTTTTTATTATATTAATTTTATATTTTGGGTTGAAAGATTGTGCCGAAACACAACCTTTCAACAAATTTGTTTAGTTATTAATTAAACGTTTCAGCAGTAGTATCTGAAGCATTGTCATAAAAACCAGGTACAGAAACTGTAATACCTGTGATATTACCCGTTGCAGTACCAGATGTTATGCCAGTACCTGTAAAGGACGAAGTAACAGTACCAGATACCGTTCCACCTGTTACACTTGCATCAGTGTTCGAAAGAGAAACAGTTGCTGTACCGGTTGTTGTATCATCCCCCCATGTTGTAAGTGTTGCCACAGACGCAGAAGAAGGAACACTTACTTTTGCACCACTAAGCGAACCACTAGAGAATGTAGAAGAAACAGTACCAGTTGGGGTTCCAGAAACCGTTAACGATGCTCCTGTTTTGGAAGCAGTCGCTTTGTTAACAGTTGCCACCACGCCTTCTTTATTTGCTTTGCCAGAAATATCTTGGTGCGTCACACTACCTGAAATAGCGGTGATTTTACCGTTTTCTTCTGTGATAGACAACGCCAAATTACCGTTTCCTGCTGCTGCTGTCTGAGATTTAGTAGCATCCAAATTGCCGATAGCATTTGTTATCTGTGTACCAGTTTCTGTCTTTGTATAAGCATCTGTAATACCATAGCCAGACAGAGTTGTTGCTTTATCTGCTTTACCCTTGATTGCCGCACCAACCGTACCAGTATTATAAGTTGCAGAGGCATCGTATGTACCTTGAGCTGATACATTTGCTTTACCCGTTGTGGTTAAATTGCTTAAATCTGTAGTTGCTCTACCAGAAAGGCTTTGGTGTTGTGTCAAAACAGCTGTACCTTGGACTTTCAAAGACTTAGCATCGATGTCGTATCCTGTTGCACCGTCATCCAATTTACCTTCAACTGCGGCAGCTGCACCTGCTGCATCAAAAGCTGCATCTGCTTCTGTCTTTGTATAAGCATCTGTAATACCATAGCCAGACAGAGTTGTTGCTTTATCTGCTTTACCTTGGATTGCTTTACCAACCGTACCAGTATTATAAGTTGCAGAGGCATCGTATGTACCTTGAGCTGATACATTTGCTTTACCCGTTGTGGTTAAATTATTCAAACCTGTATTTGCTTTGCCAGAAATATCTTGGTGAGAAGTCAAAACTGCTGCCCCCTGAACCTTCAAAGATTTAGCATCGATGTCGTACCCTGTTGCACCATCGTCCAATTTGCCTTCAATTGTATTTTTCACACCAGTCGCTGCACCTGCTGCATCATATGCTGTTGATGCAGTGTATGCTGCAGAACCTAAACCTTTAACAGCAACCTGTTTAGTCCCAACTGTGATTTTACCATTATCTGTGCCTGTGGAGATGCTCGATTCTTGTAACGCTGTCGCACCTGCTGCCGCCCCACTTCTGATTGTACTCAAATCTGAAATTGTTGCTTGTTTACCAGACAAGGCTGTTGTTGTATCTGCGGAAACTTTGTTAACCGCCTTGATAGCCGCATTATATGCGCCCTTAACATATCCAGCGGTTGCAACATAACTATCTTTAGATCCTGCCGCCTGTAATGCATATTGTGGTGCTGCTGCCGCAACGTTTGTATCTGACGCTGTGGTGGCGTGTGTTGGTTCCGCATCTGTTACAGCCGCATTGGCCAGCATAGGAGCCACTGCAAGAACCGCGAACAACGATATTCCAAGCATTTTTTTCATCTTGTTTTCCTTCCTTTCTTGTGAAAATTAAATGTTTCTTTTTCGTCTATTCCCTTTACCTGATTAACATTATAACATAAATGCGACATGTCTTCCAAGCACTTTTTTTATCAAAAAACACAAAAAAGAAAAAATTTTTTAGTTTATAAAAATCAGTTTACAAAAAAAGTGGTCGTGTAATCACACGACCACCAAAATTCAGAGAATTTTCGATTAAACACCTGGAGTATAATCTGTAACTGCAACATCGATACCAGAGATACTACCACTAGCAGTTGTTGCGGAACCAGAAATACTACCGCCCTTCAAAGCAATAGATTTTACTTGAGCATCCCCATCGCCCCAGTTTTCCATAATATCTATACTTCCACTTGCTGAACCTGTAACGGACAAAGCATTGCTCCCCGTAAGTGCTACAGAACCTGTTGCTGCATTTACAGTCGCCGATACACCTGTTCGTGTTGCATAATTTGCAGAAGCTGTTACTACAGCATCATATCCTTCACGTTTTGCTTGAGTGATACCAGAATTAGTAGCAGCTAATTGATCTGCGCTCAACGCATCTTGCTTGCCAGACCATGTTGATTTTTCTGTTGCTGTCACAAATTGAGCATTATCGTTTGTAGCAACATAAGCTGTATTCAACTGGTTAGTCGCAGAAAGGGTATCTTGTTTACCTTCTGCATAGCCGTCATATGCAGTCACTTTGGCAGCAGTGATACCAGAATTAGTAGCAGCTAATTGATCTGCGCTCAACGCATCTTGCTTGCCAGACCATGTTGATTTTTCTGTTGCTGTCACAAATTGAGCATTATCGCCTGTAGCAACATAAGCAGTATCCAACTTGTTAGTCGCAGAAAGAGTATCTTGTTTACCGGTTGCATAGCCGTCATATGTAGATACTTTGTCAGCAGTGATACCAGAATTAGCAGCAGCTAACTGTGCTTCTGTCAATGTTCCTTGCTTGCCAGCCAAAGCAGTTGTCGCATCTGCTGAAACTTTATTAACTGCAGAGATTGCATCATTATATGCACCTTTTACGTATGCAGCAGAAGCAGCAGAAGTTTTATCTTTATCGGTAATTGTTTTACCAGCGTAATATGCGCCTTTTCCAGCAGTGATAACACCTGTAGCATCTGATGCTAAACCTGCTTCGGTAGAGTTAGCACCGATTGTTGTGGATGGTGCAACATCCGCTGCGCTTGCCATCAATGGCGATACTGCCAAGACAGCAACCAATGATATTCCAAGTAATTTTTTCATTTTTCCTTCCTTTTTTGTGTTTTGTTATCTTTTGTTTGTCACCTTTACCTGATTTATATTATATCATAAATTAAGTATTGATTCCAAGCGTTTTTTCAATCTCTTTTTTAACTCTGTGGTTCTGCATAAGTTGCACCCGTGATGCCGGCTGAAATCGCAACTGATCCAGTCGTTTCATTGGCCCAATCTGTCACCGCAGGAACCGTTCCTGTTATTGTTGAGTTTGTAATTGTTTGTGTAACACCTGTCTTTTTTGCGTAATCAGTCAAAGATTGATGTTGGGTTAAAACACCTGTCACCGCAACATCGGAACCATTAACTTTGATTGTTCCGGCAGCAGTACCAGGAGCAACAGTAATATTGACCGCACCATCCGTTTCTGTCAGTGCTTGATTATTAACCTTAACAGATTGAACTGCAGAATCAGCCTTTGTACCTTGTGCCGCTGTTGCATATGCGCCAGAATCTGTGTACGCCGCAGAACCCAAACCATAAACAGAAACTTCTTTGGTTCCAACTGTGATTTTACCGTTTTCTGTACCTGTGGATATAGAAGATTCTTGCAATGCTGTTGCACCTGCTGCTGCACCACTTCTGATAGTAGACAAATCGCCGATTGTATCTTGCTTGCTTGCATGAACTTTGTTAACTGCCGAAATCGCATCGTTATACGCGCCCTTTACGTATGCCGCAGTTGCTGCACGTTGACGATCATTATCAGTAATTGTTTTACCGGCATAATATGGATTAGCAGCAACAATAACGCCTGACCCGCCTGCAGCTAAACCGGTTTCAGTTGTATTGCTGCTGGTCAGCGTTGTAGATGGTGCGACATCCGCCGCACTTGCCACCAATGGCGACACCGCCAAAACCGCAACCAATGATATGCCTAATAATTTTTTCATGTACACTTCCTTTCTTATCTAAAATACAAAATATTTCTCTGTACCGCAAACAAAATATTTTTTATTTTATCTTGATGGGTGGTTGCGTAATCACACAACCACCCAGTCTAAAAAGTTTAAGGTTCTGTTTGTTCTTCTCCCTCTTCTTCCGGTGCAGGACTCAAATAAACCTGTTCTGTATTCTGAGCTTCTGTTGCCCCCCAAGTAGTATAAACAGTTATGTATTTTTCATCTACATATGCTTTTGCCGCTGCTTCCGCTGCCGCTGCCGCACCTTTGGCATCAAACGCAGCGTCCGCTTCTGTCTTTGTATAGACACTGCTCGCATCAGCTTTACCTTCAATATCTGTAGCAGTCAAAACAGACGCACCACCGACCTTCAATGTCTTCGCATCAATGTCTAACGTTTTATTAGCCAAGCTTGCAGATTGAACTGCACCATCTGCTTTATCCAAAGATGTTTGTACACCAGATGCCAAAGCCGTCTTTGCAACAGTTCCCGCTGTCAAATGGCTACCATCCGCCGCATAAGCTTTTGCATCCGCTTCTGCTTTTGCAACAGAACCAGGAGTACTTGCATCACCATTCAAGGTATTAACAGCTTGAACCAAACCACTGCTTGCGTTACCAACTGTTCCTTCCAAAGTTTCCACTTTTCCAGCCAATTCTGTATCATCATAAGACGCCGAACTCTGAGCTGCTTCGATTGCTGTCATAATTGCTTTTTCAGACATCAATTTTGTTTCTGCTGCTGCTTCAACAGATTCAGCGATTCCTGTCGACAACACAACAGAAGAATCAACATCTGCATTACCTGCTTTCAATTGATCTTGTTTGGAATTAACAGCATTTCCCAAAACATTATAAGCGCCTTTGACATAAGAAATTGTTGCAATCGCAGGACTTGGTATGATCGGCGTTGAAATCAAATCAACATTTTCAGCACTCGCAATCATTGGAGAAACAGTCATCGCTGCAACTAATGATATTCCAAGCAGTTTTTTCATTTTTCCTTCCTTCTTTATTTTTTCCCTCTCTATGATTTTTACATTTTATCACAAATCGGGTGTTAATTCCAAGCGTTTTTTATGGGTACTATTCGCCGCCTTCCCCAGATCCTTCCTCTACGGTTTCAAAATTGAAATTTTCAGGAAAAGTATCTTTTACCACTAACGCAGACCACGTACCGTTTTTATAAACGTACATTGCATCGGTTACTGGACTGTCAATATTTAATCCAAATTCATTATCGTCATTAACTTTCAAACCACCGTTTTGAGCAGCAGAATATGTTTCTCCCGGAACAATACCTTGCAACTCCTCTTTGGTAGCAAAAGTTGTATTCACTTCCGTCTTTGTGTAAACAGTATCCGCATCAGCCTTTGCATCCAATGCACTTTTATCAGCTTTATCTGCCAATGCGGTTTTGTCAGCCTTGTCATTATCAATTTTCTTGTAAAGAGCTTTCAAACCGTCATTAACATAACCCTGAGTTGTCAAAGTTGCTTCTGTATCTGCTGCGAAAGCCGCACCCGACAACATCAATATTGATGCCATAAATCCAAAAAACGCTACTTTTTTCATTTTATTTTTCCCTCTCTGTTTTATTTAGTAAAATCAAAATCTTCGTCAAATTTGTCAGCAACACTTATTGATTCATATTCTACATTGTCTTGTGTTACCGAGACATATGTTGGTGGTGTTATTCCACTTTCGTCCAAAATCTCGTCAATCTGATCAGCGGTGTAATAATCATCCTTTAATGTGTTTTCAACTGTATTTTCAACTTGGGCCTGCAAAATTGTCGGATCTATGGAAACCTTGTTGTTATTATTTGTATCTACTACCAAACCTTCACCGATTGTAAACTTGTCATCTTCAAGTGTTTTTACACGATCTGCCAAGTCAATAAACTCACTGGACGCAGTATCAATACCAGATGTAGACACAGGCTTTATTGCACCAGATGCGACACCTGTTGTATGAATATATTTTCCCAAACTTAAACGGGCATCATTACCAGCATCAGATGTACTGACCTTGCTTGGAACCTTGTTAACTGTTACAGGAGTTCCACTAACAACACCTTTTGCTCGCACCGACCCCAATCTTTGTGTCGAGGTAGTATTGGCATTGCTGGTTCGAACAACTGCTGCATTTGTTCCAATCTTTGCAGTATTTGTTCCTAACATCTTCACGCTGGGCGCGGCATAAACACCGGTTATGCCAAAAACGGACATTACCAAAACACTTGATAAAAATCGTATGTTGGTTTTGTTCATAAATTCTTTCCTCGCACAATATGATATCATAAAATCAACTTATAACCAAATATTTTTTTAATTTTTTTTGCGCACACTCTTAAAAAAAGCGTAAAAACAATAAACTACAACAAAAAAACGCCGAAAAACGACGTTTCATTGCAGGAAGCAAATTTAATTACACCAATTCACTTTTGCAAAGCATTTTCAAGATAAGTTTTTATCGCCACATCCATTGGAGACATGTTCTTCAAATCTTGTTGTAATTTTTTTTCTTTTTTCTGCGCGGATATTTTATTTGTTAACGCCACCGGCAAATCGTAAAAAACAAAATGTTCAGCATCAGAAACAGAACACTTGCTGTAAAAAATAACATTAAAAGTATCAATCTTTAATGTTGCACGAACACCACGACGAACAAAACAACCTTCGTCACATTCTATATTTTCATGTTTCAGAGAAAAAATTTCTCGGCCTTTTTTATTTTTGACAACCCATGTTGTTGTTTTGCTTACAGAAATACCTTTTACTTTTTTCTTGCCAGCACCAAAATCTTCTGTTTTTGTAACAACAATATCTTCTCTTTTTGGTTCTAGCGCAGACAACAACAAACGCATATTTACTCTATTTAGTTTTTCCATACAAAACCCCTTAAGATATCTAAGGTTGAGACTAGCAAAGAAATTGGATTTTTTCAACAAACATTTTCCAAAAAAAATAAAATGCCCGATTGGGCACTTGATTTTTGTGGCGGATGGTGGGGGGTGCCTCGATATACAATAATAAAAATCTATAAAAATCTTGTTCCACGATTTTTATGATTTTTCTAATTGTTTATTCTCGTATTCGCTCGGCACAAAGTGCCTGTGCGGCAATCGTGACGATTTTGGTGCGTTAGCGCTTCCAAAATCTACTGCTTGTCGAACCCAGCAACTGACGTTGCTGTGTCCAACCCGATGCCATCTGTGACAAAAATGAAACACCCAAATGGGTGTCTAATTTTTGTGGCGGATGGTGAGGGATTCGAACCCCCGGACGAGTTGCCCCGTCAGCGGTTTTCAAGACCGTCGCATTCGACCGCTCTGCCAACCATCCTAAACTTTTACGTGCACATAGTGTATATTCCACACGCCTAAAAGTCAAACACTTTGTTTATTTTCTTTTCCGCAACGCACAAATTAAAACGATTACACCTGTTATAAACACCGCTGCTGACAAAGCCATACCCATCGTTAAGCCCCAACTGGTAAGGAAACCAATCTGAACATCTGGTTGACGGAATTGTTCACAGAATATACGAAAGATTGCGTACAATATACAAAAGATGCCAGATAATACGCCGGTATACTTTCTTAAATTCGTTTTCCAATAAAGCAACCACATTATTATAAATAATACCAAACCTTCAAGGGTCGCTTCATAAAGCGGACTTGGATGACGTGGAATATCTGTTTGTCCAACAAAAACTATACCCAAAGGCGAATTCGTTGCCCGCCCCATTACTTCCATATTTATAAAATTCGCAATTCGCCCCAGTCCCAAGCCTATCGGTGACAAAACAGCCAAGACATCCAATATCTTGAAAGAATTAAGCCCCAACGAACCTGTCGAAAACTTTTGATTTTTAACAAACAAAACAGTTGCAACAATTGTCCCGATAAAACCGCCATGAAAACTCATACCACCATGCCAAATCGCAAAGATTTCAAGTGGATGAAACAAAAAGAACGGCAGATTATAAAACAACACATATCCCAACCGGCCACCAAGTATCACCCCCAATACAAAATAAGACAAAAAATCATCCATTTGTTTTTTGGAAAGAACGATTTCACCGTCTTTGCGTGAAGTCATATACTTCATCATGAAAAAGCCAACAACAAAAGCCGTGATATAGGCCAGCGCATACCACCGAATCGGCAGACCGAACACAGAAAAAGCAACTGGGGCTATAGGATTAATAATGATTGACATCGCGTAATTCCTTTTGCCCTATTCTATTATCAAAACCACACGCATTTCAACCAAAAATAAAGGCCGTTAAAAATAACGACCTTTACTATAGTTTTTTGTGATAATTTTAGCGCCATTTATTACAATAGGAATCTACAGCGCAAGATTGCACCATTTGTGTTTCTGTTAATTTAATTGAAAATTCGCAATTTTGTTTAATTTCGCGACATTTTTGCAACTTTTTCATAGCAGCTTGATAAAAATATGATTTCTTGTCTTTAATTCCTTTTATAGTTTTTTCCAATTCTGCCATTTCCTTTGCCATGGCTTTAATTCTTTCTTTTCTGCTTTCAATATAATCAGTTTTCGCCACAGTATTGCTTTGTGGGATGTAATCGCCTGAAACTTTGCCAGCATAATCTGGTACTCTAATAGCTACAACATCATCGTACATTTTTTATCCTTTTGGTTGTTGTTTACACGCATAATATAATTGACAAAAATACATTTGTCAAGTACAAAAATAAAAAAAATTATATTTTGTTAATCTCTTGAATTATTACCCATTGTGTATTATATTTGCACCATAACAAACAAAGGAGAACATTATGATTAAGTCTGTATCAAAGGCAATTGGCGGTATAGAATTGTATCTTAAGAAGATTTTTGGATTGATGACTGGTGCGGTCGGCATAACAGCACTAACAACATTTATTATGGTGGTATCTGGCGCATGGACAGCTTTGATTACCCAAGGCGGTTTATCTATTACATACTATATTATCGCATTTGGTGGATTGGGATTATCCCTTTGGGCACAGGCACGCGCGTTTTCTATGAAACCAGCCACAGCTAAGATATTACTGTTCTTGTATTCAATCTTGATGGGGATTGCTTTGACACCAATGATATTGGTATCAAGTTTCTCAACAATCATTATCGCATTGCTGTTGGCAGCGGTTATGTTTGCATGCATGGCATTATTTGGATATAAAACTGCAAAAGACTTGTCTTTCCTTGGTATTTTCTTATTCTTGGGTATGATTGGTTTACTGTTGGTTGGAATTGTATCCATCTTCACAGGTCCACTTGGCGTAGTATTTAATCAAATCGTATGTTTATTGGGCGTTTTGATATTCGCACTGTTCGCAGCGTACGATATGCAAACACTTAAAAACGCTTATTATGCAGTGGGCAACGGTGAACAAAAAGACCAATTGGCTGTACTTGGTGCTTTGCATATGTATATATCGTTCGTAGCAATGTTCGAATATATATTAAGTTTGTTAAACAGCAGAAATTAATAGAAAGGAAAGAGGAAATGGCTTATAAAATAGATCAAAGCAAATGTATTGGTTGCCATACTTGTATGGGCGTATGTCCTGCAATGGCCATAAGTGATAATGGTGATGGCAAATGCAAAATTGATAAAACAAAATGTATGGGATGCGGAACTTGTGCAGCAGTTTGCCCTGTTAACGCAATAGAACCAGATTTATAAAAAAAGATATAGAGGTAAAGAAAAATGCCAGCAAAATCAGTTAATGACATAGTTGCACTTTGTAAAAGACGCGGTTTCATTTTCACAGGTTCTGAAATCTATGGTGGGCTTGGCGGTGCTTATGATTACGGTCCATACGGCGTGGAATTGATGCGTAATATTCGCAACGCTTGGTGGAATGCGATGATTTACGCACGTAATGATATTGAAGGGTTGGATGCCGCATTGATTTCTAATCGTTTAATGTGGAAATATTCTGGCCACGAAGGCAGTTTTTCTGATCCATTGGTTGAATGTAAAAAATGCGGTGCACGTATGCGCCAAGATAAAATGAAAGATCCAACAAAATGTGACAACTGTGGCAGCACTGAAATCACAGAGCCACGCGCATATCAATTGATGATGGGACTTTCGATTGGCGCAATGGCGGACGGCGCGATTAACGCATATTTGCGTCCAGAAACCGCGACAACAACTTATGTTAATTTCAAGAACGTGTTGGATTCTAAGCCTCATAAATTACCATTTGGAATTGCACAGATTGGAAAGGCTTTCCGCAATGAAATTTCTCCACGTGGATTCGTTTTCCGTATGCGCGAATTCGAGCAGGCCGAAATGCAATACTTTGTTAACCCAAGCGAAGATGAAAAATATTTTGAATATTGGAAAAAGACTCGTTTGGCATGGTGGACAGAAAAGTTAGGAATCCCTGCGGAAAAACTTCGTTTCTTGCCACATGAAAAATTGGCACACTATGCAAAAGCAGCTGTTGACATTGAATACGCGTTTCCTGATGGATTTGATGAAGTCGAAGGCGTACACAACCGTCAAGACTTTGATTTGGGTTCTCATACCAAGGCACAAAATGAATTCAAGTTATCTGCAAAAGTTTTGGAAAACAAAGATTCCACAACTAAATTGTCTTATAGTGATGCACAAACAGGCGAAAACTTTATCCCATATGTGATTGAAACCGCAATGGGCGTGAATCGTGCCATGTTGGCTGTGATGATAGAATCGTACGAAGAAGAAGACCTGGGCGACGGCAAATCACGTACTGTATTAAGATTGAAACCATGGTTATCACCGGTAAAGGCTGCGGTTATTCCATTGGTGCGCAATGTCCCAGAAATTGTGGATTTATCAAATAAAATTGTTGATGAATTGCGCGGTTTGGGAATTGGAAAAATAGAATTGGAAAACTCTGGTAACATCGGTAAAAACTATCGTCGTCATGATGAAATTGGAACACCAGTTTGTATAACTGTGGATCACCAAACATTGGAAGATGGCACAGTCACAATTCGTTATCGTGACACAATGGAACAAGAACGAATAAAGACCGAAGATGTCACAAAAAAATTACTGGAAATAGTAAAACATTAAAAACGAAAAACCGCCAAAAACGGCGGTTTTTTGTTTAGAAAAGGACCCCTTTCACATTTTTTTGCCCATGTCAAGATAATTTATATTTTGACTTTATTTCCATAATATATAAAAATATGCGTGCCTTATCACAAAGCGTACTATTGCCAATAATGGGTGGTATGGATATGGCACCAATCTTGCCAATAATGGGGGTTGGTTTATTTCATCAAGTAACAAAGGAGATATGGATGAAAAAATCTTTGAAATGTTTGCTTGCTGCAACAGCATCTGTTGTTTCAACTGGCGCGATTGCTGCAACCAATATGGAAAATCCACTTTACATGCCACAAAATCGTGAAGTGTATTTGAAAACAGCTGTGGCCGCAATGTATAAAACTGTTGAAGGCACAGAATCAACCGATATAAAAGGAATCAGCGGACAAGAAGAATTTCCTGTATGGCGTTTCTTTGGTGATATTGGATATGGTATCACAGACAGACTGGATGTTCATGGACACTTTGGTTATACCCGCGACAACGAAATTAACCGCAAGGGTATGCACCGTGGACGTATCGGTTTAATGTATCGTGTATTAACAGATAACGATCCTTTTGTTTTGGATTTGTATGGTGACGCGTATCTGTCTGGTATTTCACCAATGAAAGGTACATACAAAAAATATGGCTCAAATGCTGCATTTGATTTCGATAACTATTCCAACGGTCGTTGGGGCGCAATTGTCGGAACACGTTTTGGTAAAACTTGGAACGATTTCACATTGGCTGGACACGTAGAATACTTGCAGACATTTGGAAATCATAACAACAAAATTGCTTTGGACCCAACACTTGGTATGTCTACAATAGGATTTCCATCCGAAATTTCTGTAGAATTGAAATCAACTCATGAAACAGTTGCAGGATTTGATGCAATGTATCAATTGAACAAAAAATGGTCTTTGGGTGGCGGATTTGAATATATCGAACACTATGACAACGGTGTAAAGAGTATTCATACACAATTACAAGATATGTCTGCTAATCCTACTTTGGCCGCATATCAACAAGCTACAGTTAACAAATTGTTGGCTTCAACAGCTGATATGGATGACGGTTGGGATGAATATGTGATCAAGACAAGTTTGTCTTATCAATATACTGACGATGTGCAATTTTCAACATTCTTTGAATACACATTGGATGATGCACATGCAAAGTCTCAAAATGCAACAGATTGCAAAATGGAATTGGGTGTCCGTATGGCTGCCAGATTCTAAAACAATCTGAAACAAAAAATAAACTTATATTGGACAATTTGCACCTGGAAACAGGTGCAATTTTTATTTTATTAACCAAAAAGTATTTTAGCGCTTTTTTTACCCCCTTTTTTATGATATAATATTCACAAAGGAAGTCTAAAAGGAAGATGAAAAAGACCAAGATTCTTGCGGTTTTAACCGGCATTATGGTATCTGCCCCGTTTGTGGCACGTGCCGCTTATCCTGTGTATAATCCACAACAAATGGCACGTCAGGGATATGTTATAAACAACTATCCTCAACAACAGCAAATGGTTGGACGCACAAATATTACAACCCAGCAATTGGTTGCGGCTTCTGCAACAAATGGACGCCCAATGGTGACAAATATTGGTGCAACAAACCCAAATCGTATTACGGGCGCATTGCCACGCGTTGGTTCTTCGGCAACAAATGCAGGTCGTCAATATTATCAGGCATCTGATTATGACAGATTGGCTGACAGTGGTCTGTATATCGGACTTTCTGCGGGATACAGTTCCATGATCAAAGGCCAAATGACCGCTGATTATGCAGGACAA
>Ga0310786_10002449_pt1 | contig 28326 bp, 18 predicted proteins | sample AusTroGonzalo_MG_FD_203881 | JGI IMG/M metagenome (GOLD analysis project Ga0310786, IMG submission 203881) | Bovine rumen microbial communities from tropical cattle in Woodstock, Queensland, Australia - Gonzalo_03 (v2) (version 2) | ecosystem: Host-associated > Mammals > Digestive system >...
GGTTTAACTAACTTTGGCATACTCTTGTAAGAGACCTCGGGATGTAGCTCAGCCTGGTAGAGCGCTTGAATGGGGTTCAAGAGGTCGCTGATTCGAATTCAGTCATCCCGACTAAAAAGACTCGTCAATGACGAGTCTTTTTTGTATGCAGTTTAATGCTTGCGGAAAAAGTGTATGGAGATTCCCGCTCGGTGGCGGGAATGACATTTCTATAATCCGTGTTCGAGGGTGTAATCCGAGATTTTGATGAGTGTGTCGAGCGTCGCGTGCATTCTTGCGGTGCGCTCGGACTCTTTTTTGGCGAGGTCGTGTTCCTGATGCAAGTCTCCATCAGCAAAGAGATAAACTTCGTCGTTGGAGCTCGTCTTCGAAACAACGCGGTAGCTGTCGAGCCCGAGTGCGGAGTAACCGGAATATGCTCCTAGCGAAAGGCCGGCGTTATGGCCACGTAGCAAATTATGACCCATGAAAATGTTCGGGACTGCAAATCCGGCAAGTTCAAGTACGGTTGGGGCGATGTCGATTTGTGCGGCTGTGGTCGTGTCGCGAACGGCGTCAAGCCCTTTGCCGTGGATAAAGAACGGTATCCAGCTGATGTTCGAAAATCCGCCGCCGTTCATTGTAGAAACGCCGTTTTCACCCAGGGGGAATCCGTGGTCCGCCATGATGATGACGTATGTGTTCTTGTACCATTCTTCGTTTTGAATGGAGCGGATAAAGTGGGCGAGTTGCCTGTCGGCGTAGTTCATGGTGACGTTGATGCGTTCTTGCAGGGGGCGTGCTTTTTGCTCGTCGGTCATGCCGGCGGCAAAGTTGAACGGGTAATGGTTGGAACGTGTCATGAGCGTTACAAGGAACGGCTTGCCTTCTTTGGACAGCGTGTCGCGCACATATTGGGCGGCGTGTTCCATGAACGTGGAATCGTCTTCGCGCTCGCGGTTGTAATGCTCTGCAGTGTACCATTTGGCCATCCAAACGCCAAGGTTATCCCAAGCGGGGTCGGCGGCTGACATGTAGTGCGTGCTGTAGCCGTTCTCTGTTAGCACAGAGACAAAACTGGGGAGAGTCACATGCGCAAGATCGGTTGCCTGTGCGAGCCTTGAATGGTGCGGGATGCCGAGGTGTGTCGAAAGGACGCCGCCGGTTGTCGGGACACCGCTGGTGTGCATGCGCATCCACACGTGAGCGTTTGCTGCAAGCGAATCGAGGAACGGTGTGGGCGAGGGCTGAATTTGCGGATTCATGTAACCCGTGTTGAGCCCGCGATGCGATTCCATGAGCACTAAAATGAAATTGGGCTTCATTTCTCGCTGGGCGGCGAGCTTTTCGCTGTTTAAAAGTTCCGCACTTGGCACTCGATAAAGCGGGAGTCCATGGCCTTCTTTTGCATCGGAAAATTTCCAAAGGCTATCGCCTTCAATGCGTTGCCATAAGTTCTGATATGCGGTGCGGTAGGCGGCGAGATCTTTTTCGGAAAGCCCCGCTGCTTTTTTTGCAATGAAAAGGTCGTTATAGACTAGCGAAACGACTGGACGGAGTTTTGCCATGCGGGCGTTTCCAGTCCAGATAAAGTAAATAAATAAGTAAGAAGCGATGTAGAAAATGACCATCGCTATGATGGATTTTTTTAGTTTAAATCCTTCTGGCGTACGGAAATGCTTGAACAACAGCTTGTACAAACCGTAGGTCAGCGGAAGCATCGATACGAGTACAACGAATTGCAAATAGGGAATGGATAAATCGTTTGCCACGTAGTCGTAGAACATGGTAATAGACGATGTATCCTTGTAGGTGTCCATGAGCCCAAAACTCAAATGCCCGCCCAAGAATCTTTGCACTTCGTTATCTAGAAGCGTGAATAGCAAAATGACGCTATGGAAAATAGTATAGAGGATGGTCGTGACTTTCGTAACGTTCTGCTTGATTTTATCGGTTTTGCATTTTGCAAATTGCGCGGCGATTCCGCCTAAAATCATGAACGCCACAAGCGCATTGCAAATCCACATGAAATCGATGCAGACCGCATGGAATATGAACCAGTCCGGTTTCGATACAAACGGGAATCCGTAGGGGTTGCTACGGAATAATAGCATTACGCGGAGCAGAATGTGCGTTATCCAAAAAGCAAGCGAAATTAAAACCAAGTTCTTGGATGGCTCAAAGAACTTGGCAATCTTTTGTATAAAGTATTTCATTTTTTAAGTCCGGCAATTTCTTTGTAAAGCGCGAGCTGGCGCTTAAAGCAATCGTTCCAACTGAATTTTTCGGCGTACTTTCGAGCTTTGATTTTCTTTTCTGTGAGGTCGGAATGGTAAAGTTCCACGATGGCATCGGCTAAAGCTTCGGGCGTGCGTTCCTTGAGAATGGTGCCTGCGCCAGATTCCGTGACATGCTCGAATGCAGCCCCGGCGGCGGCTCCGACGAGAGCGTTTCCGCTAGCCATACTTTCGAGAATCGAAAGTCCGAACGTTTCCCAACCGGAGAGTGCAAGCCCCATATCGACGCTGGCGTAATAGCGTGCCATTTCATCGATAGAATTCACGAATCCGATGTAGCTTACATGCTTGTATTTTTCGGCGGCCGCTTGTACGAGCGGGAGGCTTGGGCCTGTGCCTGCAAAGACGATTGCGGGTTCGTGCCCGAGCTTTTGCGTTAGAATGTCGTAAGCTCCGAGAATAAGGTCGATGCCTTTTTCGTTGCAGTGTCTATGCGGGAAAAATATTGTGAGTCGTTCTGGACAACCGTCTTTGAGTTTTGCAACAAGTGCTTCGTCACGTCGGCTGGGTGAAAATGTGTCAATGTCGCAACCGAGTGGAATCCAACGCGGATCGGGGAGACCGTTCTTTTTCAGGCGTGCCATCGCTTCTTTTGAAGACGCTTGTACGCAATCAAATCCATTGAATTCTTTATTGGCGTACCAGAAAGCAATCTTGCGAAAGAATGTTCCTGTGCCGGCTCCAAATTTTTTTGCGATGGGCCGACCCACGTATGTCACCGGAAAATCGGCATGCCAAAAGCTGAATAGAGCTGCATTAGGAACAACCTTTTTTGCAATGCGCCGAACGGCCGATGGCAAAATGTATGGCGAACCCACTTCAATCACATCCGGCTTGTATTTCTCGAGAATCGGGCGGATCTGGTCCGGTTTCCACATGAAGCGGTATTCCCAGTTACCGGGGAATCGGAAAGCCTCCACATGTTCGATGATCAACCCTTCGCTTCGAGTTTCCGTATAGGTGCTGGAGGATGGCATGACGAAGACTGAACGGACTTCGCTTTGTTTTTCGTAGAACGCCATTTTTTGCAAATGGTAACGGCGGACTCCGCCTCCTGACGGACTCCAGAAGTTGTTGAAATCGACAATGGTAAACATTAAGCTTCTTTCATGCGGCTAGATTGAGGATCAATCAGAATCTTGTCTTCGTAAACGCGGCTCGTTCCTAAACGCTTGGAATCGACGGAAAGGCACAGAGAGTTGTCTTTTTCTGTAAGCCAGTAAATCGCGTCGGAATCGCGGAGGTAGGCACGAGGACCTAACAGTCCCATGTTGGAATCGATGAGTTCTCCACCGAGGAATATGGGGATGTCGAGCGCTTTGTACAAGTCGAGCATGATGGACGAACGCTTTTCGTGGATGTCCGGGAGTTCTGGTCTGTCGGTAATCTTCAGGTGGTCGATGCCGTCAATCACGAGAACCAAATTCGGGTGTTCCTTGAGCTCTGGTTGGAGCGTCTTGAGAAGGTCGTTGAAGTCGAGTGAAGGCATGTCGTCCCAAATTTCGAGACGGTTGTTGCGAACATACGCCATCAAGTCGCGCGTTGCATCTGTAATCTTCTTATTGATTTCGTTGTCTGTATTTTGCTTGCGCACCGTGAGAATGGATTCCCCGATGAGCATGGAAACAAAGCGGTCAAAGATTTGACGACGAGGTGTCTCGTAGGCAACGTAAATGATCTTGAGGTTTGGATTACTCTCGATGAGGTCAAGCGTGAGGCTTGAAAGCAAGAATGTCTTGAGACCAAACGGGTGCGAGGATACAAAGAAACAACCCGACTGCACACCGTCGATTTCCTTGGTGAGCTTGGGGAACGTGTTGAGTGCGTAACCCACGCTTTTGTCTGGTGGACAAGCCATGGCCGTATCGAAGTTTTCCTTGATGTCTTGTAAAAGCATGGAGCGGCGGTGCGAATGAATCGTATCGACTTCGGTTTTTTCGATAAGGTCGAGTAGCTGGTCTGCGCCGTTCTTGCGGACGAACGTGTCGACGGATTCGTCTTTCGGGAGCACGATGGACTTGAGGCTCATGTGCATTTGTTCGGCAAGCTTCAAGTACTTCTGGATCTTGAGTTCCTGGCTCCTGCGGTCTTCTTCACGACGTAAAAGAATTGTGAACGATTCAGCACCGCAAGCTTTGAGCTTGTACAAGTGGTTGATGTTCAATTCTTGGAACATTGTAGAGACAACGCCGGAGATGCCTGCGAGGTCGGCCGTAAGTGCATCAAAGAACCCTTGTACAATAATCGGGTTTTCGCTGTCGCCCTGGATGTTGAACGGAATGACGGTCGGGCCGGAAGCGTAAGTGATATACGTATGGCTCTTCTCGTTATCGTCGATAAGTCTTCCGTAAACAGAATGGATGACGCCTTTGGAGTTTCGGGCCGGAATTGTAAGTCGAGGCTCGTGGTAAGCTTCAAGGTTGTCAAGATAAAAACTGATTTGGTGGCGCTCGATGCCTGAGAGCATGCAATAGCTGATGAACGGTTCCGGGTCGCCGCTGTAGTAGCCGAGACCGTAAAGTTGGGCTTGGCCAATGCTCCAGCCGCGGGCTTCCAAAAACTTTGCCGAAGACGGGCTCTTACAGGCGGCCCAGTGGCAGTATCGGACGAAGCATTCTAGAACTTTGGATTTCTCCCCGCCGACTTCCTTGACCCACGGGTGTTCGCTGTCCTGGTTGTTCGCCAGGTCCTTGTCGAGTGCGCCGAGGAATTCATAGGCTTCGGAACGGGCGGTCTGCTCGTCCATGCCGTTGAAACGGCTCTTGACGAGAAAATCGACCAAGTCGCCTTCGCTACCACATTGTAAGCAGCGGTAACGCCAGTAGCCAAGTGCATCGTAGAAGAACAGTGATGTTTCTTCGGGAGAGTGGAACGGGCAGCAGGCTATAAGGTTACGCCCCCAACGACTCAGAGGAATACCCAGTTGCCTTGGGTGTGCTTTAGTTCTCATATAATCTGCATGTTCCTGATCAATCAGCATGATAGCCTCCTATAGAGAAATCTAATAAAGAACGCTCCCGTAAATGCGTTTTTTTTTGAAAAAAAAGCAATTCTTATCTATTTTTTTGCCTATGGTTATTCTTGGTATCGATCCGGGGTCCATTACAACCGGGTATGCTTTCTTGAAAAAGGCGGACAATAGGATTCAAGTGCTCGAATATGGCACGTTTCATGCCAACGCCACAAAAAATCTTGAAGACAGGCTCGTGCATATCGTTTCGGAGCTGGAAAGCCGTTTGGAGCTTTATCACCCGGATGCTTTGGCGATGGAGGGCGTTTTTTTTGCGAAAAATGCGAAGAGTGCTCTCGTACTGGGGCATATTCGTGGGGCGATTCTTGTCGCATGTCGCCGTCGCGGAATGACTTACGAGGAATACCCACCGCGTGTCGTAAAACAGGCTGTCACCGGCGATGGGGCTGCCTCGAAGGAGCAAGTGGCGAATATGGTCTTTGCTCATTTGGGCATTGCGGATTCGGAGCTTCCGCTTGATGCAACGGATGCGCTTGCCATTGCGTGGACTCATGCTAATCCGGCCCCTCTTGCGCAGTCGCTGCTCGGGAAAAAATCGTCTACGAGAAAGAAAAAGGCTACGGTCCAGCAGTGGAAGGACTTGATTACAAAAATGGGAGGGACCATCCAATGACGGATTCTTTGCTGTTGTTGCCATACGGCCTTGGGACGCCTGACTTGGTGGAATTCCAACCGGGTTATTTTGTGGATCGTGCGATTGTCGATGATTTGCAAGCCTTGGCTAGTGCGGCGAAGGCGGATGGCTTTGAATTGCGTATTGAATCAGCGTATCGCTCGTTTGAAAAGCAACTTTCTATATGGAATCGCAAGGCGCGTGGCGAGCTTACGCTATTGTCGGCGGATGGCGTACCGATGGAGCGCCCGAAAGATGAAGAAGAACTGATGTACGCGATTCTTACGTGGTCCGCACTTCCGGGGGCGAGCCGTCACCATTTGGGGACGGACATCGACGTGGTCGATGGAGCTGCGTGCCCGGAGGACTACGAGGTTCAGCTCACGCCCGCGGAATGCGAAGGCATTTTTGCAAAATTTCACGCGTTCTTGACGGCGCGCATGGAGGCCGGGGAGTCGTTTGGCTTTAGTCGAGTGTTTGTTCCCGGTCGCGGGAAAATTCGCCCGGAGGGCTGGCATATCGCGCATTTGCCGACTTCGCGCAAACGCTTGGAGCCGTTTTCGCTTGATGTGCTGCGCAGTATTTATGAACGCTCGGAAATGGAATGCAAACGTGCAGTGCTTGCGAATCTCCCAAAACTTGCTGAAGAATATATTTATCCTTACTTTATTTAGAACTTAGAACTTAGAACTTAGAACATTACTCTTCTCTCTAAGTTCTGCCAACTAAGTTCTACCAACTACCTACTATGAAATTTACTCCTGAAACTCGCGGAATAATCCGATTGCCTTCGTCTGAATACGGTCGCTCTGTATTGGGAGCCCCGCTTTTGTACTTCCCGTGCAAACGTGAATGCAAGTTGCTTGCCATTGCCGGAATTCATGGGGAAGAACCTGAAACAACCTTTCTCTTGAGCCGTGTGCTACGGGCGTTTGAAGAACCTTTTGATTCCGTTGCGTTTATCTTGTGTGCAAACCCTGATGGTGTGGCGCTTGGAACTCGCGGAAATGCAAACGGTGTTGATTTGAACCGCAATTTTAGGACAAAGAATTTTTCGACGGAGAGCGTCGGTTCGCGCTCAATTCTTGAAGCGCCTCGCGATACTCTTCTTTCGCCAGGTGTAGAAGCCGAGAGCGAACCGGAAACGCAGTCTCTTGTCGCTTTGCTGAAAACGTTAAAGCCAAAGGGTGTGCTTTCGATGCATGCGCCGATGGCTTGCGTGGATGCTCCGCAAAAGACTATGCTTGTCGAAAACTTGATGGCTGCGTTTAACTTGCCTTGGCTACCGGATATTGGCTACAAAACGCCGGGGAGCTTTGGAACGTGGTGCGGTGAGCAGGGGATTGAATGTGTGACGCTCGAACTCCCGAGAATGTCCCTAGAGCATTTGTTCGACCGCTATGGGATGGCGTTTGCGGAATTCTTGCAGGGGTATGAGGTATGAGCTCGCACTAAAGTGCTATGAGGTCGCTTCGCTGTGAGAATCCATAAAAAAGAAAATCCCGCAACATTGTGCGGGAAGACATCGTAAAAAGAACAGGTTTTTGGTCTTAAGAAAAAAATGGCACCGCGACTGCGGTGCTTTCTTTCGTCTACTTCTTAGCGGCTTTTGCTTCTTCGATGATTTGCTTGCGATTGGCAAGACCCACTCCGAAACCAATCAGCATGTAGCTTGCACCAAGGAGGAGCAAGTATTCAAGGATATACGGCACCTTTTCGTTGTAGAAGAGGATTCCGGCAACGTAGGTGAGCAAAATCAGGACAATCTGGAAAATGTTGAATGCCTTGTTCTTGCGCGGCTGCAGCTTCGGGAGGAACAGCGGGCTCACCATCAGGAATCCCGTTGCAACGAAGACGATGACCGGAAGCCAGAAGAGGAAAGTACTCGGGTCTGCAAAGACACCCTTGCTTTTGAGGAAAACGATAAGAGTGGCATTGACCATGCCTGCGAAAGTGGAGGGGAGTCCAGAGAAGTGGTGGTGGTATGTGTCGGAATCGCAAGCGTTGTACTTGGCAAGACGCATGGCTGCGCAGAGTACGTAAATGGCGAGAGCGACGACCAACAGGAGTCCGTGGTTCTGGAACCAGTCTGGTGCGTAAATCTTGTAGGAGAAGAAAAAGCAGAATGCCGGGGCAAGGCCGAACGCAATCAAGTCGGCAAGACTGTCGAACTGGGCGCCGAATTCAGAGCTCGCATTCACGAGGCGGGCGGCAAAACCGTCAAGCTTGTCAAAAAGGGCACACAACATGACAAAGTAGGCACCCATGCGGATTTGGTCTGCCGTGCTAAACGAACTGAACGCTCCGGTTGTCCAGCAAATGGAGAAAACACCCAGCAAAAAGTTCAGGCTTGTGAAAGTATTTGGCAAAACAAAACGTAATTTTCCCACGATAAACTCCTTGAATTAGTCGTCTAAAGATAATTTTTTTAAGGGGAAATAGAAACTTTTTTATTGATTATCCTGTTGCTCGACGGGTATAATTTCCCAAAGAGCACTCACTCCAGCCGCAACAATGAGGTTGTTGGGCGGGGCATACGGGTTTTCTTCTGTGGGAAAGTTCGTCCAATACTTGGTTGAGAACTGGTAATAGGTTGTAGGCCTGTACACGATTGGGATAACGGGCACGTTGAGCATGAATTCCTTATTGAGCTCACGGTAGGCCTGTACGAGCGAATCTTCGTTAGTGATGGTCGGAATGTCTTTCAGGAGTTTGTTGATTTCTTGATTTTGGAAGCGTCCATGGTTTGCAAAGGCCTCTTCGCCGATAGGCTTGTAGGCGTTACTGTTTAGCGCCTGGTTAAACCTGTGCCAAGGATTTGCGATGGAGAGTTCCGATGCGGGAGTCTTTAGGGTGAGATCGAACGCTCCACGGCGGAGGTCTATATCCCACGCGCTGTAGTCTACAATCTTCGGCGTTGCGGTAATGCCGATTTCGGCTAGCGATTCCACGATGATGTTGATGGCGTCAATCCAGTCGTACCAGCCTTGCGGGCTTTCGATGCTAATGCTACGGACTAACTTTTTTTTCTTGTCGAGGAGTTGTCCTTCGCTATTCCAGGAGTAGCCTGCTTCCGTAAGAATTTCGCGGGCTTTTTGCGTGTTGTAGCTGTAGCCGTAAAGCTCAGCGTCTTCTTTGTTGAAATACTTTTTCTCGGTGCCGAACGGGAGGATAAACCCGGGTTGCATGGCGGGCGTGTAATTCGAAAATGCCTTAGCCTTGATTTTCTCAAAGTTGATGGCATGGGCGAGAGCGCGTCTAAAGCTTACGTTGTTGAACGGATCTTTTGGGGTTGCAATGACTAGTGTGGTTATCGTTGCCGGAAGTTGGTACGGTTCTTCACGGCTCCAGGCGCGAATGCTGTCCTTGGTTTTTTCCCAAATCCTAGGCAGGAATATTGAGGACACATCCAAATTTCCGCGAACCATGGCGCTATTAAAATTGTCGTTGTTGTTGTAAATCGGGTGAATGATGTATTTGGGAGCGGCCTTACGTCCCTTGTAATGGTTGTTATGCCAATAGTTGTCGACACGTTTCAGCACGATTTGATCGGGCGTGTAATTAAATAACTGGTATGGACCCGATGCAATGGGGTTTTCGTCGTTCTTGAATTCAAGAATTTTCTCCATGTTATAAGTCTTCCCGCTTTTGGCTGACTTGACGAGTGGTTCAAAGACCGACTTGGGGAGAATCGACGTTTCGGCAATGGCGTTTAAGACCATGAGCGGGTTTCTGTTGGCGGGCAAATGGAACGTGATGTAGTTTTCACCGTCGTTCGAGATGCTCTTGATGTGCTTCCAGTTGCTGTGATGAATGGTCGGGAGCAGCGAATCAAGCTTGAAAGAGTAAATGACATCTTCAGGAGTGACCGCCTCGCCGTTGTTCCACTTGGCTCGCGGATTCAAATGCACGGTAATGCTTGAATCTGTTTGCTTGTATGAATCGGCAAGCATCGGGTCGAGATTCCCGGTGAGCTGGTTAAACGAAAGGAGCGACTCATACATGAGTCGGATATTGCCATCAGTAGGGAAATTCGGGTCCGGGTCGAGCGGATTAAACGTGGTCGGTGGCGCCCAGTCGAACCCACCGATGTACAAAGTCTCGTTTCGCGGGTAATCGGAATTGATTGCTTGTGGCGTTTTTGAAACATCTTCCTTGCAACCAGTAACCATGAACATGACCGTCATGGAAAGGGTGCTTAGGAAAAGTTTCTTGAAATGAACGCTCATTATATTCCTGCGAAAAAATAGTCTTGGTAAATTTAGTGAGAAATGAAAAAACTGACCACTAAAATTTAATTTACTAAGAGCTATAGGGATGTTTTATAGCGAAAATCCGTAAAGAACGTGTTTGGGGGACGCACTAAACAACATATGGTTCAAAATAAAGGGTGTGCCTGCTCCACCGGGGGTGCTGAAAGTCTTTACGACCTTGCCAGTCTTTATGGACAATGCAATAATTTCGTTACCTTGGTCTATCCAAGCCTTGCCATCGTAAATGAACGGCTTGGAGAAAATGGATTTTTTACCTTGATATTTCCAGAGAGGCGTGCCAATGTTTGAATAAAGGTGAATGGACTGGTCCGCCAGCGAAATGATTATTTTATTTTCGTTCTGGTCCCGGAGAATCTGTATGGAGACTATGGGATATTCCATGAGCACCTGCGTGGGGCTGAATTCCTTACGCTTCGTATTTTGCAAGAATAACTTGTTTGTGCTGGACGCGAGAACGAGTGTCGAATCGATTCCTTCCATGGCGGTGATGTTGACTAGAACTTTGTTTGTCGTATTGTCGATGGTTAGACCATTGTCATCGTTGAGGCGCATGAGTTCACCGTCGAGGTTGCAAAGTTGCAGGTTGCGGTTCTGCTTGACCACATGGAAAGGCATGGAATAAACTTTACGGGACCAGATAATGCTGTTATTCGAACGGGAAATCTTGAGCAAGAATCCGTTCCACGTGGCGGCATAAATGTAGTCACCGCTTATTGTGAAATTGAAAGCCTTGCCGGGCAATTGCAACGGCTTGTTGAACGAGTCCTTGTTCATGTCGTAAATGTTCATCTGGTAGCCCGTTGAAATGACAATCGAGTTCTCGTCAGATTCGATGACGGGGGCGTTTCCGATTTTCCCGATGAATTTGCTCCAGCGTTGTTCTCCGTTTTCGGCGTTGATGCAAATGAGCTGTTCAGTTGCGGGGTCTACCGTGTAGAGGTTCTTTTTGGCTCCGAGCAGTTGCGGGTACATGGTCTTGGGCGAGACGCTAAGCTGGCTTGCAAAAGTGGCTCCGATGACCTTTTTATAATACTTCAATACGACACGCGCAATTTGCGGGCTGCCGGTCGAAAGTCTTACTGTTTCGGCCCAAGCTTTTTGACGTTCCTTTTCGGGGGCTTTTTTACGTTCAAGATTGAACGCTTTGAGGAAATGGGCTTCGGCGTTACCGGGCTCGTTTTTGATGATTGTGTCAAGAATGGGGCTGATGTTGTCCCAGTTGTTTCGCTTGGCCATGTGTACGGCGCGGGAGGCGAGCTTGCTGGAATATAGCGGGCGCTGACCGTAATAGTGTGCGTCGATTGCGTAAATCCTTTTATTATCAAAGGGAATGTATATGAATCGTCTCTTGGCAACCGGCTGTGTCATGGGGGACTTGGCTAAGTTGAATCCCCATAATGGACGTAACAGTGTATCGACTGTAATGACAGAACCTTCGTTCGAGAACAGCCCGAGTGTGCCTTGCGCAAGCGAGTATATGTTTGAGGCGTTTGCTCGGACGGTCGAAAGGATTTTTCCTGTGTTGTAATCGTACAAGGTGATTTTTCCAGACGCTTCCAACGTGACGATGTTGTTGTCAAAATTCTGGATATTTTCGACGTTACCTATGACTGCTTTCCAGAGCGGAGTTTTGGGGTCTTGCGATTTGTAGCAGAAAAGTTCACCACCAGAGATCAAGTAAATATTGTTCTTAAAGACAAAAGTTTTCTGAATGATATCGTATTGTGCGATTGTAAATGATTCTGTTGCCGTACTTGCAGAGATAAAGTGAAGCGCGTTGTCGGGGCAGTTGACAATGAAATTGTCGTTTACAATTTGATTGTTGTGCAACTGGCAGGATGTGTAATCCGTGTTGCCTTTGACTGAAGTTCCCTTGCGGTCAAAGATGGTAAAGCCTTTGTTTGTAATCGCAATGGCGATGTTATTGACTGCGGTAAATTGCGAAACATTCTTGATTTCGTAAGAAATTTCTTGATTTGGCGCGATATGGGGCCTGTAAAAAAGCGAATCGCGGGTGGAATTCTGGAACCACATTCCTTCGGAATTGATTTGCAACAGATGGCTGTTCTCGCTCAGCTTTGAAGCTAATTCGATAATCATCCCGCTTTCAATTTTTGCAATGTGGCCGTTTTCAAAAAGGATATTGGCGTTTTTGCCATCAAAGAATTTACGGATGGGACTGCGGAGTGGAATAACTTTTTGCAGTAGGCGCTCTGGGGCAAAACTTGTAGCGGCATCTCGACCGGCAAGCCAATATGCCTTGCTTGTATTTTGCGTGAACGCTTGGCTGCGACTGTAGAAATGGTTTGCTTGAGCCTTGTTGCTTGCCAAGTCGTAAATCTTGCCGAGATAGAAAAAGGCCGATTCCTTATCGTCGTTATCGCCTTGACGAGAAATTTTTTCGAGCAGACGGATGGATTCGTCGACTTCGCCTTTCATTTCGAAGAGGTAGATGGCTTCTTGGAGTTGCGAGGCCATCTTGCTTGCGAATGTGTGACTAGAAAACAGCGAGCAGAGGGCGAGGATTGTAATAACCCACGCCTTGCCAAAGTTTTCTTTTAGCCCAAAATTACGCATCGAATTTGTAGCCTGCTCCACGGATAGAAAGAATTATTTTCGGGTTCGCCTGATCGTCTTCCAGTTTACGTCTCAAGTTTACAATGTGATTGTCAATTGTTCTTGTCGAGGGCATATTGTCGGGTGTGTAACCCCAAAGGTCTTGCAACAGGTCTTCGCGCAATACGACTTCGCCGCGGCGCTGCCAGAAGTATTTGAGAATCTGGAATTCTCTTGTCGAAAGTTCGAGCGGAACGTCTCCTTTCGTGGCGATGAATTTCTTGAAGTCCAAATGGATGTCTGCAAAGTCGATGGCATCGACGGAGGCAAGCTGTTTTGCCGGGCGGGCTTGCGATTGCAAGTCGATTCTACGGAGAAATGCTTTCACGCGTGCGAGAAGTTCAAGAATCGAGAATGGCTTTGTCACATAGTCGTCAGCGCCCATATCGAGGCCTGCCACTTTGCTTGTTTCTTCTGTCTTGGCGGTCAGCATGATGATAATGCATTCCGGGTGCTTCTTGCGGATGAATCGGCAGACTTCAAAACCGCTTTTTTTCGGGAGCATCACGTCCAGCAAAATCAGGTGTGGCTGGAACGAGTCCGTCTTCGCGATGGCTTCTTCGCCGTCACAGGCTGTTTCTACTTCGTAGTTTTCGAGCTCAAAGTTATCCTGGAGCCCAAGCCGGATGATTTCTTCGTCTTCAACAATGAGAATTCTGTGTTGTTGCATAATCATTCTGCCTTTCTGAATCGTACGGTGAATGTGGAACCCTTGCCGGGCTTGCTGGTGAGGGAAATCGTCGCTTTGTGCGTTTCTGCCACGCGTTTCACGATGGCAAGCCCGAGGCCAGAGCCTTTGGTGCTGCGCGTCATTTCATCACCGACCCTATAGAAATCATTAAATATATTCTTTTGCTCTGAAGAAGGAATTCCAATTCCGGTATCGGCGACCGCAAAAACGACTCTGTCTTCGTCGGGGGCGACCGTTATGGTGATATCTCCAGGGGCATTCGTGTATTTAATTGCATTTTCGATAAGGTTTTGGACCAAGCTATAGAGGGCCGTGTAATCGCCAATCACGAATAAGCTTGGTTCAATTTTAGTATTGAACATGAGCCCTTTCTCGACGCCGATGTCTTCCACGTTGTCAAAAACTTTTTGCACGCAGGCCGAGAAATCGAGCTTTTCCCAGTGGAATCCGCCCTTGCCGTGTTCCATGCGCGTGTAGTTCAAAATGGCTCCAATCAGATTTTCGAGGCGGGTCGCTTCTTTGCCGATGAGTCCCGAATATTCCTGCACTTTCTCGACTTTTTGCACACGCCCGCGGGCCATCATTTCTGCAAACATCTTGATTGATGTAAGGGGCGTCTTGAGTTCGTGCGAAACGCTTGAAAGGAAGTTTGCCTTCATTGCCAAAAGCTTGTGCTCCTGCGTGAGGAATCTAAACATCACGATGGAGCCAAGCAGCACCGTAATGAGCGAGAACGACAGAAGCCCGTACATGAGGAACATGCGCTTGCGCGTTTCTTTCTTGATTTCGCTGAGACCTTTTTCGTATAAGGTAAGAGTCCAGGAAATGACTTTGTCGAGTTGGACTTGCGTCATGACGGCGGAACTGTCCGAAACGTGACCGAGGATGAGCGTTTTGTCGGAACCTTCGGTGATGGAGTAGGGTATCCCCTTCCAACCTTGAGCCGAGGTCTTGAGCTTGGAGCGCATGCGTTCGCGGTATTCGTCGATGTTTACTTTGGCTAGCACGACCTGATCGCCGGAGAGAATCGGGTAGCTCATCTTGATAAACGTCGATTTGTTGTTGCTCATGATGTCGATGCCGCTCTTGGAAGTCGTTTCTTTGTTCAAGAGCGCTTGGACGATATCCTTTTCGTTGAAGAATATGTCCATGTAGCCGAGCTGGCGGTTGAAGTTCTCGCGCAAGTTCCAAAAGGCTTCGCGTTTTTCTTGGCTTAGGTTTTCGAATGAAAGAATTTGTGTGAACGTCGTTTCAAAGAAGAACTTTGCCGAGGAAAGGTTCTCGATGTTTTCGCTTTGCAAGAACTGATTCAAGACGGCTATGGTGTAGTCTTCGGCTTCTTTGTGTTTCTTTTGTGCAACGAGAATTTCAAAGTGGAGCAGGTTGACGGAGCGCGTCAAGTCGGAATGAAGGTAGCCTTGCTGGTGCGGGTGCTCCTCGAGAATGTTCAAAAGGCGGAGCGCTTCGTCGTAGTCCTTGGTCTTGTAAGCGATGCGCACAAGTCCAAGGATGTTCTGGATTTGGTCATCGATGGAGTCGAACGAGAATCTGAGCTTGCGAGCCGACCGCGAGAGGTTGGCTGGCTGCGGCATTGCCGATGTGACTTCTTCGCGGAACAGCATTCTTTCAAACGAGCTTGCGATGCTGTTCGAAAAGTCCGAAGTCTTCGAAAAATGCTTGGACGAAATATCGGGATAAATAAGTGTTCCGTTGTTGTACAGGAACATCGCCTCGATTCCGTTTACCGTCTTGAACTGCGTTGCGTTTCCGAAATCGAGCAAGCTATGCGGTTGTTCATAAAGGTAAAGCGAGGCGGACTTGACCTCTTGGAATATCTTGCTCTGTTCCTTACTAATCGTCGATTCGCATTGCTCGCGGAATGTCGCCGTGCTTTCGTTAAAGTTCTTTTGTGCAAGGTAGGCTTCGTTTTGGATATTCCTCACGCTTAAAAACGAGAGAATAGCCGTGGGCAATACAATGCCCCCTGCAAAAAAGGAGAGAAATAGAAGATTGCTACGAGATATCCGCATTGGAGAGCACTTCCTTAGAATGGAATATGCGCCGACAATTCAGGATAATTGAGTATAAGGACACTTCCGGCCATCAGCAAAGCCAGAATCGAAATCGCAACTCCAATTATAATCAATAAGCTCTTTGTCACTTCGCCAAGTTCGCCTGATGAGTTACAGAGACCTTGTGTCCAATTTCGATATGACGGCTGTTCGAATAGACCTCGCGAACAAGAACTGTAGATTCGTTGCCTGTAGCTCTTGAGATGACGCCGCGTCCAAGGAGTCTTGGCGGAAGCCCTGCATCGGTTTTGTCTTCGGCCCAGATGGCAACGGCATCGCCTGTATTGAATCCTTGATTTTCACCTTTGTTTACCAAGATGTAAGCGTATGCGCCGATGATGAGCGTCGGGTCCATGGCATAACTGATCATTGCCATTTCTTCGAGCTTGGCTTCGGCAACGGGGGTGTAGCCAGAGACGTTCAAAATGTTGAGAGGCTGTTTCAAGCGGGCCTTGGAGTGGTCCATCTTAATTTCTCTAAAGCTCTGGACAATCTTTGCTCTCGAAAGAGAATCGCCAATGGCGGTAATCTTTGCGTATCCCGTAAGCCTTACCAAGGCGAAATTGTCATAGACCTTGCTCTTTTGAGTCGGGACTTCAATGGCGCGTGCATCCAGAATTTCGACAAGGTCCCCATTCTTGATATCGGGGTTTGTCTTTCTGCCGATGCCTACGACTACTTCGGATTCAGGAATATGGATGATGGGTTCCTTCTTTTCTCCGGTACGGATAGTGAAGAAACGTTTGTCTTTCTTGAGGGAGTCGAGCGTGTAGACTTCGGGGGCAAGAATCTGGTAATAGCCGTTGAAAATCTTCGGAGCTGGACGCTTTTTATAGAGATAAGTGTCAGATTCCTTTTTCTTCTTCTGCTTCTTATCCTTGTCGCGGAGGTTCCCCAGCATGTTTTCGAAGTCACCGTTGCGGGCGTCTCTTTCGTCACAGCCGACAGAGGTAATCCCTTTCGGCAAGTTGGAATCTGCGACTGCGGCTTCGCAAGGTCTTGTTTTCGGGAGGCGGTTGCCATCGATGCCCTCGCCTAAATAGATGGAATCGCCCGGATAAATCCAGTGCGGGTCTTGAATGTGTCTATTATTTTCCCAGAGATCCGGCCAAGCAAACGGATCGTTTAAGAATTCAGCACTCAGGTCCCAGAGGGTATCGCCTTTCTTTACCACATAGGCGGATGCAATCAGAGCTGAAAGGCCAAGACAGATCGAAGCACATTTTAAAAATCGCATATGTATCCCTAAGCAAAATTTTGGTATTTGTTAATTAATTTAATCTTTTCTTTGCTTAAAAGATGGCGTTTTTTGCACAAAATGCGGAATATCGGACATATTTGTGCGTTGCGGGCGTTCTTTTGGGCGCTGAATGTTGCGAGAACGGTGTGCAAGGGCCGGATTTTGCCCTAAAATGCCAACTCTGTCCGGTACGAACAGGAAAAGAATTTCAAAGTTGCCGCGGCCCGGTTCCAGGTAGAACGGGATGCTCTTGCGGAGCATGTAGCCTTCGTTTCTGAACGACTTGATGGCTTTGGAGGCGGTTTCAAGGTTTCCCGTCTGGAAAAGGATTCTTTCGGGGCGAGAACCTGCGATGGTCTGCACCATTTCGGAATTGATGGTGTCGTCAGCATTCAGGTTGAAGTAGAATGTCCAACGGCCTTCGGCGTTATCACTCTTGGAGAAAAATTTCGAGATGAAACCGGGTTCCAGGTGGCTGCGGTGGAATCTCATGTTCTGGGTTACCACGTTACGGATGTTCTGCTTGGATGATTGCATGGCCGATTCGCGGCAGTCGAGTGTTTCGACTTGCTTGAAGAACGGCGCAAGCGTTGCAGAAACGTAAGAGGATCCGGAGCAAAATTCGAAGAATCTGTCTTCGCGGTTGGGGTGGATGGCGTCCTTGATGCGGATTGGGAGGTTCAGCCACGCGTCCTTGATGCGGGGGGTCCAGTCCAAAACATGCATGCAGAACCCGGTGGATGCAATCGGCATAAAGTCACTGCCGAAAGCGCACTTGGAGACAACCTTCATGCCCTGAGCGTTGGCGGGGTCAAAGAGGCGGTCCGGCATGCACTGGATCTGGTGGCAACTGATGACTTCGGGGCAGCTGCGTTCGAGAAAATCGACGAATGTCTTATAGCCATGAGCAGACATTTTGCCTTTGACATCGACTTGAACGAGGAGCGCAAAGCGTCCGTCGCCCGAGGCGCGGAACCAAATTTGACGTAATGCCTTTTTAAAGATGCGCAAGTGGTCTTTATGGAGCTGTTCCAGGACCCGGTTCACAAGTTCGAGTGGTTTCATGTCGCGGCACGGTGCGTCAATGACAAGATTTTCCTGAGCGCCGTGGAATTCCTTGACGATTCTCCAGTCGGAGTTTTCGGGAGTGGCGTCAGCGGTGAACCATCCTTGCAGTTTTCCCGGGATGCGGTCGTTTTCCATCCATGCTGAAATTTGAGCCTTGATGTCTTCGAACGAAGGAATTCTGCGGACAACAGGCTTTTCTGCCTTTGCTGTCTTTGTATTGAATTCATTGTCCTTTTGGACATCTGTTTTTCTGGAAGCGTGGAATTTGCCTCCGGCGAGTGGTTTGCCGATTCGATTGCCTGCGATTCTGTTTGCAGCGCGGTTTGAAAAACGATTGTTTTGTTTGTACATCTTTATAATCGTGTTGAATGTTTAAACTATAAATCTAGGATAAATCCAGGAGCATTCGCGGGCAAGCGTCTTCGGGAATTCGCGGAACGAACCGTTAATTTGGTACATGTTCAGACTTCCTTCGACAGGCGAGAGCGACATGACGCTATCGGCGCGTGCTTCAAGGTAGGGGTATTCGTTTACGTTGGTCGAAGTCACGACCGCGCAACCGGTGAGCGCTATAATCGTATCGATCATCTGCATCATGATTTGGTGCGGGGAACCGCTGAGCCTTGAAGACTTCGGGTTGTGCAATACGGCTGAAATCGGGTCAATCACGACAACTTTGTAATCGTGGTTTTCGAGTTTTTTGGCGCCTTGGATTCGCTTGGCGATAAGCTGTGCGATTTCAAGCGGCGTCAGCGCTGTTCCACGGAGATTCAAAAAACCGAATTTGGGTGTGTTGGCTTCGAGTTTGCGCTTTTCTCCGAGCAAAAAGAGACGGTTCAAGAACACGGATTTAGTGAGTTCCAGATTAATGAACAAAACGTCATTTTCGTTTGTCGTGTTGCCAAACCAGTCTTCGCCATAGCAAATGGAAAGAGCCATGTCCATGAGGGCAAGCGACTTTCCACTTTTGGGTGGTGCCGTGAATAAGAAAAATTCACCAGCGCGCAACACGTTTTCGATAATGGTTGCGTCTTTTTTCGGAGCGACATCGCTATCGCTCGCTAGTTCTACAAGCGGTTTCCCGTCAAGGGAATATTCTGCCCATTCGCGCCATTCCGTGAAGTTCTTGGCACCTTGTTCCAAGGCGATGAGGTACTGTTGCTTTCCGTTGCGGAGAACGCCCGGCATGCGAACCATCTGGTTCGGGTTGCGGTTGCCATCATCGACTTTGAATCCCTGCGATTCGAGCGTCTTGAAAAGGAAGTCTACGCGTTCGTTGTATTCATCGGCATCGCGAGCTTCAATTTTGATCCAAGCTTGCACTGAATTTGCACCGGTATTGATGAGAGCGGCGCAGGGGAGGTTCAATGCTTTGTAATAAGCGAGCTGCTTTGCAAGCGTCATTTTCGGGTTGTCGACGACAACGTAACGGAAATGCCAGCTTTCGTCGGCGGCATTTGCTCCGCCCTTTACGGCGTTGATGGTCAAGAGGGCTCCGTCTGGACCATCGAGCTGCTTCATGATTTTTTTGAGCGCTTCGTCCTGTTGGACGATTTTTGAAACTGTTTCGCGCGAGCTGTTGGGCGTGTTCGAAATTTTGAATTCGACTGTTTCATCGGGCTTGAACGTTGCTGCGAGTAATTTTGCAAAGTCCTTGCGCCAGTCGGGGGCTGGCCATGGAATCGAAAGCGCTTCCGGGTCAATTTTGAAGTTTTGCAACAATTCTAGCGACTGGGTGTCCAAACCTAGAGCAATCATCTGCTCCATCATGCTTGCCGAAATCGGCGAGATGATTGTGGGGCCCATTTGCGCTCCCATGGCCGTCATGCCTGGGGCCATGTTCGCTTGAGGCTGAACTGGAGCGGCTTGCGCTTGCACTGGTTGCGCAGCTTGTGCAGCTTGAGCTGCCTTTTGTTCTTCTTCGCGTTCGGTTTTGCGTTTTTCTTCGGAGAACGCGTTGCGCAAAATCTTTTCGACATCTTCTGCCGAAAGCCCTTCGTCGCGAGCCTTTCCGCCTAACTGGAATGTGGCGTCCATGAACGTCCAGCCTTCATCCAAGGCGGCTGCACCGGCCTTGAACAACTCCTTCTTCAGTTCATTTTGGTCGGAGAACTTGGTCTTGATAAATTCGTTGAGAATTTTTCTTGCGTTTTCCATATACACCTCCAAATTGGACGGGGTTTACTAGTTACAAGGTTCCTGTTATTTTAACGGATCGTTTTTTGGGTCGAGTTTGCCTGTCTTCACGTATTCCTGAATGTCGCGGGAAATGCGCATCGAGCAGAACTTCGGACCGCACATCGAGCAGAAGTGCGAGGACTTTGCGTTATTGCCCGGGAGCGTTTCGTCGTGGAATTCTACGGCGCGTTCCGGGTCGAGCGAAAGCGCGAACTGGTCGTTCCAGCGGAAGCTGAAACGGGCGCGCGAAAGCGCGTCATCGCGGAAGTGTGCGGCAAAGTGGCCCTTGGCAAGGTCGGCAGCATGGGCGGCGAGCTTGTATGTCACCACGCCTTCACGCACGTCATTCTTGTCCGGGAGGCCCAAGTGTTCCTTCGGCGTCACGTAGCAAAGCATAGCTGTACCGAACCAACCAATCATAGCGGCACCGATCGCAGACGTGATGTGGTCGTAGCCCGGTGCGATGTCGGTCGTGAGAGGTCCGAGCGTGTAGAACGGAGCGTTGTGGCACATTTCAATCTGGCGGTCCATGTTTTCGCGGATCTTGTGCATCGGCACGTGACCCGGACCTTCGATAATGACTTGAACGCCTTTCTTCCATGCGATTTCGGTGAGTTCGCCGAGCGTATCCAGTTCGGAGAACTGTGCCATGTCGTTTGCATCGGCAATGGAGCCTGGACGCAGCCCGTCACCGAGAGAAACGCAAACATCGTACTTCGCGAGAATATCGCAGATTTCGTCGAAGTGCGTGTAAAGGAAGTTCTCTTGCTGATGGACCATGCACCAGCGGGCGATGATGGATCCGCCGCGGCTCACGATGCCCGTCGTGCGTTCCAATGCGAACGGCACGTACTTGAGCAAGAGCCCTGCGTGAATCGTAAAGTAATCGACGCCCTGTTCGGCCTGTTCGATAAGCGTATCGCGGAACACTTCCCACGAGAGGTCGTCAGCAATGCCGTTCACCTTTTCGAGAGCCTGATACATCGGCACAGTACCTATAGGCACGGGGCTATTGCGCAAAATCCATTCGCGCGTTTCGTGAATGTCCTTGCCGGTCGAAAGGTCCATCACCGTGTCTGCGCCCCAGCGTACGGACCAGACCATCTTTTCGACTTCTTCTTCGATGGAAGAAGCGACAGAGGAGTTACCGATGTTGGAATTGATTTTCGTGAGGAAGTTACGCCCGATGATCATCGGTTCGCATTCCGGGTGGTTTACGTTGGCCGGGATGATGGCGCGGCCTTCGGCTAATTCCTTGCGCACGAATTCCGGAGTGATGGCGTTGCCGTTGCTGCCAAAGATTTCGTCCATCTTCTGGTTTTCGCGGATGGCGACGTATTCCATTTCGCGCGTGATGACGCCTTCGCGGGCGTACTGCATCTGCGTCTTGTGGGCGCCGTCTTTTTGCAAGCGTTCTTGAATCCACGGTTCACGAATGCGTTCAAGGCCTTTTTTTACATCAATCGTCTTGTCGGGGTCGCCATAAGCGCCACTCGTATCGTAAACAGGGAGCACAGGGCATTTGGGGTCGTCGAGCGTGATTTCGCGCATGGCGACTTTCAAATCCGGGAAAAGCTTACCGGGTACATAAATCTTGCGAGACTGCGGAAACGGCTTGAAAAAGCCATTGGTTTCAGACATAAACGTTCCTTTTGTTCAATTACGAACCAAGTTCAAGGGGTATAATCTCAGCCGACGATGGGTACGGCACCCCGCAGATAATATAGATAATTGGGAGGTATGAGGTATGGGGTCAGTCGCCTTCGGCTCCTTTTGAGGGGTGAGGTGGGCGAAATAGGTTAATAAATCGTGGTTCGTGATTAGTAGAATTCAACTAAGGTGAAGTGATGCCAAGTTTCAAGTTTCTATAGGCTCAAAGTAAACTTTGGTGTAGTATGAAGTCGAAGAACCTAAATTTGTATATTGAGCAATGTTTATGCGTAAACGAATTCCCCTTTTATCCCTGATTTGTTTTTTGCTGCTCGCAATGATTGTCGCGTGCAGTATGACTGGCCGTGACCAAGCCTCTAATTGTATTTGTACAGCGGATGCTTTTGCTTTAGATTCTGCAAAGAGTAAAAATGTCCTGTTTGATTCGCGCGATTGCCAAAAGTACAAGACCGTAAAAATTGGCAAGCAAACTTGGATGGCCGAGAATCTGAATTATAAGACGCCAAATAGTTATTGCTATGGAGAAAATGCAGAAAATTGCGTAAAGTATGGGCGACTTTATACGTGGAACGCTGCAAAAGAGGCTTGCCCGGCTGGTTGGCATTTACCGTCACAAACAGAATTGGTTACTTTATTCTATACGTCGGGTGGCCAAATGTCCGCGGGTAGAAAGTTGAAGTCTTCAGGTGGTTGGAATAATTGTGAAAACAAAGCTGGAAATGGATTGAATAGTTATGGCTTTGCGGCTCTTCCAGCAGGAATTAGGTATAGGGATGACGATTATAATATTGAGGGCTATTACGGTTTTTTCTGGAGTTCTACGGAAAATACTCTTGACAGTGCTTACAGTATGTACATGTATTGCAATGCCGACAATGTCGATTTATTTGGTGACAACAAAAATCGTGCGCTTTCAGTTCGTTGTATCAAGGATGAAATTCCCGACATGATAAGCTTGCCTCGGGTTAGTTCTAGTGAAAATCCCTCTGAACCTCAGCAAAATGATTTTATCACAGACTCTCGTGACGGTCAAACTTACAAAACCGTTCAAATCGGTTCGCAAAAATGGATGGCCCAAAATCTTAACTACGAAACTCCAAATAGTTATTGCTACAAAGATTCTACTGAAAATTGTGCCAAGTATGGGCGGCTTTACACGTGGTCAGCAGCAATGGACAGCGTGGGAATTTATGCCTCAACAGGTAAGGAATGCGGAAAAGACAAGGATTGCCATTCCATGATTTATCCGGTGCGAGGAATTTGTCCCGATGGCTTTCATTTGCCAACTCAAACAGAATGGAATACTTTGATTTCTGCGGGTTATCAAATTTTTGTAGATTCTTCTGGTTTTGAAGCGAGTTATGGCGGCTTTCGGCATTTTGATGGTGGTTATATTTTTTCAAATAAAAATGCATATTATTGGACTTCTACAGAGCATGATGCCGGTAAAGCATATTACACGAAATTGAGACGTTGGAACTGGGAAACGAGCATTGGCACCTACGAAAAGAATTATGCGTATTCTGTTCGTTGTGTTCAAGATGAATCCATGGAATCTGATAGCTTGATCAAATCTGCTGGCAAATTTGATGGGGAACCTTCTTTGATTGTTATTCCTGCATCGAATACGGTTAAAGGCTTATTTACGGATTCTCGAGATGAAAAAAAATATAAGACGGTGACGATCGGCTCACAGACTTGGATGGCGGAAAATCTCAACTACAAAATGGAAAATAGTCATTGCCTTGATGATAAAGCACGTAAGTGCGAAAAATATGGGCGCCTTTATGAATGGGCTGCGGCGAGAAATGCTTGCCCTGCAGGCTGGCGTTTACCAACGAAAAAGGAATGGAATATTCTTGTTTCGTCAATAGGAGGTCCTTCTTTGGCGGGATTGAAATTTAGGACATCGAGTGGTTGGTGTAATCATGGAATTACTGAAACTAGTTATGGGGAATCTACGATTGATTTTCAGTGCGAAAACTGCTGTTGTCATACAAATGGGACTGATTTATACGGATTCTCCGTGCTCCCTGCAAGCTCATGGGATGACTCGCGATGGAATACTGAAGGGTATACAGCGTTCTTTTGGAGTGCTACGGAACATGGAACAGACAACGCGGTAAGCGTAATCTTGTCTGGTAATGACAACGACATAGAGTTCAGTGATTATGAAAAAAGTAAAGGCTATTCTGTTCGCTGCATCTTGGATTCTATAGTCTCTCCTTCGGCATTTTCTGTTCAAAAGCCTGTAATTCCTGATTCGGTACAGTCGCCCCAGACTGCTGTTGTTCCCGATGATAGTCGTAGTTCGACGGGGATGGCAGGGAATCTCCTAACAGATACTCGTGACGGACAAACTTACAAGACTGTGACGATTGGTGACCAAACTTGGATGGCCGAAAATCTCAACTATAATTCATCAGAAAGTTACTGCTACAACGATTCTCTTGAAAATTGCGCTAAATATGGTCGCCTTTACACATGGGCTAGTGCTGAGAATGCGTGCCCGGTTGGTTGGCATCTTCCTTCACTTACCGAATGGGATACTTTAGTTTATTCTGTGGGAGGGGCTTTGACAGCTGGGAAAGTGCTTAAATCAACGGAGGGTTGGTATGGGCACGGGAATGGTGTTGATGGTTATGGCTTTTCTGCTTTACCCGTTGGCATCCGGTTTAGTTATGGGGCTTTTGATATTTTTGGACGTCACACGTATTTTTGGAGTTCTACAGAGCATGGTGATAATGAAGCGTATGGACTTAATTTGTACTACTATGGCGATTATGATGATGATTATGTCAGAGAAAAAGGAGTGACTGGTTTTGTTTCATATTACTCTAGTGAACGTGTAAAACTAGTTTACGATTATAAAATCAATGCGGCTCCGGTTCGTTGTATCAAGAATGCGAAATCCAAATCGTCTCGCTTGACTCGAACTAGTTCTCAGGAAAAAAGCCCGGCACAGAATAGGAAGAATGTTTTTACAGATTCTCGTGACAATCGAACTTACAGGACTGTGTCTATTGGCAATCAGGTTTGGATGGCTGAAAATTTAAAATTCAAGACTCCTAATAGTTATTGCTACGAAGATAAGCCATTTAATTGCGCTAAATATGGTCGTCTTTACACGTGGACTGAGGCAATGGGAGGTGAGGATAGTTTTCCGATTTATCCGATACAAGGTGTATGCCCTGCTGGTTGGCACTTGCCAACGCAAACAGAATGGCGCACGTTGGTCGCTTCTGTTGGAGGCATTGTTTTAGCGGGTAGAAAACTTAAAGCTGTTTCTGGTTGGGCGAATTATTGGCCCGATGCAAAACTGGGTACGGATAATTATGACTTTTCGGCACTTCCTGCTGGTAAAAAAGATGAAAATGGAAAATACGTTGGCGAAAGCTATGATGCGTATTTCTGGGGTGCTACAGGGTTTAATGGTAAAGATTCGTATTACCTAAATTTGTATTTCGGACAAGAAAATATTTACCAAGGTTTTGTTAAGAGAAATGAGGCCATGTCTGTCCGTTGTGTTAAAGATGAGGCATCGGAAATTTCTGGTATTGGAGACTCGTCGTCTTTTGCATCTTCAGATAAATCCTTGTTCTTGTCGTCTTTGCCCAAAGAAACCTTTACGGACTCTCGCGATGGAAAAATCTACGGCATTGTGACTATAGGCTATCAGACTTGGATGTCTGAAAATTTGAATTTTCAAATGGCAAACAGTTATTGTTACAAGGATAATCCTGACAATTGCGCAACATACGGCCGCCTTTATACATGGTCAGCTGCGATGGATAGTATTGGCGATTTTTCTCAACATGGTAAGGGTTGTGGTGATGGTAAATCCTGTAACCCGTCTTACCCGGTGCGAGGTATATGCCCTGAAGGATTTCATCTTCCAACGGCTGAAGAATTTAAAACTTTGTATGCCTTTGCCGGAGGAGAACATTCGGCTGGAAAAAGACTTAAGTCTAGAAGCGATTGGTCCGGTTGGTCCACCTGCCGTTGGGCTGGCAGATTTTCTTGTAAAACGTCTGAAAGTGGCAATGGTACAGATGATTATGGATTTACTATGCTACCTGCAGGACGATGGTTTGGAAGTTTTGAATACCTACACGATGAGGCGTTTTTTTGGACATCGGAGGCGTATAGCTCTGGTAATGGATCTACGGAGTACATCTTGGGTAATGCTTATGCGACTTATTTGGAATACGATAGTTTTATGAATATGGATAATGAAGGCCCCTATGTGAAGGCTTTTCAAAAGTCGAATGGATTCTCTGTCCGCTGCGTAAAGGATGAAATTAGTAGGAAGTTGACAGTAGACGGTAGGAAGTAGGCGGAATTTGTGGAAGTCTCATCCTGAGCGGACTCTGGAGCCAAAGGCGATAGAGAAAGTCGAAGAATCTAGAGGTAAAATTCGTCATCCTGGAGGGCCGAAGGCGTCCTGGAGCGTAGCGATAGGATCCAGTGCGTTCGTCATTCTCGCGAAGGCTGGTGTCGAATGAATCTCGTCATTCTCGCGAAGGCGAGAATCTAAAGTTTTTTTATATTGAAGATAATGGTTTTTATGTATAAACGAGTTGCTGTTTTATTGTTCGGTTGCTTTTTCTCGCTTGCGGTTCTTGCCGCGTGTAGCTCTTCTAAAAATACATCGCTTAATACGGAAAAAATAGTCTTTGACGAAACAAGAAACTCTGCAACAAAAGCTTCTGATGTTGAGGGATTTTTCACGGATCCTCGTGATGGTCAAACGTACAAAACCGTTCAAATCGGTTCGCAAACTTGGATGGCCGAAAATTTGAATGATGGAAAAGGCTATACGTGGGATGAAGCGATGATGCCAAATGTTTGCCCGACTGGTTGGCATTTGCCGACATATACGGAATGGCGAGAATTGGTTCTTGCTGTGGGTGGATTTTCTGTGGCGAGCCGGAATCTTGGTGTGGCCGGGACGAAAACCCGTGTAAATTCAAATTGTACGTTGTGCGATGTGACTACGGTCGAGTACAAGGATGATTATAAATTTTCGGCTTTGCTTAATGCTCAATATTGGACTTCTACGGAGGACGATATCTATCGTGCTTATTACTTGAATCTGTCTTCTGATAGCGATGCGGCAGCTTTGGATTATGACCTTAAACGCAATCGCTTTTCTGTCCGTTGCGTTAAGGGCGAATCTCCGAAAGCTGTAATTTCTAAAAAGGTGGAGGCTACTTTCACCGATTCACGCGATGGACAAATTTACAAGACCGTAAAAATCGGCTCACAGACTTGGTTTGCACAAAATCTCAACTATGAGACGTATTCCAGTTACTGCTATGACAATAATGATTTAAGTTGTTCCCATTTTGGTCGTCTCTACTCTTTGGCGGATGCTGTTGAAGTTTGTCCTGCGGGTTGGCACTTGCCGACGCAAGATGATTGGAATGTCTTGTTTGAAGCCGTTGGCGGGCGCTCTGTTGCTGGCAAAAAACTCAAATTAACAACGGGTTGGGAAAATTGCGGCTTCTTAGGACAATGCCATGACAATAACGGCTCTGACGACTTCGGTTTTGCGGTGAATCCTGTTGGTCGCGATAGCACGGCTACGTTTTGGAGCTCCTCAGAAAAGTTTTATGATAAGACGTTTGTAGTTGTCGATTCTTATCAAAATGAAATGGGTGTGAGCATTGTTTTTAGTGATGACACGGCTCATCGACGTAATGATTACATGAACAAAGGTCATTCCGTCCGCTGCGTGAAGGACTAAGATTATTCAGAATTGTGAATACGGGCCCTTATTTCTATTGATAAAAATATTTTTACGCAGAAGAACTTGATACCTCCCCAAAGAACCCAAAGGATAAAATCAAACTTGCAAAACAAAGGTTGAAAGAGGTGTAACTATGCAATATGTATATGTCAAGGATTCCGAAGGTTATGTTTCCAAGAAACTGAAGTCTGAAGTTTGCAAGGGCGAAAAAATCATCTCGGAAAAGGCTTACTTGAAAGCCTCGGGACTCGCTTATTACGAGAAAGAATTTGGTCATGGCGGAGCAAGAGAATACGCTGGCCGAAAGCCAAAATATTCGCAACCCTTGAAAATTCAGATGCGCGTTACGAAAGAAGAGAAAGATTTCATCTCTTACGCCCGCGAACACGGCTTGATTCTTGCAAATTTGATGAAAATTTAAGCGTATTCTTATGAAAAAATTGTGATGCCGGGGGCGGCTGGCTGACCACATTTTTCTACATTTCCCTCGTAAAATTTTAAAAGGACCCATTTATGGAAATCCCCGAATCTTCGAATTTTATTCAGGACATTATCGTTAACGACCTCCAGACGGGCAAGCGTGACCATGTGCTTACACGTTTCCCGCCCGAACCGAACGGCTACATTCACATTGGCCATGCAAAGTCTATTTGCTTGAACTTCGGCACCGCCAAGAAGTTCGGTGGCTTTACGAACCTCCGCTTTGATGACACGAATCCCACCAAGGAAGATGTGGAATACGTGGATTCCATCCGCGAAGACGTGAAGTGGCTCGGCTTTGAATGGAAAGAAGAATTCTTTGCTAGTGACTACTACGACCAGATTTATGCCTTTGCCGAAAAGA
>Ga0310786_10002451_pt1 | contig 28311 bp, 18 predicted proteins | sample AusTroGonzalo_MG_FD_203881 | JGI IMG/M metagenome (GOLD analysis project Ga0310786, IMG submission 203881) | Bovine rumen microbial communities from tropical cattle in Woodstock, Queensland, Australia - Gonzalo_03 (v2) (version 2) | ecosystem: Host-associated > Mammals > Digestive system >...
TCATGGCGTCTTCGATCTCCTTATCGGTGAGCTCACTTAAGTCAGCGTCTTTAACCTTAGCAAGTATATCTTCTGCCTTGGCCTCTTCCTTCTTAGTCTCAGCCTTCTTGGTCTTCGCAGGCTTCTGCTCAGAATCGGGCTGTACCGGAAGCTCCTCTCCCTCTACGGGATCGGCTGCCTTGGCAGGCTTCGCAGCCTCCTTGATCTCGGCTGCCTCAGCGGGCTTTCTTCCCATATAGTCGCTGCTTCCCTGAAGCTTAAGAATATTCTTCATGATGCTCTCGTTAAATGTGTTGTAGCACTCGATGCATCCGAGCTGTCCGCCGGACTCGAGCTCTCTTAATGTTGTGCCGCATCTCGGGCATCTGATCTTCGCATTCGCGAAGTCGAGATCGCTTCCCGCGGAGAAGATTCCGGGGAACTCATCAAGCATCGGGAAAGCCTGATCGAAGAGGGCGTTCTGTCTTCTGAACACCTCACCTATCTTAAGTTCTCTGGCACAGCTGTCACACAGCAACACGCCGTTGAACCTTACATATGAATTACCTATCTGCGATCCGCATCTTGAACACCTCATGGTCGTTCTCCTTTCCCTTACTTTATGAGCAGTCCGGCGAGTGCATTACGGAACACATCCGCCCTGACTTGTGATCTTACGTCTGTATCTACCTTGGCGAGAGCTCTGTCCGAGACGGCTGACATGATCGATGTAGCCTCTCTCATATTGATCGCATCGACCTCCACCGCATTGATGAGAAGTGTCTTGGCCTCCTGCTGGGATAGGCTGTCGCCTGTCTCCTGGATGAGCGATCTTATATAGTCCTCTGTACTGGTATGTTTTATCTGCGTGATCGTAATCTGACCGCCGCCGCCTCTTCGGCTCTCGACTATATAACCGTTACCGGTCGAGAATCTCGTCGAGAGGACATATGTTACCTGTGACGGTACACAATTCGCCTGTTCCGCGAGTACGCTTCTGCTGATCGTGGCGCTGCCGTTATTCTCTTCGATCATCTGCTTGATCATCGCTTCGATTACATCTACGAGCCGTGCCATTGATATGTCCTCCTTTGACTTTGACTTTCTTTGATATTGCTATTATCGCTTTAATGTCAAAGAATGTCAAGAGCCGTTTTGACATAAATTAAAACCCGGCTCGAAGCCGGGTCGTTAATCTTACTTGTGGTAGAGTTTCTTGGTCGCATAGACCGGTTCGCAGGTGATGTTCACCCCGAGCTTTCTGAACACATTCTCATCTACTCCCGAGAGCATCGTGGTCGAATGCGCATCGGCATTCTTGAGGTTATTCAGCTGCTGCATCGCAAGCTCCGCAACCGGGTTAGTAGTAGCAGACATCGACAGCGCGATCAGCGTCTCATCCATATGAAGTCTCGGGTTGTGGTTACCCATGTGATTAACCTTCAGATCCTGGATAGGCTCGATAACATTGGGTGAGATAAGAGGCATGTTGTGATCGATGCCTGCGAGCACCTTCAACGCATTAAGAAGGGCTGCGGAAGAAGGACCCATCAGGTCTGTCGTCTTACCTGTTACCATTCTGCCGTCTGCAAGCTCGATAGCTACTGCAGGACCGTCAGTCTGGTCAGCACGAACCATAGCTGCACCAACGCAGCGGCGGTCAGCCACATCGATACCCATCTTATTAATAAGAAGTTCTATCTTGTTAACATCAGATCCGTCGGACAGGCCCTGCTTAACAGCACACTTAGCCTGATAGTAACGGCGGATGATCTCCTGTCTTGACGCCTCGCAGCATGCCTCGTCATCAACGATAGCGAAGCCTGCCATGTTAACGCCCATATCCGTCGGGCTCTTGTAAGGTGACTCACCGTAGATCTTGTCGAAGATAGCATTAACTACCGGGAAGATCTCTACGTCACGGTTGTAGTTAACAGTAGTCTCGCCGTAAGCCTCGAGGTGGAACGGGTCGATCATGTTAACGTCGGACAGATCAGCAGTAGCTGCCTCGTAAGCGATGTTAACGGGATGAGCCAGAGGCAGACTCCAGATAGGGAATGTCTCGAACTTAGCGTAACCTGCCTTGATGCCGCGCTTATTCTCGTGATACAGCTGTGACAGGCATGTAGCCATCTTTCCGGATCCCGGGCCGGGAGCCGTAACTACAACGAGCTTATGAGTTGTCTCGATATAATCGTTCTTGCCGTAACCGTCGTCACTGACGATAAGCGGGAGATTAGAGGGATAACCTTCGATAGGATAGTGCTTATAAACCTTAACACCGAGCTGGCGAAGTCTCTTCTCGAACTTCTCTGCGAGTGTCTGACCTCTGTACTGCGTGATGCACACGGAACCTACGCACAGACCGAATTCCGTGAAGGCATCGATAAGACGGAGTACGTCCTGATCGTATGTGATACCGAGGTCCCCTCTGCGCTTGCTCTTCTCGATAGCGTCGGCGTTGATGGCGATGATGATCTCGACGTCTTCCTGCAGCTTCATGAGCATTCTGATCTTGCTGTCAGGCTCGAAGCCGGGAAGTACTCTGGAAGCGTGGTGGTCGTCAAACAACTTGCCGCCGAACTCTAGGTAAAGCTTGCCTCCGAACTTCTCGATTCTCTCTCTGATGTGTTTACTCTGGAGCTCCGCGTACTTATCGCTGTCAAAACCGACCTTAAACATCTGCCTTCATACCTCTCATTACTATTACCTTGTGGCCTCTGGGCTTCTTCTCGAGAACGAGTTCGGACTCACCCTGCTCCGTCTCATCGAAAAGCTTCGTGAACTTGTCTACTGTACTGAGGTCGTCGTAGCCGAAGCCTTTGCCTCTGTAGTGCATCGGGATGGTGATCTTCGGACCGATCTTGTCGACATACTCCTTAGCCTGCTTGGCATCGATAGTATACTTGCCGCCGACCGGTATCATGAGCACGTCGCAGCCCTTGATCTTCTTCAGATCCTCGTCTTCGAGCATGCATCCGATATCACCCATGTGCACGAGCTTGAGGCCGTCCACGTCGATAATTATAACATTGTTAAAGCCTCTGAGAGCACCATTTTTATCATCGTGAAAAGTCTCGATGAAACTCACCATAAAAGGTGTATCTGCACGGGTGACCGCGAGCTTAACTTCGCTCAATCCGAAGTGGTCGTAATGCTTGTGGGTAGCGAGCACCTGATTGGCGTGCTCCTTAAGGGGCGCATAACCCGGCACACTGCCCGCCTCATACGGATCAATGACCATAGCAAATCCGTCCTTCTCGAACTTAAAGCACGAGTGACCAAGGTAAGTAATCTTCATGGAAGGCCCTCCCGATATCAGATTGTCTTACAACTGATTATACGACAGGGGACGCAAAGCACAAAACGACGTTCTCGCGGGTATAAACGGGATTAGGATCACAGATCGGCTCTCCTGCATTGGTAGTTCCTGTCTGCCTCAGAACCGATACATCACAGAGTATGTACGAAGGGACTGCAGAAGTGTCGTGATTCTCCTCCCAATGGAAGTTCAATCTGATCCTGAAATTAGCATTCCTCGAGAAATTATATGTAGAACTCGGGAACGGATTCGTATAGTCGTACCTCGGAGTATTCGCATCGTAACTGGTTGTCTCAGAAACAAGATAACCGAAGTGCAGATATCCTACTGAAGCATCGGGAGCCGGAGCGCCTACTGTCGGAGGATTTCCGGCACTGGATCCGGTAAACATTCTGTATATAGAACGGCTTGAGAATCCGTCGGGACCAACATCCGGCAAATCTGTGGAACCTGCCTCTGAAAGAGCTACCAGATTCTGTTCATATACTGCTGTCCATTCAGCAGGAGTTATCGCGTAATTAGATCCTATAGTCTCGATGTAATTCGCAGTTCTGCGGATACATATAGAATTACCATATTCCGAAGTCGAGCTCTGTATGACAACACTGTTGGCATCCTTGATGTAAGTCTTAGCGCATTCTGCGCGAAGAACATCAACAACAGAATCAGCAAGAAGTTGAGTGCGAGTCAAGTCGTTAACATGAGTATAAATCGTAATAACAGGATACATAATCACTACGCAGGCCGCAGCGAAAATAGCTGTGAGCGCCATCGCGACAACAAGCTCTACGAGGGTTATGGCTCTCTTGGAGCTATTGTTCTTCTTTACCCTGCGCATATCAGTCCAATCCCGTAGCCTCATACACGATATAAGTATAATTCTGTCCGTTAACAGTACAGACGTACTTCTTGTAATAGACTCGTCCACCCGCAAAACTCCATCCGGTTGTAATCGGAGATCCTGTATCGGCAGCAATCTTGCCCTGAAGCTGCAACATAGCTTCATCAGCAGCCTTTCGGTTATTGGAAGCAGTCTGCTCAGTCTGTGTAGCCCACGCGATACCCTGCGAGAAGATCACAAGCATTATGGAAAGCAGTGTGAATGCTACCAATACTTCAACTATTGTCTCGCCCGAATTATCGCGAATTATATTTGTTCTCTTATTAATGTATCTCATACTAACTGCCTCGTATAAGTACCGCTCTTACCCTGCGTGTAATAAGCGGTGTACACATAACTAGCATCAGCTACAGTTGCATTAACGGTAACCACGTATCCTGCAGACGCATTTGAAGCAGGAGTTATGCTGACTTCAACAGAAGAACGAGGTATACCGGAAGGTGCCGGGACGGGAGGTATAGCAGTATTATTGTAGTCGGCGAGATTAATCTTATTGTGAGTAATCAGATCATCTATCGACTCTCCCATACTTGTTGCCAACATATAAGCCTGATCCTGGTTATACTGCTTATCCGCAGATGCCCACAACGCACTGGTTGAAACTCTGAGAATTACAACACAGGTGATGATAATGATCGCGATAATAGTAACCAGCACAATGCTTGTTCCTTCATTGCCGCGAAGTATATCTATCGTCCTTCGACTTAATGTTGTCTTACTTATCCGTTTCAAAATCTTACTCCAGGACCGTAAGTACCATCACTTCTCTGACTGTGGCCACGAAGTGATGAGTTACCACCAGTCCAAAAATTATCATTGAGATTTGTTCTGTTGCTTACGACGTATAGTTGAAGAGGAATTCTCGCTCCATTAAGAACGATCGTGTTTCTGATTCCGCTAACCTCTTTCATAATCCTAGCGTCGTCTCGAGGATATGTATAAATCCATTCACCGTTAACATAGAAAATTGCCGGCGATGTTGGACTCTCAACATAAGCTACGTAGTAGACATTATAGGTTTCCGGAGCATCTATTCCATAGTAATTCGGGTTACCGACACCAAAAACAAATATATAAGGAGCATCATCTCTGGTACGTCCCAGCAATTCCAAAACATTCTCTCCCCACTCTCGCTGTTCAGCGGTATTGTTTGCATCTTTTCCCGTATCCCAACGGATATCTCCACCTAAACCGCCACCATTCAGTGTGGTAGAACCATCGGAATTAGTAATATTAGCAATGCCCGCTCTTGATCCCGGTCCCAATCCGTACAGTTGTGTCATTACCGCCTGTGCGGCAACACGAGCTGCGTCAGCCTGATTAATATACTTTGCTTGTTTAGCTCTCTTTATATACCCTGTTAAAGCAGGCATGAGCATGGCGGCTATTACTGCAAGAACAACAAGCACAACAATAAGCTCAACGAGCGTGAACGCCCGCTTGCCGTTTCTAACCATCTTGTTTGCCTTCCTTACCATTAACAGACCTCCGCCCTTATACACTATTCTCTATTTTCTTTGATTTTACACCGCTAAGCCATGTAACTTCAACAATCTAGGGTTACGTTCTGTGAACAATCGGTCACAAGACCGTAAATAAAAGCCGAAGCAATTTTGCTTCGGCTTACTAATATTATCTTAACTCGCAACCTTAGGTTTCTTATAATCGATAATCGTCACCCCTGCAGCTAATAAGATACCTACTATACTTGCCGCCACACCAATCTCGATTCCATACGGCTTCCAATCAAGACGGATACTGTGTTCTCCTGCAGGAACGAGCACAGCCATAAACCCATAATCAACCTTCTCTATCGGTGTCTCAACTCCATCTACATAAGCAGTAAAACCTCTGTCCCAAGGAATAGAGAAAAACACCAGGTTTTCTCTCGGTAGATTCGCTGTCGCCTGATAACCGGAAGGATTATATGTAAATGAGGTACACGCCGTAGCAGCTCTTTCATCAGAAAGTCTGTAAAACTCTTCTTCGCTCATAGGTTCTTCAGGATGCTCTGTATCCTCTTCAAGGATACCTGCATATCTTTCTGCCTGTTCATCCGTAAGAATAAGGTCTCGTACCAGAAGCCTGTCTGAAGCATATATCTTGAGTTCGACATCATTCTTTATCTCCTGATATAGAGAATCTCTTATAAAGTAGTCGAAGGTAAATCCCATCGGAATAAAGTGAGGATTATCGTATAGATCAAATCCGTCGGTCTCACCATATGAAACGAAACCATCAGGTATATCCTCTTCCCCTGTTGCTTCCGCTCCAGATAAAAGAGTTACATTCGTCTCTGAAGTCTCTTCGTCGGAATCAATACTAAATGAGAATGTTTCGCCGTTAGAAATATCTGGTTTATTTTGATTGTTTAGATAAAACCTTGTGGAAAGCAACTGTCTTAATCCAATACAATTTAGCGGAACAACACTTGTCTGTGTTCTCGATAAAAATGTCAGTCCCTCATACACTTCAAATGTCGAAGGATTAACTGTTGATATAAATGTATTATTATTGGGCAAATTCCAAATAAGAGACCAGTTAGTTGCTGAATTATCATTCTCTATTCTGTAATAAACTGTCTCATCCAGTTCTGGTTCCCCTTCTAGACATTGAATTCTAAAAGCAGTAGCTGCTGAATTATCGTAAACCTTAGTTCCATTAAAGATAACGCATCCTGTCATTAGAACGGCAGAAAAAGCAATAACGCCAATAATCTCATTGTTTATAAAAGATGAACCTGCTTCCCTCTTTCTATTCCCAAATACAATGTAATAAAGAATCAGCATCAAAAAGAATGTAGCTATTACTACAAGCCAATAATCTTCAAAGTTACCCGGAACAGATATAAATCCTTTAGCAATTGGAGTTTGTTGACCGGGGAGAAACGAAAAAACCAACATACCGCCAGTAATAAACAACACCACTTTGGTTCCTAGTCTGATTTCTTTCTCATCCTCGTTTTCCAATGCTATAGAAGTCATCATGGACATAACTAGAACTGGAATGTAATACCATCTTGCATAGTACTGAGTATTCAAGGCAGAGAATAAAGCATTAAGTCCGGGAATGACAGCTATAACAGCCATAATAATCAGAAGCCTGATACTCCAGTCACTCCACTTACCCTTACAGGATTTGATATAAACTATTACTCCAACGATAGACAAACAAGGAAGATATAAACTAACTGATGCCCATGCGATTTCTTGGTTCATAAACAGAGCTTGTCGGCCCATCAATTCAGGCACGAAGAATAGTGATTTAATAATGGTCCATACCGTCAGAGAAGAATTATAAGCCAAGAATGCATTCCCCTGAATTATATTCCCAAGGCGGGTATTACCAACTAACCCACCCATAGCTTGAATGATAAAGAATGCTGGTATAAGAACCCCAATAGTACCGCAATACAGCGCCCTAAGAAGAAGCCTGATGTTACCTCTTATCCTTTCACTTTTTGATAATGAGAAACCAGACTTCTTATACTTGCAATATCTAACGAAGAAATACAAGATTAAAAACACTACTTCGCCGAAGAAAAAATAGTAATTGATCGTAAGCATCAGAGTAGTCATCAGAATGAAACTCGCTCGACTACACTTCTTGTTCTGCATTAGACCATCAAATGTATAAAGATACAAAGGAAAGAAAGCTGTCACATCATGGAAAGATGAGAAGACAATATTAACCGCCTGATAGCCTGAGAAAGCATATAGAATCGATCCGATTAATGCTCCCCTTGTTGTCTTTGTGTATTGTCTGATCCAAGCATACGAAGTGAGCATCGCACATCCGTATCTTAGGGACATAACGATAGGCAAAATATACGGTATCCATTTCGTCGGGAAGGGAACGGTAATCCAGAAGAATGGGCTGCCCCACAAGTAGAAAGCATATGCACCCGCCATCGAAGAACCAAGCTCGATATTTGGATTCCAAAATAAGTAACCGTTCTTTACTGCCTCTACAGCAGATGTGTAGAATTCTATAGTCTGAAAGTTGTAGTCACCATAATAGTAGAACAATCCGCCTCTATATACTACTGAAGGCAATACTGCAATTACGTACAGTATCAAACCGAATAAGAACACCAATGGGTATTGTTTTTTCTCATTTATTTCCAGCTTCATTCTTAGATTCCCCAGACTAAACATTAGTTATCTAATAATAAAATATTATTAATAATAAAGAAAGCGCCGTTTCCGGCGCTTTCGACTAATAGATAATACTTAACTACTATTCTATTATGTTGTTGAAGAAGATGCTGTCCACTCAGGCTGACCAGCAGAGTTGCTATATGTATAGCTATAAGTATTTCCATTGATAGTAACTGTACCCGAAGTAACTACACCATTGGAAACTGCAAAACTACAACTTGTGAACGGTGTTCCTACCAATGCTGCTACTGTATCAGCGCTGTTAGGACCGGCGAGAGTGCTCTGATTAACAGCTGATACTGCCTGATCCTTTGAATACTGATATGTAGCTGCGGCCTGAGCTGCTGTCAAAACAGTAGATGCCATCTGATAATCCTTCTCCTGACGAGCTCTTCTGATGTAACCTGTGAGAGCAGGAACGAGCATTGCTGCGAGGATGGCGAGGATAACGAGAACAACGATCAACTCAACCAATGTAAAACCCTTCTTAGATGACTTTCTTGACTTCTTCATTTTAGTTTCCTCCTTCATGTATGTAAGTTAGAATTTATCAACCAATCAATTATGTTTGATTCGTTTGTTATGTTTGCACTATACCAAGTCCCAAAAACCTTTGCAATAGCCTACGGCCACAATTAACTTTCGCGTAACATTCTGTTTACTGAAATCGGGGATTATTGCTAATTCGTAAACCGATTTTATCCTCGTTTACAAGTTATACTTATCCGCCGCAAGCCCAATAATATCAGCACTTTCGCAGTCAAAACAGCCTAAATCTGATGCTTATACGGGTATCGCGAATATTGGGACAAAAAACTCCCCAAATAGGGATGCCATTGCCAGCCCAAATGCAAGAAATGGCGCAAGTTTGATCTTAGACTTCTTACCTGCCTTCTTAAGGATAAGAAGATATATGCCATAAAGGCCGGCAATAAACATTCCTAGGAATGCGCCGGTAACTGTAAATCTCCACCCTAAGAATAGTCCGGAAGCTGCCATAAGCTTGATATCGCCGCCTCCGAAGGCTCCTTTGATAAGTAAAGAGACCACCAACATCGGTAGAGATATACACACCAGACCTATCAAACGAGATATCAACCCCGGTACGGAGAAACCTTCAATCACCAGGAAATCAACAATACCCAAAACAGCAATCGCGATTACGACCAGATCAGGTACTATGCCTTCATTGATGTCCGCGCACGCACACGCTGTGAGCAACAACAGGAACAGGGCAGTAAATACTCCAACGTCCCCGAATCCTCTCACATAGAACGCGCAGAACAAAGCAACCGCCGCGAAGATGTAAAACACCGGCGACGGTATGCTCTTAAGATCTTTAATAAGCTTGGAAGATGACTTAGTCGTCATTGTAAGCTACACGTTCGAGCTCTTCCATTGAAGTTATTCCCTGCTCAACGAGAAGCTCAGCTGCCATTCTCAGAGTCTTCATGCCCTGGTTCTTTATAGCATACTGCTTCATCTCTTCAGCTTCAGCACCTGCAGCAATCATCTTACGCATATTCTTATCAACGACAAGAACCTCGTGGATAGCCGTACGTCCAAGGTAACCGGAATTATGGCACTGACCACATCCTGTACCCTTCTTGGCTCCGGGAATATCGTGTCCTAAGAAATCAATCTGTCTGGATGACAGCGGCTCGGGCTTCGCACAGTAAGGACATACCTTACGCATAAGTCTCTGTGCTACTACGCCTACAAGAGCGGACGAGAGCATGTAAGGCTCAGCTCCGATATCAACAAGTCTTACGATAGTCGAAGCAGCATCATTCGTATGAAGCGTGGAAAGAACCAAGTGACCTGTAACAGCGGCTCTGATAGAGATAGCTGCTGTCTCGGCATCTCGAGTCTCACCTACCATGATAACGTCAGGGTCCTGACGCATGAGAGCACGAAGTCCGATCTCGAATGTAAGTCCTGCAGTAGGATGTACTTGAACCTGATTAAGACGGGGGAGGTTCTTCTCGACAGGATCCTCGATCGTACTGATATTGATAGGCTTCTGTGACAATGCTCCGAGGGCATTGTAAAGCGTCGTGGACTTACCTGAACCCGTAGGCCCTGTGATGTAGATAAGACCGTTAGGTGACATCAGCATCTTAATGAACTTATCGTAGCATTCCTGTGTCATACCGAACGTCGAGTTGTTATCGATATTAACAGCCGACATGATAAGTCGCATAACGACCTTCTCACCGAATACCGTAGGAATTACGTTAACACGGACATTTACGATCTGTCCCTGTATTCTTACACGGAAGTGACCGTCCTGAGGGATACGTCTCTCAGCAATATCCATGTCACCCATGATCTTTATACGGGCAACAAGTGAATCCTGAACGTTCTTCTGCAATGTAATGTAGTCGATGAGCGTACCGTCGATACGCATTCTGACCATAACGTTAGTCTCGAACGGCTCGATATGAATATCTGAAGCATTATCCTGGAAAGCCTTATCAAGAAGCGAGTTAACAAGATTGATGATAGGCGCATCATCAGCACCCGCAGAAGTATCGATAACGAGCTCATCTACATTGATACCTGTAGTATTGGCATTAGCATGCTCAGCAGCCATACGGGCCTTGATTCCGGCATACTGGTAGTTGATAGCTTCCTTAAGAGGCTGCTCCTGCGCCAGAACTGTTCTGACAGGCATACCTATCGTCTGTCTGATATCCTCAATAGCATATAGATTAAGAGGATCGTTAACCGCTAGGATTACTTCACCATTCTCCTGAGCTATGGGCAGCATCGAATACTGTTCGGCAAGCTGCTTAGGAACAAGCTTAACCGTCTCAACATCAATAGGAGTAGCTGTAATGTCGATAAGCTGGATATTAAGTCTATCAGCTAACGCTGAAAGCATCTGAACTTCAGTTACATAACCTAACTCTAAGAGAACCTGACCGATTCTCTTACCGCCGGATTCCTTCTGTATGCCAAGAGCTTCTTTAAGTTGGTCTTCGGTGATATATCCCGCCGAGACCATCAAGTCTCCTATACGAATCTTGGAATTATCAGCCATATTAACCCTCCGCTCCTGCAGCTTCTACAGCGTCGGAAACCAGCGCCTCGTAATCGGCTACATCCGTCATATACAAACGAAGATCAACGCGAAGTCTGTAAGTATCTGATTCTACTCGAACAACCTCGCCTGTCTCTTCATCAACTACGTTAATTGGCTCGACCCTAGACCACTCGAATCCAACAAGTCGAATGGAAGGCTTATGACAAAGATCGTCAATAAGAGTCTGACATGCAGTCTCAGAACCGGTCATTACAAGGGTGAGGTCTGCAGCCTGGACACCGGAGAACTGTGTTGATGTTGCTACATCACGAGCCTGATTATAAGGAACGAATAAGCTCTCGACCTGTGTAGCACTAGCATCTGTACCGTTTACAACTGAAGTGACAGTGTTGGTCACATTCTCTACTGCATCCTCAAGAGGATCGGGAGTAGGTGTAGGAGCTGCGACAGCCATATTTGCTTGTCTGTCTGCTGCCGACGAATAAACATAAGGCGTTTCTTCAACCGGACCGTTTGGCATCGTGATATACAAAGCTTCAGGGAACAATCCGAAGCTCAACACATAGTTGGTTGCCATACGGTCAATCTGAGAACTTGTCATGACCTCATAATAATCATCTGTCGAATCACGAAGATCGCTAACTACTCTGTCAAATACAGACTCTGCGCTAGTAAGACTCATTACCTTCCCTCTGCTCTGTATCTCGACAGTTTTAGCCTGATCAATATCATCCGATAAAGCCCTAATGCTCATGATGGCCGGTCTAATCGCATACCACGAGAACACGAATACAACACCTACAAACAGAACGACTGCAATTGTCGCTTTATCCTTATTACTCAAATTAGTTTCCAGCTTAGCCATATTAGTTCACCTCCCCAACAGTCTCTGAAGCTTCTTCAGCTTCAGGGGCGGGCTCAGCACCTGCAAGGGTGCACACCACGTTAATCTGCCAGGTTGACTCTTCTTCATCGTCATCATTGATAGTAGTTACAAGGTTATAACCTGTGTAATCAACGTTATAGAAGATGTCAAGAGACATCAAATCGGCAATAAACATATTGATGTCATCAACAACCGGTGATGATGCTGTAATGCTAAATACCCCCGTGGAAGCACTATAAGAATTGAACCTAATATCTACATCATGAGCTGATGCAGCCATAAGTATCTTCGCATTAACAGAAGAATCTGGATTAGGATAAGAATCGATATCCTCGCTGAGAAGATCTGCTCCACCCTGAATAGTTCCAATCTCCTCCATGTTCTCATACATGGCATCGTACTCAGCAACCTGAGCCATTACTGCAGGATCAGTTATGTAAGAATTGATTTCTTTAAGCTCCGCCTTCTTGGATGCCTTAATCGCAGTCAGAACAACGAATGCGATTACTGCAATAGCAATTATGCCTGCGAAAGGAAGAATGAGTTTCTTAATTAAGCCGGCGCCTTCAGACTTTGACTTACTCTGCTTCGAAGCCTTAAGAATCGGGAGCTTCTCTTCTATCTTACGAAGACCTGCTATCGGATATACATAGAACGGGAATGCCGCCTGACCGTCAGAGATCGAGGTTCCCTGAGGCGGTGTAGCAATAGAGATATCAATCTCACTGTCCATGTTAAGAATATCGTTAGCAAGTGAGCTTACCTGCGGCTGGTTGATACCGGCAAACAGGATATCCTTCAGTGTCACTTCGAGGTGCTGAGCGGATATGAACTGTCTGATAGACGACACAGAGGAATAAATCTCACGGGCGAACTCGGGAGTACCGGGCTGTGAGAATACACGTGAAGTCGAATCATAGTAGAACTTACCATCAGCAAAGAAGATCGTAACGAGTGAATTACCGTCAAGGATCATATAGATGATGGTCTTACCTGCTGAACCCTTTGTGAAGAATTCAGTAGCAATCTGAACACCGTTATGAATACTCTTAAGTTTTAATCCTGCTTTCTCGAATATATCAACGTATGTCTTAACGAAATCCGCATCAGCTGTCTCGTAGATGACCTTCTGAGTCTTAGCCTTCGTATCCTTACTGATCAGATACCAACCGGTAACTGGATTAGTGAATCTTCCATACTCTGAATCTGCCGTTGCTCTGGCGATGAAGTCTGTCGTCTTCTTATCCGCCTGAATAGGAGCATCGATTCTGTTCGCACGAAGCTGAGGGCTGTTCAATATGAGCAGAACCTCAGACTTAGGTAACTTATACTGCTGCCATGCAGATTTGATGGTCTCAGTTACTCTGTCCTGATCCATTACGACGCCGTTCAATACCGCGCCTTCCGGAAGAGGTGCCGAGTAAAGCTTACTGACCTTAACGCCGTTGCCCGAAGGGGAACCTACGGCTATCTGTATGTTGGTATTCGACAGAAATACTACTTCAGACATCTATGTGTTCTTCCTTTCTTTAAGAACCTGAACCGATTGTGGCATAAGAACCGTAAATAGGCTGGATAATGGAAATCATTATGAAACCAACCATTACTGCCATTACTACAATCATTACAGGCTCAATTAATGCTGTAAGCTTCATGAGAGCCTGATCCGAATAGAAATCAAGGTCATTGGCAACTGACTCGAGCATGGGACCTAACATACCGGTCTCCTCACCTACTTTGATCGTTGCCGGAAGCTTACCTACGAAGCCGTCGACATCCTGAAGAGCATGTGACATAGGAGAACCTCCCAGTACCTGTCTCTCAACTTCATCGAACTGCTTCTCTATATACTTGTTGCCTATTGTACCCTTCGATATCTGGATGCAGCTGTAGATCGGGATACCGGATGAATACAATGAGCTCATTGTACGTGCGAATCTTGCGGAATAGATAACCTTAAGAAGACTACCCCACTTACCCTTCGTCTTAATGAAATCGAAGTAGTAATTAACTACAGGAATCTTCATTACCATCTTACCGAAGATAACGAACAACAAGATAATGACGCCGAGTATATACCACTTATTCTTTACAAAGTCAGACATCGCCATAAGAATTCTGGTAGCAATAGGAAGTTCCGGCAATGTCGAGAACATCTCCTCGAACTGAGGGAGAACATATCCGAACAGGATTGCCAATACGATTACAATAAGTCCGCATAGGATCTTAGGATATGTGAGGGAGCTCTTAGCCTTGGCTTCAAGCTGTGCTTCCTTCGTGTACTGATCAGCAAGACGTAAGCAAGTCGTATCAAGTGTACCTGATGTCTCAGCTGCACGGATCATGAAGATGAGAAGCGGAGGGAACGCAGGCTCCAACTCCTCCATGGCATTCGAGAGTGCGACGCCCTGAACTACACGGTCGCGGAGTCTGATATAGAGCTGTCGCTCGTAAGGTGTGATGGACTCATCGTTGGCAACGATCTCAATAGCTTTAACAAGGGTAACGCCAGCCTTTACAAGTGTACCGAGCTGACGCGAGAAGTCCGCGAGCTTCGGCTTCTTAAGAGGCTTGAGTGCCATCTGCTTGACGACGGGCTTCGCCTCAAGGAGGAGCATTCCGGCATCATGGAAACGTCTCTGAAGATCTACCGGATCGGCAGCTTCAGCCTTACCCTTAACAAGTTTGCCCTGTTTGTCTTGTGCCCGATATTTATATTCCGGCATCCGTCAATTCCTCTCCTTACTGTGCTTCAAATCTTAATATCTCGAACGAGTAGTAGACGTGGAAGTCTCCTTCTACTCCTACCGAGATTCCGTCTCTGCTTCCCGTATCAGAGTAGATGACCCTGTAAAGGCCCGTTCTATACTCGAACTGTAAAGGTGCATTACTCTCGGAGTCCCAAGAATAGAGAATGACATCACCATCTCTGGTAGATATTTCCGCCAACTTCTCGGCAGCTCCGTCAGTCATTCCGTCTGCACTATACTGATCATAGATAGAGCTCATATTGCCATAGTACTCTGTACCGACAATTCGGAGAGCTCTTCTGATATCACGGGCCTCCTTGAATGCCTGTCTGGCACCGGCATCGATAATAGCCCATGCAGCCAGAACAAAAATCGCAACAAACGTTACGATCGTGATGATCACGATACGCAGAATATCCCTAAAGGCGCTTCGCCTATAGAATTGTGTGCCCTCAACGTGCACCTTCTCAGATGATCTATCGTCTGCCACCTTCATCTCCCCCTGCTTATTGCAATTAAACGCAATAAGGCATGAAAGCATATATATAATTAAATATAAGTATGCAATTTTAAAGTGTCAAATAAATTTATTGTTAAGAACATGTCCATCATGTTACGCATAAAACTGACCCGAAGATAATCTTCGGGTCAGTAATAATTAGTAATTATAAACTGTCATCAAATCAATCCTGTTCCCAACCTGCGTATAGAGTCATTGGTTCAGTCACGATTGTTGCGAAATCAAATTCATTCGTGCAACCCTCATCCGTATACCAACCCGTGAATGTATCATCACCTCTGGTAGGTAGTGCAGGAACAGGTACCGTTCCATTCGTTACCGCATAGGAAGGAACAGCTGAGCCTCCCATGGAATCGAATGTGACAATAGGATTCCACTTAGCAAAGACTTCAGTGTCAACATACAGCGGTGAGTCGAAGCTGAACGGAGTCGTGCAAATATCATCGCTATACCAGTTGTCAAATTCATAGCCTTCTCGACTAGGATTAGAAGGGCGAGGTACAACATCACCCTGATCAACAATTGCATTATCAACAACAACAGAAGGATCACCGGTAACGAAAGTAACTATCTGAACCGGAATCCATCTGGCATTCAGTGTGATATCGCCTGTAACAACTTCATTATCGAAATCGTACGGCTCAGATGCACCACTAAGATACCATCCGCCAAATCTATGATGCTCATCGGTTCCAGGTTCTTCAGGAGCTACAGCATGGTAACCTGACCTTACAGACTGAGTAGCATACGGAGCACCCGAAGCCGAAGTCATGAACGTGACAGTATATACACGGAATATAGTGAACTGACATGTTGCATTTGTTCCCGTATAATTGCCCAAACCTTCTATCGTCACAGTAATCGGTGTGGCTGTAGGGTTAGTGTGATCGCCAGAATACGAAGCAATCTGATAATCAGTACCGAGCTCTAATGTCTGATTGTTTATAGTTACATTAAGCGCAGGCTCTATAGGCTCTCCTGTGTACTGATACTCAGGAATGCCTGTATCAGGATCAACAGACGTATGGTCCGTCGTCACCACAACAGCACTGCTTATGGATGCGGGCGAAATGGTAAACTGGAGCACTCTTGGAACTGGTGCATAGTAATTGTCCGTTTCAAGGACTGAAACCTTGACCCAATAAGTTCCAGCATCTACCGCAGTTATATCAGGAACAAGATCCTGTTCTCGGCAAGCTGAATTGCTATAGTATGCATATGTCAACTCAGTACCAAACTCTGCTTCACCCGTAGGAGCATTAGGAGTATCACCATATGTCCAACCTTCGATTGCCGGCTGATGATCAGGCTTCCAACTGTTAGGCGCCTTGGCAATCGAGAATGTATAAGGGTCGGTGTTGCCGCTGTAACTGCCCCTACCATAAATGACTACACTAGCTGTATCCGTTCCGGCATCCCTGTTTCCATCATAAACAAGATAATAATCCGTATTCAATGTCAGCGTTCTACCTGCGATACGAACAATAGGCAGAGGCGTTTGGTCATCACCATTGTATACGAGACCTTCTGCAGCAGACATATCAACAAATGCATCATGGATATCCATTCCGATGATATTGAACTGTACGGTCTGGTCTGCAACACCTTCGTAATTTCCGCTGCCAGCAAAATCACGAATTCCATGAACCGTAATAGTGATAGGACCACCTATATCCGTATGATTATCACTGGCTATATCCCCTCGGTCGCTTCTTTCATACGTAAGATAATAATCTTCATCCTGAACAAGAGTATCCCCATTGATAGTAACCGTTACGCTGGGCTCAATAGGAGCACCTGTATAAGGCTGATTGATATCAGTCTCAGCAATTCTTACTGATGCTTCTGTAATATCTATAGGAGTTATTCCAAATGTTCTCGTAATAACTCCGCTATACCCACTGCCCGCCTTAGCAGCTATAACGACAGTTGCTGTTCCAACCCCCTTGTTGTCTCTGTAAGTCAGCTCTACAACGCCTTCCTCGATGAGATCATGCTCGCCGAGCATCACACTAATGCGACCATCAAGTGTGACTCCTGCTTCAGCACGAGTATATGGATATGCGGGATTCTCGGGATCCTCGCATCCACTGAAAGTAACTACCGCATCCGCTATACTGGGTTCATCAGAAGAACCGAGTGACCAGTCTCCATAATGCTTGCCGCCAGTTACTGATCTAAACGGGAACGGCTGTCCCACTAGCGCTGAATCATTAGGGAATGCCTGAGCGCTATCGTCGTTTCGTATTGTCTCAGCCGAAGCGAATGTAACACCTGAAGAGGAGGATTCACTACCTACTAACCCCATAGAAAGATCATTTGCAGTATTTAGAGCTTCATCGGTGGTAAGAATAGCACTTGCATCATTAAGACGCCTTCCGGCAAAAGCTCCGGGATTCGCAGTAGGACTGCTACTTGTTATGCCAACTAAACCAGTAGAATAACTATTTTCAATGGTTCCATATTTCAAATAGCCCACAAATCCACCGACACCGGTAATATCGTCTTTACGTATGCCACCAAGACCACTACCAAGAACAGATGCTGTTGTATAACAATTCAATACTTTACACTTAGTGCTGTGCATGAAGCCTACAAAACCACCTACACAATTTGCGCCGGTGATATTTCCTTCACCTGGAATATACTGTCCCTGATAAGTGTGACCTCCAACGTAACAATTCTCAACTTTAATCTCGTTACCGCCACCATCCATCTCACCAACGAAACCACCGGCACCAGCTGAACGAACAGCATTAACAACAGGTACCGCATAACAATTATTTACGTAAATGGCGCCGCCCTTGAGCATTCCGCCGGCAAAACCGCCTACATAGCAGCCGGTTCCGGAAGATGTGACATTACCGATAAAGTATCCATACTTAATCTTTCCGCTATACAGGCGTCCGACAAATCCGCCGACGTATACAGTATTGCTACCGGATACGCTTGCGTTGGAAACTACATTTGCATTACCATACACTCTTCTGTCGTTGTTGTTAAACTTACTTGGATTCGGAGAATCATAATTATTACTAGCATCATATTCCATAGCACCGCCAAGGAATACACCAACAACGCCACCTACGTTAGTGTTATTAGAAATAACCATAACAGGAGCATTATCTGAAGATCTTACTTGAACATACGCATCAATGTTGAACGTAGCTTTGACTGTTCCAAAAGCGCCTCCAACTCCGGCATCAGCAAATTGAATAGTACCATCCGGAGTTCCCTGGGCGCAGATACGCGATGTCGAATCACAGGTTACAACTGTCGGAACTTTAAAATCACTTTGTCTCCTATTTCCGTCTATATATCCGATTGCACCACCTGCATTAAAACAAATATCGGTATAGGGAGTCGTGTCACCAGGACTCGTGTTACCGTTTATATCACCGATATTCGTATGATTGCTGAGGACAACGTTGATATATCCTTTTTCGAATCTATAACAAGCAACTCGACCAAACGCTCCGCCAACACCTGTTCTTCCGCAAATATTGGCTCCGTTGAGATATACATTGATATTAGCATATGTAAAAGTTCTGTTAGCGGTCGTTACATTGTTATTGTATGCATCAGACAAACCACAGAAACCACCAACGTTACTGCCCTCACTATATACAGATCGCACATTTCTTACATTGTACGTAACTCGTTTGTTTACATTATCATAGTCACTAGCATTGTCGTTACCAATACCACCATGTCCGGCATAGCCGCTTCCAATCCAACCGCCAATATTATCAGCACCGTTGGTGGAAACTACGCACAAATACGGTCCATTATCTGCCGAGATATTTGACAAGCATACATTCTGCTGCATATCAGGAAGACCTATCTGACCAACAATACCACCTACAGAACGTCCGCCGGCAGCAATAAGTACGGTATTCGTGTATGTGATATTAGGGTGTCCTGGATTACATACGCCTCCCGTACCACCTAAGACGACACCACCAATAAGTCCATCTACGAACTCTCCTATAACACCTCCGATATAGGCAGTAGCATTCTTGTCCGCAGTTCCCGCTGAGGAATTAAACAAATATGCTGAATTCAGTCTAACTGTAACTGATTCCAAATCCGCTGAACAATAAGAATTGCCAGTTCCCCATTTAGCACCGGATTGACCTACAGCACCACCAATTCTGGTAATACCCTGCAGAGCATAGTCCGCCGATATTTCAACCGTAATGGAATCTATCTTACCCCATTTGCTTCCGCCCTTTACTGTAGTTCCATACTCTCCGGGTTTAGCTGCTGCGAATCCTATGCCGCCACCAACACGGTTGTTCCCTATTACCTTTGCATTACCGGTAATTGAAGACTGAACTGTTCCAACATTACAGATTGTCAAACCAAGAGCTCCGCCTACATCGTCAAATCCGCGAACAACTCCATTACCCTGAACTGTTACAGTAATGCTGTTGATTTTGTGTACTTTAGCATTCCTATTCGCGTTAAAATCAGCCTGGCTTAAATAGTAGAAACCACCGTTACAGAATCCTATAGCACCACCAACGTTGTTGCCGGCAGTAGACTCAACTGTGCCATTAACCTGAACATTGATCGTCGCAATACTCGACAGATTAGCTCCTATCGCTCCACCAACGTTTGAGCAATAATCTAACCATCCGTTGCAGCCTCCATCTAACTCCTTAGTATAGGAATTCCAATCGTTATTGGGTTTATTTGTGGTCTGGTCATCACCAATAAAACTGCGGATACTGATTGTACCTGTGCCTCGGACTATAGCGGCATTTGCAATACTGACTCCAACCGAATTGAGATTAGCAAGATTGTATCCGACAGCTCCTCCAACATATACAGTACCGGTTACACTAGGATAACCCTCTGCACTGCCAGCCATACTAACGGTTATATCACCATTAGTAATATGGTTTCTACCAATAGCACCACCAACGCACTGGCCATTCGCTTCAACCGTTGAAGCACCCAGCTTTACATCAATCTTGTATATGTTGTTGGCATTTCCGAACAAACTATATGTATTGATATCTGTCTCACTATCGAAGATACCTACTGCTCCTCCGACGTTCGAACCATCTCCATGTACTGTCCATCTAGCCAAGCTAAAATCAACATATATACCGGTTTCTTCGGAAGTCTGCGGCATTGTTTTATGAACACAACCTATCGCGCCACCGATGTTATTAACACCCGATATGCGTGAACCTGTGATATCAGAAGAACCTGCAACACAACTAACGCTTATCTTGCTTGTAAGGTTTGCTCCATTCGTATCAATAACACCTATGGCGCCACCTACACAATCTCCGGTGCCTGAAACAAAGGATTCAGGGTGAAGTACTACAGATAACGTAATAGAGACATTACCAGCCTGCGTATTGTCATTGAGCAAAGTGCTCGGGTCATTACTTCCAGATGCTGATCTAAGGCTTCCTATAGCACCTCCAACATACGAATGTCCATCCACTTTCACAATAAGTTTATTAGATGCATTTTCTGTTCCCTGATCAGGTGTTTTGACTGTAACTCTGATGTCACTTTCAGATCTAATAATACCGGCAACTCCACCGACACCGTCAGAATCAGTCGAACCGTCAATCGTAAGTGCGGGTGCAGAACCGTCTCCCTTTAATTCAATCGTTCCACTGCCCAAAACAGCTATATCACCACAAACGCCACCTATTAAGGACCCGGATCCGCTAACTGAAGAAGCGCCCTTAACTATTGTTCTGACCGTTGCATTCTCGTAATCTTTAAGACTCTGGATTCGACCTGCGGAACCACCAACGAAATTAACTCCGGAAACGGACGAACCTTGACGGAGAATAGACTGAACCAAGTTGTTCTGATTGTAGCACTGTCTTCCTACTGCACCACCGACATAATCAGCAGAACCCTTAATCATTCCGTAATTATCAGCAAGAATCTTACCGTTGTTCAACGGCGCATTACCTATAGTTCCACCAACGTGATTAACTCCGGTTATCTGGCCGTGATTCTCAGCAAATACCACTGAATCACTTGTAATCTGTGTGGAGTCGTCTGATGTGCTGTTACCCATACCGCCGATTGCTCCGCCGGTACCGTTAGCGTTTGCGGAATCATTACCACGACCGATTATTTGGGAACCCTGTAAGTTGCTTACATCAACCAGCAACTTTGACTGGAACGAATTGCCAGTGCCACCGATTGCACCGCCGGCGCCCTGTCCATCAGCACTTCCTCTGGCTACGATAGTTCCGCTGTTATCAACATTAATCGCAAATGTTCTATCGGTTGCTGTGGTCACTATGCGACCGTATGCACCGCCGGAACATACAGGACCCTTATTTGCATTAGTATCACCCAATGATCCAATATATGAACCAGCTCCATTAATTACATCAATATATACTGTGGAAATTGTGCAGCTCGAATCCTCTCCAACTGCACCGCCGCAACTAATCTCTCTTGTTGTTTGCGGTGCTATGATGTAACCATTATTAACTACACGAATACTTGCATAGGTGTTATTACCGCCGCACTGATACCAGTTACCGATAGCTCCTCCGATAGAACCAGTATTGTTATGATTCTCCACCTTAAGTACGAGTGCACCCGAAGGCAAGTTAACATCAATCTGATAATCATTAGCATTTCTTGCGCTAAACTGAGGTTTTCCGGTAACTGCATCATACGTAAGTGTCGCAGAAGAGAATTGGCTGCCAACCGAATAAGTCAAATTATGGCTATCCTGTAAGCCAATTGCACCGCCTACCTGTCCTGGACCTGCAACAACGCAGCTCATATCTACATTACCGGAATGTCTCTCCCTCGGTAAGGTGTACTCACGTGTTGTATTGGCTCGAGGTGTGCCATCAAGAATCAATCTGGCCTCAGCATTTGCTTTGTTGTCACCGATTAATCCGCCTACACTGTCGGAACCGCCAACAACTACGAATGCACCTCTTACTTCGATAACGCCATATGTAGACTCGGCACCATTACTTATACCGGCATTAACACCGATAACACCACCAGTAGTGTAATTGGCGGCATCCCAGTATTCTCCGCCCATTACGATACAGTTATTCATGCTGATCATGTTATCGCCGGCGCCGCTCTTACCTACAAGGCCTGCGTTATATCCGACAAGACCGCCTACTCGATTATATTCCGTATTAGCATATACCATATCACCTGATGTGGATATGCTTACTGAATCACTCGGTCTCAGTAAATTAGAACTTGAAGACCCTGCAATATCACTTGCTGCTCCATCATCTACTGATGCCATAATCAGACTGAGGTTATCTGTATAGATATTATATACAGTACCGTAATTCGCACATATCAGACCATAACCATGATCAACCCCATCAACGAAGGAGGCTGCACGCATTTGCAGGTTGTTAATTGAATAAACCCTTCCACCCGTCTTGGACAACGACATAAGCGTCTGGCCATCGTTCAAACTGCTTATGGCAGGGAAAGATACAATCCTGACATTGCCATTGCTGACAGGCGATTTGAAAGTCAAATCATGATAAACCCTTACTTCACTGGCAACTAATCCGGATTCGCGGGTATACCAATCAAGATTTCTAGCTATACGGTATACAACATTATTACCTGAAATCTTACGGATATTATAGAGATGACGGCAGGATGTAAGAACCGCTTCTCCGCTGGAAGTAGTCCAAACAGTTCCATCAACATCAATAGTCTGTTCACCTGAAAGATTCGTCGTATAGCTTGTCTTCAAATCACCGAACAGAGTATTGACTACACATCTACCTGTAATCTCCACCTCTCCTGAGGTATCCGTCTCTTCATCGTTCGCATTCTTCTCAGATGCGGGATCTACTACGTAAGAATAAGTGAGGTATGAATCATTGGAATTCACCCTGCTCACACCAGTAAAGTAAACAGGATCATTGATTGCACGCGCAGCATATGTCCTAGGAATTGTGAGTGGCTGTGAGTCGCCATTTTTATCATAATATGAAGCACCTACGTAATTACGCTCACCCCGGTCATTAACACCATTTCCTTCAATATAAGCACTAATATTGATAGGAGTATTACCAAACAATCTCTCGATATTGTATTTATCCGCGGCATCAACACCGTCGTAACTTCTAGTCATCATGGAATCCAGCGTCAAACTATATTCGTAATAATAAGTATGACCCTCGCCATCTAGAATTCTCGGATCAGTCGGACAACCTGTTCTCCAATCACCCTCAACCTTGGTCACAGTAATAGGGAATGTATAATGCGTGAACGTTTCTGTAGTTGTACCGTTATATATCGTTCCGCTAAGCTGGACCATTCCATACTGAGATGATCTGGTCATCTGATTAGAACCGATTCTCTCGTGAATAACCTCCGGAGTACCAGCCATAGAATTATATCTGACTGATGTCAAATCAGCAGCAGTAATATTAATTACTACATATCGGCCGTTCGGAACCTTAGTTTGGCTATCAATTCCTTCAGAAGCATTATACAGAGTAATTGAGAAATTCTCATCGTATTCGCAAGTGGAATTTTCAACATTGCCATCCCAATCGAAGATAGCCCATGAAACATCGAGCGTCTCACCGTTACGCATATTAAATAGATATCCACTTGCATTAGGATCTTCAGAAGGGCCCACGATATGACCATCCATATCGTAAACTTGCGACATCGGAAGGAATACTGAAGAAATCTGAGGCTTTACGGAACTCTCAGAACCATTGAAGTAACCTACATGGCTCTTGGTATATCTGTAGTTAGCATCTCTTACCGGTAACATATCTGCTGTCGGACCATATCCATTAGCATTAACGCCGCGGCATACCTCATCCCATCCTTCAGTTGCGGTGTTCTCTGCGCTGTAGAATACCGTAAGCACTCTGGCAGAGTAATGAGGTCTGTCTACTCCGTAGGTCGCACTTATATCCAACTCGATTGTAATCGTTCCGCTGAATATTGACTGATCATAGAAATAGCTGGACAAGAAATCTCTTATTGCCTGGCTCTCGGAATTAGATGCACCGGGATTAAACGTCAGATGAACTGTCGCATTAACGGATTCATTTGTGGCTGTAAGTAACGATGTATCAAGATTCGAAGCCAATATGCTTCCATCCGACGCTTTAAGCCCCTGAACCCACTGGTCGATAGCTCCGCTGGCATCCTTCTGAGCTAAAGCCGCCTGAGCTGCCTGATAAACTGCAATTGCATGCTCCGAGTTTCTGTCGAACTTAGACTTGTTGATATATCCGACCGCACTGGCGACACCTATCGCAGCGAGGATAGCGAGGATAACGAGGACTACAATGAGCTCAACCAAAGTAAAGCCGCGATTGCTGCGTCTTCTGCCGGCGTAAGAAGTTGTCTTCTTCTCTAGCTTCATTGCCCCTCCCATATATCCGTCTGCGAAGACATCACCCCACAGTAAGACATATTATTCTTATATTAACCCCACTATAGACGCGCTATATGGAGTAGTCAAATAAATTTATTATTAAAAATATGACTAAACTATTACAGCCAGAGCCCCAGAAACTAACAAAAACGACCGGTATTTCCGGTCGTTTTCGCGGATTTTCATAGGATTCAGTGGTTCAGGTTACGCGTTGATCTCGCTGTCTCCGGTAGATTTGGCGTCATCTACGATGGACTCGAGGCCCGGCTTAGGTTTCAACGCGGGCAGATTCCACAGGCCGCCGATTGCCTCGATAACCATGGTGATACCTACTACGATCATGGCCGTTCTGATAGCTGAGAAGGGGTTTAACAATGTTAAAACGCCCAATCCGAGTGCTACGAGGCCCACGATCAGGGTAATCCACCACAGTTTCCTGATATGTCTGATAATGAAGATCGCCTGGAAGATATGATCCAGTCCGATGATGATAATTATGATTCCGAAGATGATATTGAAGAAGTTGAGCATCGTGTCGGGCTGTATCAGCAGGTAAATACCTAAGGCACATAACAGCACGCCGGAGATTATCGCGGGGATATCGACTACGCCCTTCTTCTTACCGAGGGCGAACAGTATAATCTCGAATACGCCGACTGCAAGGATCACGATAGCCGAGGCTCTGGCAAGCATTCTCGCAGCCTCATCGGGCCACACGATAAAGCAAACTCCCAGCAAAAGCAGAAGAATACTTGTAAGTAACATGTGCTTACGTATTGTCTTAATTCTCTCGGGACTCATATGCCACCTCCGTATAAACGCTCTGATTCTCTTGTATCATAAGCGCACGGATACATCAAGAATAAAGGCTTTACAGCTTTCTTACAACGCCCGCGGCACCATCCACCTCGACCTCGTCGCCGGTCTTAAGGAGCATCGTCGCATTACCGCACCCGACTACAGCCGGAATTCCAAACTCACGCGCGACGATGGCAGCATGCGACAGCGGCGCGCCAATATCGGTAACTATCGCGGAAACCTTAGAGAATGCGGGCGTCCAGCCTACATTAGTAGCACTCGTAACCAAGATATCTCCCTGCTTGATCTGCCCTATATGCGAGACATCGGTAATTACCACAACACGTCCCCTCACCTTGCCCGAAGCACCGGCGAATCCTTTGATATCGCCTTCCTTCACAGGCTCGGATACCATGTCCTGGATATAGTAGTCGCTTCTTCTGTTCGGGTCGTTCACCCACTCGTCGGGCTCGAACCTGCCCATCACGATATTCGGGAACTGCGGATACTTAAGATAAGACTCATACGTCGCGCGCCTTCTCTCGAGCATCTCCACCGGGAACTTCTCCTCACGCAGACACTCGAAAAGCTCGTCGAACATCAGCATGAACACGTTGTCTCCGAGCCCGTTCAGCTGTCCCGCACGCAGGATGTACTCCCTGAACACGCAGAAAATATGCACTCCCTTGCTTCTTATCTCTTCTCGAAAAGCATTCGCACCCGCGAAGCCTCGTATCCTCTTATCAATCCACTTCGCACGAGAAGGATACTGCGCCTTGAACTCGGCAAGCGCCTCCTCATAAGCCTTTCCCTGCGTCTCGAGCATCGCGTACATATCGACGCCGCTCGCGCGCCTCTCCTCTATAACGTTATCGGGGAACGACGCGTCCTCATACGGCCTCGGCTCCATGAGCTCCATCTCTGACGGACTTCTATGGCCGCAGGTCTTCACGTACTCCTCACGCGACATTCTGCCCGCGATGACGTCGTCTATCAGCAGCATCGGCTTCATACTCTCGACAACTCCGAGACATCCGCCGCACAGGCGGTCCGCCATCTGCTCTCCTGCAACCTTCGCGATCTTGTCGCGTGTCGAGAACAGCGGCACCATCTGCGTCCCGGACACTCCGAGTATCGACGCGAAAGCGTCCCTCACCTTCGGCAGCAGTTCCTTCTCCCAGTATGCGAGAATATCTGCATTCGAATCGATCGTGCGTATATGCTCTATAACTTCGCGCGATATCTGCGGCAGATCGCGCACCATCTCGCGCTTCTGCTTCTTACTTAACTTGCACTTCTCCTTCGGGAAGAACAGCACCTTCATCGCAGCCCAGAAAGCCTTCTTGTCGAACGGCGACACCGGCACTTCCACGCCCTCGGGTATATTACCTGCGAGGCTTCTGATATTCGCGAATGCCTGCTCGCGGCTCTTGCCGAACGCCAGCTGAATCGAACACATCACAGAGATGTTCATGTAAGCCTGACCGTTGATGTTATCAAGCCAGTCAGGAAGTCCGAGCATACCGTTGATCTTCTCGAGCACGCTGAATGTCATCGGAGAGACTGGCTTCATGAAGATCTCACCTACATTCGTCCTCGTCAGAAGCTTGTATCCCGACTTCGTTCCGTTGATCTCATATGTATCGGGATTAAGCCTCCGAAGCGTAGTGATCGGCCTTGCCTGAAGTATGTAGACACGGCCTCCGCTCACCGCCCACTCGATATCCATAGGCATCCCGTACAGGCGTCGTATCTCGGCGCAGTATTTCCCGAGCGTCTTCGCATAAGGCTTCATCTCATCGGGACCGGAATACGCGAACTCGATCGAGTTGATCCTGAACTCATAAGCATTCGAAGAACCCGACACGAGCTGCTCTCCCTCGCCGTGCACGTAGTTACCGACGAGCTCTTCATCCTTGCCTGTTATGACGTCGGAAGTAAAAACAACGCCTGCGAACTGAGGCTTCACGAACCTCTGTATCACGACACCGACACCCTCTGCATTCTCCGCGTATGCCTTCACACGTGCGTTATCCGCAGACGCGAGAACTGTCTTAATTGCATCGGGAATATCTTCGACACGCACATCCGTCACGGTCTCATACTGGCCTGCGAACGACGCGTTCTCGCCGTCCTCACTTATCGCCGACGACCTTACTGCATACGTTAAGCTTCTGTCGAGAGAAGCGAGCTCTTCATCAGAAGCGGATTCCCCCGCGGGGATCACGTAACCTTCGGGGATCCTTATCTTCGAGTGCGTCAGCATAAACGACAGGGAACGCGCCTTGCCGCCTGCATAGTGCATCTTATTCTCGGGAATCTTGTTAAGTGCGTACATCATTCGGCAAGCAGCAGATCAATGCGCATCTCAATGTAGCGCTTCAGCTCATCTTCGTTATCGAGGTCTATACCGAAATCACGCTTGATATCTTCCTTACGGTACACGATAAGCTGCATCATGGTCGACATCTCGTATGCGATCAGCTTGCACTCCGCGTCCGTCTTCTTATCACCGTAATGCTTCTTCACATAAGCATAGCTGAAAGACTCCT
>Ga0310786_10002452_pt1 | contig 28310 bp, 18 predicted proteins | sample AusTroGonzalo_MG_FD_203881 | JGI IMG/M metagenome (GOLD analysis project Ga0310786, IMG submission 203881) | Bovine rumen microbial communities from tropical cattle in Woodstock, Queensland, Australia - Gonzalo_03 (v2) (version 2) | ecosystem: Host-associated > Mammals > Digestive system >...
CGACGCGCGCGGCAATCGGCAGGCTTACGTACGATTGCGCGGTGGTAATGCACTCCTGGTTCATGTCCGCCAGCACTTTTGCGTATGGGATGTTTTCGTTCGTGCAGTTGCGAGAAGTCTTTGGCTATTCAAGTGCGGCGGGCTATGTGCCGTTTGATTCCATCACCTTGACGGCGGAGATCAAAAAAACGATCATTGCCAATCTTGACGCAAAATGTCCCGTGATGATTGCGTTGACGAACACGGGGCATCTTGGTCATCAGGCGCTGATCGACGGCTATGGCTATCACGGGGGCAAGCTTTATTTCCATCTCAACCTTGGCTGGTGCAATATCAATGGAGAGGACGCTTGGTACGAATCGGACAACTTCACTGTGGCAGACAGCAAAGGCCACGTCTTTGACCTTGTAGACGGACTTGTCTACAACATCTTTCCCGATTTCTCGGGCGATGTGCTTTCGGGCCGTGTGCTCGATGAAGAGGGCAAGCCTGTTGCGAACGCCGTTGTGCAAGCTTCGCTGTCCGGGAAAGTCGTCGACTCCGTCGAGACCGGTGCGAATGGAATCTATGCGTTCGTGCTGTCTGGCGGCACCACCTACAAGGTGTCTTGCGAGGGACATTCGATTTCCGTGGCGCTACCTTCGGCTTCCAGTGCCAAGTGCATGAAGACATCGAAGGAAGAGGGCGACATCTGGGAGAATCCATTCCAACCCGCATTCACCCAGTCCGGCACGCTTGGCGGCAGTTCCGGCAACGATATTTTGCTTTCCGGTGATGCGCCAGAACCGGAGCCCGAGCCCAGCGCACTGGGGCCGTTCAACCCCACTGCAGCAGGCAAGGGCGCATATCCGTACTGTGGAGCCGTGTATGACGAAGATGGAAATCCATGCGGCACTGTGACGGTAAAGTTCACCAAGCCAAAGGGCGGCGTATCCAAGGTTTCAGCCTCGTTCAAGATGCTGGACGGGAAGTCCTATTCGCTGTCGGCAACGCCGGTTCCCGTCAGCGACGCGGAATCTGCCAAGTTCGAAGGGAAGACAATAAAGAAACTTGGCGTCCTTGACTCGTTCGAAATCGGCAAGGAAGGTTTTGTTGCCGAGATCACGGCGGCAAGCGGAATCAAGATGGTTGCGGCGACCACGGACCTTTCGAAAGGGCTTTCCACTGGTGTCTACAAGTTTTCCGTGAGTGGGCTGCCGACGGAAATCAACGGGCTGCCGGTCGTGGCCGAGATGTTGCCTGACGGTGCGGAAGTGCCGGTTAACGCGAAGGGCAAGATTACGCTTGCCAAGGCGGCGACCCTTAAGTACGCAAAGATCAAGGGCACGAAACCGGCGCAATACGAGCTCGTCTACGACACGTCGAAGGGCAAGACGAACCTCTCCGGACTCAAGCTGACCTATACGGCGAAGACCTCGTCTATCAAGGGTTCGTTCAGCGTATATACCGACGATTCTGCCAAGCACAAGATAAAGAAGACCTCCTTCACGGTCACCGGCATGGTGATTGACGGGAAGGCGGTTGGCGTCGCGACGTGCAAAAAGCCGGCGATTTCGTGCCCAGTGAGCATTGAGTTGGCGGAGTAAAAATGAAAGGGAGGGGGAAAATGAAGCAAGTACTGACTGCGGCGATGGTTTGTGCCGCGATGGTTGCATCGGCATACGAATACAACGTTCGCATGCCTTCTACGGCGGCATACCCACGCTGGAAGGGCGCGAAGGCCGGGGAATGGACGATGGACTACGAGGCAGCCCGCACGCAGGCTGCGGCCGAGGGCAAGGGGCTTCTTCTGCTCACGACCGGGTCGTGGTGGTGCCCGCACTGCGAGGCATTCGAGGAGAAAGTGCTGCTCGACCACGCGGCGCAGTGGCGCAACTACATACAGGAGAAGGGGTACTACCTGGTTATGCTCGATTTCCCATATCGCGGCCACGTCGAAGACTCCCAGCTGTGGAAAAGCGCGCATCCAGAGTATGGTGACGGCTGGGGCTTCAAGTGCTGGCTGTACGACAGCGACTATCTTGAGGAGAACGGATTGACGCAGGAGGAGGGACTGAATGCAATCATGGACCTCTACCGTCTGCAGCAGTCGCTTGCCCTCGACTCCGCCTCGCCCGTTTCCATAAAGACTTGGGACGGATCGGAGGACTTTAACTACGGCAAGGTTGGGTATCCGACGCTGATACTGTTCCTCCCAGACGGCAGAGAGGCCGGACGGTTCTCGCCCGGCTCGACCTATCGCGAGTCCGACGATGCCTACAACTATGTCGTGGAGAAGATCGATTCGATTGAGCGGGATGCGCTCGACCAGGAGTGTGGCCTTTGCTCGGATCCTGACGAGTGGGGACTCCCAGGCACCAAGGCGGAGACCTACTGTGGCTGGCTCTCGGGCGACGCCGGCATTGTCGGGACTTTTGAGGCGAAGGTGGGCCGCAAGAACAAGAACCGCGACATCAAGATATCAGTGACTGCGACCATTGCCGGTAAGAAGCGCAAACTCAGCGGTCTCGGACATGACTGCTGCATCGATTCCGTGACCCTTGAGGATGCCGATGGCGAGGCCCTTATGGAGCTTATGTTCGACGAGAACGGCATCAGGGGCTTTTATCTTGGCGTCGACGGTTCCTTCACCGTCACTGGGGCGAGAGATGTCTTCAAGGCGAGGGATGTCGAGGCCAAGGCCCGCAGGGACCTGCTTGCCTCTGGCCTCTGGACATTTGCCATGTGCGTCACGAACGCGCCTTCGGACATTGCTCGCGGTTACGGTGCGTTCTCCGTCAATGTAGCCAAATCCGGCAAGGCGACTGTTCGCGGCGTCCTACCCGACGGCAGGGCCGTTTCCACCTCCGGCAAGGTGATCATCGGCGACAGCGACGTCTACTGCCTGCCGATCTCCATCGACGAGAAGAAGGGTGGCCTTGGCTACTGCCTTTGGTTCAAGAACGGGTGGCTTTTCAACGTCACCGACATCCGTGCTTGGAACACCACCGGCAAGAATGGTTTTGTTGCGGGCTGGCGGGCGATCTGCTCGTCCGTTTCCGGCCTTGGCGACCTTGGAGGCGATTTCGAGCTAGTTCTGCCAGAGGAGCCGGAGACAATCGGCGGATATCCTCTTGTCGTGGATCCGAACGGCGACGAAATCACGGTCTTCAAGAACCGTTTGACAGGAACTGAGGTCTCTAAGTTCAGCGCTACGATTGACGCGAAGACGGGGATTATTTCCGGGAAGATGAGCTTCTTCGTTGAGGGGCGTCGCGGTACGGTGCTCAAGAAATCCCTCAAGGTGACTGGGGCGGTGGTCGCCGGCACGGCGTATTGCTCCGCCGTACGCAGCGGAGACTGTTCGATCGCGGTGAAGGTTTCGGCCTGCGACGCATGCGAAGACTGATTATTTCAACCGGCTAAATCAAGACAAAAAACAAAAAGGAGCAAATAAATGAATAAAACACTCTGTGCAGGTCTCGTCGCCTTTGGCATTGCCTTCAGCGCGTTTGCCGAAGAAAAAGAGGCCCAGGTCTACGATCTCACGGTAACAGTCAAGACGACTACCGCCAAGAAGGCAACCTTGTCGCCTAAGAGCAACAAGTTTATCGCCAATTCTGAATCGGTCATCTATCGCACGCAGGCGACGCAGAAATGGAAGGGACTCATTTGGGGCTGCGACTGCAATACGCTTATGGGCAAATGGGAGGTCGTCAACGAGAAAGCCAACTTCGTCTCGGGGTGCGTCATCTGGAAAACCTCGAAGCCATACGACGTGATCTTCCTGGACGACATCAACTGGCGGCTTCTGAACGCAATCGACAAGAAGGGCGACAAGTGCGAGGGCAGCTGGACGCTCGGCGACATGGACGAAGATGCTCCGACCTTCCTCACTTTCGCCGGCTTTGGCACGTTGCAGGTCGTCTACACGGCGGCGCCCTGCGAGGATCCGGAGATCAACTGCACGAGCTACCTCAAGTCCATGACGGGCACCGTCGCGGGCTGGATGCCGGCACCGACTTTTACGACTCCAGGTTCGGATCCCCACTGCTACGTCTGCGGTGACTACGAACCCGGCGAGGAGGACACGGTCGAGATCGCGACTGCGTGGGACTTCTGCCCCTGCGAAGAGTATGCCGACATCGACTTCACGGCGGTTTCGGGCACATGGTCGCTCAAGTACAATGCATCGGCCTCCAACAAGCTGATGAAGGAAGGCGCCACTCTTGTCAAGACCGTCAAGTTGCCGGCTCGTGTCGAGGAACTTGTCACGGAAAAGACCCGTGAGGTGCTTGGCCAGTAGGCCAACGATGAAGAACAAGGCCATATTCATCGCGATAGGCGGTCTTGTTTTGGCTGCGGCTTGCCTGCTGGCGTACTTTTGCCGGCAGCAACCCGCAACCAGGACGCCTGACGGCGTTGCAAAGGCGGCTGGCAGGGCGAAGCTGGCCGCCGGTTCGAAGACGGTCGATGGCATCGACGAGATGCGCGAGGTCGTCAAGTCGCACATTCGGGAAAACGCATGGACGCGCATGAGGCGCCCCGGAAAGCCGTCCGTGGACAGTTCGATGTTCGGGCGGTTCTCCGATGCCGACCGCAAGCTCTGCGAAGAGGTGCAGGCGGCAATGGACGCGGACGACTCCAGGACGACGATCAGACTGTGCTCCAAGCTCATGTCCTCTTCGGATCCTGAAGTTCGATCGCACGTCGTCGATGCGCTGGGGTGGTTTGGCTTCGAGGCACTGCCGGAGCTCACGACCATGCTGGGAGATTCCGACGAAGGCGTGGCGCAGAGTGCGATCAACGCATGGGAATCGGGCTTCTCCGAGATTGAAGACCCTGCGGCTCGCCTCAAGGTTTCCAAAATGGCGTTGAACGCACTTTCCTCCAAAGACGCGTTGCAGTCCATAGGCGCCCAGTTCTCGATTGCGGCGACTGATTTTATCGACGCGGTGGAAGACGAGAACGAGGCGTTCGAGCGGCGCATTGAAGTCGTCCAGTCCCTTGTCGACATGATAGACTCGTCGAACGAGTCGCTTTCGGAAGCAGGACGCGAGCTGTACGACGAGATCACCGGCCATGAATGGATCAGCATATCCGAGGCGGAGCGATACCTTGACGACCCCGACAACTATGAACCACCGGAGGAATGAAGAAGGCGGTCATATTCGGCCTGACTGGGATTGCGCTTGCGGTTGTCGCCGCTCTTTTGCTGCGGCGTGGGGGAAGTGCGCCCGAAAGTGCGCCTGAAGTGACGACCGTCAGGGGCGCGAGGCCGACGGCAAGGAGTGCGCCGGTCTCCGATCGTCGCCAGCAGAAGCCGCCGAAGCCCGTCCTTTTGGGCGAAGAGGACGACGACGACAGCCGCACGCCGGCGGAAAAGGCGCTTGCCGAACGCATTGAGAAGGCGCTTGACGACGAAGACTTCGCCTTGGCGGCTTCCTGTGCCGACGAGGCGCAGAAATGCGGAGTCGTTGAGATTCGCCAGTCCATGGTCGATACGCTTGGCTGGTTTGGCGAGAAGGCCCTCCCCGAGTTGACGCCGTTCCTCGCCGATGCCGACGAAGACGTTCGCCAGAGCGCCATGAATGAATGGACCATGGCGCTGTCGTCCATTGAAGACGACGGGGTCAAGATCAAGACCGTCGAACTTGCAATGGGCGTCCTTAAGGACGAGGATGCGCTTGAGGAAATCTCTGGCGAGTTTATCGGGGTGGATGAGAAGCTGGCCGTTGAGTCGTTGGCCCGCATTATATGCGGCGGCGGCTCCAAAGAAGGCGTCGACAAGGCCAAGGAGACGTATGAGATCGTGACTGGCGACGAGTGGACGGATGCGGCGGGGGCCGAACGCTGGATTGCCGAGGAATACGAGCCGCCGGAGGGGGCCTGAGATGTTCACCCAGGGTCGCATACGTGTCATTGCCCTCGCGATTGCCGACGCGTTGTGCGTTGCTGCGATATGGGCGGTTGTCGTCTGCGGCTACAAGGCGCTCGGGGTCTTCCTTCGTGTGCATGGCTGGCCAAGCTGCCCTTGGGGCGGATACGAACTTGTAGAGTATGTGCGTTTTGCCCCAATCGCGCTGGTGTTCATAGGTATTAACGCGGCACTCGATCTCTACCACGGCAACTGGATGTATCCTGCCTCTCCTCAGAGTCCGGTTGAGGAATTTCGTCGTCTCTGCCTTTCGTCTTTTCTGACCCATGCAGGCGCCATTGCCTACATGGCGTTTGCCTACCAAAGCATGGATGGCAGGATTTCCCGCGCCGTCTGTGTCTACGCCTGCATTCTGACGGCCTTTGGTTCGCAGTCGTTTCGCAACTGGATGCGCTTTGCCCTGAAGTGGATGAAGCTTGGGCAGATTCCGGTAGTGTTGGCGGGCGGCGGAGAGGCGGCGCACCGATTTGCCGCCATTCTTGACGGCGACCCGTATTCTGGCATCCGCATTGTCGGATATTTCGCCGGGACGGAGAGAATCGGTCGAAAGCGCCGCCGCCGCGCATGGAACGAGCGGGACTTCCAGGACAGGAAGATTCCCTATCTCGGCACGCTTCGAGACATTGTCCCGCAGTCGAAGAAGCGCGACATCAAGATGCTTGTCGCTTGCCAGGAGGACCGCCTGTTCCGTGCGCAGATGGATGAGTTCGCGACATGGTTCACGTATGTCGTCTATCTTCCGGCCGTGCGGTCCTTCCCGATATTCGGTGCCCGCGCCGTAAGCTTCGACGGCATTGGCGGGCTTGAGATGGTCAATCAGGGGCGCATGAAGGCCAAGCGGTTCCAGAAGCGCGTAATGGACGGTGCCTTGGCGCTTGTTGCATTTGCGGTCTTTCTTCCGGCCTTTATCGCAATTCCGGTGCTGATCAAGCTGACGAGCCGAGGCCCGGTGTTTTACCGGCAACGGCGCCTCGGACGGGACGGGCGCGAGTTCTATATCTGGAAGTTCCGGTCGATGTACGTAGACGCGGACAGTAGGCTCAAGGCGATTCTTGCCCGCAGCCCGGCTGCAGCGAAGGAATGGGAGTCGTCGTTCAAGCTTTCGCACGATCCGCGTGTGACACCTTTCGGAAGGCTCCTTAGAAAGACCTCCTTAGACGAGCTGCCTCAGCTTTTCAACGTCTTTTCCGGAGACATGGCGCTCGTTGGTCCGCGGCCGATAGTGGACGACGAGGTCAGGCAATACGGAAATGCGTTTCGGGCGTTCTCGTCGGTCCGACCCGGGATTACGGGGCTTTGGCAGGTCTCGGGGCGAAGTGACACCGACTATGACCGCCGCGTCGCTCTCGATACCTATTATGTCCTCAACTGGTCGCCTTGGCTCGACATGTGGATTCTCCTGCGCACGGTATTTGCCGTCCTGTTCATGCGCGGCGCGCGCTGAAATATGGTATAATATCAGGCAATGCTGGGGAAATTAAAGCGACACCAATTCCTGTTCGAGGAACTTGTAAAGCGAGACTTCAAGAAGAAGTACAAACGCACGATCCTCGGCATGGGTTGGAGTATGCTTGCGCCGCTTCTGATGCTGTTGGTGATGAAAGTCGTCTTCGAGCAGTTTTTCGGCAGAACGGTGAACCACTATACCACCTACCTCTTCTGCGGACTCCTTACGTTCAACTGGTTTTCCGAATCCACGAACAGCGGCATGCGGAGTCTTTTTACCAACGCGGGCATCTTTTCCAAGGTGAACGTGCCAAAGTACCTGTTTCTCTTTTCCGTCAATATCCAGGTGCTGCTGAATTTTGCCTTGACGCTGATTGTCTTTTTCGTGTTTTGCGCAATCGACCATGTGCCGTTTACTTGGCGTCTTTTGTGCCTTGCCTATCCAATTGCTACATTGTTGCTGTTCAATCTTGGAATCGGCATGGTGCTTTCGGCGCTTTTCATCTTTTTCCGCGACATCGACTATCTCTGGACCGTTGCACTGCAGCTGATCATGTATGGGTCGGCGGTCTTCTATACGGTGGACAAGTTTCCGCCGAACGTGCAGCTTGTGTTCTCCTTGAATCCCGTTTACCGCCACATCGCCTACATCCGGGAGATCGTCCTGGGGGGGACTATTCCCTCGCTGTCGACGCACCTGACCCTTTTGGGGGTTGCGGTGGCCGCTTTTCTTGCCGGGGCATTCATGTACAAGCGCTACAACACGAAGTTTCTATACTATGTCTGAACCCGAGCCCATACTCTCATGCCGTGACGTCTCTATCCGCTACAAGGTCGGAGACTTCAAGAACATCGGCCTAAAGGAGTGGGTTATGCGCCGGCTCACGGGTCGGTACAAGGTCATTGACTTCTGGGCTGACAGGGACATCTCCTTTTCCCTGGGCAAGGGCGACATGCTCGGGATAATCGGCACGAATGGCGCAGGCAAGTCCACGTTGCTGAAGGCGGTCTCTGGAATCATGGAGCCGACGAAGGGTCGGATTGTCCGCAAAGGCAAGGTGTCTGCGCTCCTCGAACTCGGAAGCGGCTTCGACGGCGACCTAAACGTCAAGGAGAATGCCTATCTGCGTGGTGCGATGCTTGGCTATACGCGCAAGTTCATGGACGAGACATATCCGTACATCATCGACTTTTCTGAACTGAAGGATTTCGAGGACCGACCGTTCAAGCAGCTCTCGTCTGGCATGAAGTCGCGTCTCGCGTTCGCCATCGCCTCGCTCGTCAAGCCGGAGATCCTGATCCTCGACGAAGTGCTGGCGGTCGGAGACGGGGCCTTTCGCGCGAAGAGCGAGGCGAAGATGCGCGAAATCATCAAAGGCGGCGCGACCACTATCCTTGTCACGCATTCGATTGGACAGGTGCGTGCCATGTGCAACAAGGTGCTGTGGCTCGACAAGGGCAGGCAGGTGGAGTTCACGGACGACGTGAACGGCTGCTGCAACAGGTACGAGGCGTTCCTCGCCGGAAGGCCGAAATGACGGGCGAGGTGGCGCTTGCGGTTTCGGCGCCGCGCTGCCACGGGCGTCATGAGTCCATAATCGGGAAACTGAAAGACAACCTGAAAGGCATGGCGAAAGAGCATGAAAGCAAGTAACGGTTCGTTGGGCAGGGGCGCTTCGTTCAAATGCGCCGTCGTGAGGCTTTTGGGAAAGCTGCGCGTGTTGAAGGCCGAAAGGGTCGCCTCCCTCCTGGACTACATCACGGTGGAGAACTCAGACCTCTTTGACGCCGCGTGGTATCTCAGGACCTATCCGGACGTCAAGCGCGCGGGATTCGATCCCGTATGGCACTACTGCCGCAAGGGTTGGCGGGAGGGCCGCGCCCCGTCGCCGGCGTTCGACGGGAAGGACTATCTGAGACGCTATCCAGACGTGCGGAAGACCGGGATGAACCCGCTCGTTCACTATCTCAGGCACGGGATGGATGAGAAAAGGCCCTTTTTGCCGGCCGTCCGCAAAATCTGGACGCTTCCCGCGGGCCTGGATGAGAAATACTGTTCGGCCATCGAAAGGGCCTGTCCGCTCGTCAGCATAGTCGTGGCGAGCTACAACTACGCGGAGCTGATCGGCGAGACGCTGGACAGCGTCCTTGCGCAGACCTACAGGAATTTCGAGGTTATCGTGGTGGACGACGGGTCTTCGGACGAAAGCGTCGAGGTGATCGGGCGGTATGTCCGGAAGCACAAGAACGTGAAGCTCTACACGCATGAGGGCGGCGTGAACAAGGGACTCCCCGCCACCGTGAAGCTCGGGATTGAAAAGGCCAGCGGGGAATATGTCGCGTTCTGCGAGTCGGACGACATACTGGAGCCAACCAACATAGAGGAGAAGATGCTGCTGGTGAAGCGGTTCAACGGCGAGCCGAACATAATAGTCAACGACGTGACTCCTTTCGGGAACCCGGATCGCCTGCCGAACGCGGTTAAGATAATAGATGAACGCATGCGCGAGATGCCAGGCGAGAGGAATGTCGTAACGCCCCTGCAAATGCGGGAGAAGAACATGATCTGCACGTTTTCGTGCTGCATGGTCCGCCGTTCGGTGCTGCAGTCGTGCGACTTCGATGGCCTGCCGCGTCCGGCGAACCTCGACTGGTGGCTCTGGCGCCAGGTCTGCTGCGAGAACCCCGTCTTTGTCGTGCACAAGAAGCTGACGCGCTGGAGGCTCCACAACTCCTTCATGACAAAGGAAAGCGCGGAGTCGATCGCGCGGCAGCGGGAGTTCCTTGAGAAGATGGACGCGCTCCTCGTCAAGCGCTACCCCGAGGCGACGGCGGACCTGAAGCCCCTGGTTGACGAACTTGCCAGATACGAGGTGCGCGACGGAAAGCTGTGCGAAAACGGAGTCCCCCTTGCGGAACAGCCGTTCTTCTCCATCATCATGCCGACCTACAACAGGAAGTTCTGCATTTCAAAGGCCATCGACTCCGCACTGGCCCAGACATACGGCAATTTCGAACTCATAATCGTAGACGACGGATCCACCGACGGCACCGAGGAGTTCCTGCGGGGCAAGTACGCGAATGAGCTTGCCAACGGCAGGATGCTCTACAAGTGGAAGGAGAACAGCGGCGTCTGCAGGACGCGCAACGCGGGGCTGCGGATGGCGAAGGGCGAGTGGATCGCGTATATTGACTCCGACAACGAAGTCCTGCCGTTCTTCCTGGAGGTCTTCGCCCGTGCGATTATCGGCAACCCCGGCATTGTCAACATGTACGCAAAGCAGGTCTACCAGAACAGGCATTGCGTTCTGGGCGAGCACTTTGACCTCGAAAAGCTGCTTGACCACAATTTCATAGACCTTGGCGTCTATGTGCACCGGCGCAGCCTGATAGACGAGCTCGGGCCTTTTGACGAGAACATGACCCGGCTCGTCGACTGGGAGCTCATAATACGTCAGTCCAAGAAATACACCCCGATGTACATCGAGACGATTGTGATGCTGTACAACGACTCGTCCGAATACGTCCGGATAACCAATTCCGCGAGGTTCAGGGCGAACATCAACTACGTCAAGAGGAAGCACTGCAACTGCCCCGTCGTCACGACTGTGATAACGGCGTTCAACCACAGGCCCTATCTGAAGAGGGCCATCGAAAGCGCGATAATGCAGAGAGGCAAGTTCATCCCGGAGATCATTGTCGCCGACGACTGCTCGACCGACGGAACCGCCGAGCTGCTCGAAGAGCTCAAGCAGCAGTATCCAGAGGACTTCACGGTGCTCCCGACGCCCCACAACCTCGGCATAGCCGAGAACATGCGCAGGTGCTTTGCCGCCGCAAAGGGCAAGTACATCGCGATCCTCGAGGGCGACGACTACTGGATAACGCCATGGAAGCTCAATCGCCAGGTCAGGTTCATGGAGGAGAATCCAGATTGCTCCATGGCCTTCTCGCGGATCAAGCTGCTGGACGAAAAGACCGGCAAGCTCTCCTTGCTGCCTCGTCAGAACGGGCTTAAGAGCAAGCTTACCGGCGACGACTTCATCAAGGACCCCAACCAGAACCTCATCGCCAACTTCTCGTGCTGCATATTCGTCGCCTCTCTGGTGAAGAACCTTCCCGAGGAGATCTACGCATATCGCCTAAACGAGATATCGATGTCGTTCTACCTTGAGCAGAAAGGGCCCATCGGATTCCAGCCGGACATAATGACCGTTTACAGGATACACGACGGCAGCACGTGGAGCAGGGCGGACAAGCGCAGACAGCTGATGTCCGGCATACGCTGCCGCGAGGTCGCGCTGCAGCTTTGCGCCCCTAAGTACAGGGACGGGATGATGGCGGCCATCGAGAAGCGCAAGGCGGCGCTGGAGGCCCTTGGGGATGACTGAGGTGAGAGCGCGAAAGAGGAGCGTGCGGCGCACGCAGGCCACACGGCCCTTGTTTTCCGTCGTCTTGCCGACGTTCAACCGCATCCACTCTGTCTGCTCGGCCATTGACTCCATGCTTCTTCAGACGTTTGGCGAGTTTGAGCTCATTGTGGCCGACGACGGATCGACAGACGGGACGGTTGAGCTGCTGAAAGGCAAATACGCCCGAGAGATCGCCAGCGAGATGATTCGGATTCTCGAGCTCGGCCACGGCGGGGTATGCGCGGCGAGAAACGCCGCGTTAAAGGCCGCCCGTGGCGAGTGGATTGCATATCTCGACTCGGACAACATAGTCTCCGCCGATTTCCTCCAGACTTTCGCCGACGGGATCAAGTCGCATCCGGACGCCAAGTGCTTCTATGCCGCGTTAATGCGCAAAAGCGACAAATTCATCCTCGACAGGCCCTTCGACAGGCAGATGCTCCTGCGCGGGAACTACATAGACATGGGGGTCTATTGCCATCACCGAGACCTGATAAAGGAATTCGGCCTGTTCGACAGTTCGGTGACGGGCGTAGAAGACTGGGACCTTATAGTCAGACATTCAAGCAAGTACACGCCTGTCAGACTCGGACGTGTCGTCCTTTCATACAGAGACGACGCTTCCGACGACAGGCTTTCGCGGAATTCCGACATTCAGGCGGCTTCATACGAGCGATTCAGGGAAAAGTACGAGCCCGATGCTCGCCCTCGCGACGTCGACGTAGAGGTCATAAGGAAGTCCTGGTTCTTCGATTCCGAATGGTACATGGCAGAGTATGGCAAGATAATCGCCGGAGCCGACCCTGCGGTGCACTACTTGGTCAGGGGGTGGAAGAACGGTCTTTGTCCAGGACCCTGTTTTGACGGCAGGCAGTACTTGGCGAAGAACCCCGACATCGCGAAGGTGCTTATAAACCCTCTTCTCCACTACGAGCGCAGCGGAAGGAAAGAGGGCCGGGTCGGTTTCCTGCGCCGAAAGCCGCTTCCGCGGCAAACGGAAAGATGACATGGTGGACATAATGGAAAAGAAGATGACAAAGAGACCAAAGGCAAAGCCGACTATCGACGTCGCAATCGCCCAGAAGGACATCCAGATCGCGGTGTATGTGCGCGAGATCGAAGCGCAGGCCGGCGAGATCCGCACCCTTCGGTCGGAGTTGGGGAAGGCCAAGGCGGCGTCGGACTCGGAACGCGCGTCACATAGTGCTAAGCTGACGGATTTCCAGGGCAAGATGTCGTCGCTTGAGTCCGAGGTGGACAGGCTTGAAAAGGCTCTTTCCGGAGAACGCGCCGCTGCGCATGCCGCACAGGAAAGGTTCCTTTCCGAGATCGAGTCAATGCGAAAAGGGAGCGCGGACATAATGGCGCGGCTGACGGCGGCGGAATCTGGGAAGGAGTCGCTTTCCGCAGACAAGGCGAATCTGCAGGTGGAGAACGCGCGCATTGCCGAGGAATGCCGCGCCGTCCGCGAAGCGCTGGACCGCAGTCTTGCCGATGCCGAGTTCCTGCGGAAGGGCAATGCGGACGCAATGGCGCGGCTGACGGCGGCGGAGTCCGGGAAGGAAGCGCTTTCCGCGGACAGGGCGAATCTGCTGGTGGAGAATGCGCGCATTGCCGAGGAATGCCGCGTTACCCACGATGCGCTGGACCGCAGCCTTTCGGACGCCGAGGCCCTGCGGGAAGGCAACAAGGACCTCATATCGCGCCTGGAGACGGCAGAGGCCGAAAAATCTGCGCTTTCGTCGACCAATGCCAAGTTGGCGGCAGACAGCAACCGGCTTGAGAAAGAGCTTGGAATGGCAAAAAATGCGTCCGCGCAGTTCAAGCAGAAGGCGGACAGCCGATACGCGGAAATCCAGGCCTGCAAGGCCAAGCTGAAGAAGGCGCAGGCTGCGGAGGCGTCGGCGAGAAAAATGGCCGAGACCGTCGGTAGGCAGCTTTCGTCGGCCAAGATGTCGCTGCGCGCATGCAGAGAGCGAGAAGACGCCCGCCGCCCGGTGAAGCGCTTTCACAGACTTGTAAAGGCCTTGCTGCCGTACGGGTTCGTCTGCACGTGGAAGCGCATGGTCTACGGCATCGTGGAGGACATGCCACTGTTCTACTATCCGGGGTTTATGAAGCGCGCGAGGCGCGTGGCAAAGTTCTCGCTGCCCTATTTCGCGGTGGCGGCCTTCAAGCGGGCCAAATACGGAAGGAGGCATTGATCTCGCAATGCGCGGTGCGGGCGAGACGGCGGCAAGGCCGAGTGTCAGCGTGGTTGTCGCGAGCTTCAACTACGCGGATCTCATTGGCTATGCACTTGACTCGGTTCTCTCCCAGACTTTCCCCGCGGACGAGATAATCGTCGTGGACGACGGGTCGCACGACGACAGTGTCGCCGTAGTGCGTGGCTATGCGCAGAAACATCCGTCGGTCAAGCTGTATCAGCATGAAGGCGGGGTGAACAAGGGGCTTCCCGCGACTTTGGCGCTTGGGGTGGCCAAGGCCACAGGAGACTGGGTCGCGTTCTGCGAAGCCGACGACATGTGGGAACCGACGTGCCTGGAGGAGCGCGTGCAGCTGATTGCCGCCCATGCCGGCGAATCCCCGAAGATTGTCATCAACGACGTCGTGCCATTCGGCGACTCCGAACGCTGCCGCGCGGCGACTGGGGCCGCAAGGCGCAACATGGCGAGACTGCCGGACGCGCGCAACCGCATCGGCGCGGCGGAATTCCGCAAGTTCAACCTGATATGCACCTTCTCCTGCTGCATGGTCGATCGCAAGACGCTGGCGGAATGCGACTTCGCGTCGTGTCCCCGGCCCGCGAACATCGACTGGTGGCTCTGGCGCCAGATCTGCTGCGTCAACGACCTCTATGTCGTGCACAAGGGGCTCACCAAGTGGCGCATGCACGAATCCTTCCTGGTTCGGGAGCCCCTCGAGTCGCTTCTGCGCCATGACGCCTTTTTGCGCGACATGGATCGTCTGCTCGTCAGGCGGTTCCCGGCGGAGGCTGCCGCGCTCGCCCCGCTTGTCGAAGAGCGGGAGAGGTTTTCCGTTGTCGGCGGTCGGCTGCTGGATCGCGGCGACGAGGCCGAAGAGCAGCCGTTTTTCTCCGTCATCATGCCCACCTACAACAGGGCATTTTGCATAGAAAGAGCCATAGACTCCCTCCTGGGGCAGACATACGGCAACTTCGAGCTGGTGATAGTAGACGATGCCTCGACGGACGGTACCGCAGACTTGCTGCGCAGCCGCTACCCAGGCGAGATTGCGTCTGGCCGCATCAAGTATGTCCTGATCGAGAAGGGCGGCGTGAGCAAGGCGCGCAACGCCGGCCTGCGCGTTGCGGACGGGGAGTGGATTGCCTACCTTGACTCTGACAACGAGGTCGTTCCGACCTTCCTCGAGACTTTTGCGCGCGCCATTGCGGTCCACCCGGACGCGCAGAACCTCTACGCGAAGCTGATCTGCCGCGACAGCCGCCGCAGGGTCGGGGCAGAGTTCGACCTCGGCCGGCTCCTCAACTCAAACTACATCGACCTCGGCGTCTACGTCCACCGGCGGGCGCTGATAGACGAGCTCGGGCCGTTCGACGAAAACATGACGCGGCTCGTCGACTGGGAGCTGATTGCAAGGCAGTGCAAGGAACATTCGCCGGTGTTCATCGACGAGACATTGCTGGTTTACGACGACATGAAGGGGGCGGGCGTCTTGCGCATCACCACGACCGCAGACCTTGCGTCCAACAGGGAGTACTTTCACCGCAAGCACGGCGGCCATTCTGTCGACGCGGACGGCAAGGCGTCGTTTGCCGGCGACTGGGCCGTTGCAAGGGCCTTTGAACGCGGCAGCTGGCTTCGCGGAGTCCTCAAGCGGCTCGTGCCGTATGCCATGCAGAAGAAGTTTGCATACCGCAAATACGGGATACGCTTCCCCGAGCTGGGGGCGTTCTGGAGCGTGCTGCCGTTCGGCCTCGTCTGCATGTTGAAGCGGATGGATCCCGACAATGGCGTGAACATGGGTGCCTGTGATAGTGGCGGCATACATTGCCATCGGGATTTTTGCTATAATAAGCGTGACAAAGAAAGGGGTTAGTAGTTATGATATATCATACGATGCAGAATTTTCTGCTTGTGGTGTGCCTGGTTTCGCTCGCCGTGATATCGGTGGCTGCGTTGGCGATGTCCTTGCTGCCGTTTTTGCTCAGGGCGGCCGAACAGGTGCGCCGCGGCGGGCCGCTGAATGCGTTTTTGTGCCTGGCGGCGCTGGCCGTCCTCGTGGTCTATGGCGGCAGCAAGCCGACCTACAAGGTTACGTTCGGGAAGAACGGCGGCACCGGCGGCGACAACTACGTGACGGCGACATACGGCGCGGCGATGCCCACTCCGCGCACTGCGCCGAAAATGGCTGGATACGTATTCGATGGCTACTGGGACACGACGAAGGAGGGTGGCAAGCAGTACTACGACAGCAGCATGAAGAGCGTGAGGAACTGGGATAAGACCTCTGCCGCGACGCTTTGGGCTAAGTGGCGCAAGGCGACCGTCGTCAAGGTGACGTTCGGGAAGAACGGCGGCACCGGCGGCGACAACTACGTCACCTGCACGATGGGCAAGCCCATGCCGACCCCCCGCACGGCGCCTAAGAAATCTGGCTGGACGTTCGGCGGCTACTGGGACACGCTCGCCTGCGACGCCAAGGGCAATCCCCTCGGCAAGCAGTACTACAATTCGAAGATGGAGAGCGTGAGGAACTGGGACAAGACATCCGCCGTCACGCTGTGGGCGAAGTGGACTGTCCGCGTGACGCTCGGGAAGAACGGCGGCACCGGCGGCGACAGCTATGTGACGGTGATCTACAACCAGCCGTTCCCGACGCGCGCGATGCCGACGAAGTCCGGCTACACGTTCGGCGGATATTTCGTCTCGGCGTCGAGCAAGACGGGCCAGTGCTACAACGCGGACGGCACGGGCACCTCTTCGATGAAGTGGACGACGGGCGGCACGCCAACCATCTGGGCGCTCTGGAACAAGACGGGAAGCAACGTGGTGCTGCCTGTTGCCGCTACGACAAGTGCGGCGGCAACTCCTGCAATTGCGGCATCTGCGGCCCCTATTCCCGCCGGGCTCTACTCTGGCGTCCTCGCCGACGGCTCTGGCGCCTTCTGGCTGATGCTTGACGAGCCTGTCGACGGTTTCGCCCGCACGGCATACATCTATATCGCCTCGGAGGACGGCGCCCTGACGGCTGAATGCACTGTGGAGGAATCCGATGGAATCCTCGTCCTGACGACGGAAGACGGCGAAACCTTTGCCGTTGATCTGACAGCAGGAGTCGGATGTTGGCTTTGAGATTTCGGACATAAATGGAGAAAAACATGAACAATAAAATCAACATCGTTGCGTTGGCCGTAGGCGCCGTGACTGTGGCGTCCTCGCTTTTCGCCGGGGAGGTGACGCCCGAAGAGGCGCAGGTCGCCGCGGAAAACTGGGTGAGGATCAGTCCGAGGCGGATGGGCTCCACATTTCGTTCGAGTAGTGCCGATGAAATGGAAACGGTCCGCAACGAGGCGGGGCGTGCGGTGTTTCACGCGGTAAATCTCGAGGGCGGCGGATTTGTCGTGACTTCAGGCGACAAGCGACTCGCCCCGATTGTCGCGTTCTCCACGACCGGGCGCTACAGTGGCGACAGGAATAGCCCGCTTTACGCTCTGCTGATGGGCCAGGAAGAGGCAGTGGCCGCCTTGTGCGAATTGGACGAAGACATTGCTGCTGCTTCCGGCGAGGCCGTTCAGGGCGCAGGAACGCAGGGCATATCATGTCAAAAAAACGTCGACATGAGCCCGTTTGCCGACGCGGAACTGGAGTGGAACACGCTTTTGTCCCTCGATTCGGACAAAAACGGCGTTTCCACGGCCCCCGTCAGCAGAGAATCGCAAGAAGCGATCTCCGACGTGCGCGTAGGTCCGCTGCTCATGACGAAATGGGGGCAGGGCGATGCGTATGATAATAATTTCCAAAACATCGCCGTGTACAACAAGTACTGCCCTGGTACGGCTTATCCGTGCGGATGCGTTGCCACTGCGGGCGCACAGATCATGTACTACTACAAGGCGCCGAGCGGTTCCATCCCGGTGTTCTCTAACACATGCTATGTCGACGGTCTGGCGACGACGAAGACTTCCATCGAAGGGGCTTTCGACTGGAACAACATGTTCAAGAAATACATCTGGTGGGAATACCCCGCCCCAGAACCTCCCACCCTCGCCCAACGTGAGGCCGTCAGCAAGCTGACATTCAACATTGGCGTTGCAGTCGGGATGAAATATACGACAAGCGGATCGTCCGCCCAAGGCAACGTGTTTTTGTCCCAGCTGAAATCCCGATTCGGCTACAAGTCCGGATCGTGGATATGGTATGACATCGACACGGTTGACAGATTGTCCGACTACAATGCAAGGGTGGCCGATTTCAACAATGCGCTCTACGCCAGTCTTGACGCAAAGATGCCGGTGTTCCTTTCGCTCCACGGCACGGCCGAGCATGCTGTCGTTGCCGACGGATACGGGTATATGTCCGGCTGCACCTATGTCCATTTGAACGTTGGCTACGAGGGTGATTGCGACCTTTGGTACAAAATGGTCTATCCAGACGAGACGGCATACATTGAATTTACCCAATGCGACTACAAAAGGTTTTCCGGCATGGGCTTCAATATCCATCCGACGCTTGCCGGCGACATCGTCTCTGGTCGGGTGACCAACTCCTCTGGTTCCCCGGTGGCCAGCGCGACGGTGACGCTCTGCGACAGTTCGGACAATGTTGTGAAGACCTCCGCCACCGATGCGAAGGGGATCTATTCGATCAGGTTTACGTCGGCGGGCAACTACAAGTTGAAGGCCGCTTCCGGAAGTTCCGTGTCCTCTGCAGTTTCCGTGAGTCTGTCGCGTACCGTAACGCAAGACAGCGGCCTTGAATTCGAGCGTGGCGGTAGGACCGGCAACAAGTGGGGCGTGAACCTGGCGCTCAGCAGCTCTGCGCAGACATACTCCGTCACCTTCGGGAAGAATGGCGGCACCGGCGGCGACAACTACGTGACGGCCACCTATGGCTCGGCGATGCCGACGCCGCGCACTGCGCCGACGCTCTCGGGCTGGACGTTCGCTGGCTACTGGGACACGCTCTCCGTGGACGAGAAGGGCAATCCGAAGGGCAAGCAGTATTACGACGCGAACATGAAGAGTGTCCGCGCATGGGACAAGAAGAGCGCAACAACGCTTTGGGCGAAGTGGACGAACAAGGTGACGTTCGGGAAGAACGGCGGCACCGGCGGCGACAGCTACGTCACCTGCACCAAGGGCCAGCCGATGCCGAAGCGCACGATGCCGACGAAATCGGGCTACATCTTCGACGGCTACTGGACCTCGACCGGTGCGGGCGGCGTCAAATACTACAACGCGGACGGCACGAGCGCGCGCACCTGGGACAAATCGGGCAGCATCACCCTGTGGGCCAAGTGGGTGAAGCCCGTCGCATGCAAGGTTACCTTCGGGAAGAACGGCGGGACGGGCGGCGACAACTATGTTACCGCGACAACTGGCCAGCCGATGCCGACCCCGCGCACCGCGCCCAAGCTCTCTGGATGGACGTTCGGCGGCTACTGGGACACGCTCGCCTGCGACGCCAAGGGCAACCCCCTCGGCAAGCAGTATTACGACTCGAACATGAAGAGCGTGAGGAACTGGGACAAGACCGAGCCCGTCACCCTCTGGGCGAAGTGGACTGTCCGCGTGACGCTCGGGAAGAACGGCGGCACCGGCGGCGACAGCGTCGTCACGGTCATAAAGGGCCAGTCCTTCCCGAAGAGGACGATGCCGACGAAGTCCGGCTACAAGTTCGGCGGATATTTCGTGTCGGCGTCGAGCAAGACGGGCCAGTGCTACAACGCGGACGGCACGGGCACTTCGTCGATGAAGTGGTCGACCGGCGGCACGCCGACCATCTGGGCGCTCTGGACAAGGTGAGGTGAGGCGGCTCTCCACTTTCCTTTTTCTGATTGCAGCGCTTGGCTGCGCAAGGTCAAGTGCGTCTACGTTCGCGCTGGACTATCGGGTTCGCGTCGCCACGCCGTCCTTGCGCGCGGCTGCTTCTGCGGCATGTATCCAGCAGGAACGGCCTGACGACGGCATCTTGCGGCAGGTCGAGATCGCATCGGACAATGCTCCGGCAGTCCCGGTCGCTCTTGAGGTCGGTGACTCCATTGTCGTGACGCTCTTCGACGACTGCAAGGTTGTGCTGACTCTTTGCGAACGCGTTTCGTCTTTCAATGGCGCAACCTCTTTCCTTGCGACGGCCGACGGTTACGACGGACAGTTTGTGGCCGTTGTGGTGTGCATGGATGGTTGCATTAACATCGACATACAGGATTTCCTGTCTGGGCGGGTTTACTCGGTGTTTTCCTCGCCGGAACGGACTGTTGTCAGGGAAATCGACTCCCGGCAGCTGCCGTGCACGTGCGCAGATTCGCCGGAGGCGCCGCGGCATGCCGGGCTGCTTAGCACCAGGACGGCTCTGCGCGCAAGGACTGCGGCGGCAGTCGAGCCGCTCAAGGGGTCTTCCGGGTCGACGACCGTTGACATCCTCGTCGTGTACGACACGCTTGCCGCAGAATGGGCGAAGTCGCAGGGAGGCGGTGTCAACGCCTTTGCCGAAGTGCAGGTGCAGAAGATGAACGTAGTGCTTGCCAACACGAACCTCGACCAGGGCTTCAGGTTCCGTCTTGTGGGCGTCTACGAGGTTGGCGGCAGCGCCGGCGGCAGCGTGTTCCGCGCACTTGAGGCGGCACAGAGCGGCGACATCGAGCTCAACGGAGTCCGCTGGAACGGCGTGCATGCGAAGCGTGACGAGGTGTCGGCGGACATCGTCTGCGTACTCGTCGACAACGGCTTGTCGTATGGGACGACCGGCATCGGGTTTTCACTTTACCAGGACAGCCTGGACTTCTCGGAGTACGCCTACAACGCCTCACTGATTCGCGCCGTCGCAACTGGGCAGACGATGACGCATGAAGTCGGGCACAACATGGGCGCAGGGCATGCGACCGCCATTGCGGATGTGGAAAACAGGGGTCCCCAGTATTATGACTATTCTTCCGGATACTACTTCACCGGCTCCGACGGAGAGAGCTACTATACGATAATGTCCTACTCGTCGGACGGTTATGGGAACTACTACACCCCCGCGCCGTTCTTTTCGTCGCCGGCCTACACATACAAGTCGGTTCCCGTAGGCGACGAATTCCACGACAACTCGTTTACGCTTTGGCAGACATTTCCAGAGGTTGCGCTTTACCGTGAGCCAGTACACTGCAAGGTGGCGTTCGGGAAGAACGGCGGCACCGGCGGCGACGACTACGTGACCGCGATTACGGGGAAGCCCATGCCCACCCCGCGCACCGCGCCGACGCTTCCTGGTTGGACCTTCGCGGGCTACTGGGATACGGTAGTGGTGGACGAGAGTGGCAACCCGAAGGGCAAGCAGTATTACGACGCGAGCATGAAGAGCGTCCGTGCGTGGGACAAGCAGGGAGATGCAACTCTCTGGGCGAAGTGGACTTGCAAGGTCGCCCTCGGGAAGAATGGCGGCGCGGGCGGCGACGACTATGTAACTGTCACTAAGGGCCAGCCGATGCCGATGCCGCGCACTGCGCCGACGCGGACGGGCTGGGTGTTCGGCGGTTATTGGGATACTGTCGTATTGGACGCAACCGGCAACCCCAAGGGCAAGCAGTATTACAACGCGAAAATGAAGAGCGTGAGGATTTGGGACAAGCCCTCCGCAGTGACGCTCTGGGCGAAGTGGACGGTGCGCGTGAATCTTGGGAAGAACGGTGGCATTGGCGGCGATGACTATGTCACCGTCACTTACAACCAGCCATTCCCGGCGAGGACGATGCCAGAAAAGTCGGGCTACGACTTTGGCGGATACTGGGTGTCTTCGAACAACGGGATCGGCCAGTGCTACAACCCTGACGGCACGGGAACGGCGTCGATGAAGTGGACGACGGGCGGCACGCCGACAATCTGGGCTCTCTGGACGAAGTAGGCCAGATTTTTTGCATTTCCAAGAAGATTTTTGGTATAATGCAATGCAGTGGAGAAGACTGCGACCCTCTGGGCTGGACGCCGATATTCGCGAAGTCCAAGGAGAAATCATGGGACGAGAAGATATACATCCATCCGCTACGAAACCTTCGACGGCAAGACAATTCATGCAATGGGGCTTTGAAAACATAAGGAAAAACAACAGATAATGATCGTGTATCACGGCAGCAATGTAGAGGTGAAAGAGCCGAGAATCTTGAAACCAAGCCATGCGCTTGATTTCGGGCCGGGGTTCTACACGACACTTAATCGCGATCAGGCGGTTGATTTTGCAGGGAAGGTCGTTCTGCTGTACAATCAGCTTGTTTTTGCTACAGAGAAAGCACTTGCATTCATCCGCTTCAGAAAGTCGGAGGTGCTTGCATGACGGAAGGCCAGTACATTGCCTTTCTGGGTGTTCTGGTTCTGCCACCGTTGGTGTCAGAAATCGGGAGACGGCTGAACCTTTCAGAGGCCGAGGCGACTGATCGGCTGTATCGCTCGGAATTCTACGCAAAGCTTGCCGACGAAAAGTTGAAGCTATGGCATTACAGCCCTGTCATGCTGGGCGAAATGTTCGTAGAGGCAGACAGGACTGGCGTAATACCATATCCGGAGGAGGTATAGACATGAGTGATGCTGGCAGGTTTCTGATATACTGCATTGAGATGTATCGTCGCGCGAAGAAAATCTCTGGACGCACCGCATACGAACTATTCCGCTCCGTAGGCGCCGACGAGTACGTGCGTCGCTGCTACGGCGCATTGCATACCACCGGTGAACAGTACATCCTCTCGGACATAGATGGATACATCGGAAGTGCACGGAAAGCGAACTGATAATCCGCGACGAAACCTTCGACGGCAAGACAATTCATGCAATGGGGCTTTGAAAACTAAGGAGACACAACAAATGAAAAACGCAATAAAAACATGTGCAATGAAGGCGCTCGCCGCAATCGCGCTTGCTTTCGCGGCGCTGACCGCCCAGGCGGCGTACATCGCTCCTGGAATCACCATCAACGGCACGACGCCGACGAAGGACGGCTCGTATTCCGGCTATACCTACCAGAACGGCGTGTTCACGCTCACGACGGCGGGGAAGACCTATGAACTCAGCGGAACGGACGAGAGCGGCAAGGTGCGCGTCGTGGTCGCCGCGAATTGCACACTGGAGTTGAGATCCTTGAATCTCGATCTTCATAATGTGGAACATTCATGGAGCGATCCTTTTGCGGGGGTGCCGATCTCACTTTCCGGGAATGTCCAGGTGACGGTAAAAACCGTCTCCACAAGCTATTTGTACGCAGGCAAGGCATCCCCTGGACTGTGTGTCGAATACGGGCAGTCCGTTATCCTGCAAAGCGTCTCCGAGAATTATCTTGCGGTATATGCCGGATTCCCGGGCGCGCCGGCCATTGGGGGCCCCAAAAAAGGATCGTGCGGCAACATCATCATCGAAGGTGTGGTAAAAGCGTTCGGCGGAGCGCAGGGAACGGGAATCGGCTCTGGAGCTGAAGGATCCGGCGGCTCGATTGTCGTCAAGGCGAACGCCAATGTCTATGCCGAGGGACGATACCCTGCGCCGGCGATAGGTGCCGGCTTCCTATCGACCGGCACGATGAACATTGACATCCTTGGAGGAAATGTCAAAGCTATTCAATACTCGGGCTATGCTGCGGCCATCGGGACTGGTTATCGGGCCCAAGGTGTGTGCAATATCTCGATTTCCGGCGGATCGGTCCAAGCGTCCGTCGAGGCTGGCGACAGCGGCGCCGGCATCGGCAACGGCTACGATTCGACGACCGAGACTACGATTCGAATCTCAGGAGGAAGGGTTAGTGCGTTTGGAGGCGGGCTTTCCGCCGGCATCGGCGGGGGAGAGTCCTCTGCCACCCCGAATATCGTCATATCCGGCGGTACTGTAAACGCCGAAGGAGACGCGGATTATGCGAAGACGATGGACATCGGCGCGGGGAAGGACGCCAGAACCACCGGCAGCACCGTGGTGACTGGCGGCAGCGTGAAGCTGCTAAGCGGAAAGGGAAATCTTGTCACACAGGATGGAACGGCGCTTAACTGCATAACGGTGAAGGGCCTGCCTGCCAATAGCTCTGTCGATGTTTCGCTCACGACCTCGAAGGGTGCCTATGGTGGCGACGCTTTCTATACTTCTTGGGACTCGACAAGTGGTGGCGCTCTTTGGCTCTGGGTGCCGCCTGCGAACTACATCGACAAACTATATGTCGACGGCGTTCGCTATGATGTGGATGTCTCTTCGGGAAACGCCGATGCGACGAAATGGCAACCACCGCCGCCTGCGAACGACAACTTCGCGGACGCCGAGGTGATTTCGGGTGCATCGGGGCGTGTCGTCGGCGACAACACCGCCGCGACAATGGAGGGCGACCTGAAGGATTTAAATGGTTACAACGCCGATCTGGGCGGTTCCGTCTGGTATTCCTGGACGGCACCGGCGAGCGGAGCCGTCTCGTTCCTCGTGGCGCATGACGAGCCGCCGAGCTACAGTATGGATGTCGCTGTCTATTCGGGCAACTCCAGGACATCGTTACTTGGTCATGGAAGCGCTAATCAGAGTACGCCCGATGACATGGGCTACTGGGGAACATACGCCTTTTTCAACGCCGAAAAGGGCACGACGTACAAGATACACGTCGCCCATGGCTACTATGGCTGCGCGGGCGCGTTTACGCTTATGTGGGACTATTTTACTCCCGGCGACTGGGATGTCAAGATCAACGAGGACGGTACGGCGAAAATAGGATTCAAGGGCGGGTACTACCGGTCCGGCGCGGTGACGATACCCGCCACCATCTTCGGGTGTGCGGTCAAGACAGTGGAGAAAAATGGGTTTCTCGATGCCACGGAGATAACGAGCGTGACCATACCGGAAGGCGTCAAAACGATTGGAGCGTCTGCGTTCAACGGCTGCACGTCGCTTGCGCGTGTGGATCTGCCGAGCACCCTCAGAACCATCGGCGAGAAAGCGTTCAACGGCTGTGCCGCGCTTGAGAGCATCAGCCTGCCTCCCGGCGTAGGGACTATCAGGGCCGGCGCTTTCGCCCGCTGCAGCGCGCTCAAGGCCGTGGCCGTCCCCAATATTGTAGTCCTCTATGACGCGACGTTCGGATATTGCGACAGTCTCAAGACCGTGACGCTTCCAGAGGGATTGACAAGTATCGACACTATTGCCTTTATCGGGTGTGCACTTGAGAGCATAGTCATACCTGCGAGCGTGACGCGCCTTGGCAGCGGCGCGTTCAATGATTGCAGCGCACTCAAGCAGGTGGTGTATCTCGGCAATCTCCCGCAAGCAGCCAGCAATATTTACAAGAACACTCCGGCCGATCTCGTCTCGTATGTGCCGGAAGGCGACGACACCTGGGCCGATGCGCTCACGGCGGGGACATGGCGGGGCTGCGCGATCCAGTCTGGTCTGCCCGAGATGGTGACGATGACGTTCGACGCAAACGGCGGACAGGTCTCGCCCACGTCCGTGACCACGGTCAAGGGGGGGGATGTTGGGATCCCCACGCCCACGCGGACGGGCTACGAATTCGACGGCTGGTGGACGGCGAAGAGCGGCGGCGGGCTGGTGGTGCCGATTGGTGTGCTGACGGTGCAGCTCTCGGGCAACCTGTCGTGCTTTGCGCACTGGAAGCCGGCCGGAGGGCAGTCGTACAAGGTCACCTTCGGGAAAAACGGCGGCACTGGCGGCGACAACTACGTGACGGCGACCTACGGCGCGGCGATGCCGACCCCGCGCACCGCGCCGACGCTTTCCGGCTGGACGTTCGCCGGGTACTGGGACACGCTCGCCCTCGACGAGAAGGGCAACGCCAAGGGCAAGCAGTACTACGATGGCAGCATGAAGAGCGTCCGCGCCTGGGACAAGACGTCCGCGACGACTCTCTGGGCGAAGTGGACGAACAAGGTGACGTTCGGCAAGAACGGCGGCACTGGCGGCGACAGCTACGTGACCTGCACGAAGGGCCAGCCGATGCCGAAACGCACGATGCCGACGAAAACTGGCTACGTCTTCGACGGCTACTGGACGACGACCGGGACTGGCGGCGTCAAGTACTACAACGCGGACGGCACAAGCGCACGCGCCTGGGACAAGGGCGGCAGCGTCACCCTCTGGGCGAAGTGGGTCGCGGCGGCCCAGGTGAAGGTGACGTTCGGGAAGAACGGCGGCACTGGCGGCGACAGTTACGTTACCGCGACGACGGGCAAGCCCATGCCTACCCCGCGCACCGCGCCGACGCTCAAGGGCTGGTCGTTCGGCGGCTACTGGGACACGCTCGCCTGCGACGCCAAGGGTAATCCCCTCGGCAAGCAGTACTACAATTCGAAGATGGAGAGCGTGAGGAACTGGGACAAGACTACGGCTACGACGCTTTGGGCGAAGTGGACGGTGAAGGTCACCCTTGGCAAGAACGGCGGTACCGGCGGCGACAGCTACGTCACGGTCATAAAGGGCCAGCCCTTCCCGAAGAGGACGATGCCCACGAAGTCGGGCTACACGTTCGGCGGCTACTTCGTCTCGGCCTCTACGAAGACCGGCCAGTGCTACAATCCCGACGGCACGGGCACTGCGTCGATGAAGTGGTCCACGGGCGGAACGCCTACCATCTGGGCGCTCTGGACGAAGACGGCAAGCTGCATTGAGCTTCCGGCACCAGTCGCGCTCCGCGTCGCATCTGCCGCGCCGAGCGCATCTGCCGCGCCTGAGACTGCGCCGCAATCAGCGGTTTCTGCGGGCATCTATTCCGGTGTCCTTGCGGACGGCTCCGGCGCATACTGGCTTATGCTCGACGAGGCCGAAGAGGGGTACACGGCCTACCTCTACGTCGCATCGGAGGACGGCTCGCTGACTGCTGAGTGCACGGCAGAGGAGGCAGACGGCCTACTTCTCCTGACAACCGACGACGGAGCAGTTTACGCCTTCGATCCGGCGGCGGGCACGATTGTGCCCGCCGACTGACGGCGCATAGCCTAGGAGCGGCACGGAGCAGCATGGAGAAGATAACGACAGACATCTACACATTCGCCGAACTTCGGAACGGCGGGTTCACGTATGTCGACAAGACCGACGCGCTCTATGCCATGGCATCGGGCGAGGTCGGCAAGCAGTTCTTCATCGCCCGTCCGCGCCGGTTCGGGAAGTCGTTAGCCGTCTCGACGCTGAAGTCGCTTTTCTTCGGCGAGCGGGAGTTGTTCAAGGGCCTCGCCGTCGAACCGAAGTGGGACTGGTCGAAGAAGTGGCCCGTGCTGCATCTCGACATGGGTTCCATGCAGGCGGCGAATGTCGAAGAGTTCAGAGAATTGCTGTCGGATCATCTCCTTGACCGTGCGCACGAACTTGGTGTTGAAGGTCTTTCGGGTTCCACCCCGGCAGTTCTTTTCAAGCGGCTCATCGACGCGCTTGCCGCGAAGTCACCGGACGGGCGCATGGTTCTGCTCGTTGACGAGTACGACAAGCCGCTGCTCGGGCATCTGATGAAGCCGGACGTCACGGCGTTCCGCGACGAGCTCAAGGCATTCTACTCCGTCGTCAAGACGCTCGAGCCGAAGCAGCGCTTCACGTTTTTGACGGGCGTGTCGAAGTTCTCCAAGGTTTCCATCTTCTCCGACCTCAACAACCTCAACGACTGGACGATGGACGCGAGGGCGGCGACGCTCTTCGGGTATACGCACGACGAGGTGCTGAAGTATTTCCCCGGGCGCATCCACGAGCTTGCCGAGGCGCAGGGGCTGACGGATGACGGGGCTTTCGGAGAAATCGTCAAGTGGTACGACGGCTACAGGTTCGAGGAGAACGCACCGCCCGTAATCAACCCCGTTTCGCTCGGACTTTGCTTCAGCAACGGGAAGTTCGCCGACTACTGGTCGGCGACGGCGGTTCCGACGTTTCTCATCGACATATTGAGGGAGCATCCCCTCGACTTTTCGACGGTTGACATCAGCGAATCGGAATTGAACGCCTACGAACCCGACAATCCGAGGATAGTCACGCTCCTCTATCAGACCGGCTATCTCACGATCAAGAGCTTTCGCCAGATGGGGGCCTCTCGCCGCTATACGCTCAAATTCCCGAACCTCGAGATCGAGAATTCGTTCCTTGAGAATCTGGTGGGCGCATACGTGGGGCAGGATTCCGGGAAGTCGTCCAGTTATGCCGCGACTGCAGGCGAGGCGCTCTACGCGCACGACATGCCGAAGTTCATGAAGGCGCTCAAGTCGTTCTTCACGGACATCCCGTACAGCCTCACCGACCGCCAGAACGAGCAGATGTGGCAGACGATCGTGTATGTCGTCCTGCGCTCCATCGGCGTCAACGTGAACGGCGAAGTCCAGACGCACGACGGGCGCATCGACATGGTGGT
>Ga0310786_10002453_pt1 | contig 28310 bp, 19 predicted proteins | sample AusTroGonzalo_MG_FD_203881 | JGI IMG/M metagenome (GOLD analysis project Ga0310786, IMG submission 203881) | Bovine rumen microbial communities from tropical cattle in Woodstock, Queensland, Australia - Gonzalo_03 (v2) (version 2) | ecosystem: Host-associated > Mammals > Digestive system >...
CACGCCCAATCACATGCGTATGCGCAAGATCCAGCTGGATCCGCTGGACAGAAAGAGAAATTCCTCCTCAGAGGATTGATTTTCCGAAAATTATTCGTATCTTTGCACCCCTTAATCTGTTTACGTGGAGATGAATCCGTTTGTCATATCCCTTAACGGTTGGGCTGCCGGGGAGCGTAAGTTCCACTCCCATGCAGGATTAGAGTTCTTTCAAATGTTTGACAATTCAGAAATCCTGGACGCCGATGTAAACGTGGACATCAGGGTGGTCAAAGAGGGTTTGCGGAAGGTGGAGGCCGATCTTCACCTGAGCGGAACGGTCACCGTTCCCTGCGACCGCTGCCTGGAACCCCTGGTTGTTCCCGTGGAAGCAGAACCTTCCGAGGTGTTCGAATTGGACACCGTTACAGAGGATTGGGACCTGAGTCAGGCGGTATACGACTACATCTGTCTATCACTGCCTTTACAGCGGGTTCACCCGGAAGGGGAGTGCAATCCCGACACCGTCCGGTTTCTGGGTCATGAGGAGCGAGAGAACGAGGAGGCTGAGGCAACCGGTGCGAACAGCCCGTTCGCCGCTCTGAAAGGACTTTTTGAGAGTAAATAAACAATTAAAAAAGATAAACAATGGCACATCCGAAACACAAACTCTCCAAGCAGAGAAGAGACAAGAGACGTACGCACGACTTTGCGCCCGTTCCCACTCTGAGCGTCTGCCCTAACTGCGGCGCCACCGTGATGTATCACCGCGTATGCCCCGAGTGCGGCTACTACCGCGGTCGTCAGATCATCGAGAAGAGCGCTGAATAAGCGCTTTTTTTATTGTTGCGGCCCGGTAGTTCAACGGATAGAACGGAAGTTTCCTAAACTTTAAATAGAGGTTCGATTCCCCTCCGGGCTACAGAAAAGCTGGCATGCGCCAGCTTTTTTTGTGCCCGGAGGGGAATCTGGGCGGCAAGCCGCCCAATTCCGCTCACGTTACCCCATCCCCAAACCCCTTCCCTCGGGGAAGGGGCTGGCGGCAGAAGCCGCCTGTTCGCCTTCGGCGGCACCTTGCCGCCTTCTTTCCCCGTCCCGGTGGGCAGCGGCAGGGCCACTGGGCCCTTTCACGGAGCCCGGGGGCCCTGTCCGCAGCCGGCCCTCCTCGTTGTCGAGGGCCGGCGGTGCCCCGGAATCTCCTTCCCAAATTGCTCCTTCCGTCCCGAAAACTGGGACGTTAGAAGCAATTTAAGCCCCAAACGCTCCTTCCGTCCCATATTTTGGGACGTTGGTGACAGTAATGCTTAACCTTGAGGTCGGTTGACTTTGGTTGGAGATTATCCTTGACAGATATTGACTCGTCCGGACACGGATCGGGCTTTGTGGTGTCCGCGCGTTGTTTTTAACGCCGTCCGGACACGGATTTGCCCGTTTTGGTGTCGCACGCATATGATTGGAACGTCCGGCGGACCATTTTTGTGCATTTGGGGCGATAATGGCGGCGGCTCCCCGGCGACACCCCGGCGACACCCCGGCAACCCCGCGGCTTCCAGCGTATGACCATTCCCGCCGGCCAGACCGTCACCGTGACATTCCCGCTCACGGACGAGACCTTCCTCTGGTGGGATGCGTCAAAGCAGGACATGGTGCCACTCCGCGGTACCTACCAACTCCTCTGCGGGGGAGACAGCGTGCATCTCAGGAGCGTGGATTACGAGTATTGATTAACCGAGCCGCGGAAAGAAGCGGCCGGTTTTTTTCTTGTAGTCCAGGTATTCCCGGCCGAAGTCGGCCTCCAGGCGCTTCTGCTCGGAGCGGACCTGCAGCGACATGAGGCCAACCACGGCGGCAAACACCAGCAGCGCCCACCAGGAACAGAGTGCAACGAGAATGCCGATGTAATAGAGGTAGGTCCCCGACAGCATGGGGTTGCGGCTCAGGCGGTACGGGCCGTCGGTCATCAGGTGCTTGGTGCGGGGAGCCACTTCGCGCCCCATTGCATCGAACGGATTGCCCTTTCCCACCTGCCTCATATGTACGATGCTCCAGATGCTGAGCAGCAGTCCGGCAACAGAGAGTACGGCGGCCGGGCACAACAACCAGAGCGGGATGGTGGAACAAGACGGCATTCCTGCCGCCCACCACATCAGTGCCGGGATTCCGGCGATGAAAATCGCGAATCCCAAAAAGTATCCAAGGAATTGTTTAAGCATAAGACAAAGATAGCAAGTTTCGCCAAAACCACGGCTCCGGCGGCTCTTGATTTTTAAGGGGAAAGTGGATACCTTTGTATACTTAAATCTAAGAAGATGAAAACTATTAAAGAAGTCCTTTACGGATGTCAGGCCAACAAGACGGCCGTTCTTGCAACCAATTTCTATAACTATGAGACGCTGGTGTGCGTGGCCAAGGCCGCTCAGGCGATGCATGCGCCCGTGATGCTCCAGCTCACCCGTTCTTCCATCGAATACATGGGCCTTCATACGGCCTGCAAGATGGGACGACAGGTTATGGCAGACTATGGCCTGCAGGGTTACATCCATCTGGATCACGGCCCCAGCCTGGAGCTGGTGCAGCAGTGCCTGGACGAAGGCTTCGACTCCGTAATGATTGATGCCTCCGAGAAACCCTTCGAAGAGAATGTGGCCATCTCGGCCAAGGCCGTGGAGATGGCTAAGCCCTACGGCGCCAACGTGGAGGCCGAACTGGGTTATGTGGCCAAGCTGGGCCAGGAACAGGGCGGCGGCTTCACCACGCCGGAGCAGGCGGTGGAATTCGTGAACCGTACCGGTGTGGATGCCCTGGCGGTTTCCATCGGATCGGCCCACGGTTTCTACAAACTTCCGCCGCACCTGGATATCCCGCGTCTGGCTGCCATTCACGCCGCTACACCGGTGGCCCTGGTGCTCCACGGCTCTTCCGGTATTCCGCACGACCAGGTGCGCGAGGCCATTGCCAACGGTATCGTCAAGGTGAACCTGGCTACGGAAATCAAGGACAACTTTATGCGCGCCCTCAAGCAGGTGCTCTCTGAAAGCGACGAGATCGACCTCCGCAAGGTATTCCCGAAGGCCATGAATCCCGTGGTGGAACTGCTCAAGGAAAAGTACACCGTCACCGGCGCAAAAGCAGAATAATATGGAAGAAAAGATTGTTGTCGTGTCACCGGAACAGCTGCGCGGCACCCTTGGCCTGAAAGGCAAGTTCGGCCTCTGGGTTGCTGGTCGCGTCATGAAGCTGCTGGACATTGACAAAGTTAACGATATTCAATCCCGTTACCCCGAGCTCAAAGGACCGGCCTTCTCAGAGAAAGTGCTGGAAGAAGTGGGCGTGAAATACGACCTCCCGGAGGCCGACCTGAAGAACATCCCCGCCGAGGGCGGTTTCATCACCATTTCCAACCACCACTTCGGCAGCATCGACGGCCTCATCCTCAATTCCGTCGTGGGGGGTAAGCGCCCGGACTACAAACTGCTCACCACCTTCCTGCTGGCCCTGATTCCCAGCCTGAAGGAAGCCTTCCTGCCGGTAGACAACCTCTCCGGCGGCAAGGCCGATGCCCGCAGCGTCAACGGCATCCGCATGGCCCTGCGCCACATCGCCGACGGCGGCTCCATCGGCTTCTTCCCCGCCGGGGAAGTGGGCACTTGGCAGCACAAGAAGAACCGTCGCGAGGGCGGCTTCTTTACCATCCAGGACAAGCCCTGGGCCGACAATATCACCAAGCTCATCAAGCGCTCCGGCCTGCCGGTGATTCCCATTTACTTTGAAGGCACCAACTCGAAGACCTTCCATCGGCTCGGCCTTATTCACCCCCGTCTTCGCACCGTACGGCTCATCCACGAGATGTTCAACAAGCCGGGTCTTACGGTGAAAGTGCGCATCGGCAAGCCCATCCTCCCCGAAGAGCTGGAAGGCCGCGAGATTACCGAGCTCAGCTGGTACCTTCGCAGCCGCTGTTATGCACTGAAAAACGCGGAAGAATAAGAAAATATACGTATCTTTGCAGGATATGGGAAAAAGGACAACCGTAGTTGCGGTAACCGCTGTGGCATTGCTTGTGGCCTGCATTGTGCTGGCCGTCATCCGGCTGTATAAGCCGGTCGGTCCCCACGCGGACGAAAAGAAGGTAGATGCCTCCTGGCATATACTCGGCGCCATCCCCTCGGATGCCACCGCCGTCGTCGTGTTCGACGGTTCCTCGAAGGCCGCCGCCCTCATGGCCGACTCCACCGGCTTCCTGCAGGGCCTCCTGGCCCCCGGCAACCCCGCCTTCATCAAATACCTCGCTGCCCTGAGCCACCACCGCGTGGCCGTGTCCCTGCATAACAGCGGGTCGCTCGTGCCCCTCGTCGCAGCCGAGATGGAGGCCGATTCCACCCTCGAGGCCCTCGCCGCAAAAGCCGGCCTCAGGCTGCAGCGCGCAGGCTCCTTCCTGCTGGCTTCCCGCAGCGAGACCTTCCTGAATGCCGGCGCCCGCCAGCTGGAGGAAGGCCACTCCATCCTGGGAACCCGCCACCTGCAGGACCTCGTGAGCCACGTCTCCGGCCCGGAGATCATCCTCGTGGCCCACTCTCACGCTCCCAAGCTGCTGCAGATGTATGCCGGCAAGTCCCTGCAGCCCAAAGCCACCTTCGTCAAGAACCTCACCGCCTGGAGCGCCTGGAGCGTCCAGACTGTCAATAAGGAAAAACTGGTCATCAGCGGCCAGTCCCTCCCTGGGGACGGCCTCTCCAGTTACTTCAAAGCCTTTAACGGCATCCCGGCCCAGAAGCCGGAATTCCCGCAGGTGCTGCCTTACTACACCGCCACCGCCGTATCCCTTCCCATCGGCAAGGCAGAGGATTTCCTCGCCGCCCGCCGCATGGAGGAAGACGGTAACGGCAAGCTGGTTCCCTTCAACAAGGCCCTCAAGGCCAAGAACGGCCAGAACCTCAGTGTAGAGGAATGGTTCACCAGCCTGCAGCCGAAGGAAGTGGTGCGTGCCCGTTTCGCCGACGAAACCGGCGTCCAGCGCGAAGCCGTGCTGGTGCGTAGCGGCAGGGACGTGAAGCTGGGCAGTGAAACGCCCAACGCCTACAAAGGCGCCCTGGCCACCGTGCTGGGACAGGCCTTTGCCCTGCAGGACAGCGTCTGCGCCAGCGTCAACAGCCGCTGGTCCGTCTTCGGAGACCTTCCCACCGTGCGTCTTTTTGCCGACAAAGCCTTCCTGGAGTATTCCCTGGCCAGTCGCCTGGACGACGCCTCCGTGGAACTGCCGGAAGGATTCGTGGCGTATGCCTCCCTGTCGGACAATCCCTCCATCGCCGGGCAGCTGTTTACATCGGCCCTGTCGGCCCCTCTCCTTTCTTTCGTGAAGGGTGCGGGCTACGCCCCGGCCGCCGCATCGCTGGACCTTTCCGGTCCGCTGCCCGCCATGCGCCTCCAGCTGGAGACCCAGGCCCTGAAGGGCACCAAGGTGCAGGTGCTGGAGCGGGATACCGTCGTGGTCGTCCCCGGCGGCCTGTTCCCGGTGACCAACTTCGCCACCGGCAAAACCAACTACCTGTACCAGAATTCCCACCAGTCCATCTGCCTGCGGGACGAAAATAACAAGGACGTCTGGGGCATTCCTTTCAAAGAAACCATCTGCGGCCGCGTACAGACCATCGACTTCTACAACAACAAGAAGCTCCAGTGGCTGTTCTGCGCCGGCAGCAAACTCTACCTGATGGACCGCCTGGGCCGCTGGGTGAACGGCTTCCCCGTAAGCCTCCCGAAGCCCGTGCTGCTGGGCCCCGACGTCTATGACTTCACCGGCGCCGGCGGCTACACGGCCATGGTCCTGCACAAAGACAATACGCTTGAAAGATACAATCTCCACGGAGAGAAAGTGGCCGGATTCAAGGGCATCCGCGCGCCGGAAACCGTGAAGAACCTGCCGGAACTCCTGGAAGTGAACGGCAAACGCTACTGGGTGGTGCGCACCTCCATCCAGACGCTCATCTATCCCTTCGAGGGAGGTGAGCCCCTTTATAAGGCCGATGGCGGCAAGATGCTGAAGCCGGACGCCCGCATCGCACCCACGTCCAAGGGCGTGAGCGCCGAGTGCTACGACGGGAAAACCCGTGACATCAAACTGAACTAAAATCTTACCTGGAAGAAATTAAGAAGAAATGGAATTTAAATCTGTAAACAAAACGCTTCAGGAAAGCATGGTCCGTAACTGGGACCGTCCTGCCCTCACCAACTACCAGGGCATGACACTGGCTTACCGTGATGTTGCCCGCAGAATTGCCAAACTGCACATCGCCTTCGAAGAATGTGGTCTCCAGAAGGGAGACAAAGTGGCCATCTGCTCCCGCAACCAGGCCAACTGGGGCGTCAGCTTCCTGGCTGCCATCACTTACGGCGCCGTGGCTGTACCTATCCTGCATGAATTCAAACCCGGCAATATCCACTATCTGGTTAACCACTCCGAGGCCCGCGTCCTGTTCGTGGACGACGTGATCTGGGAGGGCCTTTCCGCTGAGGAAATGCCGGACCTGTCCGTGGTGGTGCAGATCAACACCTTCAAGTTCCTGCACGCCGCCACCGAGGAACTGGCTCAGGTGCGCGAACACCTGAACGAGGATTTCGGCAAGCGTTATCCCAACAACTTCGAGCCCGAGGACCTCAATTACTACGAGGATAAGCCCGAAGAGCTGGCCATCATCAACTACACTTCCGGTACCTCCGGTTTCTCCAAGGGTGTCATGCTGCCCTACCGTTCCCTCTGGTCCAACATCCAGTTCGCCCGTGAGGATGCGGCTCCCATGCTGAAAGCCGGCATGAACGTGGTTTCCATGCTTCCGTCGGCCCACATGTACGGCATGATGTTCGAGTTCCTCTTCGAGATGACCATCGGCATGCACGTGCACTTCCTCAGCCGCGTGCCCAGCCCCAAGATCATCATGCAGGCCTTCTCTGAGATTCACCCGGACATCATCATCGCTGTGCCGCTGGTGATGGAGAAAGTGTACAAGAGCAAGCTCAAACCCCTCCTGGACAAGACGCACATCTACCGTCGCATTCCTATCCTCGGTCCCACCATCGAGAAACGCTTCTGCACGGAACTCACCAACGCCTTCGGCGGTAAGTTCGAGGAAGTCATTCTGGGTGGCGCCGCCTTCAACCCGGAGGTGGAGAAGTTCCTGAACAAGATTGGTTTCCACTACACGGTGGGTTATGGTATGACCGAGTGCGGCCCTATCATCGGCTATGCTCACTGGGACAAGGTGAAGGTGGGCTCTGCCGGCCGCGCCGCCCTGAACATGCAGATCCGCATCGACTCCTCCGACCCTCGCAACATTCCCGGCGAGGTGCAGGTGAAAGGCCCCAACGTGTGCCTGGGTTACTATAAGAACGAAGACGCCACCAAGTCCTCCTTCACGGAAGACGGCTGGTTCAAGACCGGTGACATGGGTATCATCGACGAGGACGGCTACCTGTTCCTGCGCGGCCGCTCCAAGTGCATGGTGCTGGGCCCTTCCGGTCAGAACATCTACCCTGAAGAGGTTGAGGCTACCATCAACAACTTCAACTACGTGGTAGATTCCCTGGTTATCGAGGATGACGGCGGCCTCACCGCCCTCATCTACCCCGACTGGCACCAGGGAGAGCTGGACGGCTTCACCCGCAGCGACTTCAAGAAGCGCATCGAGGGCATGCTGCCCGCCATCAACGACGAGCTTCCCAAGTACGCCCAGGTGAAGAAAATCGAGCTCATGCCCGAGGACTTCGAGCGCACGCCCAAGAAGAGCATCAAACGTTATCTTTACCAGAGAAACTAATGGCAAAGTTTGATCACAGTTACCTGGAAATGGCCGAGGTTTGGGCCCAGAACTCTTACTGCAAACGCAGGAAGGTGGGGGCTCTGCTGGTCAAGGACCGCACCATCATCTCGGACGGTTACAATGGTACCCCTTCCGGCTTCGAGAACATCTGCGAAGACGAAAACGGCGTAACCAAGCCCTATGTCCTGCACGCCGAGGCCAACGCCATCACCAAGGTGGCCAAGAGCGGCAGCAGCAGCGAAGGCGCCACGCTTTACGTGACAGCTTCTCCCTGCGCAGAATGTGCCAAGCTCATTATCCAGGCTGGAATCAAACGGGTAGTCTATCGCGACGCCTACCGCCTCACGGACGGCATTGACCTTCTGAAGCGGGCCGGGGTTGAAGTGGAACAAATCCAGTAGCATTATGGACTCCGGAAAAACAAGACAGATCATTCAAGTAATACTGGGCGTCGTTATCGGCGCCCTTATTACCTTAACAATTGTCCGTTACAGGGACGCCAAACACCTGATCAACACCCGCTACACAGATTGGCGCAAGCTCAATCTGGTGCTGGATATGGTGGAGAAGAACTACGTGGACACCCTGAACCGCAAGGGCATGACCGACGCCGCCATCACCGCGGCGCTCTCCCAGCTGGATCCCCACTCCGTCTATCTGCCGCCCCAGCAGCTGGAAGCCTCCCAGGAGGAGCTGGCCGGTAATTTCGACGGAATTGGCATCCAGTTCAACGTGCCCAACGACACAGCCATCGTGCTGGAGGTCATCCCCGGCGGCCCGTCGGAGAAAGTGGGCCTGATGGCGGGGGACCGCCTGCTCAAGGTAGACGACACCGTCATTGCCGGCGTGAACTTCCCGCAGGACAGCATGGTGCGCCGCATGAAGGGCCCTTCCGGGACCAAGGTCACCGTGACGGTGAAGCGGGGAAGTGAGGTCATTCCCTTCGAGATCACCCGCGGCAAGATTCCCATGCACAGCGTAGATGCCGCCTTCATGCTGAAGGACACCGTGGGCTACCTGCGCCTCAGTAAGTTCTCCCGTACCACCTATAAGGAATGCCACGAGGCTGCCCTCAAGCTGCAGGAGCAGGGCATGCGCCACCTCATCTTCGACGTGCGCGACAACTCCGGCGGCTACATGGACCAGGCCCTCCTGCTGTGCAACGACTTCCTCTCCCACGGGGATACCTTAGTATATATAGAGGGCCTCCACCGTGCGCGCGAGGTTTATCAGGCCGATGGCCGCGGCGCCCTCCAGGATATCGGCCTCACTGTGCTCATCAGCGAGAATTCGGCATCGGCCAGCGAAATCTTCGCCGGCGCCATCCAGGATAACGACCGCGGTAAGGTTGTCGGCCGGCGCTCCTTCGGCAAGGGCCTCGTGCAGGAGCCTTTCTTCTTCAGCGACAACTCCGGCATCCGCCTCACCGTGGCGCGCTACTACACGCCCAGCGGCCGCTGCATCCAGAAGCCCTACGCCGACGAACACGACTACGCGTACGATATATATAATAGGTATGCCGACGGCGAGGTCTTCAGCGCCGACAGCGTAAAGCTGGATACGGCCGATGTCCACCGCACCCGCGCCGGCCGTCTGGTCTACGGCGGAGGCGGCATCATGCCCGACGTCTTTGTGCCGATGGACACCACCCGCGCCTCCAACTTCTACATCGCCTGCAACCGCAAAGCCACGCAGATGCGCTTCGCCTCGGCCATGTTCGACAAGTACGGTCGCCGCCTGCAGGGGATTGAGAGTTTTGAGGAGATGGATAAGTTCCTTTCCGGGATAGATTTGGAGGTGGAATTCCCCGCCTATGCCCGTAAGCAGGACGGTATTCGCTGCACCGAGGCCGAGTGGGACGAGTCTGCGCCCTATCTTGTTCCTCAGTTAAAGGCACTTATCTCCCGCTACTCAAAACTGGGCGAGAATGCGTTCTATCGCTATTATCTGCCGGTGGACGCCACCGTTGAAGAGGCATTAAAAGTCCTATAGTTTAGCACCAAGAAAGCTTTGTTTTATTGCCCGTAGGCCATTTCGCCTGCGGGCAATTTCATTTTGTAAGTTTGAATACTTTTAGCATATATTCATTTTGGAAATATTTGAATAATCATTGGATATATTCATTGTTGGGTTTTCTGTTTTTGACATATCTCGCTGAAACAGCTACTTTCGTTCGAATTTCTGTCAATTCCAGCCCTGATTGCAGATGCATAAATTCTCGAAATAATTCATTAACATATTGTAATTTTCAAAATATTATCACTATATTTACCACCCGAAATACCCTTTGGGTAGGTAAGGTTTAGAGTGTGTTACTTACAATCCTTAACATTTTAGCGTGTTCAGGATTATGATTTTTGCTAAAAAGTAAGTGTATCAAAATAATCCTATTATGAAAACATCGAAAATTGCAGTTGCTGCAATGGCGGTTTTGTGTGCCGTATTGTCAACCTTCTCCTGCAAAAAGGCAGGCAAGGAAGTTGAACCGGCCAAAGAGCCCGAAACGGTCTTCACCGTTGCGCTTAACACCGTCGAAGCAGAGTACGCCGAAGTTGTGGTTCGCCACACGGGCGCCAAGGATGTTACTTGGCTTGGTTTCGTAACGGACGACGTTACCACCCCTGAGCAGGATCTGATTAACGCTCAGGTCGCCCACCTTGACAAAAAAGCCCTTCATGTGGGTAATGCGCAGACGGTTGCTGTTCGCAATCTTCAGGAAACGGAGAATTACCGTTACATTGCCTTTGCTGTGAACAGCGATAACGAAGTTTTCGGTAAGCCGGGTAGCATTGCTTTCTCTACCTCGCCTAATCTTAAGGTTGTTTTTACGGCCGAGGCTACCGAGGTTAAGTACAATGAGGCAAGCTTCACGATCAGTCACGCCGGAAACGAGGTGCTTACTTACACCTGCTTCGTGACCACTGATACGAAAACCTCTGCCAAGGAACTGGCCCAGTCCGATTTTGCCTATAGCGTCACCGACGGCAAGCTGAACGAGGATGTCGTTCTCCTGAGCGGCAACTCCAAGGCTGTCACTTTCGACGAACTGGATGGCGATACCAACTACCGTCTCATTGTTTACGGTATCTTCGAAAACAATGGCACCTGTGTGTACTACGGCACACCTGCTGACGTTGCCTTCTCCACGCCTCTCGATCTGGCTACAGTCAAGTTCAGCGCCGTTGCCTCCAATATAGATGAAACTTCTGCAGATGTGTCGGTTTCTTACAGCGCCTCTTCCAAAGATCTTACCTGGTACGGCTTCCTTTCCGAGGACGTTACCACTGCGGCTTCTGAACTGATTGCTGCCAAGATTGCCGGTATTACTGAGGCGGACTGGCAGGCTGGCCCCAAGACCGTTTCTTTAACGAATCTCACTGCGAATACCGAATACCGTTACATTGTCACCGGTATCAACGCCGATGGCGTCTATGGTGTCGCCGGCGAAGTTACGTTCAAGGCCTATGTCTCTGAAGAGTATGCTGCATGGCTGGGGACCTGGTATATTCCTACAGTCGTGTACCAGTATGATTCCAGTGGCGAGTATATCGGAGATGCCGTTGAGCAGCTTCCCATTGTCATTGCTAAGGATGTGGTCAACGAGAGTTATAAAATCTCCGGTATTGGCCCGAAGAATGATGAATATGATGTTGCTGCCATCCTTGAGGGTGGAAAACTTGTTGTTCATCCGCAGACAGTCCGCACGTGGACACATGCCGATGCAGGTGAAATCAAAGAGCTTCTTGCCGGTTTGTATGGTGAAGGAGACGGTGCCATGTGGACCTGGGATCCTTCCCTTACGCTTTTCACGGGCACCATTGGAACCGACGGTAAAGCTACGCTTACGCCTGGTCAGTCTTCTACTGGTGAAACTTTCAATGGTTTCCAGTTTATCCAGTATTACTCTGCCGGCGCTTATGGGTATGGTGGAGAATATGCTCTTCCCAATACGATGTCCCGTACTCAGTCGACGTCTTCCGTCCCTGTATCCAATCGTGCTAAGTCTGCATTCCCCACGAGAATGCAGAATAAGGCTCTGAAAAACCTTGATAAGTAAAGTATCAATATAGTATGAAAAAATTTAGATTTTTTCTCGCGACTGTTCTCGTCGTACTAGCGACGGTCGTTGCGCAGGCCCAGACCAAGACGGTGAAGGGTACTGTCGTATCTGCCGTGGACGGAGAACCCCTCATCGGGGCAACCGTAACCATTGACGGGAATACCAAGTATTACGCGATCACCGATCTGGACGGTAATTTCCAGATTAACAATGTGCCTTCCGGTGCAAAGTATGTAATCGCTGTGAACATGGGTTATAAAGACACCTCTGTTCCGGTTGCTGCAGAAGTAAAAATTGCCATGGAAGAGGACGCCAATGTGCTGGAAGCTGCCGTGGCAACGGGTATGTATACCGTGGACCGCCGTCTGAACACCGGTTCCACAGTTAAGATTGACGCCGCCGAAAGCAATATCGCCGGTATGGCCGATATCTCCCGTTCCCTGGAAGGCCGCGCTGCCGGTGTGTCCGTGCAGAACGTGTCCGGTACTTTCGGTACCGCCCCTAAGATTCGCGTCCGCGGTGCTACTTCCATCTACGGCTCCTCCAAGCCGCTGTGGGTTGTGGACGGTGTGATCATGGAAGACGTTGTGGACGTGAGCGCCGATGAACTTTCCTCCGGTGATGCCAGCACCCTGATTTCTTCTGCTATCGCAGGTTTAAACTCCGACGATATTGAGACCTTTGATATCCTAAAGGATGGTTCTGCTACTTCCATCTACGGTGCCCGTGCTATGGCCGGTGTTATCGTTGTTACCACCAAAAAGGGTAAGGCTGGTCAGACTCATCTGAGCTACACTGGTGAATATACCTATCGTCTGAAGCCCTCCTACGACACGTTCAATATCATGAACTCTCAGGAGCAGATGGAAATCTATCAGGAGTTGCAGCAGAAGGGTTTCCTGAATTATGCGGAAACGGCAAACGCCAGTAATAGCGGTGTATATGGTAAGATGTATCAACTTCTTTCCAAGTACGATCCAGCAACTGGCAAGTTCGCTCTTGAAAATACTGAGGCTGCCAAGAATGCCTATCTGCGTGCTGCTGAATACCGTAATACGGATTGGTTCGATATCCTGTTTAACAACAGTATCCAGCATAACCACTCTCTGAGTGCCTCCGGTGGTACCGAGAAGGGTAACTACTATGCTTCCCTTTCCGTGATGCAGGATCCGGGTTGGACTCTGCAGAGCAAGGTGGCTCGTTATACGGCCAACATCAATACCACCTACAAGATCTCCGACAAGATTACCGTTGGTCTCATCAGTAACGCTGCCTACCGTAAGCAGCGTGCTCCGGGTACCCTTTCCAGCGATACCGATGAGGTGAATGGTGCCGTTAAGCGTGACTTCGATATCAACCCTTATAGCTACGCTCTCAATACTTCTCGCACGCTTGACCCGGATGAGTATTATACCCGTAACTACTCTCCCTTCAACATTATCCATGAGTTGAATAACAACTATCTGGATTTGAGCGTGATGGATTTTCGTGTTCAGGGCGAAGTGAAATATAAGCCTATCCAGCAACTCGAACTTGGTGCCCTGGCTTCCTATAAGTATACTGGTACTTCCCGTGAGCACTTTGTGAACGATGCTTCTAACCAGGCTATCGCTTATAGAGAGATGCCTACGTCCGTCATTCGTGACGCCAATCCTTTCTTGTATAAAGATCCGGATCATCCGTTTGATCTTCCTAAAACGGTTCTCCCTGAAGGCGGTTTCTTTACGAGAGACTCGAACGAACTGAACGGATGGGATCTTCGTCTGTCTGCAAATTACAGCAACACCTTTAATTATAATCATATCCTCAATGTTTATGGAGGTATGGAAGTCAACAGCATTGACCGCCATGGAACTTCTTTTACTGGCGCCGGTATGCAGTTTGATTTAGGTGAAGTTGCTGCTTTTGACTACAACTACTTCAAAAAACTCCAAGAGGGTGGTATTCAATACTTTGAATTGACCAATCGCCATGATCGCAGCGCGGCTTTCTTCGCCAATGCTACATATTCCTACAAAGGGAAATATACCGTGAATGGTACGGTTCGCTATGAGGGAACCAACCGCTTGGGTAAGTCCCGTAAGGCTCGCTGGCTTCCTACTTGGAACATCTCCGGTTCTTGGAATGTTCATGAGGAGGATTGGATGAAGAGTCTTTACCCCACGTTCTCTCATTTAAGTGTGAAGGCATCTTACTCCTTGACTGGTGACCGTGGCCCTTCTTCTGTGACGAACTCTCAGGTCGTTATCAAGGCCGCTACGCCTTATCGTCCTTTCACGTCTGTACAGGAAACGGGTCTGGAGATTGAAGACTTGGCCAACTATGACCTCACTTATGAAAAGAAGCATGAGTTTAACGTTACGCTCGAAGCTGGTTTCTTTGATAACCGTGTCAACGTTGTGGCCGACTGGTACACCCGTGAGAACTTTGACCTTATCGGTCCCGTCAATACGCAAGGTATTGGTGGTGGCGGTATCGTAAAGATGGGTAACTCCGCATCCATGCATTCCGATGGTGTGGAATTCTCCCTCTCTACAACCAATATCAAGACTCGTGATTTTAGTTGGACTACCAGTTTCATTTACTCTCATTCCTACAATGAGGTAACTAAGCTGGAAAACACTTCCAGAGTGCTTCCTATGGTTAGTGGCTCCGGTTTCGCCAAGGAGGGTTATCCTGTACGTAGTCTCTTCTCTATTCCGTTCACCGGCTTGAACGATGAAGGTCTTCCCACCTTTATCAACGAAAACAAAGAACCGACCATTGCCGAGTTCAACTTCCAAGCTTCTGAACCCGAGAAACTTGAGTACCTTGAGTATTCTGGTAGCATCGATCCCACGGATGTCGGATCTTTTGGTAACATTTTCTCTTGGAAGGGATTTAAGTTGAATGTGTTCCTTACGTATTCCTTCGGTAACGTAGTCCGTCTGGACCGTGTCTTCAAGAATTCGTATAGCGACCTGGATTCCATGCCTCGTGAGTTCGCAGATCGTTGGACTGTTCCTGGTGATGAAGCCAGCACAACCATTCCTGTGATTGCCAGCTCCTGGCAGAACCGCTATTATAGAGAAAAGGGCTTGTACCTGAACCGTGCCTATAATGCTTACAACTACTCCACCGACCGTGTGGCCAAGGGCGATTTCATCCGTCTCAAAGAGATTTCCCTTGCCTACGACTTCCCTAAACAGGTGGCAAAGAAGTTAGGTGTAGGCAGCCTGGGTATGAAAGTGCAAGCGACCAATCTCTTCCTTCTTTATGCTGACAGTAAGTTGAATGGTCAGGATCCGGAATTCTTCAATACCGGTGGTGTTGCTCTTCCGCTGGCTAAGCAGCTCACTTTCACTCTTAAGATCGGTCTTTAATTAAATTGGCTCAACCATATGAAAACAAAATATATTCTCGCTTCGTTAGTGATGCTCTTGGGCCTTGTTTCCTGCGACAAGTTCCTGGATGTGATGCCCGATAATCGCACCGAGTTAGATAGCGCAGACAAAATCCGCAGGCTGCTCGTAACGGCCTATCCTTCCGTGGACTATCTCTATTTCAATGAGCTTATGTCCGATAACAACGAAAACCTGGGAGACAATAATCCTTATACCGATGTGATTTTCGATCAGATCTACTCTTGGAGTGACGTGACGGAAGATTGGTTCGGTTGCCCTGCTTGGGTTTGGGAGAATTGTTATCGTGCCATTGCATCTGCTAACCAGGCTCTTCTGACTATGGAAGAGAAGGGCGGAGCCGAAGCTATGGGTTGCCAGGCCGAAATGGCAGAGGCCCTTATTTGTCGTGCCTTCTCCCACTTTATCCTGGTTAATACGTTCTGCATGAACTATAATCCCATGACCTCGGAGACCGATCTTGGTGTACCCTACATGACAAGGTCCGAAACGACTTTGAATCCGAAATATGAGCGTGGAACTGTAGCTGACGTTTATCGTCACATCGACGAAGATATCCAGGCGGCGCTTCCATACATTTCTGACGCCTATTATAAGGTCCCCCAGTATCATTTCACCAAGAAGGCAGCCAATGCTTTTGCTGCTCGTTTCTATCTTTTCTATGAGAAGTGGGAAGAGGCTGAAAAGTATGCAGACGCTGCGCTGGGTGCAATGCCTCAGCTTCGTGATTTGAAGAAGTTCAGCACTATTACGCGTGATTTTGATGCCTGGGCCGATCAGTTTATCAGTCCCTCCGAAAAAGCAAATCTGCTTATGCTGGGCGCCAACTCCATTTACGGTCGCGCCTATTGCGAGCCGAATGGTTATTGCGAGAAGTACTCCCACACGCGCTATATCGCTAACAACGAAGATTTGTTCGCTGCTAATGTTTGGGGGAATGAGCCTGGTTTCGGTGCTGCCTCCCTCTACTACATGCAGCCGGCTCAGTACAGCGGTAACAACTTCGACAAGGTGACTACTTGGAGAATCAACGAGCATGCTAAGATTGCCGATGCCGTGGCAGAGACGGTGACTCCGTACATGTTCTTCCCGGCTCTGACTATTGATGAAACCCTGCTGATCCGCGCCGAGGCTCGTGTCCTCCAAGGAAAATATGAGGAAGCTGCCGAGGATCTCACTCTTTGGATGCAGAACAACATCAAAACCTCAATGGTTCTTACTCCCGAGAAGATCATGGCTTTCTACGAGGATCCGATTGTCTCTTATGGCGAGGACAACCAACCTGTCAGACAGTCCAAATATGCAACTTGGGATAATTCCACTATCAAGAAGCACCTGAATCCGGCCTTTAACATCGGTGCTGAGAATAGCCTTCGTGAGTGCATGATTCAGTGTGTGCTTGGCTTCCGTCGTATTGAAGGCTTCGCGCTGGGCCTGCGCTGGTGGGATGTCAAACGTTACGGCATCGAAATCTGGCGTCGTACCATGAATGCCAATGGTACTCCTGGCCGCCTGGACGATGTCCTGCTGGTGGACGATCCCCGTCGTGCTATCCAGCTTCCCAGAGAGGTTATTGATGCCGGTCTTACTGCCAATCCCCGCAACAAGTAATCATGGAGGATCGTAAAATGAAACACTATATTAAGTTTATTGCACTTGCTGCAGCTTCGATTTTCGCGCTGGCTTCCTGCCAGAAGGAGGAGCTTAATCAGGAGAGTGTCATCAAGGACTCACGCGCTGAGGAAACCGAATTTGACAAATGGTTGGATGCCAACTTGCTTAATCCGTATAACATTCAGATTAAGTATCGTTACGAGTTAATGGAGAGTAATCTGGCTTATTGGACTACTCCGGCCGACTATGACCAGTCCATCGTCTATGCGCATCTGGTGAAGTATCTCTGCGTAGATACCTACGACGAGGTTGTCGGTACCACGTTTACCTGCTCTTACTTCCCCAAGTTGTTCTTCCTGGAAGGAACCTTCCACTACGACAACAATGGGCAGATGATCCTGGGTACCGCAGAAGGCGGCCGCAAAATCTTCCTCGGTGGCGTCAATCATTTGAACTACATCCTGGAGACTGCTATCGAAGCGCAGGATCCGAACACATTGAATGAGCTCTATTTCAAGACCATTCACCATGAGTTCACCCATATCCTGAACCAGACCAAGGATTTTACACCCGACTATAAGTTGATTTCTGGTACGGACTATGTCCTGAATGCATGGAATAATACTCATCGCTCTGATTACCTGAAATATGGTTTCATCTCCCAGTACTCGCAGCATTCTGATCGAGAGGATTTTGCCGAGATGCTTTCCACTTATGTTATCAATACCCCTCAACAGTGGGATGCCTGGATGGCGCAGGCTGGAACGGACGGTTCGAAAAAGATTAGTCAGAAGTTGGAGTACGTCCGTAGTTATATGCTAGAGGCTTGGGATATCGATCTTGATGAACTTCGTGATGTGGTTCTTCGCCGCACCAATGATGTCCTTGCTTCCCGTGTGGATCTTACCGATTTGACTTATTAGAACAGGAAGTCTATGAAAACAAAATATATTATTGTTCTTGCCGTCCTTTTTGCCGTCCTTTCCTGCCAGAAGCAGGAGAAGGTTTTCGACGAATCTTCTTCGACGCGCATCGAAAAATTTCTGGATAATGTACAGAATGTAATTTCAGAAGCCCAGAACGGATGGTATGTGGCTTATTATACCAAGAATGAGAATGTGATTGGTGATGGCTCTATCTACACAATTCAGTTCGATAAGCCTGCCGCCGGTAAGGCAACCATTTTCCATGAGGATATCCAGCCGGATGAGGGTTGGGGCGACAGTTGCAATTACAAACTCACTCGTGACGATGGCCCCGTACTTTCTTTTGATACGTACAACGTAGCAATGCATTATTTTGCCACGTCTTCAGGCGAATTTTATCAGTCTCGTGGAGGTGACTTCGAATTCGACATTCTCAGTGCTTGCGCTGATTCTGTTGTCATGCGTGGCAAACGAACCCACAATATCTACAAGATGTATCCCCTGGCAGAGGAACCTGCATCATATATCGAAAAGGTTCAGAGCATGTCTCAGGAACTGACAATCGGTCTTGTGGAGGCGGAGATCACGGGCGGTCTCATCGAGATGGAAATCGACCTTGCAACCCGCAAGCTTTTCATTGGCCGAAAAGGCGCATCCGACAGTGAGATTGTGGAGGTCCCCTTCATCATCACTCCTACCGGTTTCAAACTGTATGAGACGCTGGATTTCCAGGGTGTGAAGTTCAAGGACTTTGTGTATGACGGCGTGGCAATGTCTCTCACGTCCAACGGAATCACTTTCAATATGGTTGTCCCCGAGGATTATATCCCGTACGCCAAGTTCGTGGGTAAATATACTTTGAAGAACTCCCTGGGTACCCGTCAGGTAACCCTGAAGGAGAAGGTCAAGGGTCGCACCCTGACGCTTTCCGGTCTCAGCGCCATGTATGACATCGAAGTGAGGTACAATGCCGGTCAGGGATGCCTGCTCATCTATGTCCAGCAGATTGGCTCTTCTGCGGATGGTCACCAGTACTGGCTGACGGTTTCCGACGGTAACCAGTTCACCTGGAGCACTACTGCCGCTGTCAAGACTGAAGTGGATGATCCTGCGAAGGAGGACTTTACGTTGAATTTTGTCGACGCGGGGTATTATAACAGCTTTACGATTAGTTCCTTCTGGCTGGCCGAGTTTACCGGTGCTCCTACAAGCGACTCTTATATTAAGGGTGGCATCACGCTTCCCGCCTGGAAGTTCTTCGAGAAGAACGCTGAGATGACTTTCCCTGTTACCCTTACTAAAATCGTGGAGGAATAGTTTATGAAAAAGATTTTGAGCCTTATTGGTGTTGCAGTGCTGGTTCTTTCTGCATTCTCCTGCAAAAAGAGCAGCTACGAGATTCCCGACCGCTACAAGGAGGTCGAATCTCTGGCTATCAAGGGAAGCGCTGCCGTGGAGTTCACTGCCGTAGGCGGTGACTATTTCCTCTCCGTCGTAGACAACAGCGAGGACCTTACGGTTAAAACCAGCTCCGACTGGCTTAACGTTACGGCTTCCGGCCAGGAGGTTAAGCTCTCCTGCGGTGATAACCAGACCCTGCTGTCCCGTTACGCCACGGTTACGATTTCCACTCCCAGCAAATCCTGCACTGTGCAGGTGAAGCAGTTTGGCGTTTCCAAGGCTTACCTCTGGGATGAGGAATACGCTTTCGAGGGTGATGGCGGTTCTGTCGCCCTCAAGTACCTTGAAACCCCTTACACCATTAAATTGAAGGTGGAAGGACAGGAATGGATCAGCGCTTCGGTGGCCAACAATACACTGACGATTACGGTCGCCAAGAACGAAACCGCCGAGGAACGCGCCGGTCAGGTAACCTGGCAGGCCGGTACCGACATCCGCACAATTGCCATCGCCCAGGCTAAGGGTAACGGCAGCGGTGGTGGTACCAACCCTCCCGTGAGCAGTGTCATCTTTAGCGAAGACTTCGAGGATGCGGATAATCTGAACGGCTGGCTCTTTGCTGACCTTGATCAGGATGAACATGGCTGGTATTATGGCAGCGAACTGGCATCTCACTCCGGTATGGGCATTTTATTTAGCGAATCTTACGATAATGAAACAAAGAAACCCCTTACCCCCGATAACTGGGTTGTTACACCGCTAATGTCCCTCGGAACTAATAACTATGTTAGTTTCTGGGTTGCAGGTCAGGATCCTGATTGGGCGAAGGAACACTATGGCGTGTATGTTAGCTTGACGCTGCCTGAAACTTATGGCGATTTGGAAAACTTTGAAGAACTATTCGCTGCGACAAACCCCATTGATGATCCCTACGAATCAGAAACGAAGCAATATCAGGGGGCGAATGGGGTCAAGAATATCTTATGGCAGCGTATTGCCGTCAAGATTCCTGCTACCTATGACAACAAGAGTGTTTGTATCGGTATCCGTCACTTTGATTGCACTGATATGTTCATCTTGAATCTGGACGACGTGATGGTTACTCAGGGATTGCCTGAAAAGACAGCCTCTTCTTCGGTTTCTACGTCTACAGTTAAGATTGACGGTAATCGTTCGAATTCCCGTGATCATAAGAAAAGGTAAATGAAAAAGACCTTTTGGATTGTTCTATGTGCCTTAGGGGCACTGGCCTGCACGCGTGAAATGCCTCAGCATGTGTCCGCTCCCGCCCTCAGAACGGGAACGGGCACGGTAGAGGCGTTGCCGCAGGCGGACCTTGGCGTAGAACCCGGTGTGGCCATTGTCTATCTGGATAAGTCTTTCTCCGCGAAGGCCGAGAAAGGGGAGGCCGCAAAGCGCCTTCCGCAGCAGCTGAAGGTGACCTCCATGACGCGACTTTTCCCTGATGCAGGGGAGTGGGAACCCCGTACCCGGGCTGCGGGCCTCCATCGCTGGTATGTGGTCGAATACGACAAGAAGATCACGGTTGACGATGCCATGCTCGCCCTGGAGGGCGTTCCCGGTGTGCAGCGTGTGGAGCCCAGCCGCATTATTCGTCCTCATGTCACCATTAGTGATCCTTATTGGAGCCAGATGTGGGGCGTGAATAATACGGAATATCCCGGCTACGACGTAAATGTGAAGGCCGTTTGGGATACGTACGGCACCATGGGCAATGCTTCCGTCACGGTTGGTGTTGTCGATGGCGGTATCCAACTGGACCATCCCGATCTCAAAGCCAATATCGCTGCGAATGGCCACTATAACTACGTGGAGGGAAAGTCCGGTGCAAGCGCTATCGTTGCACATGACCATGGAACACACGTTTCAGGAACTATCGCCGCCGTGGGTAATAACGGCATTGGCGTTATCGGCGTTGCAGGCGGCAATGCGGCTGCCGGCAAGCCCGGTGTGAAACTCCTGTCTCTTCAGGTGTTCCAAACCTATGCCAATGGGCAGGAGAGGTCGGCCTACGATTTCTCCCGCGCAATCAAGGAAGGCGCCGATAGAGGTGCTCTGATCTCCCAGAATAGCTGGGGTAATTATTTCGACTTCAACAACGACGGTTATATTACCGGCTATGAATTGGAATATGCCCGCAGCGCTCATGAGAACCCGGAATCCTCATTCGTACAGGCAGTAGAATACTTTAATAAGTACGCCGGCTGCGACAATGAAGGCAAACAGCTTCCGAACTCTCCCATGAAGGGTGGCGTTGTCATTTTTGCAGCCGGAAACGATAACATCCCGTACGGTTCCCCCGGTAACTATGAGGGGTGTATTTCCGTCGGTGCCATCAACAGGAACGGTACCCGTGCCAGTTTCTCCAATTATGGAGACTGGGTGGATATCTGCGCGCCCGGTGTGGGTGTCTATAGCACGTATCTCAACGGCGGCTATATTTCCTATAGCGGTACCTCCATGGCCTGCCCGCACGTAAGTGGTGTGGCTGCCCTTATTGTCTCCCATTTTGGAGGTCAGGGCTTTACGGCCGAGGAACTGCGTACGCGACTGATTGAGGGTGCCCGGCCGATTGCCGCAACAAGCGGCAGCAAGCCTATCGGCCCTATCGTGGATGCGCTGGGCTCTTTCCAATTGAATGGCTCCGGTGGTATGGCTCCTGATGCCGTCTCGGATGTGGAAGTTGTCCCGGTTGGTCATAATCTTAGACTGGACTTCAAAGCCGTGCAGGCCTATGGTTACATGGCTTTGGCGTCAAACTCTGCCTCTGCCCTGGAAAAGGCTGAACTTGAAAACCTCGGTAGCAATATCAGCTATGCCACAAAGGTGCTCATGAATGCCGAGCCCGGGTCCGATCAAAGCATCCTGCTTACTGGTCTTAAGCCCGACAAGGATTATTACGTATCCATTGTTGCCTACAGCTACGACCGGAAGTATTCCAATCTTTCTGCTGTTCAGAAAGTTCATACTGCTATAAATCTGGCTCCTCAGATTGATGTTCCTGATTATCCCTCCACGGGATTTGAGTTTGAACATTATCAGAATGTGACGCTTCCTGTCCGTATTACGGATCCCGATGGTGATGCTGTGATGGTGGATTTGAGAAACTCCGGTACAGGCCGTGCTCAGTTGGAATCCAACAATGGCTCTCAGCTTTTGTATAATTTCAATCTTCTGTGTCAGTTGTCTCAGCCCAAGACTTACCAGGCTGTTATCGTCGCGACGGATGAACTGGGTGCACAGAAGACAATGAGCATCAGTTATACCATCAAGCCCAATACGGCTCCGGAACTGATTGATACGCCCAAGTCCATCCTGCTGGAAGGCTCCGGCAGCGAATCCTCGCTGGATTTGTCTGACGTCTTCAAGGATGCCGATGGTGAGCCGCTGGTCTTCAAGGCTGTCTCCACGAATACTACCGTCGCAAGGGTGAACGTGGAAGGTAAGACCCTTAAGGTGTCTGCCATTGCTGCCGGTACCTGCAAGGTGAAGCTCTCCAGTTATGACCACAGTGACGAGAAAGCCGACACGGAGTTCCTGGTGATTGTGAAGCCGGAAGGCGCCGGCGAGGTGTTCATCCCCGGTGAAACGGTTGTTACCGGCGGTAATCTCACCGTTATCCCCGGTGTGGAGGAATCCGAAGCCACGGTACGCGTGATCTCCGCTTATGGCGTTGTGGTCTATGAAAACACGGGAAGTTACAGTGTGGATTCTCCCATAGTCCTGAATCTTGACAATGTGGCTCCCGGAATTTATACGCTGGAAGTTACTTATAAAGAGCAAGTATATACCTTTACGATTGTCAAACGATGAAAGTCCGTCATTGCATATTGATTGCTTCTGCGCTCATGCTGTCCTGGTCTCTTAAGGCTCAGGAGAGTGTGCCGGCCAATGAAGTATTTGAATTCCTGAGTTTCCCCCGTGGGGTTGCTCAGATGGGAATGGCGGGTGCCGGCAGTACGCTTCTGAACGAATCCACTGCTATGGCCGCCTTTGGCAATCCGGCCGTTCTTCCCCTCGCTCTCGGGCGTGTGGATGCCGCGGTTCAGTATGGTCGCTGGGCTCCTGCTCAGGAGTATACGCTTAGCAATAATTTGGGAGGCGGTGTCTCTGTGCGTCTGGGAAAAGGATTTGCCGTTTCTGCCTCGGTCATCAGCCAGGCACATGCCATCTCTCTCAACGACCTTATTATTGCCGTCGGCGCAGGCGTTTCCTTGGGTGAGCATCTGAGCGTGGGCGTATCGGCCCGTATGGTTCAGCAGACCATCCTGGAAGACACGAAACTCTCTTCCACCGCGTTTACTGCCATGCTGCAGTACCACAAGGCGGGTCTCAACGTGGCCGCCGGTGTGGCCAATCTCGGCTCGGGTGTCAAGTCGGAGAGCGAGGTTACTTCCTCTCTCCCTTCATCGGCCCGCCTGGCCGGCTCCTATGAGCTCCCTGCGGGCCCCGGTGTCCTGACTTGCGCTTTGGATGCAGACTATTTCTTCAGCGGAAAGCTGGGAATTTCTGCCGGTGTAGTTTACGGCTTCAACGAACTGATCTTCGTGCGAGTCGGTTACCGTTACGCTTCTACGGGTTGTGCCTTCCCCTCCCACCTGGCCTTGGGCCTGGGTGCAAAATGGAAAGGCTTTGGCCTGGACGTCTCTTACATAACTGCCAACAAGCAGGTGGGTAATTCCATTTGTATCGGGGCTAGTTATGGATTCTAACCGAATTAATTATTAACCCAAAATAAGTAGTCATTATGAAAAAATCCATTTGGACTGTACTGTTCACTGCGCTGGTGGCGCTGGTGGCAGTAAGCTGCGCCAAGGAAGCAGACGTCAAAGACCTGAAGGAAAAGGTCGATGGTCTGGACAAGCGGGTCACCGCTCTTGAGCAAGCAGTGGAAAAAATCAACAAGGAGACTGTCCCTGGCCTCCAGAATCTGGTGAACGCTGTGAATGAAAAGCTCACCATTACTTCCGTTATTGAAGGTGAAGATTCTTACACCATTACCTTCTCCGACGGTACCACTGCTACCATCAAGAATGGTAAGGATGGTGAAGACGGTGAAGACGGTGATGATGCCGTAGCACCCGTCATCAGCATCACCAAGGGTACGGACGGTATCTATTACTGGACCGTTGATGGCCAGCTGCTGAAAGATGAAGCCGGCAATCCTATCCCTGTCACTGCAAAGGGCGACAAGGGTGATCCGGGCGAGCAGGGTCCCCAGGGCCCTCAGGGCGACAAGGGTGATGACGGTATCACTCCGCTGTTCGGCACCAGCACCGATGGTAAGGTTATTGTTTCCTACGATAATGGTGAAACTTGGAAACCCCTCGGTTTCAGCGTTATCGACGGCTCCGCCTTCACCTCCGCTTACATTGATGAAGAGAAGTCCACGGAAGACTATATCGTTCTCGTCGTGGGCGAGACCGAGGTCCAGATCCCCAAGGAGAAGACCTTCTCCCTGAAGATTACGTACGATGGAAACCTGAATTCCGTGGGTATCAACGCCGGTGAGACCATCGCTCTCGAGTATGCCGTTCAGGGCGTTTCCTCTACCGATGAGGTGACTGTTGACGTCCTCAGCGCTTCCGCTGGCATCACTGCTAAAATTGCTGCTGTCGATGCCGTTAGCGGTTATATTATGATTGGCGTCCCTGCTGCCGACCCCGAGGCTACCGAGCCTGCTAAGATCGAAGGCAAGGTGTTCGTCTTCGCCGACAACAACAAGGGTAAGTCCAACATCAAGGTGATCTCCCTCGAAAAGGGTGAAATCGCCGCTGTGGCCGACGTCTCCGCTCAGGCTCCCGCCGCCGGTGGCGAGTTCGAGCTCACCGTGACCACCAACAAGGAGTACAACGTGAACATCAACGATGCTGCTTCTTCTTGGCTGTCTGTCGTTGAGACCAAAGCTACTCATACCGACAAACTGAAGATTGTCGCTGCCAAGAATGTGACTGGCGCATATCGTTTCGGTACAGTGACCATCAATGATCGCAACACTGCCGACAAGATTGAGGAGTTCAACATCGTTCAGCAGCCGTCTGACGAAGTCGCAACTGATGTTGCCTCTGTTCGTCTGCTTGCCGACGGTGCCGCCGTTACCGTAAAGGATGCAATTGTTCTTGCCGCTTCCAAGAACGGTGTGCTGGTTGGCGATGAAAACGGCGGATATATCTATGTGCCTCTTAAGGGCAACGTGGCCGTCGTTCGCGGTGATGTGGTTTCCTTCACTGGCGTGAAGAAGACGAATGAAACCACTGGTGCAATCTATGTTGAGACCAGCGTCATCGAAGACGATGACTATGAAGGTGAGATTCCTGATCTGACGCTTTATTATTATGGATATGCTTCAGAGAATGACGGCGCGAATAGCATTCATACCACCTTCATTGCCAATCTTGACAAGAATGAGGAAACCGGCGCTTACGTAGCTGTTCCTTTCTATGGTCAGAAATATGTTGTAGAAGCTCCTTTGAGTGAGTATAATGTCGAGAATTTCGACGGGAAACTGGTTGCGATTGAAGGCTATACTAATGGTGGTATCGTTGAAGATACTTCCGAGGAATACAGTTTTATCGTAACAGGAATCAAAGAAGTCACATATACTGATAATGCTAACTGGAAACTGTCTTGGGATTTGGATTCGAAAACGATTACCAATACCGTGTCCGGTGATTCTTCTGAATGGTATGGAATTTTTGTGTGCAAGGCTTCTATTGTCGGCTCTGAGGATGGCTATGCTTCGATTGATGAATTAATTAAGGATGCGATTCCTTATAGTCAGGATGAGGTTCAGTTCGAGATAATCGGTGAATATAATGGCCTGCCCGTGAATCTTATCGTCTATTATGTCTTGGACGATAGCATTATGCAGGGAACGGGTTCCCTTTCCTTAGACATTCCTTATGGAGAATACATCGCAATTGCCTATGGTATGGAAGATGAAACCTTCAATGCTACTGGTAATTATGCTGTGCTGGAGTTTGACTATCCTGACCCGCATGTGCCTGCTACCTATGATGAATTCATTGGCCAGTGGTCTGCTTCCGGAAGTGTTTATGCGATTTCCGAAAAGGTTAAAGGTGAGTCTTATTCTATCGAAGGCATGTCTGCTCAAGGACCTGTCGAGGCTATCTTTGCTGATGGCGCACTGCAGATTTATGAACAGGACATGGAGGGTACGATGACTTCCTCTTATGGTACAGTTGAGGATCTGGCATTCGGCGGTTGCTTCCAGAGCTCGGATCAGACCTATTACGGTTACAAGCATCAGACGAAGGACACGAAGAATCTCATCATGACCATTGGGAAACTCGGAGATGGAACCTATGACGTTACTCCTGGCTACTGCACTATACAGTACAAAGACGGGACCAGCGAAGATGTTAAGTTTACTGGATATGGAATGCATGGTGTCCTGGGCGAAGATGCCGGAATGTATGCAGGCTATCATATTGCGATGACCGCCACCGCGATTCCGTCGGTGATTGAGGTTTATGTGCCTTATAGCCCGGCCTTGCCGTTTAAGGAGGATTTCGAGGTATTCACTTATGGTAATCTTTGGACATTTATTGATGCCGACAAAGACGGCTATAAATGGACCCACATGACTACCAACTGCGTAGCTTACAGCGGAGTGGGTGTTCTTGCCAGTGCCTCTTATCAGTCAAAAGCCCTCAACCCCAATAACTGGGCTTTCACTCCTGGCATTGAAATGACCACGAATAACTACCTGAGCTTCTGGGTAGCAGCCCAGGATGTTTCTTATCCAGAGGAACATTATGCTGTTTATATTACGGACCAGACTCCTTCCGCTTCTACGCTTGATGCTTGCACGAAGCTTCATGAGGCCACTATCCCCGAGGGCGAACCTGTTGAGTCTGTCATGGTTCAGGGGAAGTATACTTACCAGCATTTCGTAATCGCTATCCCTGAGGCTTACCAGAATAAGACCTGCTACATCGGATTCCGTCACTTTAACTGCACGGATATGTTCAGAATCAATATTGATGATGTAGAAGTGACCGAAGGCGTTCCTTCTGCCGGCGCTCCTTCATACGCTCCTTCTACTGTCAAGAACAACAATGGTTCTGCTGTTTATCGCACTAAGGTGTTCAAGAATACGAACAAGGCCGTGAGAAGCCTTAAGCACTCTTCCGAGGTGGCTCCTGCGACTATCAAGGGCCTTAATTCCAAGAAGAACCTCACGAACGGTATTGAGCGCAGAAAGTAATCTCACTTTTATAGTCTAATCGAGGCGCCCGGGTGACCCCCGGGCGCCTCTTTTTTATTGCCGCCGACCGCCTCCGGCCTCCCGCGCGGACTCCGCAAGCCGTTCTCCCGCGCCCGCGTGGGTGAAAAACGGTCCTTCGCAACAGGAAGGAAAGCCACGTTGACAGCTAGAATGCGCAGAACGGCGATTTCGGGTCAACGCGGCAAAGAAATCGGGCAAAAACGCCAAAAATGTTGCCACGTTGACAGCTAGAATGCACAGAATGCCGTTTTCGTGTCAACGCGGCAAGAGATTTTGGGTCAAGCCCGGAATGAGGGGTGGATGATGCGGCGGGAGGCACGTGTGCGGCAAACCCATGGCCACCCTCGGCCATGTCAGAGGGAGGGGCCCACGCGAGCGCGCTAGCGCGAGCTAATGGGAAGGACGGAGCGAGCAAAGCGAGCGGAGGGTTTGCGCACACGTGCCTCTCGGTGCATCGTGCGGGGGCCTAAAGCACAAGAAGTGGATTCAAGGGCAAAAGTGTGCTTTAGCGATGCGGGAGATTCTGACTTGTCCTGAAATAAGTTGACATAAAACTTATGTTTAATGTAAAACTTATTTAGGATTATGCTTACAAGAAACAGCCAGTATTACCGGATAAAAAATCATTACTCTTACGAGGAAAAGATGGGAATGATTCAAGAGTATCTGACCACTGAGATCTCCATGACACAGATGGTGAAAAAATATCACATCGAATGGAGCACTATTCCAAAATGGATGCGTAACTTTGGCATTCCGATGCCAAATGAAGCACCGGTTCAGATACCTATGTCCGAAGAGACCAAGAAACCAGAAAAGAAGGACACGGTTGAAGCACTGGAA
>Ga0310786_10002454_pt1 | contig 28309 bp, 16 predicted proteins | sample AusTroGonzalo_MG_FD_203881 | JGI IMG/M metagenome (GOLD analysis project Ga0310786, IMG submission 203881) | Bovine rumen microbial communities from tropical cattle in Woodstock, Queensland, Australia - Gonzalo_03 (v2) (version 2) | ecosystem: Host-associated > Mammals > Digestive system >...
GGGACTCGCGCACATCGGTCGCCCTCTGCACGCCCCGCCTTCCTAACTGTATGTCGACTTCTTTACAGTGCAGACTCCTTTCATTCTGCTAGTTCAGCCGAGCTTTGCTCGGCGTACCTGTCCCCAACGGCTTGATGAAAGCACCACACCACCGATGCCCGCCGATCATGTCCTCACGTTTCCTAACGACAAAGCTCAAACCAACAGGTTTCGCCGGCAATGAGTTCCAGCGGAAGCACGCAGCCCACGACCGATTCCTTCCTTCCGCTCTTGAGATTGACTACCTTGGCCGGATATGGCAACCTGAAATCATACCGACCCGGTGTTAAACAATGGATGCAAAGAAAACCACCGTTCATGTCCACCTGCAATCCTGGGCGATCCAGCGGTGCATATCCGCCGGATTCCCTGACAAGGCGAAGGAATGCCGACGGCTCATGAGACGGCATATCCTCCGATCGTATTACTGTCACGCCACGCGCCTTGAGTCCCGCGAAGAGCGCATCACGGCGCGCATCGCTTCTGGGCATTCCCGTCCACACAACCAGTTTCAGGCCAGCCGCCAGCTCTGGCTTGCGCAGCAAGTCTTCTGCAAGCCAGACATCGTACGGAACGCCCGCCGAACATAGCTTCTGGTAGCATGCATTGATGCCGTCGTTGGATGCGTCGCGCCAGACGAAAGGATGTTTCTCGGGCTTTAGCGTGTTGCGCATCGCAAATGCCCGTTCGTCTACCACAAGTGCAACGTTTGGGCGCCAGTTGTACTGCACGACACCTCTATTCATGCCCGTTCCTACGGCATCCTTTATGCTTGCGGCAATCTCCGGCGTATCAAACCATCCGCCAGCCATGTCATAGAACCAGAATCCCATGCCATGCGCGAACATCTGCCCCGCCGCCCTGCGAAACGCCGTATTCCACATCGGCAAATCAGTGGAGCATCCAAGACCCATCGCCGAAGTTTCGCTGCCCATGCAGGAATCAAATGCATTCCATGTGCGGAAATCAAATTCATTCATGAACAGCTTGCCGTGTTCCAGAAAGGACGCGAGCGGAATCTTGTATCCGAGCGGAAGCGCAGGCCCGCGCCATCCATAACCAGGCTGTGCCACGAGGATGTCAAGCGCGTCGCATTCCGTAAATTCGCCAACGTCAAATGTGCCGCAATAATCCTGGCTGAACGCAGCCATGCACCAGCGCATCGCGAAGATGTCCTTGCCGAAGCATTTCTTGATGTGACGAGCGAAATCGTTCATCACGCGGTTGGGCTGCTGGTGTATAAAGTCGTTCCAGAGAATCTGCATCCTGTCCTTTTCTGGATCGAGCAGATCTCGACCGTCAAACACTGGAATCTCGGCTTTGGGATCGCCAATAAACTCGCGAAATGCATTTCGTGCGGAAGGCGAAAGATCAGGCCAACTGCTCATTGCGAACTGATGGTCGTGAAATCCGGCCAGATGCACGCCGACAACACGCCTTGACAGACCCGTCCTTTTCAGTTCTGTGATAAAATCCGCCAGATGCGTTTTCAATTCCTCACGCCAGCCACGAGCCGATATTGAGACCCAATGATATTTGTTTGACGACATCCGTTCGCCGAATTCACGCGGGCCATCTACACAACCCTGCCGACCATACACCCGTACCCCGCCGCGTCCAATCCAAGCCTCGTCAGGATGCATATCGGCATATTCCATGTACGGATCCAGTCCCAGCGACAGCACGAACTTCGCTTCCGGGGTCAGCCGCATCAGATCGCAAACCTCCCGCACCCCTTTCTTTACGTCAAATCCGTCTTTTGACCAGCAGGCATTCGGATAACGATTGTTTCTTCCAAAATGCATCGATATTACCTGAATGCCAATGCCCGCTTCCTCAATCATGCGCTTGCCGCCGAAAACCGCGCGCCCTTGGTTGTAGATGTCCCGTGTCCTCGTCTTGTAGAAAGCGGTCGGCACCTCTACATCGTCCACCTCTATCGCCATGCGGCAACCCTTGCGCACGACTCGTGCATCATGATCCGGCTCCACCGCCAGCCGCGTCATAAACTCTTCTTCCGAAACGGGCGGTACAGGTTTCCCAGAAGGCGATTTCGCCTTGCGCGCCTTATACCACTTGTCTTGCGCAGATTCATAGTCCTCAACTACCCAATCAGTGCAACGAACAGTGGCACGTCTGCCGGAAATCACCAAAGCCGGCGGCGGCACTGTTTCTGGATCGCACTCCACGTGCGCATACTTGATCTCCCTGACGCTAGGCGCCGTGTTGAGCAGCATCCTGTTGCGCGGATGTCCCCGTCCCCACTGCTTCTGGTCGAGAGGTGTCATGCCGAACTCCGCATCCTCTCCGCAAAACGAAAGGAATGCTTCGGATGCGAATATCTGGGCATTTGTGCATTCAATACGGATGGACGCACGGAAACGACGGTGTTTCGTCTGGCGGAACGCAAGCCGCTCTTTCGGAATGATCGCAATCAGCCCTACATCGTTCGTCTTGTCTATTTCCACCGTACCGTCACGAAACGCGACATTCCCCGTTGCGCCGTCTTTGTAAAGCACATTGAATGCCGCAGACTCATCGGCTGGTGCCCGCCAGAGAACCTTCCCCGGCTCCACGACCCGGCGCATCGAGCCGATGTCCGTCCAGCCATCCGTCATCGCATCCGCCGCAAACGGCAGAAACACAGACAAAGCCAGAAAATGCCTTATCATGTCGATTCCTACCTGTAGGATATCACGAAGCCGCGAGGCCGTGTCATCTCGTGCGCCGCGCCAGCCATTGCCGTGCCATCTGGATTGAAGCGAAGAAGATTGCCGTCAACGTCAGCAGAGCTGTAGTTGTGCCAATTGAGCGAAATGACATCGGAATTGTCGTACCCGGCCTCGCTCGGAGCAACGCCCGCAGAGAGCGCAGGCGAACTCACCTTGACATGCAGTCGGTCCCCGGCGAGACGAGGATTCTCGTTCGTGAACGTACCGACAGCGGCAGCATCAACATCCGTAAATCTCCAGAACAGATTGCCTTTTGATTTCATCACCGATTTAACATACTTTCCGCCGACGGCAAGGCAGTTGTATATTTGTGCATCCTGCGAAAACGCACTCTGTCCGCTCGTGACAACGAGCGTCGAGAACCAAGCCTCGCATTGAGAACCGATGTAACCGTAGTAGAAGCTGCTGCTCTTCGACTCGTTCGGCCCAATCCACGAAGATACAACGCGCACCGGTGTCTGAAAGGAGTCCATTGCAATGAGAGAATTATTTTGCGCCTCGTTTCTGTAAATCATGCAACGGTAAAGGTTTGCATGATATGAAACGCTGCTGCAACCATGGCAATCGGTCACGACACTATCCGTCAATGTGATGTCACGCACCGCCGCACCTCTGCCAAATCCGTTGTCCTCTGCTCGCGTCCATCCGTTGGAGATTGTCACACCTTGCACCACCACGTCGCTACCGCTTGCCCCTACACACTTGACAGCACTTTCTCCAAGACCGCCCGTAACCGGATCCGGCGCACCGGATATAACGGTCTGCCCAGCACCCGCCTTGCCGACGATGCGTACATTGTCGTTGGTCACCCACACGCGGTAAGAACCGTATGGGGCCACAGTTGCGCTTTCGCTCTGCATTCCACCTTCGTTATACAGGCCGGGCGCAAGGAAAACGACAGTGCCTCTGCCGCCGTCGTCCACCGCCTTCTGGATTGTCTTGTACGGACGCGCCTCGCTGCCGTCGTTTAATGTATTGTTTCCCGTATCTGGATTGACCCACCGCGCCTTGCTGTACTGCGGTGTATTGGTGGTTATCAGCCCAGTCTTTGGCGGTGCCATCATCACAAGAGAATCGTTCAGGTCGGGGAATAGCGTCGCATTGCCGGCAGGCGACGTGCGCGATACGCTACGCAGATAGTTCGTCGTCGCACCCTCCGCCTTGCTGCCCGCGAAGTTTACACGCCACTGGCTAAGCCCATTGGTGCTCTGGGCGTAGGTCGGCACGCCGTCCGCCACGTATGCGCCGTTGCACGAAAGCGGCCCGTACAGCCATAGAACGCCGCCCGACACGGGAGCCGTCGCCTGCACGGCACCGACATGGACGCTTGCGCCTGATGTATCGATTACGTTCCCGGCAAAGTCTGTGTCCGTCATGCCGGCAACCACCGTGAACGGAATTGATGACGCCAGATACGACGGATCGCCCGTAGCGTCCGCCGCGCCACCCGACACGACGCGCCAGTCACGTTCAAGGGGCGCGACCACGGGATAGCCACCGATGGCGCAGTTGTACGCCTCGCTACCGGTGTAGTCTGCTTTTGTATTGCAGAAGACGGAGGTGTTGTAAATGCTGTTACTGGAATAGACCCCTGTTCCGCGATTGCACGCGACGACACAGTTGACAAGTATTGTTGATTCATCTGCAACTGCAAAATCATTGTCGTCACTCCCATTGCCGACAATCACGCAATTGACGAGATAGGCTCTCCCAACTCCCGAAGGATAATCACGCCCATGGTTTGATGCGACGCGATTGTTCGTGAAAAGACACCGCGCAAACGTTCCGCCTCTGGCACCACCATGCGAGTAAGCGGCGCAATTGGAGATGACGCAGTCCTGAAAATAAATCTCCCGCCGCCCGTTCTGCTGCAAAAAACCACCGGATCGATGCGATGAGGCATCGCCATATCCTTCGCGCAGCGTAAAACCAATGACGGTGGAATTGTCAGAATCCTCGTTCGGTGAAACCATGCAACGAATCGCCGCAGGGCCGACACCACCCGTAGCGGGATCGGGTGCGCCCACGATATGCGTGACGGCGGCACCATGCGTGGATTTGAGGTGTATTTTCTTCGTAAGTGACACGCGGTTTGTATGAACCGCGCCACTGCTCAATCTGTTTGCGGCCCACCCTTTGTCGTACACACCCGGCTTGACCCAGATCGTGCTGTCCGCGTCCGCGGAATCGATCGCATACTGGATCGTCTCGAAAGGTTCGGCCTCGCTGCCGCGTCCTACGGCATCAACGCCATTTGTCGCTACCCAATACGTTCCCGCGGAAACGGAGGTTGCAAGAAATACGGCCACACAAAGTGAAAGGCAGGATGCATACGAGAACTTATAGTTTGGCAACTTCATCTATCACTCCTTTGAATTGGTTGAACAGCCGCATTTTACCAAACAAAGGGTGCGTTTGAACACGCCCCCTTTTGGGGGCGGGGGTGAAGGTGGCCTTTTTATGGTATAATGCACTTTGTGCGATTGACCTTCATAATTCTTGCGCTTGCGCCTGCTGCCGCCTGGTGCGGAAACGTCGTGACGAATGCGACGGACCTCATGCGGTGCCTCGGCTATGACGGTTCCGCAGGCGTGGAGTTCTCCCTTGACGCAACCGTCGTCCAGGGCACGTGGCATAGAAACAAGGATTTCGTTGTCAAGGCGGCCGACGGCTACATCAAGCTCGTGGACAAGGCCTTTTGGCCCCAATCGTTCATCCGCGACGGCGACAGGGTCCGAGCACAGGGCCGGACAGTCGCGCTCACAAATGACATTGCAAACGGATTCGTCAACGCCGACTGCTTTGACATCGCGGTCGTCGGACATGCCGCCCCAGAGCCGCCGACAGACGCGACGATCGACGACGTTCTCGCGGGAAAATACGAGTGGCAGCCATTCCGAATACGCGGAATGGTGCGCGACGTCTTCAGCGACGAAATCGACCACCTCTACCAGCATATCATCGTCTCGGCAGACGGACGGTCGATTGGCCTTGCAGTCAATGAAGACGAGAAGCACAGGGACAAGCTCGCCAACCTCATTGGAGCTGAAGTCCGCGCCGTCGGATGCTACTCGCCGATTTTCAGCGGACTCAGGCGGTTGAGCCGGTCGGAAATAAGGATCCGCTCGGTGGACAACATTGAAATCCTCAAGCCTCCGCCGAAAGACCCCTTCTCCGTTCCCTCGATAGCGTCAATCAATGTCTGCGACGACGAACGGCTGGTGAACCTAGGACGCCATTCCGCCATGGGCACGGTAATCGCCGTCTGGCAAAAGCTCAGCTTTGCAGTCAAGATGAAAGACGGCGACATAGTCAACGTAAGTCTTGCAGACATGCCGCCTCCGACATGCGGCGACGCAGTCGAGGTCGCGGGGCTCCCGGACACGGACCTCTACCGAGTCAACCTTCGCCGGGCCATCTGGCGCAAGCGATCCGGGGCTGTCCGGAGCGAACCTGAGAAACCGGAGCCGACAAATGCCGCCGAGATATTCACCCGCAACGGCCACAGCGAAATCAATCCCGAATTCCACGGCAAGGCGATCTCCCTGCGCGGCACAGTGACGGGAATACCGTCCGCAGGAACGAACGACGGAATAGTCCGTCTGCAATGCGGAGATTTCACGATGACCGTTGACTCCAACGCGACGGCAGACGCGATCAAGGGCCTTGAAATCGGCAGCAAGGCCGAAATATCCGGCACCTGCATCGTGAAGACCGACAGCTGGCACCCGAATGAGCCGCTGCCGCGAATACGCGAGGTCGTCCTCGTAGTCCGCACTCCTTCGGACGTGAAGGTCCTCGCGCCTCCGCCTTGGTGGACCCCCGGCAGGCTCGCCATCCTCGTCGCCGCGCTCGTCGCGGCGCTTGCGGCCATCCTTCTTTGGAACGTCCTCCTTAGGCGTCTCGCCGACAAGCGTGGGCGAGAGCTGATGCATTCGCGGCTCTCGCAGGAGGAGTCGAAGCTGAAAGTCCAGGAGCGAACGCGCATCGCCGTGGAACTCCACGACACCATAGCGCAAAACCTTACAGGCGTCTCGCTTGAGCTCGACTCCGCGGAGCAGCTATCCCGCAAGGACCTCGACGGGATGCTAAGCCACCTCGGCATGGCCGCACGCACGTTGCAGTCGTGCAGGAACGAGCTGCGCAACTGCCTTTGGGACCTGAGGAGCCGAGCGCTCGAGGAAGCCGACCTTAACGAGGCCATCAGGCGCACCATCGCACCTCTCGTCTCCGACGTCAACCTCTCCATCAGGTTCAACGTGCCGCGCAGGGAGCTTGCCGACGACACGGCCCACGTCCTGATGCGCATACTGCGCGAACTCGTCCAGAACGCCGTCAGGCACGGCGGCGCGTCGTCGGTCAAAATCGCCGGAAGCCTTGAAGGCGGCGTCCTTCAGTTCTCTGTCGGCGACGACGGGTGCGGATTCGACCCCGAGACATGCCCCGGCGTCCTGCAAGGCCACTTCGGTCTTCAGGGCATACGCGAACGCGTGAACCAGTTCAACGGCGAGATGAGGATAGAGTCGTCGCCGGGAAAAGGAGCGAAGATCGTCGTGAAGCTCTTCGTATCAAGCCAAAAGCACAACAACCCATGAAACCGACCAGAATACTCATAGCCGACGACCACGCCATTGTCAGGATGGGCCTCGCTTCGCTGCTTGGCACCCAGGAAGGATTCGAGATCGTAGGCGACGCCGAAGACGGCGAGATGGCCGTCAAAAAGGCGTTGAAGCTAAAACCCGACGTCGTGATCATGGATCTCATGATGCCAAAGAAGGACGGCGCAGAGGCCACCGCCGAAATCCACGCTGCGCTGCCGGAGACGAAGATACTCATACTGACGACCTTCGGCACTTCCGACGGCATCGCGAACGCCCTCAACTCCGGGGCTTCCGGGGCGCTGATGAAGAACTCGCCGAACGACCAGCTCGTCAAGGCCCTCCGCACAGTCGCGGCAGGAGGGCGGGCGATATCGGACGAGGTCGAGCGCCTCATGGAGGAAGACCCGCCAGCGAAGGCGCTCACTCCGCGCCAGATGGAGATCCTCGAAGGCATGACGCGCGGCCTCACCAATCAGGACATCGCCCGCGAGCTCGGGATCCGCGAAGACCGCGTCAAGGGGCACGTCAACACGATCTTTGCAAAGCTCGGCGCGGCGAACCGCACCGAAGCCGTCGCCATCGCCCTAAGGAAGCATCTGCTCAGGCTTTGAAGCCCAAGAGCGTTCTGCCGTTAATACAAAAAGCCAAAGAGCCAAAGCGGAATCTTGTTGCCTGTTCCTATCTCGACATCGTCGTATGCAATGAAGCTGTCGGGCTCGTCCTTGATCTGCTTGAACGTCTTGCCCTTGCCCCCGACCTCGAACAGCCACTTGCCGTCAACGAGGAAATCCCCCTTCTCAGGGCTGGAAACCGTGTGGCCGGCCGCCCTAAGCTGATTCACGAAGAACGTCTCGCGCATCGTGCCGGCATCGGCACGCGGCACAAGAGCGCGCATCAGGTTGACGTTGTCGCAGTATATCTTCTCGGGAGAGGACATGCTCTTAAGCTTGTCTTTCTCCGTCTTGAGAAGCGAGACAAGCTCGGCGCGCTCAAGGACGTCGAGCATCTTGAGCCCTTGATTGCGGTCCGTCTCAAGCTCGCGGTACAGGGCCCGCATGTTCGGTTCCTGCGGACAGCTCTCCGCAAGAACCGCCAGCATGCGCTTGGTCTTCCTGATTGTGGCCGGAGTCACGTCCTCCACAATGGGCAGATCGCATTCTATGACCTTGTTGACGCATTCGATGATGCGCTGGTCGTATCCGCTGGGCGACTCCTTGTAGAACGGATAATATCCATGATCGTTGTATTTCGCGAAAAGCGCTATTATCTTTATATCGGCGACAATCTCCGCAGCAATCTCGCGATGATTGGCAAGCAAGTCCTCCAACGAGACAGGGGATAGCGACTTGACTCCTTCGAAGCCCAGGAACTCCCGAAACGACAAACCCTTCAAGTCATAGCACAGCTGCCGCCGCGACATATCCCCCTCCCGGCTGTCGAGCCGAAGAATGGAGGAACCGCTATAGGCGACATGCAAGTCGGGGTAAAAGTCGTAGATGTTCTTTATCACCGTAGCCCAATGGTCAAGATGATGCACTTCGTCTATGAAAAGATGCGTCGCTCCGTTCTTGTGCAAAGTGTCGACAAGATCAAGCGCAGAATGGTTCGTGAACCACAAATGGTCAAAGGAAAGGTAAAATACGGAATCCGTCAGTCCGAATTCCTCCTTGATTCGCTGCCGCAAGATCGTTGTCTTTCCTGTGCCTTTCGCACCTTTTAGGCACACAAATCGATTACGCCAATCTATATTGGGGAAAAGATAACGCTTGAAATCCAACTTCGTTCCGGCAATCAACCTGTCGGAAATCTCTTTTAGCATTAAGATATCTTCGTTCATTCGTTTACCCCCCCGTTTGAATGTTTATATATACTCATTATTTAACATAACGAATGTCTATAAACACTCTTTTTATGGCGCGTATTCTACCACAGAGAGCCAAAATCTGTCAACCCGTATGACCCTTCGCAAGTACCTGCTCAGGATTTGAAGGCCAGGGCGACGGCCTCTGGCAACGTCCTGCCAGTCGGCGCGACGGCCGCAAGGCGCCAGTAGGCGTGTGAGCCCTGCGCGCACAGGACGCAGCGGGCGCCGACGGCGTCGGCGACTTCCTTGTCGTGGAGCGAGTCCCCGACGAGCACGGCGTCGCCGGGATTTTCGACGAGGCCCTCCCTGACAAGCCTTTCGACAAGCTCTCGCGCACGCTCCACCTTGCTCTTTCCGTCGAGGTTGTCGACTCCGTAGATGAAGTCCATGAAACCCGCGACCCCAAGCCTTGCCGTTATCTCGTCAAGGAGGTCCTGCCTCAGCGCGGAGATGACGGACTGCCCGACGCCTCTCGCCTTGACGGCCTCGAGAGCCTCGAACGCCTGGGCGTTGAGGCGCTTGTCCTCCTTGGCGTAGATGTCGTGGTATTCCCTCGCAAGCGCGTCCCAGTCCTCGTTTTCGAGGCACACCCCGATTGACTCGTAGAACGGCTTCACGGGGAAGCCGAAGTTGTCGAGGTAGAAATCCATCCCGATCTGCGGGCGATGGCGGCGGACGAGCATCTTGTTGAGCGTGGCCAGGGCCGCCCCGGTGTCGTCAAGGAGCGTCCCGTTCCAGTCCCAGAGGATGTAGGGGCCTCTCATGCCGGGGGCTTCGGAAGGCGGCCCTCAAGCGCGTCGGCGGCGATGGCCTTGACGTCCGTGTCGAAGTCGCCCTTCAAAATCCACCTCAGGAAATTCGGCTCGTTGAGCATGATCGACTTTAGCGTCTCGCCCTTCTTCTTCCCGAAGTTCACGCAAAGCTGCCCGTCGCGCCACCGGAACATCCCGGCGCGGTCGGCGTTCAGCGGGTCGTGGGGCACGAGATACTCGTCTATCTCCGCAATCGTCTTGCCCTTGAGTTCGGCGTAGCGGTCGCCGCCTTCCGCGGCGGCGGCGCGCGCAAGCTGCGCGGCAAGGACGTCCCTCGTAGCCTTCGCGTCCGCGAGCGCGCCGTGCGCGCCGACGTGCGAGCGCCCGCAGTAGTACTGCAGCGCGGAGGAAAGGTCCCTCGGCTCCATCTTGTGGTATATCCTCTGCACGTCGATGCGGTTCACGACCGCCGCGCCGAGGTTGCGCCCGACCCTCAGGAACTCGGATTCGAGGCATGGTATGTCGTAGCGGTCGGAATTGAAGCCAGATACGTCGCACCCCTCGAAGAACGCATATATCTCCTCCGCGGCCTCGGCGAACGTGGGGCAGTCCTTTACGTCGGCGTCGGATATCCCGTGCACCGCCGTCGCCTCAGCGGGAATCGGCATCGCGGGGTTGAGAAGCCTCTCAAGAGTCTCCTCCGTGCCGTCGGGGTTCACCTTTACCGCGGCGATCTCGACGATGCGGTCCTTGCGCGGGAAGAGCCCCGTGGTCTCCAAGTCGAAGATCACGATGGGGCGCTCGAGTTTTACGGGAAATTCCATGGCCTCGCAAGCTCCTCGCCTACAGCTTGTTCCTCATTATCTTTCCGGAGACCGTCTTCGGGAGCTCGTCGCTGAAGACGACGATGCGGGGATACTTGTAGGGCGCGGTGTGCGTCTTCACGTATTCCTGTATCTCCTTCTTGAGCTCTTCGCTCGGCTCCTTGCCCTTCACGAGCTTGATCGTCGCCTTTACGACCTGCCCGCGCACGGGGTCGGGGGCCGCAGAGACGCCGCACTCGACGACATACGGAAGCTCCATTATGACGTTCTCTATCTCAAAGGGGCCAATGCGGTAGCCGGACGACTTAATGACGTCGTCGGCGCGGCCGACGTAGTGGAAGTAGCCGTCCTCGTCCTTCCATGCGACGTCGCCCGTGTGGTAGCAGCCCTGCCTCCACGCGTCCGCCGTCTTCTCCTCGTCCTTGTAGTAGCCGACGAATATGCCGGGGTGCGGATTGGAGCGCGGCGTCCTCACGACTATCTCGCCGTGTTCGCCAGCAGGGACGGAATGCCCGTCGGCGTCCACGAGGTCTATGCCGTAGTCGGGGATGGGCTTGCCCATCGCGCCAAGCTTGATCTCGTCGCCGAAGAGGGTTCCAAGCGCGCACGTCGTCTCGGTCTGCCCGAAGCCCTCGTAGATGGAAAGCCCCGTCACGCGCTTGAACTGCGTGAAGACCTCCGGGTTCAGCGCCTCGCCCGCCGTCGTCGCGTGCTTCACGGAGGAGAAGTCGTATTTCGAGATGTCCTCCTTGATGAGCATGCGGTACATCGTAGGCGGCGCGCAGAACGTGGTGATGCCAAACTTTGCGAACATCGGCAGGATCGTCTCCGCGTGGAAGCGGTCGAAGTCATAGACGAAAAGAGCCCCCTCGCACATCCACTGGCCGTAGAACTTGCCCCAGCTCGCCTTAGCCCAGCCAGTCTCGGAAATAGTGAAGTGGAGCCCGTCGCGCTCTACCTGGTGCCAGTATTTCGCCGTGACGAAGTGGCCGAGGCCGTAGAGGTGGCTGTGGAGCGCCATCTTGGGATAGCCTGTCGTACCGCTCGTGAAGAACATGAGCATCGGGTCCTTGCCGCCGGGGGAATCGGGCCCGCGCCCGAATACGCGCGGAAAGCCGACGTATTCCCTGTCGAAGCTGCGCCAGCCCTCGCGGTCGCCGTTCACGACGAGCTTCATGACTCCGTAGCCGGGCTTCTCCTTCGCAAGCTCCGCCTCCGCGAGCTCCGCCTGGTGCGCGACGTCGCCGTCCGCCGTGCAGACGAGCGCCTTGACGTCGGCCGCCTTGAGGCGGTAGGTGAGGTCGTGGACCAGAAGCTGGCTCACCGCGGGAATGACGACCGCGCCTATCTTGTGGAGCGCGAGCGCGGCGGGCCAGTACTGCCAGTGGCGCTTGAGGATGAAGAGGACCTTGTCGCCCTTCCCGATCCCGAGGGAGAGGAAGTAGTTGGCCATCTGGTTGGAGATGTCGCTTATCTCGCGGAACGTGAACCTGCGCTCGGTCAGGTCGTTGCTCACGTGCAGCATCGCGAGCTTCTCGGGGAACTTCGCCGCGATGCCGTCGATGATGTCGAAGGCGAAGTTGAAGTTCTCGGTGTTCTTGAAGCGGACGTGCTCGAGGTGGCCGGACGCGCTCTCCTCCGTCTCGACGAAGCGGTCCACGACAAGCGGCACCTTCTCGTTGCGCGGGCGCACGGTCTCGAGGCCGAGGTGGCTGTCGCCGTCCTCGCCGGCCATCACCATCGCGAGGAAGGTGACGCCGTTCGGGTCGGTCGCCAGCATTCCGTGCGGAGTCGAGGAGCGGTAGTAGATGGAGTCGCCCTCGTGGAGCTCCTCAACGTGCTCGCCGACGCGGATCTTCATCGACCCCTTGAGGACCATGTCGAACTCCTGCCCTGCGTGGGTCGTCGTGGAGATCGGCTTGTCGAGGAGGTCGGGGTCGTATTTGTAAGTCACCCAGTAGGGAGTGCCGAGCCTGTTCTGGAACATGGCCGCCTGGTTGCGGATGTCCATGTGTGACTCGTGCGCCGTGAGCGGCCCCTGCCCTGCGCGGGTCACCTCGTAGCCGGAGAGGTGCGCGCTGTGGCCCTCAAGGAGGGCGTTGATGTCGATGCCGAACGCGATTGCGCACTGGTGCAGGAAGTTGAACGTAGGGTCGAGCCGCCCCGCCTCCACCGCCTCGTAGTCCTCTACGGAAACGCCCGTCTTCTCGGCCATCTGAGAGGTTGTGTAGCCGATTATCTCGCGCATCTCGCGGATACGCGCGGCCATCTCCATCAATTTAAGACCAGGCTTTGCAGCGTCCATTTGAATCCTTTCAGAAAAAGCCGCTCCGGCGCACCCGATACCTGCACCGAAGTTCTTGTTGGTCGGAGCGGAGGGATTTGAACCCTCGGCCTTTTGCTCCCGAAGCAAACGCGCTACCAGACTGCGCTACGCTCCGACTCTTAAGCCCTCAACAGAGGTTTGGGGGATATTATACGCTTTTCGCTTTAAAGTGTCAAATGCCCAAAACTGTGGCAGCGGCTATTTGCGGTAGAAGCGGGCCGTCCAGCCGCCGCCAGGCGCAAGCTTCGCAGATATCCCGTCTCCGGCGGCGAACGTCTCCGACTTCTTGACGTAGTCCGTGGCGTCACGATCCGCGTTTATGCCATCCTCGAAGATTTCCGCGCACCACTTCCCCTCTCCCAGAAACGAGGCGTTGAAGGAGATCTTGCGCGGCTGCCACGAATTTATGGCGGCCACGTACCATTCGTCGCCCTTTCGCCTTGCCAGCACGAGGTAGTCCTCCATGGAGCCTGCGATTGCGACAGTCTCGTCCCACACGACGGGAACCTTCGCCATGAACGAAAAGCACTCGCGGTTCCGCAGATACTGCGTCGGGGAGTCGCAGAGCATCTGGAGAGGCGCCTCGTAGAGCGTCATCAGGGCCATCTGGTGAACGCGCGTGCCCTGGCTTCCAGGCTGCGCGTAGTTCGGCCGAAACTGCGCCTTCGTCATGTTGAGCATCGCGCCAGGCGTATAGTCCATCGGACCTGCGCTCATGCGGCAATACGCCGACAAAAGGTCGTTGCGGGGGAAGTCGACGTTCTTCTCCCACTTCGTCTGCTCAAGGCCATGGACTCCCTCGTAGTTGAGCACGTTTGGATAGGTGCGGCTTAGGCCCGTTGGCTTGTGCATGCCGTGGTAGTCGATGACAAGCTTCCATTCCGCGGCGATTCTCGCCGTCTCCTCGAGGAAGCGCTCTACAATCTGGTCGTCGCGGTCCATGAAATCGATCTTGAAGCCCTTCACCCCCATCTTCGCGTACTTTTCGAAGACCTCGTTCTGTCTGCCCACAAGCTGCGGCCAGGCGCACCAGAGGATGATTCCGACTCCGCGGGCGTTGGCGTATTCAACGAGGTGCGGCACGTCCGTCTCGGGATTGAGCTCCATTACGTTGAGCTTCTTTGACCAGCCCTCGTCCATGATCACGTATTCCACGCCAAATTCCGCGGCAAAGTCGATGTAGTATTCGTAAGTCGCCGTGTTGCACCCCGCACGGAACGGCACGCCCGACACGTTCCAGCAGTTCCACCAGTCCCAGGCGACCTTCCCCGGGCGCACCCAGTCGCAGCTATTGAGCCTGCAAGGTGTCGCAAGCGAATAGACGATGTCGGCTTCGCAAAGCCTGGACTCCTCTGAGGCAAGCATGAACACCCGCCATGGATACGTGCGTGTACCGTCCGTCTCGGCGATGAAGTCATCGCGCTCGGTCACGACGATATGTCTCAAGGGCTTCGCGGCGGGGGCGACTTTCTTGCCGTCGCGTGACTCCGCATTGGACGGATGGCGCGCCATGCAGGACAAGAGGGCCGTCTCGTCCCCTTCCGCGCGTTTCAGGTTCCACCCTGGATAGTCGAGAAGGTCGCTCTCGGTCACGCACATGACAACGCCGTCGGAGTGCTTGACCACGAGCGGCAGATACACGGTCTCGCCCGATACGGCCACTTTTGCCGCATTAGTCGTCGCATATACTGACTCCCAGCTGCATTGCAGGGGGTCGCCGCTGTTGCGGCAGTATCCGGCGTAAACAGTAGCGTTCGCGTCAGGGAACCTTATTCCGGCGGCCTCTGACACGACCTTAATCCGTCCAGGGAGCAAGGTCTCGAAACGATATGCCACGCCGTCGTTGCGTGCAACGAGCGCAACACTCCAGCCTCCCTCGAACTCCACGACGGTCTGGTTCGCGAGCATGGGCACCAACGCCTTTTTGTAGAAAGGCGAACGGATACTGCCGCTGATTGCATGGGAATTGCAAGAAAGCACCTTGGCGGAGGCTCCGCCAAGCACGCCCACGCCCTCGATCTCCATGGAGATTGGCGTAGGGGAGACGCGCTCAACGCCCGCACGAAGGACTGAATACGACAGCGTCGGCTCTGTGTCAAGCCGGATTTCGTTCAGCCCGTCAGGGCTCTTGACGCTAATGGTTCGCGCAAAAGCGCCTCCCGTAAAGGCAACTACCGCCACTGCGGCAAAGAACATGTTTTTCATTGGCTTTCTCCCTTGCATAAAGACCTGCTGCGTCTGACGCACATCGCCATCACCCGCCAGCGTCTAGTAGTTAACATTGTACCAGAAGCAGACGCTTGGCGCAAGCCTCCTTTGCTTTGCCCACGCCAGAAGCTCACAGAATCATACGGGGACAGACCCCGCTGTTCTGCTTTGACGCAAAGTAATGAAACCCTCGTCGCGCAGCTGCTTGAGCGCCCGCCGCACGGCATACTCACCAGCAGCGAACCGTTCCCGCAGGTCGTCAACGGATGGCAATGCCGACCCGGCTACCCATTGCCCGCCCATCAGCTCATTACGCAACGCGGTTGCAATCTCGTCCGACAGGGTGGCTTTCATCGCAAGCTCCAATTGGCTATTGGTAATAGTACTTTACGCTGTCCGGCGGGCGGACGTTCGTAAGAGTGCCGACGTAATGCCGCAACCAGTGGTCTTGCTTCGGATGCGCGGCGGCGGCCCCTTCGTTCAGTTCGATGCCGAGACCCGGACGATCGGATGGATACATGAGGCCGTCAGCAAAGCGAACGTCCTCGTCGATGACGTCCTTGCGCCACGGCACGTCGTCGAAAAGCGTCTCGTGTATGCAGTATCCGGGCGTCGAAACACCAAGCGCAAGCGTCACCGCATTGGCGACGGGGCCGGATGGATTGTGCGCGCAAAACGGAATGTGGTGCGCGTCGCAGATGGCCGCAATCTGCTTCATGCCGGTAATGCCGCCCGCATGTGAGGAATCGGGCTGCAAGTAGTCCATTGCGCGAAGCTCGACGGCATCAAGAACCTGCTGCGTCGTATACAGCCGCTCGCCACAGGCAATCGGAACATTTACCCTTGAGCGTACGTCGGCGAGCGCCCGCATTGTGTCGGGGATGACCGGCTCCTCCACCCAATATGGAGAGAACTCCTCCAGCGCGTTACAGACGCGCAACGCCGTCGGAACGTCAAATCTGCCGTGGCACTCGATGAGGATTTCCGCCTTGCCCTCGGTCGCAGCTTTCACGGCGGCTACGCACTTCATCGCCCTCTTGAAGTCCTCAGGCGGGAGCTGGCGGTAGTTCTTTCCGAAGGGATCCCACTTAAGCCCCTTGAAGCCGAGCTCGACGGCGGCGGTTGCTTTCGCAGCAAACTCCTCCGGCTCCTTCGCGCCCGAGAACCAGCAGTTGGCGTAGCAGGGAACTCCCTCTCGGCACTTGCCGCCGATTAGCTTCCAGACGGGAAGGCCGAGCGCTTTCCCCTTGACATCCCAGAGCGCCATGTCGACTGCGGAAAGCGCCGACATGAGAACCGGCCCGCCGCGCCAGTAGGCGTCGCGGTAGTTCTCGTGGAATATCCATTCCGTGTCGAACGGATCCTTTCCGACGAGCGCGTGCTCAAGGTCGGCGATTGCGCCCAAGAGCGCGCTTTCCTTGTATTCGAGAGTTCCTTCGCCGATGCCGGAGATGCCTTCGTCGGTCAGGACCTTGACGAACACCCAGTTCGTGCGGAAGCAGTCTATTGCAAAAGTCTTTATCGATTTTATTTTCATACGTCAACATCCTCCGGCATGTGCTGGCACGAGCAGCCCGCATCGCACGTGACGATCTCGCCCGTCATGTTGGCCGAGTCGTCCGAGGCGAGAAAAGCGACGACGTTTGCGATGTCCGAGCCCTTCGCCTCCTTGCGCAAGGGGCAGTTGAGCCGCCGCCGCGCCGCTTTCGCCGGATCGAGCGTTTCCCAGCGTTCCGTGTAGATGTAGCCGGGGGCGCAGCAGTTGACGCGGATGCCAAGAGGCGCAAGGTCGAGGGCGAGCGCTCGCACCATCGAGTTGATTGCGCCTTTTGACGCACAGTAGGCCGTCCGGTTGCGTATCGCCCGCATCGCGGTGTTGGACGAGAGGAAGACAACCACGCCCCGCGACTCCTGCTTCATGAAGAACCGGTTGCACGCCATCTGCGTAACCTGAAAGCCGCCGACGACATTTGTCTTGAACACGTCGTTGAACATCTCCGGCTTCATCTCCAGCGGCCCGCCGTGTCCAAGCCCCTGGTTTGCCGCGTTGTTTACGAGGATGTCGAGCCGCCCCGCCTCGCGCTCGATTGTGTCGAAAAGCGCAGTCACCTGGTCAAGATCGGCTATGTTGCACATCTGCGACGTTATGCCGTTCAGTCCACGCGCCTTCAGCTCCTCCGCGCCCCTGGCGGTGGAAGCCTCGCTCGAACCGCACATGAACACCTTCGCCCCCTCGCGGGCGAACTTCTCCACGATGTCGAGCCCCGTGTTTCGGTTGCCTCCCGTAACCAGCACAACCTTGTCTTTGAATCTACTCATTGACCTTTCCTTCTTTGGCATTGAAGACGCCTGCCCTGCCGCCATAGAGCGATACGCCAAGTTCACGCAAAGCCGCGACGGCCTCCGGATAGGGCGTGTCGCAGATGTCGGTCCAGCCGACCTGCAGGTACTCGCCGTCGAAACATCCCTGCCCAGGGCGGTAGAACGAATCGACGATGTCCTTCGGCGAGGTCTTCTGCCAGTCGCGCGCAAGCGTGACCGCGCGGCGGGAGACGACGGCAACTGGCGAATCCCACATGGGAACGCCCCTAAGCGTCATGCCGTCCTTCTTCCAGACGATGGAACTGCCTGGAATCTCAAACACGCGCCCGGTTATCATATCCACCCACAGGGGGCGTTCAAGCTTTTCGGGGATGTCGAGATCGACGGGCGCGAACGAAAGATCGGAGCTTGGCCGTTCGCCGCAGAACCAGTAGAAACGCCAGCTCTGCCCAAGGCGCTTGAAGAGATTGCAGGCGACATCGCGCCCTGCGATCTTGACGGTCAGGTGCTTTTGCGGCAGCATGTCGTCGTCGAAGATTGCATAGACATTCTGCATCGCGTAGTACGACGGGCGGCGGTACACGAACTCCTTAAGCGTGTTCGAGCGGACTAGCCCGAAGCTCTGTAGCATGAACGTGTACTGCAGGTCGATCATCGTGAACACGCTGGAAGGTATCGAGCGGGCCGCGTCGCCGATTGCGCGGCGGAGGTTCCACTTTGCCTGCGAATACTCCGTCCATTCCATGCTATGAAGCGCATGGGCGAATTCCAGCTGCGCGGGGCAGCCGACCTCGCCCTGCATGATGTCGAACGCGCCGCTGTAGCTCTTGACAAGCTTGCGCAGAGGCTCTGCGCGTTTGGCATAGGACATGTCGGGATTGGCGTCGTAGGGATGGTAGATGAAGTACGAGCCGAGGTCGAGGGCGTTCTCGGTCTTCAGCTTCTCAAGGACGCACTTGTAGTCGCCGGGGAACGTTATCGCCGTGCAGAAGCACTTCGCCGCCGGCTGCACGGCGCGGATCGCCTTTGCCGTGCGGTAGAACATCTCGGCGTACTCCGGCCCCTGTCCGAACGGCTCGTTCCATATCTCCCACTCGTCTACGACGTCCTTGTAGCGCTCGACGCACGCCGTGCAGTACCTGAGCCATGCCTCGAACGCCTCGGGCTTGTCCGTGACCTGCTTCACGCGCATTCCAAGGCGGAAGTCGCTGCCGTACACCGGGTTGCCGTAGGAGAGGCATATCCACGGCTTCACGCCCATTGCGGCCATCTCGCGAACCTGAGGGTCAAGCCACGTGAAGTCGTACCTGCCCTTCTCCTGCTCCGTCTTCGCCCAGCCGGAGAAGAGCCGCCCGTGCTTCGCGCCAAGCGGTTCGAGCAGGTGCTTGTATGCGTTCCAGTCGGCGTAGTCGCGGTCCATCGTCTCGCAGCCTACCGACCACTTCGACGACTTGATGTCCTTCGCGCCGCGCACGGCAAGACGGCCAATTTCCTTGAGGCCGGGGTCAAGCTCGTTGAGCTTCTTCCACGTGACGCAGGGCTTCTCCTTCGGCGGCGCGGGTTTCTTGTGGTCGTCCCACGCGTCCCAGCTCTTGATCTTAGCCGCGTCCTTGAACGACACGACACCGGACGGCGCAGGAGCCTCCTCCGCAAAGGACGGCATCGCCGCGACAACCGCCGCAGCGCCAATCAGCATTACTAATTTCCTCACCGTTTCAGAATCCTTTCTATCCATACATAAAAAATGACATGACATTATATCACACTCAAGACTCCCGTGTCTCTCCATTCACGAAAAAAATGGAATCTCCATTTGCGACATTCCAAGCTTTGCGGGGACAGACCCCGCCGCCACACACGCCCATCAGGCGAGGACTTGCCAATCCATGCCCCGACAAGTCCGAAGCCATCTTTCACAGTATAGCAAAAAGGGCGCAGTCGCAAGAAATACGACTGAAAAAGCATGCCATAGTTACCTAGTGACAGTTGCACGCAGGAAGCGCGCATTGGCATCCGTCACCGTGATAACTACGTCAGGCGAACCTTGAGCAGCTGGCGCGAGCGAGAACTTCGACGTATCGACGGCCTTGAACGCCTTGCCCAGGTCATCCGTCGCGATCACCTTCATCAGACCGTTGATGCTGTTGAGGTTCACCGTGGCGCCTGCCGCCTTGTCTGCTTCATTGAGTGCCGCGGAGACCCGTATCTTCCATGAACCGTGCTCCGCATCCTGCTCTATCGACGTGATCTTGAGCACATCCTTCTCCGATGTGCTCAGCACCTTGTCGGCACCAAGCAGATAGGAAACCACCATCGGCTTAGTGACAACCTCAACCGGTCCGGAGACGCCGACAAGTCCTTCGACGTACGCGGCAACCGTTGCAGCCGTGACCTCGGAGCCCGCTCCCAGAAGAGCAACAACTTCGGCGTCTGCGAACACCGCTTCCGACCCCCTGGGCTCAACCGTCAGAATCACGTCGTCTAGCTTGCCGCTGCCGTCAAAGGTCAGGGACGAAACACAGCGCTTCGTCCCGACAGTGAGCAACTCGTACCAGCTGCCACCGGCCGTAAGATCCGTAGGCGAGGCGAATCCGGATGCCGTCTCACACAGGGCGCCGTCTAGCTTCGCCTGCGCAAACGCCCTGCCCTGGCCGTTGGAGGAGAAGTCGAACGTAAGCTCCACCCGTACCCAGTCGTCGTTTGCGTACTGGGTATCGGAAAGCCTCACCCAGTCGACAGCGCCATCCGACTTCCTGCACCTTAGGCAGATGCGTCCATCTGCATCGCACGCAACCACAATCTTGTCCTGGCCGGACCCCTCCGATATCTTGTCGTTGGAAGACGCGCGGCGGACGGCAATCGCCATGTCGAGCTTCTGATTCGCGTTCGTTATGACCTCGGGATATGTACGCGTAACGTCGCCTTCAACGCTCAGCACCTTCGCATGCGACTCGCGGTCCATTGGATATCCAGCCGAAAGCGAGTACGTCGCCTTGACGACCTCGGCGTCTTCTCCCGCCCAGCCGGAAATGTCATTGCCCTGCGTCCCGACCGCATACGCCTCGAACGAATCATTGGCGATGACCGGCGAAGCCGCCGCACTTGTCGAGACAGACCAAGTCAGGGTGCCGTCGCCAGTTACAGTGAACGCCGCAGTGGAGCCGACGCCTGACGCCAATGGCTGGTTGGACGAGTCCCTGACCGTCCATTCCGCCGATGCAACCGTCGCTCCGTTGTTTGTATAGGCCGAGGCCGCAACGCCGTCTCCCGAAAGTTCGACCGAAACCTGGGCTCCGTTGATGTAACGGTAGTTGGTGCCGGTGATTGAAGCTGTGTATGCGGAATTCTCCGGCGCATTGAAATCCATCGTCCTGACGTTGAGGCCTGAGAGCTTTAGGGTCATGACCTCGGGCGCCGCAGAGGATCCGCCATCTGTAATGAGAACAATTACACAAGAACCGGGATCGCCGTCAAGGCGCGGCCCAAGGCAGATACCCTCGTAATTCGGCATGTCCGACGAGTCCGTGAATGTCCATAGCTGCGTCTTGGTCGTTTTCGTGTATGTGGCATTTTTCAAAGATGGCAATGACGACACATCGGTGGCTCCGGAAAAATTCACCTGATAAATCCGAATGTTGAAATCAGGGAACAAGCCACCTTGGTAGCAGCGCCGCTCCAACACGAGAAGAGTGCCGTCTGGCAACGCACAGAGGCCAGAGACTCCACTCCGCGTGTGCGAATCCTTGGCAGTGCCGATTGGCTGTGTCTCATACGCCCATTCACCGTTGGCCGTCCAGTTGTCGAAGACGGAATCGCGCGTAAACCTCGTGAGGCGCACGACTGAACCTACTGAGTTTGTCGCAAGCGGACCATCGACCTTCAAGGCCTCTTCGTTGGCCGTCCACATCGTCTTGCCGTCGCCGGAAATGGTCAATGCCTCAAGGCTGTAGTTGCCATTGTAGTTTTTCTGGATCGCGGGAACCGGGGCGGAGCGAAGGAGCGTTCCAGTAGAAGGATCATATTCCCTGATGAGCGCACTCGACTCCTGAGATATCCACACCTTTCCGGAGCAGGGGTCAAATGCGCAGCCCTCCATGTCGCTGCCGCCCGACATCAGGACGCCCTCTCCGATGGTGATGTTCGCCTGAGTAAGCGATCCGTCGGAGCGATTGATGTTAAGCGTAATCGGATAGAGTTTGTTGTCGGTATCGTCTATGGCATAAAACAAATTGCCGCCCGCATATGTTATGCCGCTAATCTGTTCGGCACCATAGGTGAAACTATAGCCTGACGGCCTCGTCACCTGCGACACCTTTGTCACCGTCAGGGCTTCGGCATTGAATGCCATGCCTACGGCCAACAATACGACGGCCACGCGGCCGATGCTTGATTTTGTCATGTTCTTGTTCATGTTGCGTTAACCTTTTCAGCCGACAGCCAGGCCAGAACACGTTTAAAACACATCCCCACGCCGCGTATTATATCATTTTCACAGCTCTATGTGGGAGAGGGACATAGCGCCTCGGTGTCGGCCACGCATTATTTCAACGGAGCGCAAGTGACGATAGGCGATAGATGTGCACGGCGAATGGCGCAAAGTCGTCCGTGATGTGCCCGTCCTCGACATCGCAGGTGCGGTTCTCGTAGAGGACATCGGCCGTTGCCGCCTCCGGCACGGCCAGCTTCGCCGAAACCGGCTCCGCCGCCGCGTTCACCGCCAGAAGATAGCTTTTGCCTCCATGGCGCTTCAGGAGGCACGTCACCGACGGAGCGCCGAGCGGGTCGGTCTTCGGACCGGCGAGGACCGTCGGCGCGGCAGGCTGGGGCGGCGTGCGCTCGACGAGAACTGGAGAAAGCTCCGACAGGCGCGTGGCGAGGTCGCAGATGTTGCGCCAGCGCTCTGGCGTGGAGGTCACGCCTTCGTTCTTGCCGAAGCCGCCGTAGGTGTACCACGTGACGCCATGAGCTCCGTGGATGACGGCTGCAAAGGTCGTCGCGAACAGCTGGTCGCGCGTCGGGAAGTGCTTCCAGTTCTCCCAGCCCTTGAAATACTGGAGAATCGCCCAGCATGTACGCGGCTTGCCGTCGCCGTGCATGCGCACGTCTTCGTAGAACTGCTTTATGTCGCGGATCGTCACGGCGACGCACGTCGCATCGGTGGGGTCGCCCTCCGCGTTGCGCACAGGGTAGATTTCGGGAAGCAGCCCGTCCGTCGCCGTCACATAGTCGGCATAACGAGAGTTGCCGCCGCTTGAGCCGATGATGGGATCGGCCTGCACCGTGAGACGCGTGGGATCGACGGCCTTCACCGCCTCGTCGTAGTCAGCCTCCAGCTCCGGCAGGATGTGGTCGGAGGTGTCGTCGCCCAGATACCAGGCTATGATGCTGGGGTTGTGCCGCCCGACTTCAATCAGCCTCCTGTCAGGGAAGCGCGCCTCCACCCAGAGCTTGAAGCCGTATTTCGCCGCGGCGGCCAGAAATTCCGGGTCGTAGGAGTTGCCATACGTATGCGCCATGTTGAACCCCGCATCCTTCAGGCCCTTGAACGCCACGTCGAAGCTTTTCCCGTTGAACTCCCGCTTGCAGACGGCATACATGCCAATCGGGAAGAACGGCTTGCCGTCGATGAGCGTCATGCCGTCGTTCCGAAGCGACACCTTCGGCGTCGTCGGTGCCTCCCCCACATAGAACATCTTCGTGCTTTTCGCCTTGTTTCCGTGGAAGTCGACAACGCAGACCTCGGCGGTGTGAAGCCCCTGCGCCCAGCCGCCAGACGGCGCGGCGAGCGAGACGACATCGCCATCTCGCGTGAACGCCGCCGTCATGTCCATGCCGTCCACGTGCACCTTCAGCGAATCCCACAGCACCGCCGATGTCGCGTCCTTGGCCAGGATGCGCAGCGTCTCGTTTCCGTCGCGCGTCGGGCTGCGGCTCACGCGGCGGACGCGCGGCGGGCGCATGTCGCCAGCCAAGGTCCAGTCCTTGTCCGTCCACTTGCCTCCGCGCACTTCGCGGAGCGCCGGCATCGCCTTGCCGTTCGAGCGGAGCTGGACGCGATACTGGACGTGCCGGGCGTCCGCCATGAACGGAGCGTCAAAGAAGGAGTCACCCGTGCCGTCCGGTCCGACGAACGGCTTTTGGGCGAGCTCGCCCAGCGACGGCGCCCCGCGCCACTGGAATCGCACCGCGCAGCCCTCGGGCACCTCCGCACGCCAGGCGATACGCCCCCCTTCTCGCACCTCCGAGGCAAACGTCGCCACAGGCGCATAGGATGGATCGTCGTCCATAACCTCGAAGGACAATCCGCTGAACACCACGCGATTGGCTGGGCCAATGTTCGGCCAGTCGAAGCCAAGCCGCAGGACGAACGACGCCGCGCCTTCCGGGATGTCGCCAAGCTGGGCGACGTCCGTGCGCTGGCCTTTCGGGACGGAATACGCGATTGGAGCTTTCGCGATCTCTTTGCCGTCCGCGCCATACCAGAAGATCGTGCTGCGCCAGTTTTCGCCATCGGTGTTCGGCAACTTGATCGCAATCGTAGTGTCGAGGCTGAAGCCCAGCCGATAGCGGCGTCCCTCGCCCTTGAGCTGGATTTTGCCGGACGTCGCGCTCCATGCCGTGTCGCAAGTCTTCGCCGAGCCGTCGATGCAAAGCCCTTTCGCGCCGTCGCGCACGCCGCCGACCTCGATTCCGAGACGGTTGTCGTAGTTCGCAAGCGTCCAGAAACCCTTACGGGAAAATGCGTCGTCCCCGACAAAGACCGGCGTCCCGGCGAGGCGGCATCTCACCGCATCCGAAGACACGTCGGCATCTTTCGCTTCATAAATCGGCGCGGCGGCGGACGCGCACACGACAAAACTTCCCATCACCGCAAAGACAGATTTAACGACCTTCATGTGCAATCTCCTCATTACATCTTGACATTCCGCACGTTCTTGCGTTGCCACATATTATATCATTTGAGCATGCGCATGATGCATGCATGCGAACAGTCCACACGGACGGGCACCACCAGTTCGCCATTAGCCACGTTCGCCTCCACGCTACGCCAGACGCCGTCCAGTCCGAGAACTTTCACCTCCCTGGGCACGTATGGCGCTTTCAGCCTGACGGTCTCCATCTCGTCGAAGTTCGTGTTGAACACGGCGAGAAGCGTCTTCCCGTCTGCTGTGCGCCGTTCGAGCGCGACGACATCCTGGTCGTTCAGGACAGTCCAGTCGTTCCAGCCGAGCTTCGAGAGCGCCATCAGGAACCATGCCTTGCGCGCGTCGGTGAGTGACGGCTGCCACGGATAGCCGCCAGCAAAGAACGCCGTCGTCACCACGCGCCCTCCAAGCGCGTTCGTGGCGAGGACCATTCCAGGCGCGACCACATCCACGTCTGGTGCCCCTCCAAATGCACTGTAGCAGATATGCGTGACGATCTCAGCACCCGGTACAACCGGCGAAAGGAACGGCGTTTCATCCTTCCGGTCGAATGCGTAGGTGACGCCGTGTGTCAAGTCGCGCTCGGAATTGTACTGCGGCCTGGTGCATTCGGCCTTCACGCCCATGAGATGCTGAAGCCCTCGCCTGGTGATGGCAATCGCCGCCGCGCCGTCAACAATCACACGGTGATGAAACATCTCGGCAAGTTCCGTGTCGGTCAGTTTGTCAACGGTGTCTGCGCCGCCAAGGGCGTAGATTTCGTCTTTCGAAAAGTCGTGTCGGCAGCAGAACGGTACGCCAAACCCGCCCGCCATGCACGCGCCCCAGTTGCCGTCGCCCACGAACGGCTCGCCCTGCATGGTCGGATGCCAGGGTGCGCGTCCGCCTATCGTCGGCACAACGATGCCCGAAAGCCAGCTTCCGTTAGCCGCCGCGACGATGGCGGAACAGACGCCACGCTGCGCGGCAAGGGCGTCAGTATAGGCGCGCGAAACGGGAAACGTCCCCTTGTGCGCGTTGCAGTACCAGAGCTTCGAACCGTGCAGGCCGCAGAACGCCGCCGCCTGAAGCTTCATGGCGAGCAGCGATGCCGACATGCTCCATCTGTTGTGCGGCCAGGTATCCGACTCGTCAAGCAGATGCCGTAAGCCGCGGCTATGCCACCAGTCGCAGATGGCCATCGTGTACGCGAGGTTGCCGGCGAAGTTGACGAGCGTCCGCTGATTGTAGAGCGAGTTGTCGATCCTCAACACCGGCTCCTGCCCCCTTGCCGCCGCATGTTGGGCGGTGACGCCGGCGAAGCGGTGCTCGCGGTACGGCATGCATGCGCCCGCAGGGATGACGGGATTAACCCCGTCCACCGCCGTACGGAAAACGTCAACGAGATCGTCCACGAACGCACGTTGCATTTTCAGGAACGCGGTGCAGACAGCATCACCTGGCTTGCAGCCGCACACCGCCGCGCGCAGGGATTCCGCCGTGTGGGAGGTTCCGTTCTCGCTGTTGAACATCGCCACGTGACGCTCGCAGAAGCATTCAACGCCAAACGAGCCGCTTGCGTGGACGTCGTCGTCGAGCAGAATGAAGCACGGTTTTTCAAGCGCGAGCATGCGCGCCACGTCACAGATGTACTTTCGGCATCCGGGATCTGCGGGGCAGAACCTCTTCGTCTTCCCCTCGAGCGTGACGGAACGCATCCACTGCTCTTCGTCCTTGTCAACGCGCGGCCAGTGCCCGAGAATAGCCTGAACCAGCACGCCAAGCCGGATGCCGGACCCATCTAGCGCACGGCGGAATTTTCGGTAGCTCTCCACGAGATATTCGGCCTTCCGCATCGCCGGGAACCCCTCCGGATTGAGGGTGAGCGAATAGAGGACGATGTCGTCGCCCGTGCGGTCGCGGTATTCGACCATCTCCCTGGCAAGTAGGTCTTCGCTACCCGGCGAGAACGGCGCTATGTTGAGGACGGTGAACCTGTCCGGCGCAAAAAGGGATGGACAAGCCTTGTCTGCAGACATAGAGCCGTCCGCCGCTTTCGCCGCGACAGCCGAAAGAGCCGCCAAAAGCAATGCAGCTGTCGTCTTGCCAATCTTGCTTGGCAAAATCATTTTATGGAGATAACCGTACCGATCGGCGACCTGTACTCTACAGTTGTGTTTACGGCATCGCCCACGACCTTCTCGTTGAAGACGGTATAGACTGGCTTGACGGAGTAGGTGTAGGTACTGTTGGCGCTTTTCGCCTTCTCTTCGCTCCATTCCAACGCCAGTGAATTCGATGTCTCGCCCGGCATGAGAACGCCGTTCTCGTACCACTCGTAGCTCTGGGCACCTGCGGCAAGGCACGTGAGCGTTCCCGTGCGACGGGCTCCGCTGTGCTTCAACGTCATGGGCTGCGGTTCAACCTGGAACGCCACGCCTTTGCTCTTCGCCCCGCTCACCTTGCCGCCCGCAAGCGGATAGAACCGCTTTCCGCACAGGTCGTACAATCCCGCGACGCCGTTCGTGCAACACGGCACGAAGTCGCGCACCGGCACGCCGCCCGTAGTCACCTTGAACCTGTAGAGGCGCATCTGGTTCTTGGAATTGCCGATATTCAGCGTCTTCGAGCCTCCATCGACCCGCGTGAGAGAGCCTTGCCCCTCCGCCAGCGGCAGGTCGTATTCCACCTCGTCCCCGCACCGGATCGTCATTTTATAGTTTGGTCCATCGAGCGTGAACTGCCTGCGGGCGTTTGACACGCGGACACCCGTCGGCCAGCCAGTGTAGTTGTTGCAGTCCGCAAACCTGTAGTTGAAATGCTGGTCTGTATCGCCGGAGATGTAGAGGTAGGCCACCACGCCGCTGTTAAGGGCGGGCTCCTGCCAGAAGACGTACTGCCCCTCGCCGTTGTTCACTTCCCTGAACGAGAGGTCCGCCTCGATGCACGAATTGCTCGCAACGGTGCAGCCCGTGTCAATGGACGTTCTATTGAACTCGAGATACGCCTCGTCCGAGCCGTCCGTGCAGGCAATGTCGCCGCCCGCCTCGAACATGAGACGGGGAAGGCCATGTCCGTAGGTGGTCGCATAAAGCGGGGAATCCTCAGGGTTCGCCATATTGACCAGTCCCGACACGCCGTTCGTGACGGTCGGCCTGTAGTCCTTGACGAGCACGTCCGACTCGTAGATCTTCAGTCCGTAGATTTTCATCGGCGCGAAGTAGTTGCCTTCCGTCGCCGTGCCAAGCTGCAGCTTGACATTGCTCAGCTCGGTGTTTATGGCCTGGGCGGCGGATACCGTGTGCACAGAATTCGTGTATCCGGCCGTCACCATGACAAGCGTGTTGCTGGTCATCGAGATGGTGCGGCGGATGTTGTAGGAAATGTCCAGCGGTGCCTTGAAGTTGGAGTAGGCGCTGGTGCCCAGCTTGTAGCCGAGGTAGCCAGTTCCCTTTCTTCCAACAATCTCCATATCATTTCCGCGGCCATCATTCGCGTACAGGAATTCCGGGGCGCGGTTGTAGCTGCTCGTCGGTATGTTAGGCGTAAGCGGCGCAAAGTCAAGTTCGACGCGCGATGTCGGCTTTACGACATACCCGGTGTTGAAGTAGATGCACTTGCCGACGACGGAATTCGTCGTGATGTCGTTATAGTCGCCGGTCGAAAGGTAGGGATCGTCCTTGACGATCGCAATGTCGCCGCCATACTTGACCTTTGAGATGTCAACGCCCGTGAC
>Ga0310786_10002455_pt1 | contig 28293 bp, 26 predicted proteins | sample AusTroGonzalo_MG_FD_203881 | JGI IMG/M metagenome (GOLD analysis project Ga0310786, IMG submission 203881) | Bovine rumen microbial communities from tropical cattle in Woodstock, Queensland, Australia - Gonzalo_03 (v2) (version 2) | ecosystem: Host-associated > Mammals > Digestive system >...
CGAGAAGCATCGTTCTGACTATGCTGCTGCTTATGCCGCATGGAAAGAAACACTGAAAAAGAATATCTGATGTAAAAAGGTTGGAGAAAAAGTAAGGATGACATTATTGGAAAACGTTCGCAAGGCATTTGCTTGCGAACGTTTTTTTATGCTTCGTTATCGTTTGTCTTCAGTATGATACTGGTGGCGCCGATGGTGAAAAGGGTACCATCTTCAATGATGCGCCGCTCTCGAGGCGGAATTTCCACATTATCGACAAAGGTGCCAGTATTGCTGTTGTTGTCACGAAGGGTATAGCGCAGACGGCCTTTCTTGTCGCGGCTGATGTTGAGGGTGCAGTGGTTCAGGTCCACGCTGGGGTCAACAGTCTCGAAGGGCGTGTTGATAGGATTGCCTTTCTGGTAGCGGCCAATGATATTGTCGCCCATTCGCAAGGGGATGACTTGCTTGTAGTGAAACACGTTCTCGATGACGGTGATGAAACCATAATGTGCCTCCTCGTCAGGTGACTCGACATTGTTTTCTACTTTCTGAGTGTCACGAAGTTTGGAAACGCCAATGCGGATGCCGAACTGCTTGCCGCATTCCGGACATTGAAAGACCAACGACTGGCCAGCCGTATATTTCGTCTCGTCGAACGTGATGTAGTTATCGCATTTCGGACAACGTACTCGCTTCATTATAATAAGGTGTTTGAATAATTACTGATTAACCTTCATTACCCAGGCCTCTCTGAACTGACGGCTCTGCGAACGAAGGTCCTTCAGACTTTGCTGGGCTTCCTCATCTGAGGCATAACTGCCATAGACCACACGTAGGAACTTGCCTTCCATCAGACGGGCATCGTTGAAACCCTGGTCTTTGAGAAGGTCAATAAAATTGGTGGCGTTCTTCCTATTGACCTGACTGGCTAAAACGATACAATAGGTCGGAGTGGCAGGAGTTTCTTTCAGGGTGGCCGTCTCTTTTGATTCAACAGTTGTCTCCGAAGCTATATTCAGGTCGCTTGTAGCAAGTTGTAGTGCAGTCGTATCCATAACGATGGCATCCTCGGTATGGTGGGTGACATGTGGCGTGGTGATGGGGATAAATGCACTTTGCTGAACGTCAGTTGTATCGCTATTAGAAATTGGTGCACTAATCATGAGAAAGGCAACAACGGCAGCAGCTACTGCAGCAATATTGCGCAACCATGACATCTTGATGGTGATGGCACCATCGTCTTCCGACTCAGTTTCGAGTGTGGCCGTCTGCGGCGTCGCAGGTTCTTCCTCTATAGACAGAGGCTGCATCTCGAAGGAACTCAGGCCATAGAGGGTGGGGGTCAGTATGCCAGCCTCACAGGGCTCGAAGATCAGGTTGCCTTCTTCGTTCAGTCGTAGGGTGCCGATGTCATTCAACTCGTATTCTCCCTTTGCATCAAGATGCTGGCGGACCTCTGCCACCTCGGCCTCAATACGCCGCAGGGCTTCGGGATAGCTGATGTCGTAGGCCTCAATATAAGACTGCACCAAGAGGGAGTCGTTCATCTTGAGTTGTGGATTGAATCCCAAAGTGCGTAAAGGCGGCAGGAAAGTGCCATCCTCTGCGTCGTAGCGGGCTTCGACATAATGCGCCATGAATCCTCCCAATTCGGGGACGATGACGCAGTCGTTGCTCAGCAACAGAATTTCTATATGTCTTTCTAATTCAATCACGACTGCAAAGGTACAGCTTTTTTCTGAGACGGGCAAATAAAAAATGCAAATAATTCTTGCAAAATTCTTAATTCTGATATTTAAGTATTACTTTGACCTTCGGTCGAAGCTACTTTCGTTCGGAAATGAAAAGAAAAACAAGTTTTCCTTTTGCATTTCGCTCACTTATTCGTATTTTTGACCTTTGGTCGAAGATAGGCTGCACTTCGGAAAAACAAAAGAAAATGGGATTTCTTTTGGTTTTTCGCTCAGTTTGCACGAACTTTGACCTTCGGTCGAAGCTACTTTCGTTCGGAAATGAAAAGAAAAACAAGTTTTCCTTTTGCATTTCGCTCACTTATTCGTATCTTTGACTTCTGGTCGAAGACAGGCTGCACTTCGGAAAAACAAAAGAAAATGGGATTTCTTTTGGTTTTTCGCTCAGTTTGCACTATCTTTGCACCTTGAAATATAATATTGTGATTTATGGAATTTAAGAAAACAGCTATTGAAGGTGTGTATATCATAGAGCCGCGGGTGTTTAATGATGCTCGAGGATATTTCTTTGAGGCATGGAAACAAGAGGAATTTAATGCTCATATCGGTCAGGTGAACTTCATTCAGGACAATGAGTCGAAGTCGTCACGTGGCGTGCTTCGTGGCTTGCATTATCAGAAAGGTGAGCTGTCGCAGGCTAAGCTGGTGCGAGTCATCAAAGGCCGGGTGCTGGACGTGGCTGTGGATATCCGTAAGAGTTCTCCCACATTCGGACAGCATGTCATGGTGGAGCTGAGCGAGGATAATAAACGTCAGTTCTTCATCCCACGTGGCTTCGCCCACGGTTTCCTGGTGTTGAGTGACGAGGCCATCTTTACTTATAAGGTGGATAATGTCTATGCGCCTCAGGCTGAGGCCGGCATTCGTTGGAACGATCCGGCTCTGAATATAGACTGGCCGATAGACCCTCGGGAGGTGCTGACCAGCGAAAAAGACTTGAAGCAACCTTTGCTTAGCGAAGCAGAGTGTTTTGAATAATAGTTATTTAATTATATAAGGTATGAATATTGCAATTGTAGGAACTGGTTATGTCGGCCTTGTATCTGGAACATGTTTCGCAGAGACGGGTGTCAACGTAACTTGTGTTGATGTGGACGCTCAGAAGATAGAGCGACTGAAGAATGGTGAGATACCTATCTACGAACCTGGACTCGATCAGTTAGTTCTGAAAAATGTAAAGGCAGGTCGTCTGAAGTTCACGACGGACCTGGCTTCAATCCTTGATGAGCAGGAAATTGTGTTTTCTGCTGTAGGTACACCGCCAGACGAGGATGGTAGTGCTGATTTGAAGTATGTGCTGCAGGTGGCTAAGACCATTGGTGAGAACCTGAACCACTATCTGGTTGTGGTGACTAAGTCGACAGTGCCTGTTGGTACGGCCCGTAAGGTGCGTCATGCCATTGAGGAGGAACTGAAGAAACGTGGTGTGGATATTCCTTTTGATGTGGCCTCAAACCCTGAGTTCCTGAAGGAAGGTAATGCTATCAAGGACTTCATGAGTCCTGACCGAGTGGTGGTGGGCGTTGAGAGCGAGAAGGCAAAGAAAGCCTTGACAAAGCTCTATAAGCCTTTCCTGCTCAATAACTTCCGTGTGATCTTCATGGATATTCCTTCGGCCGAGATGACGAAATATGCCGCCAACTCGATGCTGGCTACTCGTATCTCGTTTATGAATGACATTGCCAACCTCTGTGAACGAGTGGGGGCTGATGTGAACATGGTGCGTGCTGGTATCGGTAGCGATACGCGTATCGGACGAAAGTTCCTCTATGCTGGCTGCGGCTATGGCGGTTCGTGCTTCCCCAAGGATGTCAAGGCATTGATTAAGACGGCTGACCAGAACGGCTATTCTATGGAGGTACTGAAAGCTGTGGAGCGTGTCAACGAGAAGCAGAAGTCTGTCTTGTTTGAGAAACTGCAGAAGGCCTATGGGGCTGAGGGTCTGAAAGGTAAGACTATCGCCATGTGGGGTCTCTCGTTTAAGCCGGAGACTGACGATATGCGTGAGTCTACAGCGTTGGTGATGATAGAGAAACTCTTAGAAGCAGGATGCACCATCCGTGCTTATGACCCCATTGCCATGGATGAGTGTAAACGTCGTATTGGTGATAAGGTGGTTTACTGCCGCGATATGTATGATGCCGTGCTCGATGCCGATGCCCTGTTACTGCTCACCGAGTGGAAGGAATTTCGTTTGCCTACATGGGGCGTCATTAAGAAAGCTATGCACAAACCATTAGTTATCGACGGCCGTAACATATTTGATATTGAGGAGCTTGAGGAAAATGGCTTCGAGTATCACTGCATAGGCAAATAAAGAGACATAAAGCACGGAAGTGTTAGTCTTCGCCTAGCCAGTGGTCAATAAGTCGGCGGGCGATACTGAGCTTCTCTGGAAGTTTAGGCAGGTTGGTTCGATTGAACCAGCCTGCTTTTTGTAGCTCCTCACGTTGCACATGAATATCACCGCTTTCATAATCGGCGGTGAAGCCAACCATCAGTCCGCTGGGGTAGGGCCAGGGCTGTGAGTCGAAGTAGCGGATATTCTTTATGGTAAGTCCCGTTTCTTCCATGACCTCGCGTTTTACGGCTTCTTCCAGCGTCTCGCCAGTCTCGACGAAACCTGCAATAAGACCATAGAAATCACTACGGAAATTGCGACCTCGGGCCAGTAGAATCTCATCGCCCCGACGAATCAGTACGATGACGGCAGTGGCCAGTTGGGGCCATACTTCTTTGCCGCACATCTCGCAGCGTTTGCTTATGTCGGTATGGAAATGCATCTGGCCGCCACACACACCACAGAACTTAGTATTGCGGTCCCAGTAGAGGAGCTCTGCACATTTTCCTGCCTTCAAATAGAGCGGGTAGGGTAACTTGTAGTAGCTCTGCCGTAGTGGACACATCTCGTAGAGTTGATAGTTGGAAGATGAAAGTGAAGAGTTGGGGCTGCTGATTGGGGGAGCGTCTATGCTGTAGGCTTTCACCTCTATATTATTAAGAGGTGTAATGTTGAGGATGGTAGTCCAGGGCTTTATCTCAGTAGGGGGCTCTTCCTGGAGTGGTATGGTATAGGTGTCCTCGCCAGTGCGTTCCAGCATGAGGTCGTCCTTGCAAAATACAAAATAATACTTTTTCATTTCTCAATTCTCAAATCTCAATTCTCAAATAATAGCTTGCGGTCCCGTTTAGCGGCAGGTATGGTCCATTCCTCTGGTACAAACTTCCAGTTGTTGCCAGCCGTAGGGCTGACGGTACCTTGGCGTTCAATCTCTTCCATCAGGTAGTGGCGCAGGTCGAGTGGTGACTGATAAATGATACGTTCGTTTATCTGTTCTTTAGGTATACCTGCACCCTTGATGAGCAGGTCGCCTCCACCATTACCACGATAGCTGTTCATCACTACTTTGTAGGTTTTGTCTTCCTTGAAAGGTTCTCCGTTAGAGAGTTGGATGATACTGACTTTTTGTCCGTTTGGCTTGGTGACATCAACGGTGTAGTCGATCCCTGAGGCGGAGTCGAAATTAAAGGAGTAGTTGAGGAAGCCCAGACGTTGTTGGTCGCCCTTCGTGTTTTCATTGAGCAACAGGAGGTGGTCATCGGCAGTCTTCATGGTGTTCACCCATCGGCTGTAGCTTTCCTCCAGATGGCCACGAATCTCACGGCCTGTCATGTTAAGGACATAGAGCTGGTTCTCGAAACGGTAGAGTTTGAACATGTCGGCTACGGTGATGTCGCCGGCATCAATCTTGCTGTCTAAGGCCAAGGGCGCATTGAAAGAAATGTCGGCACCAGAGATCTTGAGCTGCAGACTATGGATGAAGTCTGTGAAGGCGGAGTTGCCAAAGAAACAGTCACGGGTGGTGACGCCATTTTCAAAACGTCCAATACGACGTTCTACATATTGTTTGATGCGGTCGATATCTGACTGGAAATAGGCTGTCATCTGTAAATCCTCGGGCTCACGTCTAATGTCAACAATATCGCCTTTGATATCCTTGTGTGTCAGTTTGCCGTTATGGTAAGTCAGTATGACCTGAGCGTCTGCCACATTGATGGCATTACAAGAGGGGTCGAGTGTCAGAACCTTTTGTCCAGCGTTGTTTGTAATCCATTCATTGTGAACGGTGTGGTCGTGACCATAAAAGATGATGTCAAAGCCTGGCACCTCTTTGGCTACTCGGGCAGAGGCGTCCTCTTCAAGGCCGTTAAGAACAAGACCTCCATCCTTGCCGCTGTGAAAAAGACCAATGACTATGTCGGCCTTTTCAACCTCACGGACATAAGGTACCCACTTCTTGGCACATGCAACCATGTCTTGAAAATCCAGGCCGGCATATAATGATTCGTTCAACCAACAAGGGATGGTGGGGGTCAGCATGCCGATGATAGCTATCTTAACACCGTCACGTACCAATAGGGTGTAGGGCTTCAAGTAGGGCTTGCCTGTCTTCTTGTCAATGACATTGGCTCCTAGCAACGGACAGTTTAACTCCTTGGCCCATTTGTCGTAAACGGCATGTCCGGTCTCCACGTCGTGGTTGCCGATAGTCTCGGCATCGTATTTCATGTAGTTGATGACTTTTGCGGCAATGTTTTCTTCATCCTTGGCAACATAGTTCGTCCAATAACAGGTTGGCTGCCCTTGAAGGATGTCGCCATTGTCAATGAGCAGGACGTTGTCACCATACTGTTGGCGCAGTTTGTTTACATACGAGTTGATGCGAACCATTGTGCCTTGTAATGGCTTTCGTTCTACGAAATTATATGGAAAAAAACAACCGTGAACATCACTGGTCTCAATGATGCGCAGGTTGATAGTCTTGGTCTGTGCCATAGTCGTTGTTGTCGTCAGGCTTAGCAAAGCAATGCCCAGTGCTAATATCTTCTTTTTCATGATGGTTGTATTTTGCATGCAAAGATACTAATTCGAAGTCATATACGGAAATAATTGAGCAAAAATGATGATTTTTTCTTATGTCGTTGGTATAAGGTGCTATTTCTGAGTCTTGGCATATTTTTTGCTGCTAGGTAAGAAAAAAGGAGGTGTGAATTATGGCATTCATTGACTATTATAAGATTTTAGGGGTTGATAAGAACATCCCTCAGAAAGATGTGAAAAAGGCCTATATTAAAAGGGCCAAGCAGTTTCATCCAGACTTGCATCCTGACGACCCGAAAGCAAAGGCGAAGTTCCAGGCGTTGAATGAGGCATATGACGTGATTGGGGATCCAGAAAAACGAAAGAAGTACGATCAGTATGGCGAGCAATGGAAGCAAGCTGATGCCTTTGGTGCCGGTGGCGCTGGAGGTGGCTTTGGCGGATTCTCAGCGGGTAATGGTCGTGGTGGATCACCGTTCGATGGCTTTGATTTCTCTTCTTTCACTGGTGGTGGAGGCGGCGGATTCAGTTCTTTCTTCGAAAACCTGTTTGGTGGTGCATCGGCAGGTCGTCGGGGTGGGGGCTTCGGGACTGCAAATGGGGCTTATGGCCCCCAAGATACCCAGGCCAGTGTTAATATAGATATGTATACTGCACTATTAGGCGGCGACATTATTGTAGCCGTCTCTGATGGCAGGAAGCTAAAGTTGAAAGTGAAGCCAGGAACCCAGCCTGGCACCAAGGTGAGACTACGTGGCAAGGGTCAAAACGGAACGGACCTGATAATCACGTTTAATGTGACCCTTCCCGCTTCGTTAAGCCCTCGTCAGCGTCAACTATTGGAAGAGATGCGAAGAGGATAATTTTCAATTTTCAACTTTCAATTTTCAAATCCTTTTAAGAACTCCTCTGCTCGCTGGAGGTCCTCGGGGGTGTCGATGCCAACTGTTTCGATATTGGTCACTCCTACTTTGATACGGTATCCATTTTGCAACCATCGTAACTGCTCCAGACTCTCTGCTAATTCAAGAGGGCTCTGGGGCAGTTGCGTTATCTCTGCCAATACTTCACGACGGTAAGCATAGAGGCCGATATGCTTTAAGAACGGGAAGTGTTTCAGCCAATCATCATGCTCCTTATTCCTTATATAAGGTATAACGCTGCGACTGAAGTACATGGCATAGCCGTTGATGTCACACACAATCTTGGGAGAGTTGGGGTTGTCTACACCTTCCATGCTCTCAAAAGGCTTACCTAAGGTGCCGATTTGTACCAGAGGGTCGTCGAAGAGATGTTTGAGGGTCTCTAATTGTGCCTTCTGGATAAAAGGCTCATCGCCCTGTACATTGATAATGACATCAGCATCAGTCTGCAATTTGCTGACAGCTTCCTCTATACGGTCTGTTCCACTCTGGTGGTCTGTGCGTGTCATCACTGCCTTGCCGCCAAACGATTCCACAACATTGAAGATACGTTCGTCGTCAGTAGCTACATAGGCTTCGCCAAGCACGCTGACAACTTGTTCATATACTCTTTGAATAACTGGCTTTCCGCCAAGTATAGCCAATGGCTTGCCGGGAAAACGGGTTGAGGCATAGCGTGCCGGAATGATTCCAATAAACTTCATGTCCTTAATTATCTATGAATTTTTCGGCAAAGATACAAATAATTCTTAATTCTTAATTCTAAAAACGGCATTTTCTTGTCTGTATGGGCATTTTTTTGTATCTTTGTAGGGTTAAAACTCTATTGAAACATGAAATTGACTACATATATTCTATCTTTGACTTTTCTGACTTTGTCATCGTCTGTTCAGGCTCAGAAGATTACTTTGGGATCATGTATGACGAAAGACGGAGGTGACTATAACGGGGAAATGGCTGGCGGAAAGCCTCATGGAAAAGGAAAAACGGTTTGGAAGAACGGAAACCTTTATGAAGGTGAATACGTGAAAGGAAAACGTGAAGGTTACGGAATCTATACTTTTACTGATGGCGAGAAGTATGAAGGTCAGTGGCTGCAAGACCACCAGCACGGTCAGGGTACGTTCTACTTCCAGAATAATAATAAGTATGTGGGCCTTTGGTTTAAAGATTACCAACAGGGCTTTGGCGTGATGTACTATTTTAACGGCGATATCTATAGCGGAAATTGGCTTGAGGATAAGCGCGAAGGAGAAGGAAAGTACATGTTTGCCAGTGGTGCATACTATAAAGGACAGTGGAAGGACGACAAGAAAAATGGCAGGGGTTTCTATGACTGGGCTGATGGCTCGACATACGATGGTGAATGGAAGGACAACATGCGAAACGGAAAAGGCATCTATAAGTATGCTGACGGTGATGTGTATGTTGGCCAATGGCAAAATGATGTGCAGCATGGAAAAGGCATCTACCGCTTCCAGAATGGTGATATCTATGAAGGTGATTATGTAAATGGCAAACGTTCTGGCACAGGTATCTTCAAGTTTGCCAATGGTGACCGCTATAATGGGCAGTTCCTGGATGGTGATAAATACGGACAGGGTACTGTGGTGTGGGTTAATGGCAATTCCTATACGGGACAATGGAAAGCTGATAAGCCCAATGGACATGGTAAGCTGACGACGAAAGCTGGAGACGTCGTGGAAGGAGAGTTCAAAGACGGACAGCCAGAAGGTGAGTGTATCGGACATTTGGCTGATGGGTCGAAGTTCAAGGCTATGTATAAGAACGGTGTCAGAAATGGCAAGGCCATAGAAGAAGATAAGGACGGCAAACGTTTTGAAGGCAGTTATGCTGACGGAAAGCGTGACGGTGCTTTCGTGGAGAAAGACCGTAACGGTAATATCGTAGCTCAAGGCACATACAGCCAGGGCTACCGTAAGGTTGACAAACAGTAACTTAAACATCATACATTATGATTATCGACACACTGGACAATTTAGGCAAATATCAGGGCATTAATCCGCTGTTTGCCGATGTGGTGGAGTTCTTGAAGAAGAATGACCTCAATGTGATGGAAGACGGTAAGTATCCAATCAAAGGTAAAGATCTTTTCCTGAACCTGACAACGGCTAAGGGGAAGGCACCTGATGAGGCCGAGGTAGAAACCCATGTCAAGATGATTGATATTCAGATGCCGCTTGATGGACCGGAGACATACGGATACACACCACTCTGCAACTTGCCGGAAGAAGAATACAATGCAGAGAAGGATGTGACAATGTATCCCGGACTGATGGCAGAGAGCTTTATTGACTGTCAGCCTGGGATGTTTGCTATCTTCTTCCCACAAGACGGACATGCACCCTGTATCACAATGGCACCTGAGATTAGAAAAGCAATATTCAAGGTTAAAGCATAAAAGACTATGGCAACAACAAAAAAATCCGAGAAAAAAGCTGTGGAACAGCCGAAGCATATAGGGCTTGTTCAGAATGATTCATGGTTGGAACCCTTTGAGGAAGCCATTCGTGGTCGTCATGATCATGCCGTATGGAAACTGAACCAGCTGACACGTAAAGGTAAGACATCTTTGAAAGACTTCGCCTCTGGTCATCTGTATTTTGGTCTTCACAAGCAGTTGAGAGGATGGGTGTTCCGTGAGTGGGCTCCCAATGCAAAGGAAATCTATCTCATTGGTGATTTCAATGACTGGAAAGAAGATGAGAAATACAAATGCAAACGCATTGCCGGTACTGGAAACTGGGAATTGAAACTGCGTGAGCGCGACCTGAAACACGGACAGCTTTACAAAATGAAAGTGAAGTGGGATGGTGGAGAAGGTGAGCGTATACCGGCATGGTGCCGTCGTGTGGTGCAAGATGAGAATACGAAGATATTCTCTGCTCAGGTGTGGGACCCTGCCAAGAAATATGACTTCAAGAAAAAGAACTTCAAGCCCAAGAAGAACCCGTTGCTCATCTATGAGTGCCATGTTGGTATGGGACAGGATGCCGAGAAGGTGGGTACTTATAATGAGTTCAGGGAGAACGTGCTGCCACGTGTTATCAAGGATGGTTATAACTGTATTCAGGTGATGGCCATTCAGGAACATCCCTACTATGGATCGTTTGGCTATCATGTTTCTTCGTTCTTTGCCCCCAGCAGTCGTTTTGGAACACCTGAGGAACTCAAGCAGCTGATTGATGAAGCCCACAAAAATGGTGTGGCTGTCATTATGGATATCGTACACAGCCATGCAGTAAAGAATGAGGTGGAAGGCTTGGGTAATCTTTGTGGTGATCCTAACCAGTTCTTCTATCCGGGAGATCGCCATGAGCATCCGGCATGGGATTCTCTTTGTTTCGACTATGGTAAGGACGAAGTGATGCATTTCCTGCTCTCCAACTGTCGTTACTGGTTAGAGGAATATCAGTTTGATGGCTTCCGTTTCGACGGCGTGACCTCTATGCTGTATTATAGTCATGGATTGGGAGAGGCTTTCTGTGGTTATGATGACTATTTCAATGGTCATGAAGATGATAATGCCATCTGTTATCTGACGCTTGCCAATAAACTGATTCATGAGGTTAATCCTAATGCTATCACCATAGCCGAGGAGGTAAGTGGTATGCCGGGCCTTGCTGCTAAGTTCGAGGATGGAGGATATGGCTTCGATTACCGTATGGCCATGAATATTCCTGACTATTGGATCAAGACCATCAAGGAACAGTCTGATGAGAACTGGAAGCCCAGCAGTATCTTCTGGGAGGTCAAGAACCGTCGTCCTGACGAGAAAACCATCAGCTATTGTGAGAGTCATGACCAGGCGTTGGTGGGTGATAAGACCATTATCTTCCGACTGATAGATGCTGATATGTACTGGCATTTCGCCAAGAAAGACATCAATGGCGTGGCTGAGCGAGGCATTGCTCTCCACAAGATGATTCGTCTGGTGACACTGGGTGCCATCAACGGCGGTTATCTGAACTTCATGGGTAATGAGTTCGGACATCCAGAGTGGATTGACTTCCCACGTGATGGAAACGGCTGGAGTTATAAGTATGCTCGTCGTCAGTGGAGCTTGGTTGACAACAAGGATCTCTGTTATCATTGGTTGGGCGTTTTTGATCGTGAGATGATTAATGTGATAAAGACGGTGCGTAATTTCCAGGATAAGCCTGTGGTGGAAATCTGGCATAATGATGGTGATCAGGTTCTCGCATTTATGCGTGGCGATCTGCTCTTTGTCTTTAATTTCTCACCGACGCAGTCGTTTACTGACTATGGATTCCTGGTGCCTACGGGGTCTTATGATGTAGTGCTCAATACCGACTCGAAAGATTTCGGTGGCTTCGGATTCGCTGATGATAGCGTGACGCACTTCACCAACTTCGATCCTCTTTATGTCAAAGATCATAAGGAGTGGTTAAAACTGTATATACCGGCCCGTTCGGCTGTTGTTCTTAAGAAGAATTGATGAAGTATCACGATCCCTATAAAAAGAACGGCACCATCACCACGAAGGTGGTGTGTGCCGTTTGTTTTATCATTTTCACCTTCCTTTGGTTATATGAGTTCCAAGCTGATGTGATTGCCATCGCACAGCATACATTGAGTAAAGGGGTAACTCATTATAACCGCACTGCCGGTGCTTTTATTATTACGGGAGTTCTCTATGTGCTGCAATTGGCTGTGGCGGCTTTTACTGGTCTTTCACGTCGTACTCATGCTTTGACTTACCTGCCATCGATGCTCCTGCTGGCATTTATATCTGATGTCAATACCGATATTGACGAGCATTATTCCTTGGGGGCTTGGTGTTGGGGTACTCCACTTGCACTTGCCGTTTGGGGAGGACTTGTTTGGCTTGCCCGACGTATGTCGCCTTATGAAAACGATGATAAGATGCCCTTGGGGATATTCTCGAAACGGGTCTGGGTTAATATGCTTCAGATGGCGGTGATGATGCTTCTTGTGGCGTTGATTGGTAATACGAATGCTGTATTCCATTATAGTGCTCGAGCAGAGATGGCCCTGATGGAAAATGATGTGGATGAAGCTCTTCGTGTGGGAAGTAAGTCTTTGGAGACCAATAAACGACTGACCATGCTTAGAATATATGCCCTCTCTAAAAAAGGACAATTAGGTGAGAAACTCTTTTCTTATCCTGTCGTTGGAACGAGTGAGGATATGCTGCCCATGCATGTGTCTCTCCAGATATTGTCGGCTGATAGTATATGGAAACATTTGGGCGCAATCCCATCAAGAACTTGTAAGAATGAATGGTATTATAAAGCCTTAGAACGAGACTCCTTGGCAACGCCGGCTGTGGCTGACTACAGACTATGCGGCTGTCTTATAGACCGTCGTCTTGATGCTTTTGTGGAGATGTTGCCTCATTATTATGAAGTGTCAGATTCATTGCCTTTGCCTCGTCATTATCAGGAGGCATTAGTGCTATACCGTCATCTCCGCACGAATCCTGCTATTGTCTATCAGAATGCTGTCATAGATGAGGATTGGGATGATATGAAACAATTGGAAGCAGAATATCCAGTGCTGTCAGAAAGGAAATACAGAGTGTTTGACCGATATCACGATTCTTATTGGTATTATTATTTCTATGAAAAATAAGCAGGTTTCACTTTCTAGGTGAAACCTGCCTTACCTTATTATATATTATAGGTATATTACTCGATGACTACGAGTGCATCATCTTCCATGACACTCTCGCCAATCTTTACACAGATGGCTGTTACCTTTCCGGCTTTCTCAGCCTGAAGGTTGTTGGCCATCTTCATGGCTTCGAGTACTACAACTGTGTCACCAACCTGAACCTCATCACCAACAGCCACCTTGATGTCTGTGATAACACCAGGTAATGGCGCTTTGATAGCATTGTTCTTGTTAATGTTTGCGGCAGATGCAGAAGACTCTGATGCAGATGATTCTGTGGCGGCTGCAGGCTTGCCGAGAATGGGCTTCTTCTTCTCAGGTTCTGGCTCCTTCTCTAATTCAACTTGATAAGCCTCGCCATTGACGGTGACGGTTACGATATTATCTTCAATATTGCCTACGGCTACTTCGTATTTCGTCCCGTTAATCGTATACTTATATTCTTTCATTTTGTATTTCAATAATTAGGGGTGTGCTGTCATTGTCTGGGCATAGCCATTCCATTGCGTGGGGTGCTGGGCAATCGTGATGATGCCCGGCTCCACGTCATGGACATTATTTCCCAGATGCTCATGCAGAGCCATAGCGATGGCAGCATAAACTTCTTTGTTATTCATAATTATCAATTGTCAATTATCTATTATCAATTGTCAATTACATGGGGATGTTTCCGTGTTTCTTTGCGGGCAGAGCATCACGCTTGGTGGCGAGCTGGGCCAGACCGCGACAGATGCGGAAACGAGTGTTGCGAGGCTCAATCACATCATCGATGTAGCCATACTTGGCTGCCTGATAAGGATTAGCGAAGAGCTCGTTGTACTCGTCCTCTTTCTCAGCGATGAAGGCCTTCACATCCTCTCCAGCTTCCTTCTTAGCCTTTGCCTCCTTAGCATACAGCACGGCAGCAGCACCTGATGCACCCATAACGGCAATCTCGGCTGATGGCCAAGCGTAGTTGAGGTCGGTGTGGAGCTGCTTAGAACCCATAACGATGTGTGAACCACCGTAAGACTTACGCAGTGTAACGGTAATCTTGGGTACGGTAGCCTCACCGTAAGCATAGAGCAGCTGAGCTCCGTGCAGGATGACGGCATTGTACTCCTGGCCGGTACCAGGCAGGAAGCCAGGAACGTCAACGAGTGACACAATAGGAATATTGAAAGCGTCGCAGAAACGAACGAAACGGGCACCCTTACGAGAAGCATTTACGTCGAGTACGCCGGCGTAGCATGAGGGCTGGTTAGCTACGATACCTACGCTCTGACCGTTGAAGCGAGCGAAACCTACAATGATATTCTTGGCAAACTTAGGCTGTACCTCGAAGAACTCGCCGTTATCGGTGATAGCTGCGATGACCTTGTACATATCGTATGCCTCGTTGGGATTCTCAGGAATGATCTCGTTCAGAGAGTCCTCCATGCGGTTGATGGGGTCTTCGCACTTCTTACGAGGAGCCACCTCCATATTGTTAGAAGGAATATATGACAGGAGGGTCTTCAACATCTGAATGCCTTCTTCTTCAGTCTTGGCGGTGAAGTGAGTCACACCAGACTTGGTAGCGTGAACGCTGGCACCACCCAGATGCTCCTGGTCGATATCCTCGCCAGTAACGGTCTTTACCACCTTAGGACCAGTGAGGAACATATAACTTGTGCCTTCCATCATCAGCGTGAAGTCGGTGAGGGCGGGAGAGTAAACGGCGCCACCAGCGCAAGGACCGAAGATACCTGAAATCTGAGGAATGACACCTGATGCAAGGATGTTACGCTCAAAAATCTCGGCATAACCGGCCAATGCATTGATACCTTCCTGAATACGGGCACCACCAGAGTCGTTGATGCCGATGACAGGAGCTCCCATCTTCATGGCCATATCCATGACCTTACAGATCTTCTGACTCATGGTCTCAGAAAGAGAACCGGCATGAACGGTGAAGTCCTGAGCGAAGATGAAAACCAGACGGCCGTCAATAGTTCCGCTACCAGCTACTACACCATCGCCAGGGAATTGCTTCTTCTCCATGCCGAAGTTGTGGCAACGGTGCTCCTTGAACATATCGTATTCCTCAAACGAACCTTCGTCGAGGAGCATCTCCACACGTTCACGGGCAGTATATTTACCACGCTCGTGCTGTTTCTGAATTGCTTTTTCACCACCACCAAGACGGGCCTGTTCGCGCTTCTCGATGAGTTGCTTAATCTTGTCTAATTGTTTGCTCATTGTTTTATTTGGCGTTATTACGTTATATCGTTATTACGATGATTTATTCTGGGTGCTCACAGAGTTCGGTCAGAATACCACATGTGGATTTCGGATGCAGGAAAGCAATGTTGAGACCCTCGGCACCCTTGCGGGGCTTCTCGTCGATGAGGCGTACACCCTTTTCGCTGACCTCAGCCAGAGATTTTGCTACACCGTCTTCTACGCAGAAAGCTACATGATGCACTCCTTTGTTACCCTTGTCCAGCCATTTCTGGATGGTGCTTTCTGGTGATGTGGGCTCTAGCAGTTCTAGTTTTACTTCACCACATTTCAGGAAGGCGGTTTTTACTTTCTGGTCTTCAACGACTTCTGTTGCGTAACACTCTAAGCCCAGCACGTCTGTAAAGAACGGGAGGCTTTCTTCAATGCTCTGGACGGCGATGCCCAGATGCTCAATGTGTGAGATATTCATACTATTTGAAGTTTAAACTATAAATGTGGTGCAAAGTTACAAAAGATATGTGAGATACCAATCTTTTTTTTGGCTTTTTTATAAAATAAAAGAGATTATTGCGCTGTTGTTGGCAATAATCTCTTTCATATAGTTGGAAATCGTATCTATGCTTATCAATAATATTACTCGTAGATAAGACCTTCTACTCCATTCAAGTACCAATTACCGGGTCTTGTGGCATCTTTTGCCCAAATGCTGAAGTTTGGATAGGCTTCGATAATAGACGTTTTCTCAATGGGATACTTGAAATCGATAGGAACGATAATTGCATAAGGAGGCTCGCCAGCTTTCGTAGGTATAGCGATGGTCTTACCCGTAGACTCGTTCTTGATGGTGATCTTCTTCAGGAAATCACTGATGCTCTGAGTCTTGGCAATGTCAAACTCTTCTACGATAGGAGCTTTTTTCTCGCCACCCTTCGTTGTGTTGATAAACACCGTAGATTTGTCGTAGCCGAACAGCTGGTGAACTTCTTTACTTGCAAGATTAGAACCATCGAGGCCTTTAATCCAAAGTTCATCATTAGCACCTGAAGCAATGAGCGACAGCTGAACCTTGGTCTCATTCAGTCGTTCAGCCTGAAGAACAACGTCATTCATATCATAATCAGCGTTCTCTAAGCGGTCCTCGAAGCACATGGTGTACTTCTCGCCAAACAGTGTCATTACTTCGTCTTCTACTGTTGCGCCAAAGGTAACCTCGATAACCATATCGCAGAAAGAACAGTCAGCACCGTCTTCAAAGCACATATAGGCGTGGTTGTTAGCGCTGAAGATAGCCACACGGGGACTATCCCACTTCATGCCGTTTACGGTAGAACCTTTATCTGTAGCAGTTTGAGTGCTATTTGCATACACCTTCTGGGTGGTCTGGCTAGTATTATTGTCGATAGCTGAGAAGAAATGACCAATGAGGTGGTTTACTTCTTTGTTCAGACGTCCGTCACTATATGTGCAGCCACTGCCACAGTAGTTGTAGGCCTCTGGAGTCATATCGCCAACGGTGTAGTTAGGATACGTCGGGGTCTTTGCCTTCTGGTTCAGGAATCCAATCTTGTAGCCTGTAGGAATGCTGATGTCTTGAGCTTTAGCACCTGCTGCGGGAACACCATCACCATAATAGGGAAGGAGATACTCCTTTTCCCTCTTGAACTTATCGCTAGAGAATCCGTTGACAGCCTTATACTTAGGCAGAGCCTTGATATAGTTGGCCTCCTGCTCGGCAGTCATGTCCTTTGTCACTTTTGGGTCGAAGTAGTAGTAGTAAACCGAGTTGAACATACCCTCGGTGGTGTTCATCTGGATTGGTGTGATGGTGACAGGCTGACCAGTGGCAATCAGATAGTTCTTGTTCAGCACGAAGTATGGGGTGCTCTCAACAATGGTCTCCCAGTTGTTGCTCTTACCGTTAGTCTTGTGGACGGCATTGAACTTGTCGAGGAATCCATTTACAATCTCCTTGACGGTGGATATGTCTACATCATCGTCAACAGCCTTATAGATGGTACCGTTCTCAAATGTCCAGCCACTGCTGAGTGTAGATGTGTCAGAAATGGAATACATCTTCTCGTTGGCCCATGTGCCATCAGCCCACAAGTCGTAGGCTCTGTAAGTACCACCGCCAACGTTGTCGCAAATCAGTACCTTGTGGTCCTCGGAAGCCAGCGACTGGATGGCACGCTGAGCATTGAATGATGGGGTGGGAGTACCCAGTACGATAGAAGCAGCAGTGGGATAACTCTCACCAGACCTGGTCATGCGGGCAGCAGCAGTACTCTTGAAGCTGACAGATGACTCGCCTATATTGAATACTTTAACAAAATACTTGCCTTCGCCACTTACACATGCGGCAAACAGCTTGTCGTACACATTGGGAGCATCATATACCAAAGTAACCTTTTGGCCTTTTTCAACTTTTGCTTCGTTCAGAATAGCAGCATCTTTGTTGCCGAAAGGTGATTCAGTCAAAATCTGAACCTTTTCGATATTGTCCAGATTAGCGTCAGCCGTAATGGTAACAGACCCCTGTTTGATAGAGTTCCAATCTTGAGCGGCATCAATGTTTCCGAAAACCTTCTGAGCATTTTCTTTAATGAGTGCATTATTGTACTCATTCACGTTACCCTCATCATGACTAGTGCAACTACATAAGGTAAAGGCAATTGCAATTGCTGATAAAACAATTTTCTTCATACTCTTATTACTTTTGTTAAATCTGACTGCAAAAGTAATCATTTTTTAAGTGATTTGGGTAATATGAGTGAAAACCTAATAGTAATTTAAGGTTTTTTAATAGTTGCAAGCCCTGTTTGTAAAAGGAATTACAACTCGACGATGATTTTGCCGTTAATTTGCCTACCAGTCAGATAGTTAGGTACTGCCCATTGGCGGTTGCTGACATCGGTGACCCAATAGTAGCTATTGACATTTGAAATGCCAAAGAGATTCAGACAGTCAACTCCGAGCCAGATGTTCTTAATGGCCTTATAGTTGTGAAGTGCCAGATAGCTCATGCCAATGTCGGCACGTTTGTATGCTGGAGCACGGAAACTCTGTGAGTCCAGTCCGCGGTGCGGTGCTCCGAAAGGAAGACCATCGGCATAAGATAGCTTCAAGGTCATCTTCCAACGCTCAGTGCCAGGAAAGTAGTCGGTAAAGTGCAAGTTCAACGCATAGCGTTGGTCGGTAGGCATGGGAATCCATTCCCCATTCATCTTCTGTTTGGTGCTCATCAGTGAAAACGATACCCATGAGTCTGTGCCAGGAACAAACTCTCCATATAATTTTAGGTCTAAGCCTGCTGTATAGCCTGTGCATAGATTTTGGCCGTAGTAGGTCACCTTCACATTCTGTACATTATAGGGTATGAGGTTTGATAGCGCTTTGTAGTAAGCTTCTGCTGTGAATTTGTAAGGACGATCATTCATTTTGAATCGATAGTCCATCGCTGCGATGAACTGTAATGACCGTTGACTTTTGATGTCTTTGTTTAGCGTAGCTACTGTGATGCCAGCCACAGTTGTTGTGTCACGCAGTTCTTTATAGAATGGTGCCTGATAGTATAAGCCTGTGGCAAAACGGTAGGTGATGTCCTGATTGTAACTTGGCACGATGGCCAGCGAAACACGTGGTGAAAGGATGGTTTCTTTGTTGAACGACCAATGGGCGAAACGCATACCATAGTTTAAGGTGTAGTGTGTGTCACCGTTATGCCAACGGAAGATGTCCTGTATATAACCCTCAATACGGTTTGACTTCATGTCGTTATTAGATGAGAGTGTATATATCATGTCCAACCGGTTGGCTGTGTGGGGTACAGAGTAACCGCTGGAGTCTCGCATTTCGTATTCGCGACTCTGTTCTTTGATATGTTCCCATTTATAGGTTAATCCCGCTTCGATATCGTGCTGTCGCAGTTTTCGGTTCAGTATCAGTTTAAGACTCTGCACATTGCCCGTCAGATAATTGCGGGCATGCTCAGCGTATGTACCCACTCCCAACTGTTCTGCACTTTCCGCTTCGTTCAGCCAATACTGCCCTTGGATGTCATAACGTTCCTGTTCTTTAGTGTGATAGGCCGACCATAAGAGCTTGATGTGAGTGGAGTCGCTGATGTGACGGGTGATGGCCGCAGTGGCAAAGAGCGTACGGAAGATGTCTTTTTCTTGTCCGTCGAAGTAAACCTTAAACGACTTCACATCTTCCATCGTACCAAATGATGTCTCTCGATCCTTGGGCTTGAAGTTATAGTGGTTTTCAGAGATATTACCTAATAGCTCCAAAGTCCATCGGCGGTTAGGCTCATAGGTGATATAGGTCTGATAATCCAGTTGGTTGGGTCGGTATTCGCCAGTAGTCTCCAATGATCCCAAAAGATAGCGGTTAGTCTTATAGCGCAGACCGTGACTCATTGAGAATTTTTTGTTAGATGTACCCACATAAGCGCTACCGCCTAAGAGCGAAGCCATTGCCGAAGCCTCAAATGACTCGGGGCGACGGTAGGTGATGTCCAGTGCACTCGACATCTTATCGCCATATTTGGCTGAGAATCCGCCACTTGAGAAACTCACATTCTCAACCATGTCGGCATTGATAACAGATAGTCCTTCTTGCTGTCCACTTCTGATAAGTAATGGACGATATACCTCTACATTATTTATATATACAGAGTTTTCGTCGAACGAACCACCGCGAACGTTATATTGGCTCGACAATTCATTATGGGTAGATACACCGGCTTGTTGTTGAATCAGCTCTTCTACTGCATTGCCGGTTGTTGAGGGCACCCCTTTGATGTCTTTAATGTCCAGATGCTCCATCTGGTCTGTCTGACGACGTCTTTGAGTAACGGTGACGCCACCCAGTTCGTTCTTGCTGTGTAGTTCAATCTGTATGGTCTGGGTGGTTCGTGGATTACGTAGTACGCGTTTGCGTTCTTGATAGCCCACCATAGAAAACTTGACAACAACCGAGTCGGCAGTGTGGAGTGTCAGCTGAAACTCGCCTTTGAGGTTTGTCATCGTGAAGGCACCTTGTTCCAGACACGATACGGTGGCCAACTCCAAAGCATTGCCTTCATCGTCAATTACCTTGCCTTTTAGTGTGAATGATTGGGCCATACAGATAATGCTCGTCATCATCATGGCGAGAACAAGAGTATATCGTATGGTGAGTTGTCTCATCAAAGGATATAACGCAGAAAGGGACGTTTTATTATGTGTCAGTCGCGATAAAACCATGATAACAGCCTATTCACCCAGCCGATGGAGCAGTGGAACCAACGGTAGCCACTGGTCTGTTTGCCGCCGAAAGTGAGAATGAATTCACGGAAGGCATTCTTCTGGAACGGCAGTCCTACATCCAGGAAAAACATATGCTCGAAGCCGCGGTTATGGGCTGTCTTCAGGGTGTGCCAGATGGTAAGGATGTCAGGATGAACAAAGGCAAATGACTTACGGCGATAGGCTGCATACCATAGATAGGCCTGTCGCTGACTGTAAACTACTGCTGAGCAACCAATGATATGACCACGATAGCGGGTGACGAATAATTGCGCATCTGCACTCTTTCTGAAACCCTCAAATAACTCATCGGCAGGGATATAGCGTTTTGGCTTCAGCCAGTTGTGGTGACGCAGCAGACGCATAAAAGCTTTAAAGTCATTATCGCTTTTCACCTCATCGGTCACAACACCACGATTGTAAGCCGCATCAATTCGTTTCTGCATACGCTCACTGATGCGCTCTTCCGGTGTGTGTGAATGAAGTGAGTTGTGAATGCTGACCCATCTCACAGGAAAGAACTGATTCTCGCGTAACTCCTTATACGCAAACATTTTACTGCTCAGGTTACTGACCTCCGTATAGAGCGTCCATCGCCCTACCTTTCCAGTCAGTTTCTTTAGCATCATGCTGAATAACTCTTGTGTGCTTAAAGGCGCTTGTGGTGAATAGACGCCCTCGCCAATAATGCGACAGTGTCTGTATAGATAGGGTGGGAAAAACGAGGAGTGGTAGCGTATCAAGGCCAGCATTTGTGCTACGACAACACCATCTTCTGTCTCAACAGTAACCATATAAGGTTTGTGGCGTGGGGTTTGCTTGGCCAGTTTGAAGAATGTAGGACTATGGAAGATGTTTTCCTCCATGAGACCCTGCGGCAACTGGTTGCTGCTGGTGTATATATTTATGGCCAGTTCGCTCATCGGCAGCAAAAATACTAAATCTTTCTTAAATTGAACGTATTTTTACCAGAAATTATTACCTTTGCATGGTAATTTATTTTTAAAGACTATGACAGACTTCAAAACATTGGTACAGATGCGTCGTTCGCATCGCAAGTTTACATCTGCCGAAATTGACGGTGATGACGTAAAATTGATACTCCGTGCGGCATTGATGTCGCCTACGGCAAAGAGTAACCGCGGATGGCAGTTCGTGGTGGTTGACGATAAGCGCGATCTGGAAAAGCTGGCTGATGCCAAAGATGCAGGCAGTCAGCTCATTAAGGATGCTGCGTTGGCTATTGTTGTGTTGGGCGACCCCATGCAGAATGATTGCTGGGTTGAGGACGGCAGTATAGCAGCTATCTCTATGCAGTATCAGGCAGAAGAGTTGGGATTGGGTTCTTGCTGGGTACAGATGCGTGGCCGCGGCTTGAGTGACGGCACCAGTGCCGACACAGTGATTCGTGGCATCCTCGATATCCCTGAGAATCTTAATGTGCTTTGTGTTGTGGCCTTTGGTCATAAGGCAGATGAACGTCAGCCACAGAACGAGGATAAGCTGAAGTGGGAGAACGTACACGTGGATAAGTATTAATGGATATCGTATTTGTTGGCGCAGGACGCCTGGCTACAAACTTTGCTTCGGCCTTGAAGCAAAACGGACATCGTATCTTGGCTGTGTGGAGTCGTACCATCGCTTCTGCTCAGGCGTTGGGCGCGAAAGTAGGTTGCCAGGCAACTGATAAGTTGGACGCTCTGCCCCTTCAGGCTGATGCTTTTGTGGTAGCTATCAAAGATGCAGCTTTGGCAGAAGTTATCCCGTCGTTGTGCAAGGGTAGGGAGAATCAGGTGTTTCTTCATACTGCCGGCTCGATGCCTCTAACCGTTTTTTCCGGATATACCCAGCATGGGGGTGTGCTATATCCCATGCAGACCTTTTCTAAAGAACGGTTGGTGGATTTCTCGTGCGTACCTATATTTATAGAGGGGGCTGATGATGTGGCTCTTGATATGGCCCGTCGATTGGCCGAAAGCGTTAGTCGAGAGGTGCGTGTCCTTAGCAGTGCAGACCGTAAGCATCTGCATTTGGCAGCTGTCTTCGCTTGCAACTTCGCCAACCATTGCTATGCGCTGTCAGCAAAGATATTAGAGCAGCATGGACTTCCTTTTGAGGTGATGCTACCGCTGATAGATGAGACAGCACTAAAAGTGCATTCTATGCATCCATTTGCTGCCCAAACAGGACCAGCCATCCGTTACGATCAAAACGTGATTGAGGCACAGAAGGCATTACTTTCCGATGATACCAACACACAGGAGATTTATGAAATCATGAGTAAAAGCATACATAGACTCGCCAATGATTAACTACGATTTATCAAAAATACGGGCCATCATCTTCGATATTGATGGTGTCCTCTCGGCAGAAACCATTACGTTGGGTGCTGATGGACTGCCCTTGCGTACTGTAAACATAAAAGATGGCTATGCTATTCAGCTTGCTGTTAAACTGGGACTTCATATCGCCATCATGACTGGAGCAAATGTTGATTCCGTTAGAGTGCGCTACGAAGGATTAGGAGTTAGTGATGTTTTCGTGGGCTGCTCCATAAAAATTAAGACCTATGAGGCCTTTCTCGAAAAATATGGCTTGAAGGATGATGAGGTGATGTATATGGGCGATGATATTCCCGACCTGCAGGTGATGCAGCGTGTAGGTTGTCCCGTATGTCCACAGGATGCCTGCGTCGAGGTGCGAGAGGCTAGCATCTATGTAAGCGACCGTAAAGGAGGATATGGCTGTGGACGCGATGTGATAGAACAGACGCTGCGTGCTCAGGGTAAATGGGTAATGAACGAGAAAGCGTTCGGCTGGTAGTTCATAGTTTAGAGTTCATAGTTCATAGTTATGCTTGAGAATCTAGAAAAGTATCATATTATTCTGGCAAGCAACTCTCCGCGCCGTAGGGAATTGCTAGGAGGATTGGGCATCAAATTTGAGGTTAAGGTGTTGCCCGATATTGAAGAGAGCTATCCCGACGATCTGTCTGTCTCACAGATTGCCGAGTTTATTGCCAAAGAGAAAGCTGAGGCATATCGGAATCAGATGGCTGACAATGACCTGATAATTACAGCCGATACCATTGTGATTGCTGATGATGAGGTGATGGGTAAACCTGTTGATGCTGCCGATGCCACAAGGATGCTGCATCGTTTGAGTGGTCGTGCTCATCAGGTTACTACGGGTGTCTGCCTTACTACGAAGACCCAGCAGCGCCGTTTCTCGGTAACTACCGATGTCACCTTTAAGCAACTCTCAGACGAGGAGATTCAGTATTATGTTGAGACCTATCGTCCTTTTGATAAAGCTGGTGCCTATGGTATTCAGGAGTGGATAGGTTATGTGGGATGCACCGGTCTTCATGGTAGCTATTACAATGTGATGGGCTTGCCCGTTCAGCGCATCTATAGCGAATTGCTTACCTTATAATTATAATACGAAGTGCACCACCAAGGGCAGGTGGTCACTATATCCTTGTTGAAAACGAAAACCGTGAAAAGACCTTCGCGGACGTTTTCCTCCATATTCTGGTTCTTCCTCCAAAAGAAAGCTGGCATCGTTGATGTACGATGTCTCTACTTTTGTAGATAAGGAAGGAGATACCAATACATGATCAAGAGAGTGCCATTCTCCGTGATAACGGTAATTTGCAGGAGAACCATTCCTCCCTTTGATACCAGCAGTGATATTCTTCAGTCCTGATTCATAAAGTTGTTTTAAGGAAGGGCTGTCGGCATAATCATTGAAATCACCTAATACAATAATCTTCGCATCCTTGCTGATATCCTTCATCGCTTGTTGAAGTGTTTTAACCACTTGCTGTCGATAGGGACGAGTCTCTTTCTCTCCACCATAACGGCTGGGGCTATGAACCACAAACACATGAAGCGTATCGCCCGTTATGCACAGTCCTTGAATATAAAGAATATCGCGCGTTGGACGCATGTTCTTCATGAGTGGCACAGAGAAAGAATCATAGCAGAGTGGACGGAAATGGAAGGGCTGGTACAACAACGCGACATCAAGTCCTCGTACATCTTTCGATTCTGTCATCAGGTACTGATAGCCGGCATTACGAAGCAATGATCTTCTTGTCAGGTCCTTGAGGACGGAGTCGTTCTCCACTTCAATCAAAGCCACTAAGTCTGGTAGATTGTCAGAACAGGAAAGAATCTCCTGTCCTATTCTGTTTACCTTTCCCCAATATTTGGTTGGTGTCCAGTGTCTTTCTCCCTCAGGAAGGAATTCTGTGTCCTCCTTTCCCTCGTCGTGTTGAGTGTCGAACAGATTCTCGCAGTTCAATTCGACCAACGTTAGCTGTTGGCAAAGAGCAACAGAGGGGAATAGAAGAAAAAGGAAGATAAAAGACCATAGTCCTTTATCTCCCTTTATCATTATTCTTTTATATACTTCCACTTACTTGGTTACTCTCTCCAACCACTTCACCATACCGAACATCACTCCCATGGAGATGACGCAAACCACCAGGAATACTGTCCAGCAAATCCATACGGGCCACTCGTTGTAAATCAGCGGACCAATCCACAGCAGACCGTTGCCCACTGCCGTAGCACCCAGCCACAGTCCCTGGCAGAGACCCTGCAGGTTCTTAGGAGCTACTTTTGATACGAATGACAGACCGAGAGGCGAGATAAATAATTCGGCTACCGTCAGGAAGAAATAGGTGACGATAAGCACCCAGGGTCCTGCCTTCAGGCCAGCTTTTGCAGAGTCGGCAAGAACGGTGAACTCGTTGGCAGAGGGATAGCCCTGCATAGCCGAATAGATGGCCAAGAAAAGATAAGCGATACCGGCAATACCCATACCGTAGGCAATCTTTCGAGGTGTAGAGATGGCTCGACCGGCTTTTGTCAGGGATGCGAAGATCCACATGATGATAGGTGTCAGGAAAATGACGAAGAAGGGGTTGACAGCCTGCCATATCTCAGGAGCAATAGCATCGGTCTGCACAAAGTCGCGTGCGAAGAACGAGAGCGACTGTCCATTCTGGTGGAACGAGAACCAGAAGAATACGGCGATACCCAGCACGGCAAACAGGGCATACATGCGCTGTTTGATTTCCTTTGCCATTGCCAGTTTCTCTTCCTCTGTATAACCTTCCGAAGCCACAGCCTCTTTCTTTCCTGGGGTGGGGAACAGGTGCTTAGACATCAGGAAGATAGCCAGCGAGATGAGCATCGTTACCACTGATGCGATAAACGAATAGTGGATACCCGTATTGAAGATGTCGAGATACTGGGTGCAGAATGCCGAGAGGTCAGAGGCATTACCTCCCACCTTTGCCACCAGCTCATTGAGGTTGGTCAGATGGTCGGCAGGCATCTGTGCCCCCATGTTGATGTATTCGTGACAGAGCTTAGGCAGGTCAGCATTGTATTCCAAACCATGCGAGTTGAGCCACCAGCTACGCAGCAGCGGTGCGATAAAAGGAGCCACCAGAGCACCAATGTTGATGAAGACATAGAAAATCTGGAAGCCTGCATCGCGCTGACCCTGTGCCCACTTCAACTTCTCGGGGCTCTCTTTGGCGGCGCTGGCCTCGAAGTTGTCGTACATCTGTCCGACGATGGCCTGCAGGTTACCCTTGAAGAGACCGTTACCGCATGCAATTAGTGATAAGGCAAAGATGGTGAAGGGCAGCAGCCAAGAAATATTATCGGGAGTGGACAGCACGGGAATAGCCAGCAGGATATATCCTAATGCCATCACCACCAGACCCCACGCAATTGTGGCTTTATAGTTTTGAGTGCGGTCGGCAATGATACCGCCCACCAGACTGAGCACATAGATGGCTGTGAGGAACATAGCTGCAATGAATCCGCTCTGTCCGTCAGAGAGTCCGAACTTAGAACACAGGAACAATGCCAGCACGGCATTCATGATGTAGTAGCCGAAGCGCTCGCCCATATTGCTGAGGGCTGCGAGCAGAAGCCCTTTAGGATGGTTTTTAAACATGTTTATTTGATTTTAGGGTTGTTACTTCTGTGAATATCAAAGAGATAGGTCATCTTGATGACGATATTTGTCAGGTTCGACCGTCCGAAATAGTCGCGTTTCGAGTTGCCGAAGATGTCGCCCAGTCCGTAGTAGTAACGGCCTTCGAGCATGAAATGTCCTATGTTGTTGATGCTGAACTCAATACCTGCTCCCGCCGCAATGCCGTATTCTACCTTACGTTCCACCGACATCGAGTCCTGAGCCACAATCTGCGACGTGCGCTCAGCGAGGTTGGGTTTGGTGAAGTTGGTTTTTGTGTTCTCACCCAGGAAGAATCCCACTTGAGGTCCAGCCTGTGCAAATACCTGTATGCCCTTACGTTCGCGGCCCCAGCCCATACGTGCAAAAACGGGAATCTGCAGGTAGGTCATGTTTCGCTCATAACTCTCCGCAATGCCTGTGATTGGGTTGATGACAGGGTCGTCGTTAGGGGTCAGTATTCTTTCTTTCCAACCTACCTGAGCAAAGTTCAACTCAGCCACGATGGCGCAAATGCTTTTAAAATATTTCTCTGAGGTATAGCGCAGGGTCAGTCCGCCAGTCAAACCGGTATGCATGTCTTGCGGCACCTCAGGCATAAAGCCCACGTTACTCATCATATAGCCGCCATTGACACCAATGGCCAGCTCATCACGATGTTCGCCTACCTGGGCGAAAGATACGTTGACGATGCAGAGAGTGAGTGATAAAAGGAGTATTACACGTTTCATACCTCTTTAGTAATTCACGGTCTCGATGGTACGATCGTCCTTATAATGGATAAACATGTAAGCTCTGTTCTGCAGACCGCCATTGCCTATGCGCTCAAATTTCAGCGGTGTCTGCAAGGGCTGATAGCCGAAACGTCCGGCAGCACCGTCAAAAGTCTTGCCGTACTTGTGAAGTCCGCGCAGGAAGAATAGTGCGTGGTCAAAACCCGTCATCGCAAAGCGAGGAAGTGCATTCATCATGTCCTGACTGAAATTCTTGCGGTATAGCTGCTGGAAGCGCTCTGACTGTGGTGACATCAGGTTGGTGTAGAACGGAGCAGGGATATACACATTATATTTATAGAAGTTCTCCAGTTGATACTGTGTGTACATCATCCATTCTGTATAGCCAAACATTGAAATCTGTATGTCAGGATTGGCGGCCTTGATGGCGCTGAGCTTGCCGAATGTGGACAACAGCTCAGGCGAACGAGCCGAATTCAGAACCACCAGGTTGGGCTTGCCCATCACGAAGGCGCTGGCAAACTGTGCGTCGGTTGATTTCAGACTCGTTACATTATACTGGATGTTCTTCACCTCCAGCTGTCGGCGCAGCGTAGCCGTAAACGCCCCTTTCGTACTGGTGGTATCGCCACAGTCAACAATGATGGGGTGGTAGTCCTTGAACCAGTCAGAACAGCGGCGTGCTGTCGACTCCACCAAATCGTTGGGTATCTGATACACCTGGAAGATATTACGATTGGTGTAAATCTCTGGTGCATGGATAGAGAACGGAATCATCAACATAATGTCGTGCTGCTGGGCAAAGGCGGCCAGTGATGTTACGAATTTGGAATAGAGCGGACC
>Ga0310786_10002456_pt1 | contig 28292 bp, 48 predicted proteins | sample AusTroGonzalo_MG_FD_203881 | JGI IMG/M metagenome (GOLD analysis project Ga0310786, IMG submission 203881) | Bovine rumen microbial communities from tropical cattle in Woodstock, Queensland, Australia - Gonzalo_03 (v2) (version 2) | ecosystem: Host-associated > Mammals > Digestive system >...
TTTTTATATTTTTGTGCCCAAGAACATTCACCCATAACAATACATTCTTGTGTGTCACAAACCTTGCAGTAGGCTTCACAGGCCTTTTCAATAAAGGCATCTGTGCGGGTGTATTCAACCGCATTGGGAAAATCTTTATCGCAAGTTATAAGTCGAATACCACCATGCGGGGATGGAATACCACTTATATAAATTTTCTCTGGTGCTTTGTTTGCTTTCATAACTTACTCTCCTTTCATATAGTTTTCAAACTTTTCAAGAAATTCAGCGAGAGAACACTCTGCTTTAATTTTAAACTTACCATTTCCCATAGGAATTTCTTTGAGGTTGTCAATAAGAAACTCCTCTACCTTCCACATATTAATAATCTTGTCTGTCATAACTATTACGCTTTACCTAATTTATCCGTATCAACTTCTCTTGGGTCAAAGCCAACATCAAAATAGCCCTCACCTTTCAAAAACTCTGCAAGAACTTCACAGCACCTTTCCTTGATGTCCTTGCGCTTTGAATCTGTTGAAATGTGTAATGTAAATCTCATGATTAAAATGTTTAATTATCTGTAAGCCATAATATAAATAGTCCAACCCAGCTCGTTGTTGCGATTGCAAAAGATTCATCCCAGACAACACCTTTATTAAAAGCATAAAGAAATGTGGCTATCGCACCAACAAAATAAATAGTTAATACAATAAATATATCTATCATAGCTAATCCGAATATTTGTTTATTATTGCGTCCCTATAAGCCAAAGCATCAGCCTCGGTTTCAAACTCTTCATTCTCTATAACCTGCTCTAACCATTCTTTAGTATTACATACAGGACAAGGATAGCCATTACCACCATAAGAATAACTTACACCGTCTTCATCTGCCTCTCCTGAGTCCATATCCCAAAGATAACCGTCAATACATACCGCATCTGGATAACTTGCACCAAAGTGCGGAAACTCGATTCCGCAACCTAATATTTTCTGTTTGTCTGTCATACCTCTTCTCATTTAATATATTTTCTAAAATCGTCAATCAACTGTTCTTTATCATAGTTTTTATGAGTTATGTTGTCAGTAATAGTAAAACCATATCCTAACATTTCTAAGAAGTTTTCTGCCTTCTCAATAAAGGCATCTTGCATCTTTCTTATGAAGTGCCTGTGACGCCAGTTTTCAGATGTACTCCCGTCTGGATTTAAAATTGCACCTGCAAACTTTGGAAGGCAAGCATTTTCATTTCCTTCAAGATAACGTTTATACTCTTGCCTAAAAAAGCATTTATGGTCTGCGTTGCAATTATTATTGCACTCACAATCCAAACAATACCACTTTAATGCCTTCTCAATAAAGGCATCAGTGCGGATGTACTCAACAGAGTTATTTATAGGAGAATAACTAACATTAAATTCTCCCTTAAACAAATCTATATACAATTTCTCTGGTGCTTCGTTTGCTTTCATAACTTTCCGTCTTTATAATCATCCATTAACTTGACAAGACTATCAAAATATATCCCTACAAAAGGGTCGTCTTGTTTATAATCTGCTATACTGTGGGCATCATAAAGCCTATCTCTTAATGCCTGCTTATCTTCCTGTATCATATCCTAACATCTTATCAAAATAACCACTTTTAAACATATCGAGTATATCGGCATCCTCACAGCAAGAAGGCTCTGACAAGCAATAACCAGACTCGCTTAATTGCATGCCATCTTCTATTTTTACCTTCTTGTCCTTATAACAAAGATAAACATCGTACCCCATATTGATAACATCAAATGTGAGGTGTGCAAGTGAGGTAGTAACTATACTATTTACTTTTCCTATAGCCCGTTCCGTTGAATCATAGTCAACAGAACACCATTTGCTTTCATTTAATGTGTCGCAAAGACATTGATATGTGTTATAGTCAACGCAGAAATATATTTTCTTTTTCATAACTTTATTCTTTTAGTTTCTTTAATTGTTGTCTTAGACTTTTTAATATATTGTAATACAAATCATTTTCTGTTGGTCTTTCGCTTGAAGCCATAAGGTTTACAACATAGTTGAGCGCTTTAATCTGCTCATCACTAGGCTTCCACCTATTCTGAGGTCTTAGGGATTTGAGCCAGTCAACAGCCTTTGTAATATCCTTTTTATTAAAGTGAAGACTTGCACCTTCTTTAAGCATAATAATGATATTCGTAAGTTCTGTTTCATCCTCTTCACTCCACTCTTGCTTTGGTTGTGGAAGTGCCCTGTCTTTGAGGGATTTGAACCAATTCTGACTTAATGGTAATCCTTCCAAAAGTGTAAAAATATTATTGAATCTCATTTCATCCTCTTCGCTCCAAGCAGTAGACTTCTGCTCAACAAGTTCATAATCTTCTTCGCATCTTTCAATACTACAAGACCATCCATCGGTGTAGTATGTAGTATCTGTAACTCTCTTTATTGTGTATTCAGCAGCACTTCCTTTAAGTCGGATAACGTCACCAACTTTAAACTTTGGTTCAATCTTATCAGCAGACTTTTGCTCACCTTGCTTTTCAAGCCAAGCTAGTGCTTCTTCTTTTGTGATACAAAAAGTGTCTTTATACTCTTTCATTGCTATACAATTCAAGAGTTTAAGCAATCCGTTCTTTATCCTTTCATCATCGTTCTTAAGTTCGGGGAAGATTCTTTCTAATGTTGCTTTAAGATGCCTATCTTCATCTTTATGTGCAACAACTGCTTCTTTCAAAGCCTCGTCATAGGCTTTTGCTTTTTGTTCAATACTAAGTTCTTTCATAATCACCCAATTCTAAGTTCAATTATATCAGTTATTTCTTCATTCACCCAGTCATACTCATCCCATCCGTAATGCCTAAGAGTTACTGTAAAAGTATGTTCTTTGGCTTCAATAGAATAAAGTTTGTCAGAACGAAATTCACCCAAAGTTCCATTTGATTTCCTATACTGTATCATAATCACAACATTTTAAGTTCTTTTATAATTATTATTCTATTTTGTTAGTTATATGTGTCTCATATTTTTCCAAGTCACAGGTGTCAGTTATTAAATTCCTATGAGAACATCCCCAATTGTCACATTGAGAGCATCTTGTTTTTAGATTGCTCGTTACTTGTTTTTGGTGTATAAAGTTGACCATCAACACATTCAAAGGAATATAATCTACACCAACTTTTATCACAGATACCTTCAAATATACACTTTCCCATAATCACAACATTTTAAGTTCGTGTAACTCCTCAATCACAGCCACGCAAGCATCAACAGGATTGTCTGCCATAGCTTCAATAGGTTCCCCGTCAATCTTATAATAATAATCTTTCCCGTTAAAACTTTTAGTGAGGATAGAAGAATACCCATAAGGCAAAACACCAATCAATGCTGCAAGACTCCAACAAGGCATATAAACAGCTTCTGTAGATTTATAAAATTCAGCAGCATCTTTACTATATCCAAAAGTAGGGAGTTTAGGTGCGTCTATTTCAGATTTCCAAAAATACCACTTCATATCCGCACTTTCAAGCGGCAGTATCTCTGCCAACTTACGGCTTTGTTCCAGCGAGGTAAAACTTTTAATTGCTGCCATAGTTATTTCTCTTTTACATTGTACATCCCTTCTGGTGCTTCTAAAGCTAAACCTTTCTCTATTAGACCTCCGTAATCAAAGTGGTGAGCATTACACCAATCAGCGGCAAAATGAGGAATTACTTTTCCTTGCATTTTGTAATTTCCTTCAAAATAAGCATCTCTAAACATTTTTGAATCTTTTGAATGTGCTGAAAGCCTTAATTCTATCTTTTCTTCCTCAGTCATACTTGACATTGGACGGAGAACCATTTGGACAACACCTGATAATATTTGGTCAATTAAGTGTTCGATATGGGCGTTATATATACTAACATTAATATAATCACCATATTGGTTTTTACATTTAATCCCATAGGACAATCTTGCACAAAGGTCTTGTAATAAGAGTTGTTTTTCTTCTTGTTTCATAACTATTCGTCTTTTATGTATAATCAACTTTTTTATATGGAAGTTTATCATTTTTTTCTTGATAGCGTTCCAAGTATTAAAAACTCGGTCAGCTCTTGCTCATCCTTGCAAGTTTTTGCAGAATTAGCGAGTTCTTTCTTTATCATTGTTCTTTGGATAAACTTCGTCGTAATGGAATATCCTCTTGGTTTTCTCGATAGGTGTGCCACAATACTCAAGGTCGAGATGGGCAATTTTACGGATGCGTGCTGCTGCACAACGCATAAGGTGCAGCTGTTTGAGTCTGTAGAACTCATTAATCAGACAGGAACGTCTGACTGTGTAATCTTTGTCTGTCATAATTGTCTATTGTCTATTAGGAATTATCATTTCATACATTCTCGTAAGCATCTTGATTTCCTTGAATTCTTCCCGGGACATATTGTCGGGATTGTTGAGGTCCTCATAGAGCCTGCGTTCGTAGTCCTCCTGCGTGAAGCGGTCGATGAGCGAGTTACGCTCGTCCATGAACTCACGGAAGGAGCAAGTGATGACCATAGGGTCTACCGACCCGTAGAAACGGCCATAGTGTCCTGCCTTGAACCTGTAGAAGAACAGGAGAATCTCCGTAATCTTCAGGTGCCGATACTCGGTTGCAATGATTCGTGCAAGGCTGTCAATCTGCTGCAAGGAAAGATTCTTGGCACCTGTATGTGCCGATAGGTCCGTGATATGCGGCAGGAGCCATTCGGATGCGAAGTCTTTTCCGTATGCGATATCGAGGTCGGTAAGCGTCGGATAGTCTCCCATGACGGCAACACGAACATTCCTGCCGAAAAACTCCTGCGTGGAAGGATTGGCCTTTATCTTGAAGTCGTTGTCGTTGCCGAAACGGCTAAGAACCATTGCGCCTCTTCTCCTCGCGATAGCGGATAAGCTCTGCGACCCCTCCGACCATTTCGGCATCGGTAGGGTGTCCTGGGTTTTGATAAGCTCGTTGAGTTGTTTTGGTTGTGTCATTGCTGTTATGTTTCCAAGTTGTTAGACATGCTTTCCAATTTACGATAGGCTTTCGGGACTTGCCCTGTACCCATCCGTTAGCTTCATAGAAGTTGAGGAAATACTCGGCATCTATTTGATAGCCTTTTTCTTCACAATAAGCCTTAATCTCCTCAAGAGTCGGTTTGACAAAAACACGCGCACGCTTTTTGGGGGTGTTTTCTTGGGGGGTTATAGGGGGATTAACTTCTATAGGGTTTGTAAGGGGAATGTCTTCATTAAGGGGGAACAGGGACCCTTCTTTTACTTCTTGTAAATTGGTGTTTGGAACACTTGTTCCATTTTTTAAATCTTCCAAAACATCTTTATTTAAAGGTAGTTTGGAACACTTGTTCCGATTAGTTGGAACACTTGTTCCATTTGTTCCAATCTTCAAAGTATGTTGATTACCCTTATGTCTCTTACCTGCCTCCGAACGCTTCTTCCTTATACTCTCTGCCCGATGTATGTCATTGTCGATACCAATCTTTATAACGGAAAACGCAACCCTTGCCATAGCTTTCAGCTCGACAAGTGTCCCTGATAGTCCGTACTCTATTACGGCATCATACACTTCGAGTCTGACCTGCGGAGGCAAGTCCTTCAGCGTTTCCTTCCATTCCTCGTGGAAAACAAATGACCTGCTTGGCATAGTTACGAGCAGATAGTATAGTAAGAAAGCCCTGCCTCTTTGCAGGTGTATCTGAAAGTGTGTGGCGGTTTGAACTCCTCTTTGAACTTGAATCCTGCCGCGACCGTCATTTCGACGAGGCGGTTTTCAAGAGAGTCATCAGCCCATCCGTTTGCGCATCCGAGGTCGCGCATATTTTTGTTTTCATCCATTCTTTGTCAAAATAAATACATTGTAAGTCGTTGTCGTAAGTTTCAAGTTCAACGTACTCGTCAGGGTGCATTAGGGCCGTTCGGAGATTTACGTTGCGATAGTAGGGACAGTATTCGCGGTTTTCACACACGCGCTCCTGTAGAACGTCATTTGTACGGATGCCAAGGCAGAAATAATACATTACTTGTACATTTGGCAAAACTCATCGTAATACTTATCCTCCGGGAGCGGAAGCCTGATGCCGAACTCTGAGAGAGCATCGGCCTTGACGTAGTTCATAAAGGTAGTCATGCGCTCCTTGGTGAGCTTACTCGTACCTTCCACAATGGTTCTTGTCGTTCCGTTCCATGTTATAAGCCTGCGCAGGAACTTGGAGCAGTAGTAGTCATGGACATCCTGTATTGGTGTTCCTGTTTCTGACGACACACAGGTAAACCATAGCCACATGAGAGCGTTCTGGTCGAGAGAGCGCGGACGCTTCTCCGGACTGATGGTTACCGTGTACCTTCCGTTCTTGAGCAGGGAAAGTACGGAGGCAGGCTCCCTGGAGTAGGTAACCTGCTCGCCGTATTTCGAGAGAGAGAATGAGTGTACTTTAGCCATAATTTGTAAAGATTTTATCAGAAGGGAAGGTCATCCTCAGCCGCTTCTGAAGCGGCAGCAATTTCCTCTTGCGAAGGAGTGTTGTTCTGAGGGATATACTCCTTCATATCTCCTATAATATAGTTAACCCCTTCCTTGCGCTCGTTTTGGTCAACAGGTTCACAGCTCACGAAATGAGTGTGACCAAACTGGCCTACTTCCTTGCGTCGGACAATCTTTACGTTAAGGAAAATGCGCTCTACGCCATCCTTACACATAACTTTCTTGAACAGTTCCTTTGGAACCTGGCTCACACAAATGGAGCCATACATCATGTCTGCCATGTTTCAGTTATTTTGATATAGTAAATAATGATGATGCTATATCTGTGAGATGGTCATAGATATTCATAGCCTTCTCGTCAAGATTGTCAGGAGAGATTACGAATTCGGTAGTACCTTCTTCTATAGCTTTCTTACACTGTCCGAAAGTTATACATGACAGCATAACATTAATAGTTTTTTTTCCATCACTATTTTCTGCAACCTCTTTCATTCTCTCCATGTCAGCGTGCTCATTGATATAGTCCTCGCTGACTTCAATAATAAATTTTACCATAATACTATTCTTTAAACGTTAAATACTGTGTTAGATTTCTAAGATTTGCCCACTTGAGGAATTCATTGAGCAAATATCGGTTGTCCTGTTCCATTGTCTGATAGCTGTAGCACGTTATCGGGTCGTGCCGGCGTATAGGCAGGCCACGGACATCATAGCCGTACTTGTCCTCTTTGTAGTCATCGAAGATGAAGAGGTCGAAATGGAACGTGTCAAGTCCGAACAATTCGAGATAGTACCGCCACTGGCAGGAACTGATATAGTCACTATCCTCGAAATTCGATATAAACTTGGTTTTTATATCTCGTATCTCCGTGGTGCATAACATATCTGCACAGCCAGTGACAATGCAGTAGCCATAGTCCTTATACTCACGGTATTCGTGGAACACGTCTGGGTATTGGTTTCGGTAATCAAGGGCAACCTTGATTTGCGGAATGTCGAGCGTAACCTTATAGCCGTCAACATCGAAGACACGCCCGCACGGGACGGGTTCTTCCTGCTGCTTCTTGTAATAGGTAAACGTCCTCACTCCGGCATCCACCTTGTCGCACTTAGGTGTACCTTCCTCGATAATACGATGGAACGCCGTTCCGATTCGCGTCTTGACATTACCCTCAAACTTCGTGATGGAATCTATGACTGACTGTTCGGTAATCTCATAGAAAGAGCGTTCCGACTGCTCTATCCAGCATCGGAAGCTCTCTATCGTCGTTACCCTTACCGTAGGTTTCATGCCGCCTTGACGTATTTGTTCTCCTTCTTGTCGAACGCAAAGCCCTTTTCCTTGGCCTTCTTGTTGACCTCGGCGGCAAATGGCTTACGCATGGCGGGAGGAAGCTGCATGCGTGCCTCAAGGCAGGCATCGAAATCCTCTGGATTCATGGCACCGCTCAGGCTTTCACGCATGGACTCAAGGAGCTCGTTGGCCTCCTTCTGAGCCTCAGAATTATTCTGAATCGCCTTCTTGACTTCCGTGATGATGGTAGCCATGAAGTTGCTGAAATCATCGGACGTACAGTCTGGAATCTCCTTCGTCTCAAGCTTGGCAACGTTCTTGCCTACATAGCAGTCGCGAGGCTCGAAACGGATTACGCGCTTCTCGTTCTCCTTGCAGACGTAGCCGACCTGGTCGGCAATACGGATGAGCAGGTCCTTGGACTGTCCCGTGCAGTCGGGTGAGTGCTTGAAGTTGTCACCGTCCTTCTCTTCCTTGTCGTGACAGATGAAGATAAGGTCTGCTCCGTAGGAGCGGATGGTGTTGACGAACAGCTTGAAGTCGTCGGCCATCTTACCGAAACGCTTGAGGGAATTGTAGCCGAGCTTGGGGTCCGTGCTTACTGCGTAGGCTGCGAGATAGTCATCGAGCATGGCCTTTGCGGTATCGACGACGATAGTCTTGTAGGACTTCATCGTCTCAAGCTCAGAAGTGATGTCTCCCCAGCTTGATGCTGCAAGAGTGTCGATACGCTGTACGGCACGGTCAAATCCTCTGTCAGTATCAACAAGTATAGGATTTTCAGCAGTGCTTGCCACACTTGTCTTACCTGTACCTGGAGTTCCGTAAAGTACAATAATTACTGGCCTTTCGGGCATTACGTCGTCTTTCTTAATAATTGGCATAATGTTAAAATTATTGGTTATTTTGTAAATAAATTTATTAATTCGGATGATTCATCCTATAGGTAAAGGCACTGGCCTCTGACCTGGTGGCAAAGTCAGCAACGCGCTCGCATGACTGCGTGCCGTTGATGACCTTACCTGCCCTGTACACTCCCCACCTTCTGCGGACGTGGGAGTAGTAGAACTCGCCTTCCTTTCTGAATCCGTTCATTACGCTTCAATGATTGGAATCTCGGGAGCAATCTTACGAATAGCTTCAATCTCCTGGTCGATGAGATTGTCGCGAACGCCTTCCATGATGGCTGCTGCATCGGCGGAAATCAGCGCAAGACTGATGTCTGAGCCGTTGACCTGCGCAACGATGTTTACCTCGATTCTCTCGGGCTTGCATCCCTTGAACATGGGAATGTTAACGAAGAAGCTATCAGGTAAGTTGCTTTGAACCGCCTGATTAAAGTTCTCGGTATACGAACCGTTGTCAGACCTGTATTTCTCGACGTTAGAGGCAATCTTTGCCTTGAATCCCTTGAGTAGCGTGACAAGGGACATACATTCGTCCCTGTCGTCGAAATACGTTCGGTTGATACGGAAGAAGTTTCCGAGTGACTCCGGTGTCCAGTTCTCCTTTTCGTTGATACCGAAGGCGATATATTGGCGCGACAGGAGAATATTACCTGTGATGCACTTTTGGTTACGCTTGTCGGTTTCGTTTACACACAATACCATTTTCAAAGCATCCCTGTCTACGAGAATGTGGGTTCGGAAGTGGTCAATCTGACCGTCTTCTGCGTTCCAACGCTTTTCGAGGAATGCGAACGGAGCGGAGATGTTTCCTGTGATACCGAGCTGTAGCGGCTCAAGTACGGGAAGTTTCTCCTCTACAACATCCTTTACCTCGCGGATAATCAGTTCCGCCTTGTCCTTTCCTTCCGGAAAGACAATGTTCATCTTCTCTGGTTCCATGTTGTTTGTTTTAAAGAGTTAAACTTATTGGTTCACGGCTGTGCGTAGCTCAGCCTGGATAGTCTTCTGCAATTCGCCGCGCGTAGCAGGACGTGAGGAGATGAGGACACCCTCGGCATTGTAGAAGCATACCATCTTCTCCTCTTCGTCGAGGAACTGGTAGCACTTCTCAAAGACGTTCTGACCCTTTGACTTGAGGTCCTCGCGAATCATGGCGACGGTTTCCTTGAGCGGCTTCAGTTCGATGTTAATCTCGTCCTTGAAGTCCTTGATTTTCTCTTCGAGCGTGGCGATACGGATATGCTTCTCTGCGAAGTCCGTCTTCATCTCGGCAAGCTCGTCGGCGGTGAACGGCTTGTGATAGTCCATTTCCACCACCTTGTCACAGTTGTCAAGCAGGAATCGCTTGCGCTCTTCCGGGTCTTGAATGTGTTGACCTAATACTTTCTGCATGTTGTTATTAAATTAAAAGTTATACTTGTGGCCGTGATGGCCGTTTGCTTTTTTTTCGAAAACCATCCTATTCTCGCGAACCGAATGGTGGAACATAATTCTTTACTTAAAACAATTTGTTATTACTGAGGAAATAATCAAATCCATTATATCCTCCCGGACCGGATTTGAAATGAATTAAACTATAAACGTATAAGTTTCTCCACTGAGAATAATAATACATCATCATAATACACATTATTTAAGCTATCATGCCTATCGTTCTTTGTTACACCAGTTATTAGAGCACTGGAAGTATCCTGCATCCCAGGCTTCTTCAAGCGTGGCTTTGGGATGCTTCTTGAGCCACTCCTGTCTTTGTTCAATGTAGTTCATATCAATTAAGTTTTAGAGTCCCGAGCCGGAGTCGAACCGACATTCTACACGGTTAATTTTTAAGAAATACACAAGAAATATTTAATAACCTATTTTTATGAGAGTTTGGACTGTGTCTTCATCACGGCCTCAGACTATTGTGCTGCGCTCTTCCGTTGAGCTATCGGGACGGATACCCCCGCTGCCGGGGGCAGTTGGATTCGATTAATGCTTCGAAATGGACTCTCACCATACGTCTGCCTTTTCAGACGGTATTATTGGTTAGTAACTTGTGGTACAGACCACGTTATTTATCTCGATTCTGTGTTGTAGCAATATGTCAAAGAACACATGTTTTCGTCTGCCCAGAGAGATTCGGACTCTCGACCCATGGATTAAAATCCATTGCTCTACCTGCTGAGCTATGAGCAGATGCGGGGCTATCGCGCATCACTGCGGGATGTACCCCAAGTAGTTAACCTAAAAAATCGAATTCACTTTTAAACTTAGAGATTACAAGTTAGATTATTGTTGCTCTCTTGAAATTCGCAACGCCTGTCACCGCATTGTCCTTAATGAGGTTGTCAATCTGAGACTTGATGTAGAAGACAGTCGTTCCTACCATAGAGTATGAGAGTATTCCGTTCAGCCTGCGCTCCTTGAGCCAGTCCTTGCTTACTCCGAGATACTTCTGGGCCTCTTTCTGGCTCATCCATATCTTGCTTACATCAACCGTGGCGGACTTAGTTGGAGTCTTCATCGCCCTTACCCTTTGGGTTGATTCCGAAATGTTCCTTGACAGCCTTCTCGGATTTTCTGCGGAACATCTTGAGTAGCGTCTTCTCAAGCATATCGTAGGCGAACCTGTCTGTCTTCTTGAGATACAGGAACACTTTTGAAATCATGTCAAGCTCATCGGGTTCTGCCTCACAGCTCGCCACGAATCCAAGCATAATAAGACCAAGTCCAGTGTCTTCGCCGAGGTTCATAAGGTCCTTGGCGACTTTTACTCCAGACTCACCGCAGACTTCGCGAATATCGTCGAACATCTGCTCGTTTTCTTTTTTCTTTGGCATAGTTCTTTAATTTAGGATTAGCTTTGTTGTTTTCACACCGCCGTAGACTGTCAGTGCGCTTTGGCGGATATTCTCGGACAGCTCAGACTTGCTGTCGAAACAGAGAGCGGCATACACGGTAGACCGCTTGCAGCGGAACGCCTTGCAGATTTTTGGAACCGTTCCGTGCGGTACTTGAATGATTGGTTTTCTTTTTGCCATATCTTTTTTTATGTTAAAAATTGTTGCAGTTTAGTACAACGTATTATTATTCTTGTTATATTTGCAGACCGAATATGTCTATGGACTATTCCATTTGGCATTATTCTCGGAATGCGCTTACAAAGGTAGTCATATTCTATGAATATTCCAAGTAAATACGCATAAATTTAGGATTAATAAATATATTTATACACATTTTAAAACAAATAATGCGTATGTCAAGGTATCAAACAATAGCGGACAAGTTCTGCGAGCTTTTAAAAGAGCACGCTGACGGCATGAGCCAGGCAGAGGTTGCCACGTTGCTTGATGCAACACAGCCGACCATCTCCCGCATTAGACAGGGCACCATCCTGCCGCCTGAAAATGTAGTGAGGAACATCCTCGTCCACTGGAATACGGACATCTCGGAGGAAGTCAGTCAGGCAAGGAAAGAAGGCAGCCGTGTGTCGAACAGGGGAAACCGCTCGCCCAAGATAAGCATGAGCAGCGGGGTTCCATACTACGACGTGGATTTCGTCGGAGGATTCGATGTCCTTATCAACGACCAGACGGTCAACCCGGACTATCTGATAGACTTCAAGCCGTTCGAGAAGGCTACGTGCTGGTGTAATATTACCGGTCACTCCATGGAGCCAGAGATTACCCACGGGGACATCATAGCCCTGCGCAGGATAGAGGACTGGAGCTACCTGCCCTATGGTGAGATATATGCCATCGTCACGCGCAACGACATGCGGACGGTGAAGAGACTCGGCCCCGGACCTACCAAGGATTCGTTCATGCTTATACCTTCCAACAAGTCGCCCGAGTACGCGCCGCAGGAAATCAGCAAGCACGACATTCTCTATGTCTACGAGGTCATGGGCTGCATGAAACGCTTCTGATTATATAAAATGTACGCACGCAAGATGGTACAGCATACAGTACAGCAGGAAATATGTATCTTTCGGAACTCCTTTGTACAGGGCGTTTCAGACTATACGCTTCCGTTTTCCCAAGCCGAGGGTCGCGGGTTCGAGTCCCGTAATCCGCTCAACGCTGACAATCAGCGACTTACGCGGACAAATCCATCGTTTTCAATACCTGAAAGTATAGATAAAACCGCAAAGAAAGTGCGGTTTTCGGGGGTTTCTGAGGGTATCTCAGTACAGCAAATAGTACAGCAATGAATATCTATCCTTATGTAGACAAGACCAGGGCCAATGCCGACGGCACGTACCCTGTGTACATCATCGTGAAGAATGCTCTCGGCAGGTTCTTCGTGAATACCGGCATGACAACGTGCGGCAGGCTCGACGGCAGGGAGTTTCCCAAGGCCGACCGCAACCGCAGGGTTAAGGCCACGCTGCTCGGAAAGTATCTCAGCGATGTCGAGCAGGTCTGCTTGCAGCAGTCCGTTGCCGAGACGGACAACAGGACGCTCAAGGCCGTTATTCAGAAGGAGGTTTTCGGTGTGATGCAGCGCAGGCTGTATCTGAGGGACTATATTCTTTCCTTTGCGGAGACCAAGCGGGACAGCACACGGACGCTCTATGGAATCACCGCCCGCAAGGTCGATGCCTATGACAGGCACGCCACACTGGACGGCACCGATGCCGAATGGCTGGAGTCGTTCCGCAAGTGGTGTATATCGAACGGCATGAAAATCAACGGAGCGGGCAAGGAGCTGAGGAACATCCGTGCTGTGTTCAACTGGGCTCGCCGCAAGAAAGTCACGTCGAACTATCCGTTCCTCGACTACTCCATCGTAGAGGAGGACACCCGTCCGAACAACCTGTCGCTTGATGAGCTGAGGATGCTGCGAGACTACGAGTGTGAGCCGTGGCAGGAGAAATACAGGGACTTCTTCATGCTGTCGTTCTACTTGGCAGGGATGAATCCTGTCGACCTGCTTACGTGCAGGGCAGATGCCGTGAAGGACGGACACCTGTCGTTTGTCCGCAAGAAAACGGACAAGCAGGGACAGAAGAAGGTCAGGGTTGTCGTACTTCCCGTAGTCAGGGAGGCGCAGGCCATCCTCAGACGGTACAGGAGCAGTGACGGCTGGCTGCTGTCGTTCATGGACGGCAGGGCAGACTACCACTCCTTTGTCAAGAAGGCCAACGAGGCACTGAAGAAAATCGGTCCGTCGGAAACGGTTCCCGACAAGGTCGGAAAGCTGCGCAAGGTGGAATACCATCCCATCCTACCAAATATAACCCTGTATTCCGCAAGGTACACCTTCGGCTCTATCGCTGCCAACGACCTTGACATATCGGAGCGCACGATAGGCATGTGCCTCGGTCATTCGTGGTCGAAGAACGTCACGTCACGCTATATGGCCACCGACCAGAAGAAGGTCGATGATGCCGTAAGGAAAGTGGTTCGGTTTGTGGCAGGCCCCTGAACCCTGCCTGAGAGACTTTATTATTCATACATGTCGAACAATGTTCGTTCGGTATGTTCTTGCTCTTTGCCGATGATGAAGTCGCAGATGAAATTGCGGGCATAGTCGGGGCTGATGAGCGAGCGGTCTTCATCGCATAGACTGCCCTGATGTCCTGACAGCGAATTAACGACACGCTTTGCTGTTGGCTCCTGAAACGATTGCCCGTAAGTCGGCTCGCAGTTGATGAACCAATACTGGGTAGGCTTTCGGAAATAGTCACCACGCGCTTGTCTGTTCTTGTCGATGACAGCAGGCTTATACGGAAAGTTGCCGTGAAGATAATGCGGTGCAGTATATGGGTTTTCAACGATGAGCCGAACGCCGTTTACGTCGCAATATGTGAACATCTTCAACGCGACCTCGTAGAAGTATTGCCTCTCACGGCTACGTTCCAGAATGAAGTCGGCTATCTGCCTTGTCGTGCAACCTTTCCAATTTAAGTTCGTTCCGTTGAAAAATGTCGTATTATGTTGCCCGAACATGATGCACGGAAAGAATGCCATTACTAAATCGTTGTCTTTGTCGATTGTATCAAATATGCTTGGCTTTCCGTCGTATGCATCAACAATCGCCTGGAACAAATCATCGTCATGGTCAGTCTGTCCAAACTCATTCTGAATGTCGTAGTCTTCGGCAGGAATACCAAGTTTAATAAATTCATTCTTGAACGTTCCACTTTGTTCAAAAAAAAGATGAACTTTTCCGTTAATCTTCATATTCGTTTTGTTGTTTATTTTCTTGTGGTTGTTGGAAATACGCCAATACGTTACTTGACATCTGACGCTCTGCACAGATGTAACGCTTGGTAGTCTCGATATTCTTACCATGCCCCATGAGCATGGCAATATCTTCGAGCGAGATGCCTGCAAGATATAGGTTCGTGGCGAACGAGCGTCTCGCAGTGTGGGAGCTGACAAACTCGTACTTCGGCTTCGTCTCGGAGATTCCCCTGTGCCTGATGGTGCACGGCGTATCAATCCTGCATTCCCTGCATATACGCCTCAAGGTGTGGTTGAATACGTGAGGGTCGCACTGCCTGCGGTATTCGTCAATGAGCAGGTCGCGCAGCCGCATGCGCTCGTCAACGGGTACGGAAACCTTTATTCCGGGAGTCTTCTGAGGTACGTAGGTCAGCATGCCGGTATCAATGTCGCAGCTGCTTGTCGTCAGACGCTCCGCATCACAGCGGCGCGCACCTGTCATGCAGCCTACAAGGAAGTTCCTTCTCACGAACTGCTCGGTCCTGTTGACGGGAGTGTAGGCGATGATTCGCAGGATTTCCTCCCTTGTAAGGTACACGGACTGCGATACCTCGTCCCTCAGTGAGAGAATCTCACGGAAGTCCTCGGAGGGAATCTTCCTCTTGTTGGCGTTCAGCACGGCCTTCAGCTCTGCGCACATGGTTCGTGCGGAAGACGCGGCCATGTTCTCGGTCAGGTCGTACACGAAGTCGCGCAGCACATCGTCGCTCATGTCGTCCCATGTGGGAATGTGGCCGAGGATGTCCTTGAGCCTGTTGAGTACGGCAGTCCTCTTCGGACTCTTGCGCAGCAGGTAGCCTACGAGCGTGTGCCAGAAGATATGCTGGTCGCGTTCGTAGTTGTCAAAGTATCCGCTATTGATTGCAGCCCGATACCTGACCTTTTTCTCATAGGATAGAGATACTAAATCGTCTTTGTTAATCATATCCGGTGCAAATTTAATAATATTATTTATAATAAGAAAATTCTTGGTTTGAATTGTGGGTGTACCATGCAAGATACACCCATTAGAGACTATACGAACCACAGGTCCTTCAGATAATCAAAATTCTGATTCATACTCTTATAATTTTAGTTGTTAATAAATGGGTTAATTGTAGTGCCGTGGGTTACCACGGCTTGGACTTGCTTGATTGTGTAATGGCGAAGAATGCCTTCTCTTTTCCGTGAACGGCTACGAGCCTGTTCTTCGACTGCTCGATGATGGCGGCTCCAGCCTCTTTAAGTTTCTCGGCATGCTTGTAGAGAGAATCCTGCAGACCGACAAGGTCTCTTGAACTCATGCAGAGTCCAGGGGTCAGAATAAGCTCCTCTGCACCAAGCACACTGATAGAGCCGTCGGGGTTCTTTTTGTACATTGGTACGAGATTCCCTGTAAATACTTTTACGCATTGGTGTAGCCAATGGTTCTTTCGGTAAAACAACCCACCTGCGTGGATTGTCATTGGATGCTTAGCAAACCATGTGTCAGAATACTTCATAATACTAATCGTTATTTTTGTTGTTTTCATACTCGTCAAGTTCCTGCATGGCCTTCGACCATTCATAGCGGCCTGTCATGCAAGACAAGCCAAAGAGACTTAGGCGGTCTGACGCCCAATGATTTCGTCGTGCATACGCATCATCTCATGGAATGCGACGGTGTGGCAGCCGGCCTTGAGGATTCCGTTCTCGTAGGAATTGACGTTATATCCTGCGAACTTCATTCCTTCCGTGAAGGTTTGACGTTCTTCCCACAGCTTGACAATCTGCCAGCAGCGCAGGGCCTCGTCGATAGTCATACGGATTCCCTTCGAGGTTTCGATGTAGTCTCCGCTCTTTGAGAAGCGCAGGATGACATTGCCGCCCGTGGAAGCGATGGCTTCAGACAGGATATTGTAAGGAATTTTGGTATCAAAATTTCTCCATGCCTTGAAGATGTCCTCGTAAGACATTTCCCGGTAGCGTTTCTCGGCATCCAAGCGTCGCTGATGCTCTAAGAACTCATTAACTTTGCGGCTGTTACGTGCCTTTTTGAGCGGAGCGATACGCTTCTGCATGGCATCCCAAGTTCCTGCACCGAAAAGGGCATCAGTAATCTCTTTGTCGGATTTCTCGTCAAGCAACATACGAGCCATCTTTCTGAGGTCTTTTGTTCCTTCCTCGTTGGCGTTTGGCAGGCTCAGGCTGTGCTTAATCCAATCCGTTACCAGATTCCCGCCATAGATACGTCCTAACGTAAAAATTTCGGTAAGATGCCGCTTGTCGATGTTCTCCGTGCTAAGCTTCTTTCCCGTCTTGACATTTTCGTAGCTGGAGTATATCCTTGACAGCAAATGTCCAACGAGTTCGAGGCGCTTGTGCCTGTCGAATGTCTCTCCTATGCCAAGCAGCTTGACATGGTCGTAGGCTCCTGACTCAGAGAAATGGGTCTTGATGACCAGACATCTGTCGTGCAGGGCACCATGCAGGTGTGACAAGTGTTTTGCCGTGGAAGGGGTAAGACACTCGTCAATGACGATAAATACGTTACGTGTCCTGTCAAGGCACTGGGCTATGACAGTCCTGTAACTCCTCAGATTCACGTTGTCTGCGTGCATGTTCGTGGTGTTCAACTCTCCGTGAGTGTTGAGCATACCATGCACCCATCTGTGTGCTAATTCCCGATTGTTCATACTCTTTACGTTTTAATTTGTTAGACAATAAATTGTTCCTGCCATGCAAGGCAGGATAAAGAGACATTTACGGCTCGAATCGGATAAAGTTCTCCTTGCGGAAGCTGCGGAACTGCTGCTTTACATTGTCAAAATAAGTTACCAATTCTGGATTCGGCTCACGATTTGTGGTATCCTTGATGAGAGGCAGGATAACGCTGTCCTGCAACGTACCATAAGCCTGTCGAATCGTTCCGTCCTTCTTCTTGAAGTAGAACTCGACGACACGGCTCTTCATAGCCTTGACGCAGTCTGCAATATCCTGCGCCAGCTGCTGACACACGTCCAACGGACGGCCAGTAATCTGACTGATGCGCTCGGCATCGTTCAAAACTTGTTGTGACATATTCTTTTCCTTTCTTTTAAGGGTTATACAATGCTGGGAGAACTATTCTCCCATGAGACCTCTGTTTACCATACGGATGCGGTCCATAACCTTTGTCTTTGATTCCTCGACCTCAATAAATCCGTGAGACACTACCACCTGCGTAACGGATGTCTTTTGTTCGTTGACAGTGTGGTAATTGACAGTCTTTACGAAACAAATCTGCTCGATGTTGACATAAACCTCTTCTCCGCACTTTTCGTGTAATACAATAAACTTTGCCATATTCTGTAAAATTATTTGGTTAATAGAAAGGGCGGGCGGTATCGCTCCGCCTCGCCCCAACCAACTAAAACTACGATAGAAACGTCATAGTTTTCAGACAGCGAAATCAATGTCGTTGATGTCCCATAGCTTCGTGAACTGAAACACGGGATAGACACAGAACCCGCTGCGGGCCATCTGACCCGTCGGTCTGCCAAGTCCGTTACGGACCATAAGACCTACCGCATCCTCGACATTGTTTGTGTCAAGGAATGCGCAATCCGACGGCAACGTACCGCTATTTGGCAGGTTTACCGTCAAATCTCCGTAATACTCCCCGTCCTTATCGACCATGCCGAGATAGAGAGATTCGTTGTTCCTGTAGCGAGACTGCACAACCTGCACCTGCTCGCCGTTAACACTGATATTTGTCATACATTTTTATGAATTGGTTGTTGTTGCGGCAGCCATGCAAGACTGCCTTAGAGACTACTTCTGTGGATGGTTTTTCATCCATTTCTTCTCTTGACGAGGTGTAGGACGCATAGCGAAGTTCGTGTCTCCGTCGCATCCGCAATAGTCGTAGAAGCGTATACCCGTATCTACAAGGTTGGCACCTTCGACATTGACTAAATCTCCGTTTCGCACTGCTTCCACGTCGTAGCCGAAATCCTCGACGTTCGTTCTGTTGTAGACCTTGATGTTGTCGCAACGGTCCCTGTCCCATACGAAACTCAGGCCTGCATCATAGGCGGCCTTAAAGGCAGCCCCAAGGTTGTCAAGAAGTCCCTGCTGCTCCTTTGTGGGCATGAGGCGCATGTTGATACCCTGCTCCACGAACTCCTCTCCGTCCTCGTCGACGACCTTGTACTCGTTGTACGAGAAAGCCTCTTCCCTGGTCTGCCAGTACCTGTCGGGCAGACTGCCGTCAACGAGATGCCATGGCGTATCGATGCTTGTCTCTATGGTGTTGATGAGTACGGGAACCTCGACGGCATCTCCGTTCTCGAAAATCCATACGGACAAATAGATGGAACTCTCCTTCTCTCCGTTCGGGAGTACATTATCGACGATGACATAGCGTTCGCAGTTACGAACACCATAGTCTGCATAGCGAAGGAGTTCGCCCGCACTCCATGATGCAGGAACCCCACAAGCGTTGTCTTCGTATTCCTTTACATTGTTGTAAAGCTTGTAGCTGTCCTTGCAGAAATACCTCTTCTTTTGGGAATCCTCAAGGACGGATGTTACGATGCCGTTACGCAGGTCCACGCTGACTGAAGAGACAATGACGCTTACGAGAGCGTCAGAGCCTTCGGGCTTAAAGAAACCACGATAGCCAACAGGATGGAATCGGTAGTCCACGTTCTTTACCTTGGCATCCTCGATAGACACCTTCTTCCACACCTTCTTCGCAATTTTGTTACTTTTCCTTGTCATAATTCTTTTGTTTTAATTGGTTAAACATAAAAATAACTGTTGTTGCGGTGTCCTTTGCACCGCATGAGACTAAAAATACTTGAGCCATTCGGGCTTCAGCCAGGCCACAAGGACGAGTACGACGACGTCAACCGCTATTATCACGAACGTCCAGTGGCCGAAGAAGAGGATGCAGAGCAGGAGAATCCATGCCCATTTTGCAAGTTCTGTCATAAATCATAATCATATTGGTAAAAAATCCGGTCGCTGATACGGGGCGGTCTCCCGCCCCATACCATCAAGAGACGTTACGCAGACGGATGTCGTCGAAAGTCAGGTCGTCGTCATCATCCCCGGTGTCCCAAAATTCGGACTCGTGTGAGTACGCCTTCTCGGCATACTCGCCTAATCCTTCAAGCTGGCACACGTCATCGTACAACTCGCGGAGGATACTCTCGCTGCGTGTAATGAAATTCCCTATCCATCCGCCTACTCCGACAAGCTCCTCGAAGGTCAGCTGCTTGTTGTTGAGCATAATCCGCTGCATCATCTCGAAGTCGTCTTCATAGTAGCTGTCGTAGTACTCGGTATCCTCCTCGTAGTCGAGTGCGAGGCTGTGGTTGTCGTCCGTGAACTTCGTGACAGGCTTGGCGACAGGACTCTTGTGGTAAGTGCCGCCAAGATAGCCACGGGTCGCGTACCCGCCGCCGTACTTTCGGTAGCTGTAGCCGCCATATCCGTAGCGGTTATAGCCGATGTACTCGTGCGGATAGGCCTTCTCGGTGAGATTGTCTATAATCTCGCATACAAGGTGCAGGCAGTTGTCAAGCTCAGAGAGCACGGTGAACTCGTCGTCGTGGTGCGGATTGTAGTACCCGCAGGACAGGTTCAGACAGCTGATGCCTACACCACGCTCTACAAGCTCGCCGACATCAGTCACGCTGCCCTCATTCTCTTTGTATCCGTGCTTGACGGCATAGGGAGTGATGGCTTCGATGAACTGCTCGCTGCACACGTCGCCGCACCACATGGAAGTGATGAGGTCGCTGCCGTGCATGCGGTCGGGCTGTATGATGTACTTGCAGTCAGAGAAGAACGACAGGTCGCACCTGCTGGAACCCTGGCAGCCGACTTCCTCGCCTACGAAGAACGCCACCTTCAGGTCGGAATACTCGCGGAGACACTCAAGGGCAATCCAAATGCCGTTCTTGTCGTCCGCACCGAGACCCTGCTGCTCGCGTGACTTGTGGGAGTAGCCGAATACCACGTCCCTGCCTTCCACGACCTCGAAATCCTTCGAGTGTCCGTCCTGTACCTGGTCGAGGTGCGCAGCGATGCACGGATAGCTGTCCGCATTGCCCTTGGTGACAAATACGTTGCCGAATCCGTCCTGCTCGATGTTGCACCAGCCGCAGTTACGGCGGATGTAACGCTTCACAAACTTACACATCTTCTTTTCACGACCACTCGGGGAGTGGATAGCATAAAGCTGAAATAATAATTCCTTGTTCATATTCTTGAAATTTTAGTTGGTTAAAAATGGCGGTGCACCATGCAAGGCACACCAAAGAGATTCTACGCAGCATCTACATTTACGCTCAAATAAAGGTCGCTGAGCTGCGACAGGTGCACCGGCTGTCCGTCGAAGCCGATGTCGTCGATGAATGCCATGCCGTTGTGGTACGTGGCATTCTTTTTTACGATGAGTTCATCGAATTTCTCGTCCGAGACGAAGTCGGACTTGTATTCATAGCCGAAAATGTCATTACCGACAAATCCTTCAATCCATACATACACCTCTACGGCATCATCCCTGGAAAGCCACTTTTCTTCAAAACCGGAGAAAACGTCTCCGCGTCTTCTGTGATATCCAGCTTCGCCACACTTTCGGCAGTACTCGCAGCAGTATCTGCTCTCCGTGAGTTCCGACTCCAGGCAGTTATCGACGGTGATGTATTCTCCGCAATACGCGCATCTACGGATGCCGTTTTCTTCGCAGTCTTCGCAGTCTTTGCCGGCATAGTAGTACTGTCCTCCTATTTGCAGGCAGTCTTCCAGGAAGCAACGCTCGGTGTTTAGGTAGTGCGAGTCATTTCCGCTGTTCCACATGTGGGCGTCGACGACCTCGTCGTCATAGAAGTAGTCTTCACGGGATTCCACGTACTCCGCCTCACATTCGGGAATGTAGCAGTCGTGGTGGTCGCTCCAGCATTCGTCCGAGTGGTCTTTGTCCCAGTCGGGACGCTCAAGCTCGGAAGACGTGTCGGCAAGGTCGACCATCTCCGAGAACGGCTGATAGTTGTACGCCACATGCTCATCCTTGTCGAGCCAACGGAACGAGTCCTGGTAGGACAGCGTATCGCCATACTCAATCGTGCATCTGATGCGGAACTTCTTGTCGGAAAGTGAATTTCCTTCGTTGTCCACAAATGCCTGATTGTCGTGGCAGCTGGCACCGACGCGCTTGTAGCCGTCGATGTGGCCGTCCCTGATGAGCATGCCTATCAGCTGACGCTGAATGGCAAGGTCGGACTCGTAGCTGTACTGACGCTCGGCCAGTCGCCACCTGTTTCCTTCCTCGTCATAGACATCGGTAAACAGGATGCAGCGGGCGACAATCATGTCGTTGCAGTCGGTAAGGTAGGCGGCCTTGGCCTGCACGCTCTCCTCGTAGAAGTGGTGCTGGTAGTCGTCCACCATACACGAACCGAAGCAGTCGGAATCCTCGTCGTAGCCGAGACAGCGTTCTGAGCTGTAGATGGCCCCGAAGTTATAATCGACATGCAGCGTATACTCGCCCTTCCTCGTCTCCTCCGTGACATACTGAATCCAGTCAGCCACGAACTCCTCGGAAAGCCAACGCTTAATCTGCTCGGGCATGTCGTCCATGAGTGTACAGCAGGAGAGGATGTGGTTGAACATCTTTCCCGCCTTCATCTTGAACACCTGGCCCTTTTCAAGGCTGCGGTAGCGGATGGCGTTACACGTTCCGTCCTCGCAGAGGCCTTCGAAGTGGTCCGTCTCGAACTTGTCTGAGAAGTATCCTCTTTTCATCAGATGAAGATTGCGGTGACAGCCGGACTTACGATAAGCGATGTCGGTCAGATTCTTGAACAGACAGCCTTTCAGACTTGGCAGGTCGGTACAATCCAGGAGGTCGTATAACGCACCGGGATTTAAGCACAGCCTGTCGTTCATCAAGTCGTACATACGGGCGATATTACGCCACCTTCTGTGGTTTTTGTACCTTGGGTCCCAAGAGGCGTAGTCTCTACTACGACGACAACGTGTTGCGGCTCGGTAGTACATCTCAGCAGCTGAAAGATGCTCAAGATGCTTGATGTGCCTTTTAAGCGCGCTCCTGTCCTTGTACAATGCAAGAAGAATCTTGTTCTTGCGTGACTTCACTCCGTTTCCGTGTTCGATGATACCGAACAACTGCTTGAACTCTTCGTAGTTCTTGAAATTGTAGTAAATCATACTCTGAAAATTTAGTTGGTTAGACAATAGCGCAGCCAGTCGGCTGCTGAGACTAACACACACGATGTATTTTCTCTTTCTCGAAACGAAATGTCGTTTCAATGTACCATAGGACTTCCATCAGTGTTGCATCGAAGAAATCTATAACCGCACGATGTCCACCGTGGTCATAGTAATAAACTATCGCCCTAAAATTACAAGCAGGAGAACAGTCTCCCAAAAGAACTTTTTCGGTAATCATATTTCGTTCAGATTGGTTAGGAGTCAGCACAGGCAGGCGAACGAACGGAAAACCCACCCATGCCGTAAGACTATTCATTATTCGGTTTATAGTGCAGGAGTTTTCGTACTCCTGCGAGAGACTTTTACGAGTATTGGCTCTCGTAATTCATTACCTTCAGTCCCCTGCGCCTCGCAAAGGCCTGCGCCCAACCTCTATACGTGTAGAGATTGCTAATCCTGTGCCAGCGACCATCCTCGGACGTTTTCCTCGCTACACACCACCCACCTGCATCGTGGATAATCTTGTAGAATCCTTTCCCGTACTCCATAGCCGCTCAGCTTAATGTGAGATACTCATCGTGGGAATTCTCGTACACGAATTTTATCTCCCGGATGTCGTTCAAGATGATGGTCTTTCCGTTGACCATAATCCTGTACACATCATTGAAGATGTTCTTCTGATAGTTACGGAACTCAGTGACGATGTAAGCCACTACATAACGGGCGACTCTCAGAGTCTTGTGATAGCCGTTGTTCAGCGTGATAACTGCATGGAACATAGTATCCATGTCTACCTTTCTCTTTTTCATACTCGTTCGTTTTAAATTGGTTAGACAAATAAGCGGATGGTATTCGTACCATCCAAGAGATTAGTCGTCGAAGAATCCAAGCATCATAGCTACGAAGATTCCACCGAACACAAGCACGCAGAAGAAATCCTGGTCACGACCCGTAAAATACAATACTCCGCAGGCAACTGCGAAAGTGATTGCAAGCGTCAACGCCAAAACAATCACGAAACTCAAAATGGTTTTTGCAATTTTCATACTCTCTATAGTTTAGTTGGTAAAATATAGCGCGACAGTTTTCGTACTGCCGCAGAGAGACTAAACCCTGTCAAGGGCACCGTGGTACAAATTCCCGTACAACTCAGAATGGTTGAAGCAGCTGGCTGACGGAAATTCAAAAGGACCGAAATGGTGCATCCTCTCGTGGTTCTTGTTCCACCAATTATCAAGGATGTTGCTCCTGATGTCATACTCATCTTCTTTCCTGTAGAACAGATGGAAGATAACTTTCACGGGGTGCAGGATAATGCCTGCAATCATTCTAAAATGCTTTTTCATATTCGTAATAAGTTGGTTAATAGAAGGAACGGCACAGGATAACTGCACCGCTCCCATAGTCTCTTTTGCGTCGTATCACTACGATGCCGCTGTGGTTTTCAACGCCACAACGGGCGGTTTTATGAATCGTACCGCCAAACCTTCTTTATTCTGTGGGTCTTGCACCCGTAACATCTTTCGTTCGCTGATTGCTCAGCCCGTGGCATGCTAAAGTGATTAAATGTGCCACGATATTTCGTACTTGCAGCAGAAAACCGAATTCTCTCCAGAAACGGGGGAGTTTTCGTACTGCTCTACTCATCCATGAAATAGAATGGAGTTTTCGTACTTGCGCAGGGAACCACCCTGCAACGGACAAGTAGCCATCCGTTCAGCCTACGGCAGGAAAACTCTCCACAGTCACTGTGGTCGTCGTCGCTCTCCTTTGCATCATGCCGCCTAACGGCTGACAAAAGAATATGATTCTTAATAGAACCCTATAGAGATTGGGGAGTTTTGCTCACACCGTTTGCGCTGCCAGAATCCCCTCGTAGTCTGTACTCAGTCCTGCCGAGAAGGGCTCGCGCCTACTCTACTCCTTTCGCCTATACGGAACACGTCCGTTCGCTACTCGAATCTGCGTGTCTTACTCAGACCCCGGCGGTGGCTCTCGCGTCTCCACCTACGCCTATAAACCGGGTCGAATGCTGTTGTCGAATACGGGCTTGCAACCGTTACCGATAAATCGGTAGCCGCATTACACAGGGAGTTTTCGTACTCTCCCCGTGTGCTCTGCGTCAGAATCTGTACGCCCACGTTCCTGGCTTGTAATGAAGCGTGTCACAGGCAGCTTGCCAATATTTAGCCATATCAAGATGGGCTCTTACCATTTTGTTCGCATATCTGAGGGCAGCGAGAGAATCTCTGTATTCCTCTCCTGCTCTGCTCCACGCCTCAGCCTCTCTGAGATGCCTATCGGCAATCTTGATGAATCTCAATCTTACAATATTCAGCATATCCGTAAATCTTTAGCAACCAAAAATACTGCGGTAAATATCTGCAAGCGTCTCGCCTGCGTCCAATCTCTCAATATCCATTTTAAGGAAGCAAATAGAAGTACTTACGCTGTCCATCTTATCAGTGATTCGGCAGTACTCGGCAATCTGCTCAGCGGTAGGCTCTACACCATACTCAACGGAATTAATAAAATCGTCCAGCTCCTTCTGAAGCTCGGACTTTCTTTGTTTGAGTTCCTTCAGTTCGGCAACCATCAGCTGCCTCCTGCGGCTCTCACTCGGCAGACGTTCAGCGGTTTCCTTGCTGAAATACTGCTCGTTCGTTAAATGTTCGTTCATCGTTCGTTCGTTTTAATTGTTCAGCCGTTTACTCAGTCGGCAGATACACTGAGGATTACATCCCGACGCATAGCGTTTCGTCTTAATTCTCAAAGACTCATCAGGGGCTTTCATATTCTCCAGGATTAACACAAAAAGAAGTTAGGGGCGGCTTTCCGTCCCTATCTCCTTGCTGGTAGTGATTACTTACTTACTTTTTGGCAGCGTTACGCAAGGCAATAAGTTCACGTAACTCCTCAAGACTCAAGTCTGATAACTCCTTCTTTGCAGCGGCAACCGCTTTGGCTTTGGCAGTTAATCTGTACTGCAAATAGGACGTTAAGGAAATACGATAATCGGTCGTTGGAACCTTATACCACTTCAGACCGTCAGCCTCGAAGTCCTTCACTCCGGTCTTGTCGTTTGGACAGGTGGTAGTGAACTTATACAAGCCGTTGCCCGTCTTATCACAAACTACCTTCTCAAAATCTTCGGCACTCAAAATGCCCTTCACCTCGTTAACTACCTTCAAAAAGTCCGGCTGACTTACAACCTTGATTGAGCGGGTCTTCTTCTCGTCATTAACTGATTTACTCATAATCTCCGTGTCGGCTTATTCCTATATGATAGGCGGCAGATGCCCGACTTGTGCCCTTTGGTTAACTACTAATATATTGTCACTAATAAGACTGCAAAAGATATGCCAACTTTGGCACACCTAACTATCTGATAATCAGATACTTACAAAGGTGTAAATACTACACTTAAGTAATATTCCTTTACAAATCAGCGTGCCAAAAAATCAGACTGACACACTGACACAAAATGCACTATCATATTGTCTATTTTGTCATACTTTTAGTTTCATTTTGGTTTGATTTTGGCATGATAACTAACAATATGATACGTATTTAAGTTAAATTAACTACGCGAAAAGCTGACAAAATGGCAGAATATTTAAGGTTTTTTATGTTAAAATGGGTGGTGGCACGGCTTGCGGGCGACCAAAAATGTTTACAATTTAACATAAATTTAACACTTTCCGCTTCTACTTATATGGTATAATATGACAATTTGCACTTTTTAACACGCTAACTTGCTGAATATCATGCAGTTACGGAATGTCAGAATTTTTCAGAAGGATGGGTGCCCCCCTGCCAAGACCGGGGTCAAGGCGGGGTGGTGACCTCTCGAAAATTTTTTTCCCAATTTTTTTGGCTCCTTGGTTTACCAGCTCCCTGGCTTACCTACCTTCCTTAGCTTACCAAGAGAAAAAAAGAAAAGTAAAAAAAATCTCGTTAGTTATCCATGATTTTTTAGGAATCCGTTAAAAATCGGCTAAAAAGCGGTAAAATTAGGGTGTCTCACTTTCTGGGACACCCCCTAAATGTTAACGTTTCTAAAATGCACATTATCCTACATTCTAATGAACGATAAATAGCACGAAAAATGGGTAGTAGTATTAAAAATTCTTAATGTAGATAAGGTTTTTGTAGATTTATTGTAGGATTTTCAGGAAATGTATTACTTTTGCTGTTGGATTCGATAAAGTCTTTGATAAGGTAATCAGAGGAGATTTAGGTATTACTTCCGAAAATTATCGTGTTTTCGTGCATTTGGTTTTCTAAGTGCTTGATTTCCAAGGCCTTGAACTATGAACGATAATTTTTTGTTGAAAAACCTTACATACATTTCCTACATTAATGTTAATTTTGTTAACACTTGGTAGAAAGTAGAGGTTTTCGGGTATTACCTGTGCTACCTGTTACGGCGTTTGGCAGTTATAGTGCTATTAGTTAAGGTATGGCGTTTTTCTGAGTGCTTTACGGGATTTGGCTTCGTGGTTTTGCGAAGGTGAACATCTTCAGGAAGTTGTATTTGGTGTTTGGCAGGCGTGACGTCGTTGTCATGGACGGCGGTGTTGCTGCTACGATAGCCGGTATGCAGAGGGATTTGGATGCGTACCGTTTTGCCTTTGCGAACATCTTTGGCCATTTGAAGGGCAGGTTCGGTGCCGGGTGCCGTCCGGCGATAATGAAGGGCTTGGCTGCGGACAAGGAGGTTAATGAGCAGATAGACATGATATGTACCAGTGCTTTTGAGCTGAGGCACAGGTATGACGAGCTGATGGCGAATACGGATTCCCTTATTGACGAGAAGCTGGATTTGGAGCGTGAGCTGGACAGGCTCCGTGCCAATTTCGACAAGCTGGCCGGCGAGTACGACCGCCTGCGTGAGGGTGTCTTTGTAGGCTACGTTTACGGCAATGTGACAGGCGGTACGGGCAGTACAACGGACATCCCCGAGTATGCCAAGGGCCATGATAGCGGTAAGGTGGATAAGGAGGAGGAGACATGAGGCTTACCGACGAGATAATCAGTAAGGTGCGCATGCGCTTCGAGGCTACGGACCAAGTCCGTCAGCTGAGGACCAGGCAGCAGTATTTCCAGAAGGCCGGCAAGTTCGCCGAGGCCATGGAGCTTGCCAGGACCCTTGAGGAGCTGTTCACCGTTGCGCTGGACGGCTATATGCGCAAGGCCG
>Ga0310786_10002458_pt1 | contig 28278 bp, 43 predicted proteins | sample AusTroGonzalo_MG_FD_203881 | JGI IMG/M metagenome (GOLD analysis project Ga0310786, IMG submission 203881) | Bovine rumen microbial communities from tropical cattle in Woodstock, Queensland, Australia - Gonzalo_03 (v2) (version 2) | ecosystem: Host-associated > Mammals > Digestive system >...
TGCCGTGCTGGCCACTTCGCTCCGGATCTGGCTCGCAGTCTGGGTGATGGAGCTGCTTAGTCCGCTTGCCGTGCTGGCCACTTCGCTCCGGATCTGGCTCGCAGTCTGGGTGATGGAGCTGCTTAGGCTCGATTGTGCGCTCGCCACCTCGAACCGGATCTGCGTGGCGGTCTGCGTTATGGATGAATAAAGCGAACTTTTCGCCGCGTTGACTTCGCTCCGGATGCTGCTTGCCGTCTGCTGGATAGAACTGCTCAGGCTTGAAGCTGTGCTGGCAACCTCGCTCCGGATGCTTGTCGCCGTCTGCACGATGGTTGAATACAGCGAGCTCTTCGCCGCATGAACCTCACCGCGGATCTGTGTCGCGGTCACCTCCAGCCTGGAGCCAAGCTCCTGGTGGTTAGCGTCTACATCCCTGGCGATCAGCGCGATATGCTTTTCATCCTGTTCCAGTTTCGTCCCGATCTCCACTACGTCGGCATTCGCGTTCATTAGCTGCCAGGATCCGTTCTTTCGCGTATACCAATATCCTTCATAGTATTCGCGCCAGTTCGTCGCGTTCTGGCTGCTCCATGTCTTCGCGCTCAGCTGTCCCCATGTCTGCTTGACGTTATCGTTGCCGGATGATTTGATCCATATATCGCCCTCGATAACTGTAACCCCTGTGTTATAAACCGGATCTGTCAGCTGTACAAAAACCCTGTTTTTCCGTGCGATGGCCTGCGTCATGCTTGACGCTGTCTCCTCCACATAGGAAGAAATTCCAGCGATGTCATTCACGACCTCCGCCGTGATGTTCGTGGCCGTCTGCCGGATGACGCTGTACAGTTCGCTTTTTGCCGTGCTGACAGCTGACTGGATGGCTTCCGCGGATATGTCGATCTCAGCGATGGCTGTCGGATCCACCGCGCCCAGCGCCCGCGCGATCAGTGAAATGTTCCGCTCCGTCTGTTCGATCCTCGTCGCATATTCAGTTATCGCGCCCTGGTCGCCGATTTCCTCCCAGCGTGTCCCGGTCCACACATACTGCGGTGATCCGGCGTACTGGTTCCAGTTGAACTCTGTTGCGCTGGTCCACGTTTTGGATCCCATTTCGTTCCAGGTTTTGATCCGGATGGACTTAATCCATATATCGCCCTCACGGACCGTAATGCCTGGCTGCAGTGCCGGATCCTGGAGCTGAACATATACCCGCGCCCGCCTGACCACTTCCTGGGTGATTCCGCTGGCAGTCTGGTTGATCGTGGTATAGATCGTGCTCGCGCTCTCCGCCACTTCCGTCCGGATGCCTTCCTCGTTGATCTCCAGCGTTGCGATCCGGTCCGTAGCGTCGTTGATCTGCGTCTCCACCTTCGCGTGCAGGCCCTCGCCGTCCGCGATAAATTCGCTCAGCCGCGTCCAGTTCGGATTTCCCTGCGCGTCCACGCCGATGATGCCGATGGCCGTCATGGAAACGTGGTCGTTCGTGTCCTCAAACCAGGCGTGATCATCTTTGTCTTTTTTCGCCGCCGTCCGGCTTCCGCGGCCTGACCGTTTGATTGCATCCGCGATGATCTTCGTGACGTCCCGCCGGCTGTTCGCCATTGTGATCTTCACCACGTCCGGCTGGCCGATCTTGTCCGGATAGTTCTTTTCCGTGATCCGCTCCTGGATCGTCGTGTCGAATTCCGGCAGCGGCACCCGGCACACCCGGCCCATCGTGAACGCGTCCAGCGCCTCCCCGGTTTCCCGGCTTAGCTCCAGCCCCTCCGCCGTGATCGTCACGTTCGGCTGCGCGTGCAGGTTCAGCCGCTCATTCGCCCAGGCCGTCAGCTCCTCCACCGTATCCAGGCTCTGGTCCGTTTCCACCTTGCTGATTACGCCATAGGTGGAAACATTCCGCTCTACATAATCACCCGGAATATGCAGGTCGTCTTTGCCGATGGGATAAAAGCGCGTATACATGGCGCTTATGTCCACCGTCCGGCTGATGGTTTTCAGGTTTCGCCCGGCCCTCATTTCGCTGTCCACGCTGTCGCTGTGCTGCACAATGTTCAGCGTGAAAGGATACGCGCCCATGTTATAGGTCCAGACCGCGTTTTCCAGCGTATCCGTTACCGTTTCCAGCGCGTCGTACAGCGTGTCACCGTCGAACTTGTAGGCATTACTGACGCTGCCGTAGTCAAAGGAACCCAGCACCCAGTCGCTCTGCTGCGCCAGGATGTAATCCACCGCCTGGCGGGCCGTGCAGGTCGTCGCGTTCGGATTCCCCGTGATGGTTTTCGGCGTGATCTCCCCGAACAGGATCCGGTCCTTCAGCGTGCAGATGATGTGATCCAGCGAAACCGTCGGCGTCCTGTTTTCAAAAGCCTGCTGGATGGACCGCACCCGCCACACGATTCCAGCCTCCGGCGCTTTGTCGTCCAGCAGCCAGCTGTTCATCCCGATCCCGTCCAGACTCACCGGCGTAATGTTCGCCGTCCCGTCCTTTTCCTTCAGCTGCAGGCTCATTTTCGCCACCGGTACGGCCTGCGCCGCTGTCAGGCTGTGTCCGTCCAGTAAAATCATTTATACATACCTCCCGAAGCAGCTGACCGTCGCCTCAACGTCTCCGCTCGTGATGGTGATCGCGTTGCTTCCCGGTTTTACATACAGGTCATCACTGCCGCCGGTGCGCTTGTCCAGCGCGTTCCGCACCACCGCGCCCGTATAGATCCTGATGATCAGGATCCCCTTCTCGTTGTGTGTGATTTCCAGCTTTTCTTCGTCCGCCAGGCCCAGGTTCGTGAAACTGAAAACGCTTTCCCCCACGGTCACCGTCATCGTGTTGATGGTGCTGCCGCTGATGTTCGTGATCTCCGCGCCGCACACCGTTTCCGCCATGCCCGGCACCGTGATCGTGCCGGCGCCTTCGTCTTCCGCCCCGATCTCCGCCGTCGTGGCCGTGCTGTCCTGCCAGAATGGAACCGCGTATCCGAAAAACGTGATCATAAATTCCTTATTCCAGTCTCCCAGGTCTCCGCTGTCCTGTATCGTCACGGCTTCCACCCAGAGCCGCCGGTTTCCCATGCAGTTCATGGTTAACCAGCCTCCGCCCAGCGCCCAGGCGCTGACCTTGTCGAATACCGCCCGACGTTCCGCCAGCTTTTTCTTCGGAATGTTGATCGCGAAACTGACGCTGGCCTCAATGCTTTCATAATGCCGGTTCGTGATCCGCTGGCCGCTTCCGCCCATCAGGCTTACCGTCTGTATATTCTCCCGCGGCGCTCCCGGTTCCATGCTCCGGATCACGATGGACGTGTCCAGGCTGTCCAGCTGCGTCCCGCCCATCGCGGCCCGTCTTGATAGTTTCATCGGATCACCCCCGTCATTTCGTATATCGTGCCAGCACTCCCGCCATTACACTTCCGACCACGCCCGTCAGTTCCGCGCCGTCAATCACCACCGTCGTGCCGTTCAGCGCTTCCGACACGGCCGCCGCCACTTCCTTCGGCAGCTGGCCCATCCTGACCGCCGCGTCGCTCATTTCCTTTCCGGCGTCCTTCACGGTCTGCACGCCTTCGCCGCTCAGTTCCTCCGCCGCCTGTTCCATTGCCTCCAGCCCGGCCTCCAGCGTGTCGTAGTTGTCCACCGGATTAAACAGATCCGGATGCTTCTGCGCCAGGTCCATTGCTGTCTGGAACCGGTCGAATACTTCCGGATCCATAATGTCAAATGTTTTTTCAAACAGCGGATTTTCAGCACCTTCCCAGCGCCAGCTCTGCCATGCGTCCACAAACCGCATGAAGTTGTCTGCTGCGTCCGCGCCGTTTGTCGCGTTTTCGCTGATGTGCTGATAGCCGTACAGGTCGCTCAGGTTCTGGAACCAGCTGTTATTTCCGTATCTGGCGCTCATTTCGCCGAACCGCGCGATGGACGCGTTGCCGGCCGCCGTGCTTTCATTGACCCACTTAATGGCGTCATAGATCTCATATCCCAGCGTGAGCACCGGCAGCAGTTCCGCGCCCAGCATGGCCGTGTTCCCCAGGCCGGTCTTGAGAGTTGCCCAGAACGCTGAGCCTCCGCCTGTCGCGTTCACGCCCGGGTTTCCGGTCGTAACCGGCGATCCGCCGTTGATGCCTCCGCCTCCGCCCAGGTGTTTCAGGCCGTCCACCACTTTCCAGATATTGATGGCCAGCTCCCCGGCTTTCAGCAGCGCAAACGCCCCGGCCACCGCCTTGATTGCGTTTACAACCAGGTCTTTATTTTCTTTTACCCAGTTCAGCCCGTCGGAAATACTGTTGATTGCTTCCGCTATCCCGTTCACCACCGCGTCCGGATCCACGTTCACCAGGTCTTCCACCAGCCTCGATATCGTTTCTCCCAGCTGCTGCATGGCCGCCTGGCCTTCCGGGCTGGCTAAATACTCGTTGAATTTCTCCAGCAGTTTTGTGATTGTTCCCATCACGCCCGTCAGCGCCGGCGCGATGGATCCCAGGAACGTTTCTTTGACTGTCTGGAACTCGTTGTTCAGCCGCTGATACTGGTCATCCATTGCCTTCAGGGCGTCCAGCTGCTTCTGCGGAACCACGTTCCAGCTTTCGTTCAGCTCGTCGTATTCTTTTCTCCCCGCCTGAAACAGCGGGATCAGCTCGTTCCAGCTCCGGCCGAACAGTTTCTGCGCGTAGGCTTCCTGTTCAAACTCGTCGCCCATCCGCATGATGGCCTCGCCGGTCCGCCAGAAAAGATCCTCCGCGTCCTTTGCGTCGTCCGGATTGATTCCCAGCGCTGCAAACGCGCCCATCGTTTCCTGACCGCGGGCCGCCGTTTCCTTTTTCAGCCGCTTCTGCGCGTTGATGATGGCCTCCACCGGCGTATCAATCAGCGTCGCGGTCTTTTCCATCCGCTGCAGCGCTTCCTCGGATATCCCGTAATAAGTCGAACGCGTGGCCAGGTCGTCCGCCCAGCTGCCGGCGCCCAGCACTTCCTTCACGATGGCCTTCCCCAGCTGTATGGCTTTCTGGAAGGCTTTTTCCATTGAATCGGTGATTTTTCCGATGCCGTTGGTTACGTTTTCAAAGCTGACGCCCTTCCCGATCTGCTTCAGCTGGCTGTTCATCTCGCTGACGTTGTTGGAGGCGTCGTCCCCGGCCCCTACCAGCCCCTGCATGGCGGTTTCCGTGTCAATGATCCCGCCCTTCGCCTCCAGCAGCTGCCTCTGCATGTCCTGGAATGCCTTGCTGGCCTTGTCCACGCCGTTGGACGTCATCTGCTGCAGCGCCTTTTCGCAGTTCGCCGCGATGGCCCGCTGTTCTTCCAGCTTCACCTTCAGCAGCTGGCTTTTCTCCTGCATGTAGGTTTCGGCGTCGCCGCTGGCCTTGAATTGTTTTTCGTTCAGGGCGAGCTGGGCGTCAAGGGTTTTCAGGCTCTGTTTTGCCGTGTTGATGTTCTGCCGGAACTGGGAAATCCCCGTGACCCCCATCTTCACGTTTACGCCGCTTGCCATGTGCTCACCCCTTTATTCTCTTTTGACGCCGTGCTGCACGTCGTCATAGTTGCGTCTGTATATATACAGGTCCAGCACCGCGCCCGGCCGCATCCGGTTGATTTCCTTCAGCGTCAGGCCCGCGATCAGGCCCCAGCTGACTACCAGAAGGTACGTCAGCTTTCCCTCTCTTTTTTTTTGTTGATTTCCTCCAGGGTTTCATCCACCGGCCCGCCCTGCTCTTTCGGCGGGATCTCGCTGGCCATGCCCTCGTTCATCGCGTCCATGCAGGCGTTGATCGCCCCGATCATTTCGGAAGGCTTCAGCGCCCTCATGATGAATTTATTCGTCAGGTCCGGTTTTTCTCCGGTTTCCTCCAGCCCCGCGTTCCCCAGGATCCGGATCAGCGTCGCCATCGCCGTCAGGTGCTCCGCGCTGCCGTATCCGCTGGTGTCCTCTTTGTCGTCCGGGTTCCGGCCCATCACCAGCGTGATCGCCCGGCTGATGGGTCCCAGCTCCTCCTGGACCTGTTTCATTTCCCACGTCGTATAGATCAGCGGGATTTCCCGCCCTTTCAGCTCAATGCTTTTCATGCTTCCTTGCTCCCTTCATGCAAATAAACCGGAGGCGCCCCTTCCGGAACGCCTCCGCGTGTTCTGTTGTTTTCTCAGGTCGTCGCCGCGCTGATGTTCGCCAGGCCGTTCAGCCAGGTCTTCGCCGCGCTCAGTGTCTCAAAGTCCTTATGCTCCGCGAAGTCCGGATCCTCCGCCGATGCGCTCAGGTATACGCCGGAACCCCGGCCGGTGATGGTCGGTACGCGCCATTCGACGCTCCGCTCCTTCGTCCGCGCTTCTTCGTTCGGCTGACCGAATTTCAGCTTGTGATACCACCAGGCTTCGTATGTTTTCACCACCGTGCCGGAATCATTGTCCCGCATGGTCTTCACATAGCCGAAGCCCACGTCCGGCGCGCTGGCGCCGGTAATGTGCAGCGCGCCGCCGGTGTCTTCATCTTCGCCCAGCAGCTTCTCCCGCACGTCGTCCTTCAGGCCTGCGGTTTCAAATTCCAGCGAATATCCCAGCACGCCGTTTGCCACGTCCAGGATCGCGTCGTCCCCGAAAAATTCACCGTCTTCGGTATCCCAGGTCACATTTGCGCCCCGCGCCTCGCTGACCACAAAACCGCTGTCGTAAGTGATGCCGGTGTAAGGCGTATAGCTATCCACAGGCGCCGCCACGGCGTAGGTCATTCCCACGTTTGCCTTCATGTCGTTCCCCTCCAGTTGTTATTTCGTTACGGCCTCGAATTCGGTTTCGATAACCTTCTTCATGGCCTCCATTGCTTTTTTCCCGCCGCTGTTCGCGGCTTTCCGGATGAATGGCTGCTTCGTCATAAAGCTCGTCCCGCTGTTGATGCTGTTTACGATCAGCGCAATCGGTTTCTTTTTGCCGTCCAGGTCCGCATATCCCGCGTTTCTGAATCCGACGGATGTATCCACTTCGGTCCCGTCTTTGTTGAACCTGGCGATACCCGCGCCGGCAGCCGTCACAATCGCCTTTTCCTCCGGCGACGGCAGCCGTGTTTTCCCCGAACCGGCATACTTGAAAGGCGCTGTTTTGATTCCCTCCGCGCTCTTTCTGATCTCTGCCGCCATGATCCCCGCGCCTTCATACAGCGCTTTGGACGCTGCCTTCGGCGCTTTTTCCTCCAGCTTGCTCAGCGTTTCGGAAATCTCTTTCATTCCGTCCACTTTCAGCTCATACGGCATATTCACACCTCAAACGTCCATTCCCAGTGAAACAGGCCCGTATCCCGTTCAAAGGTATGGCTGTTCAGGCTCCAGCTGCCTCCGCAGTATTCCGTCAGCGTCCCGGTGATCAGCTCCACCCATCCGGCGCCGCTTCTCACCATGCTGAACAGATCCACGCTGCCCTCGTAAGACGTGTCATTTTTCACGCCGTCCGCTTCCAGCTGGTCCGTTTCAAAGTCCAGGCTGACAATGCCGTAGCTTACCGTGTCCGGCCGCGTATACCATTCGTCTTCCGCCATCGGCAGCGTCACCGTCACCGGATCCTGCGCCTCCGGGTTCTCCACCTGCTCCAGCGCTTTCAGCGCCGTCACCAGGTTCGTGTATTCCTCAGGCATATCTACTCACCACGCTTCCGCCGGCGTTGCCTTTTTTCCGCTGAATCAGCAGGATCACGCCGTTCCAGTCCTTATACGGATCGCTCCGCAGCACCTTCCAGCGTTCCCCCCTGTAGTCCAGCTCCCGCTCGCCCTTATACGTTTTATCGTATGGGATCAGCAGTTTCGCCTCCGGGCTGAGGCCTTCGCCCCCGCTCTGGTAGATCTCCGCCTGCGTCAGACTCAGCTCCTGGCATTTCACATGCCGTTTCGTTTCCTGAACCACCGCCCCGACCTCATGCGCGTCCGGATTAAAGCTGATCAGGTCGCAGCTTATCATCATCCGCATGTCGTGGCCTCCCCGTAATTCGTATAGGCTTTACTCAGTCGCAGTCTGCCTTTCAGGCTGTAATACGCTTTTTCAAGCTGGTCCCTGTTCGGCGGATTCCCGATTTCCTTGTCGCACCAGACCGCGATGGTTTTGATGATCAGCTCATCCTTCACCGTGCTGCTGTCCGTGATCGTCCATACGCCCAGGACTTTCTCCCTGGTGATGCTGATCTCTCCCGGCAGCACGATCTCCGCGGTCTTTGTCAGATCCAGGGCGCAGGCTTTGATCTCCGCGATGATCTTCGCGTCATAATCATCCCCCTCGATGAAAGTCAGCAGCTCCTTCACTTCCGCAAACATTTTCAATCCCTCCGCCTTCTATGCTTCGCAAATGCCGTAATCAGTCTTATTTTCTTCCGTTTCGCTTCGGAAAGGCTTTTCATCCACATACACCGGCGCGTGGGCGATATGCCCCGGCCTGACCGTCGGATCGCACCATATTTTCCTTCCCAGGCTTTTCACCCGCCAGCAGAAGGCCAGGTCCTCCCCGTAGTAGCTTGTAGGCGTGAAAGTCGTTCCGTATTTCTGCATTACGGCCCGCAGCAGTTCCGTTGTGGTCATCACGCAGGCGAATCCGCATCCGTCAACGATAAACGGCTCCAGCCCGAATGTTTCCACCTTCTTGATATTGTTTTCCCTGATGGACGAATAGATGCACGGCCCGTATGGCGGACGCCTTGAAACGAATGCGCCGCAGACCATGTCCTTCGCGTTGTCGATCATGTCCTCCGCGATCTTCTCGCCGAAAACCATGTCGCTGTCCAGCCATAAAACGTGTGTATATCCCTCGTTTACGGCCTTCTGCGCCAGGCGGTTCCGCGCGATATATACCAGCGTACCGGACAGGATCTCCAGCTTGTAGGATATTTTCTGCCTTCCCAGTTCCTGCATCAGCTCCGTCAGGCTTCTCATAAAGTCCACATGCACATAATCGTGTGTAGGCACCGCGATCATCAGGCGTATACTCATTTTTTCGTTCTTACGGCTTTCGCCGTTTTCGCTTCCTTTTCCGGGATGGCTTTCGCCGCCCTCGTTATTCTTTTCAGCACCGCAGGCTTCTCCGGTGTTTCGATCTGCTCCCTGACCTCCGCCGGTTCAGCCAGTCCGTACCGGATCAGAAAAGAGGCACGGGCCGGGGAAACCTCAACGATTGCCCCGGCCTTGCCTTCGATCCGGTTGTTTCGGGTCAGTTTTACCTTCATCAGGTGGTTACAGCGGATGCGGGCTTGCAGAGCTTCACCAGGCGGCCGGGAGCGGTCACGCCATAGCCTGCATACTGACGGGCCACGACCTTGATCATGTCGTCTTCCGCGTAGGTGTAGGGATCCCAGGTCGTGATTACGCCTTCACCTTCGGGATAGTTCACCTGCAGGGCCTTCAGGTCGCCCACGATGCCGTACATGGCATTATCGCTGGCGGTGGAGTAGGCCGGCAGGGCGCTGCACTTGATCAGCGTCAGGCCCGCGAAGGGATCGATGTTGAAGTTGCCGGCGGCGTTGGCGTCGCGGAAGGCGCTGATGCTCAGCGGATTCAGCACGATGCACAGGTCGGTGGCTTCCTCGCTGGTCTGGTCGGCAGCGTTCAGGGCCACGGTGACGCCGGGGGCCTCGGTGACCTTCGGGATGCCGATGGCGGTATCGCCGTGGGTCGTATCGGCCGCGTTCACCTTCGCCACCAGCTCGCTTACCAGCTTCTCCAGCACGCGCTGGGCCAGTTCTTCGTAGATATAGGTGACAAACTGCTCGCCGCCCATCGCGACCGCTTCGTCAGAGATCTTGATCCACTTTTTGATGTTCGCCGGGATCAGGGAAACGATGCCCAGCTGCAGGTCTTCCTCGGTCAGGCCCGTGGTGCCTTCAGTGTGAACATAGGCGCCGTCCGCACTCTTTTCAAAGGGAACCTTCAGATTGCCGCGGAAATTGGTCTTCCGGACCTTGGTCAGGAAGGTGTTGCTCTCCCATGCGTGCTTGATGATGTCCTCCACCAGGACCGGAACCGGCAGCTCGCCGGAGGCGTTTGTGGTCAGCAGGCTCCGGCACTCCTTGTCGTCGCCCTTGATAATGTAGTTCTTGAACGCTTCACAGTATTCAGCGCTTGCGCGTACTTCCAGATCAGTCATTTTCGTTTCCTCCTTGTGTGTTTCTTTGGTTTCGCCGATCTCGCCCTCGGCGATCTTTTTCCTGGTTTCCTCCGCCTGTTCGGCTTCGGTCCGCAGCTCGTCCAGCTGCGCCTCCAGCTGGGCCTTTTCGGTCACCAGCTGACGGGCTTCCTCGTTCAGCGCGTCCAGATCGGCCTCCGGTGTTTCCAGAATGCTTTCGATCTCAGCGGCCCGCTGTTCGATCTCGCCCATGCGGGTGATGATTTCCTCACTCGTCATTGGTCTGTTCCCCCTTCAGTAGTTTCCGGATCTCTCCGATCCTGCGCTGCCGTTCTTCTTCGGCGCGGATCTCCTCCGCCGCCTCAGCGATCAATCCGTCGCTGATCGTCCGGCTGCTTATTTCAGTGGCGTCATTGGCCGGCAGTGACACCGCAGAAACATCGTAAAGTTTTCCGATCCTGGTGATCGTCCGCAGAATGGTTACATGACCCTCCGCGTCTTTGCTCCGTTCCTTCTTTTCCCCTGTCACAGTGAACCCGAAGGACATTTTGTTTGTATATCCGCCTGCGATTTCCTCAAACAGCTGGCGGCCTCTTTCCGTGCCGCCCAGGTCGGCGGTTACCTTCAGCCCGTGCTCATCCTCCTCCAGCCTCAGCGTTCCGTTGCTGATCCTGGCGAAAACCGGGCCTTCATGGTCGTACTGCATGATCACGTCCGTCATGTCGGTCTCCCGGAACGCGTTCCGGTCCACCTGCTCGTTCACCGTGATTTTTTCGTCGCCCATCAGCCGGTACGGCTGATTGAATGTCGTTGCGTATCCTTCCACGATCATCTCGCCGCTTTCGCTTTTCCTGGTCTCCAGCTGATCGGCGTCTATTTTCCTGTATTCCCGCTTGTCGAATTTAATCGGCATTTTTAACCCTCCATTCCGATTTTTCGTATTTCTCCCATTTGCTGTGTTTCCAGTATTCCCTGTCCGCCGCGTAATGGATGATCGCCGGATCCGTTGACTCGACGATCCACCTGTTTGAGTTGTACTGCGGATCCATCTTCAGGATTTTCGTCTGGCAAAGCAGGTTCACCGCGTCCTGGTCCGGGAACCGCATCCGCCGGATGTTCACCAGCCGGATCAGCTCCTCCGCCATCCCGTCCCGCATCTTTTCCAGGTCCATCAGCAGCACGCCGGTGTTGAAATACATGAAAGGATCACGGCTCCGGATCGGTTCCTCCGCCGCCGCCATGTAGCACCCTTTCAGGTCCATGTCCAGCAGCCTTCCGATGTTCTTTTTCACAATCGTGTCCACGTCCAGCCACAGCGCCCGCTTTTCATCAGGCAGCAGCGCATGAAGCGCCAGGCGCATCATGCTCATATAGGACCAGCGCGTGAAATAGTTCGGGCCGGTTTTCTCAAACCATTTCTGGCCGCTTACGTTGATCACGTCCACGATCTCCGGCAGCTCCTCCGGAAATACCGGATCCTCAATCAAAAACACCACGCGATCCATTCGTGTGGTGCTGACCAGGCTTTTCGCCGCCGTGACCATGTGCGGATATACGTTTCTTGTCCCCGCGTAAACCGCCACCCGTCTCATGCGTCCCCTCCGCTCTTTCCTTCCGGCGGATTTGTCACGTCGTAATATTCACCCCGCGCCGGGATCTGGTTTCCGATCTCCTCCGGCAGCGGCTCCAGATTCAGTATCTCCCGCAGCTCGTTCCGCGTGGCCAGTCCCCGGTCTCCCAGCTGTGTCACCGCGTTCAGTTTGTCCGCATTCGACATGTACTGCAGACGGTTACTTGTGAAAAACATCTGGTTTTCATATGCAGACCGCTCGCGCGTCGTGTAGATCATCCCGCTGCAGGCCTCTCCCAGTTGAATGGCATACCATTCGACAAAGCCCTCATAGAAGGCCAGCCAGGCGTCGCCGAATGCCTTGTTCTGCAGAATGTCTTCGTTCACGCAGAAATAGTCGAAAACGTTGCTCTTGATGTGTTCCTGCTGTTCCTTGTCCACGGTGTAGCCGCCCGGCTTCATTTCGTGGATATCTTCGTATGTGTTCGGGAAGATCAGCACACCGCCGGCGGTCTTTTTGTTGCCGAAGGTGAATTTGTTGAACCGCTGCATCTCCTCGCCGATATCTTCGTCGCTGGCCCAGTTGTCACTCTTCGCCCAGAACCGGTAGCTGTTTCCGTTTTTGATCCCTTCCGTGATTCCCTGCCGCTGCATCGTGATCAGATCCAGCACCGGCTTCAGCGCCTCGTTATTTTCGCCGAACAGCTCGCTCTTGTACTGGAATCGCGTCAGGATACCCGTCTCGCTCAGGCGCTCCGCCCGTCGCTTGTTGTTACTGAGGATGAACCGGATCCACGGCTCTCCCTGGTATTCCACCAGCTCCCAGCTCTCCGGCACGATATTGATGATTCCCGTCGGGTTTCCGTAATCGTCCCGCGTCTTTACCAGGAACACGTTATTCCGCACGCCCAGCACCGTCGCTGTCTGATATAAAAACTGGCTCCACTCCTGGAAAGCGTTCGGTCTCACTTTCAGCCTGTTCTGCAGCTCTTTCTCCGCGCTTCCCCGAATGTTCGGCTTCAGCTTCGCCGCGTGGCGTCCCCATGCGTCCAGGCTCGCCCGGATCAGCTCGCTCTCATAGATGCATCCGCGCCAGGTCGTCCATACCGGCGTATAGCCTTCAAGCATTTTGAAGATCTGCGCGTTCTTCAGCGCCGCCGGCTGCTCCCTTTTGCCGAAGATCTTTTCAAGCATTCCCATCTGTTTTCACCCTCTTGTTCTCGTTCATCAGGCGTCTTCCCAGCTGATCCCATTTGAATTGTCTCATGGCCATCGCGTCCAGCAGCGCGGCCATGCCGTCCACATGGGCGTTTTTGCTGATCTTCACCAGCTTCTTCCGCGGGTGCGCGTTTTCCGTGTTGCTCTCCATCTGCTGGGCCGCGTCCGCCATGTGGATCTTGAGCAGGTCGTTATCGTCCATGTCCCTGATCCGGCCTTCCCTCAGCATCCCCTCAAACAGGTCGGAAACGCCGGAAAGGTTGAACCCCTGTGTCACGCTGTCGGTCTTGAAGTGTTTTTGCTCCAGCGCCTGCACAAGCGGCTGGGCGCTCCATCTGTCGTATCCGATGATCAGCGGATAGATCTTCCACGTCTTCACCAGGTCCATGAACCAGCGCAGCACGTCGTCTGTATTAATAAATTCCTCTCCGCTCAGGGAAAGGAATCCTTTCTTGATGTAAATCTCATACGGGATGTTGTCCCGTTTTGTGGCCTCTTCCAGCCGCTTGTTCGGCAGCCAGAAATGAGAATGGACCCACAGCACCCCGTCGATCTCTGTTACGATGCAGGCGCTTGTCAGGTCCACACTTTGGGACAAATCCAATCCGCCGACACAGTAATGTCCGCGGATTTCCTCCAGGCTTTTGTGATGACCGAAAGCCTTGTTGATGTCCTCCGCCTTCAGCCAGGCCGTGGACAGGTTCTGCTTCAGATTGCAGTATTTTGTCTTGAATTCTATTTCCTTGCTCAGGCTTTCGTGGGCCGTGTCGATTTCCTTCCGGATGAATTCCTCGCTGACGCTGATCCCCAGCCCCGGCAGGCTCTTTTTCAGCTCCGTCAGGTCATCCCACTTTTCCGGATCGTCAATCATGTAGATCAGCGGAAGAATGTGCTGCTCCCTGCTGTTTCCCATCAGGAACGCCGTGGAGCGCTTCATCAGCTCGTCATACAGTCCGTCGTTCTCATATCCGCCGGATGAGATTGCCAGGCCCAGAGGCTCCACCCGTGCGCCTGTGCCGGAGGCCATAACCTCCCACTGCCGCAGGCCCGCCACGCCCGGCCATGCCGCCACCTCGTCCGCGCAATAAAACATCGGGTTGTAACCGTCGCTTTTCTTGCTCGTAAAAGCCAGCTTGCGGATGATCGTGTTCGTCTCCTGGATCACCAGACCGCGGTATTTCGTGCTTTTCGTGATCGCGTCCAGTTCCGGCTCTGCATGGACATTAAACTCCAGCGCGGAATAGGCCAGATCCGCCTGCTCCAGCTTCGGCGCCAGGTAATAGATCTCTGATCCGTATTCTCCGGCCGCATAGCCCATGTATGTCCCTATCCCGCCGGCGATCAGCGTCTTTCCCTGCTTCCGGCCGACCGGCCAGAATACCTGTGAAAACTGCCGCTTCCCGAATGCATCAACAACTCCGAAAATAGCGCTGATCCCTGATCTTTCCCACAGGTCCAGTTGGATCCGTCGCGGCGCCAGCTGGCCCTTGTAGTGATGGCAGTATCTGTGTATGAATCCGATGGCGTTCTGCGCCAGGCGGTCGTCATAAAACCAGCGCATATCGCTGATCCCCTGCAGCAGGACGTCGTAAAGCATCCGGATCCACTTTCCGACTACCACACCGCCCGTCTGGATCTCGTTCCAGTATTCCGTGATCGCGTTTTCCGTCCTTACCCCATGCGATCACCTTAATGCAGCCGGAACGCGTCCAGGTCCCGCGCCGCCTTTTCGACCCGTGCGCCCCGCTCGCCGATCATGTTTCCGATGGTGGACAAGCATTTGTTCGCGCTTTCCACATGGCGCGGCAGTTCGCTCAGCAGCGGATGCGCCACCTCCACGCTCCCGGTTTTGTAGGTCTTTTCCACCGTCAGGCCGTCCTCCGCGATCCGGTCCCGCATCTGATCGATCAGACCTGCCTCCTCCGCGTAGATCCGCGCCGCTTCGATGAAATCCTGCTCCTTTTCGACCTGGTAGGCCTTCCCGAAGGCGATCATCTTCCGGTAAAGCGCCGCCGGCGTCAGCTTTTCGCTCCCGCTCCGCGCCTTCGCCCTGGTCTTCGTCTTTTTTTTCGTTCCTCCGCCGGTTTTCTTCCCGGATGTCCTGGCCGCCTCCGGCAGCCTGTCCGTGATCTCGGCGAAAGTCTTCCCGGTTGCTTCCTTCATCCGGCAATCCTCCGTCAAAGTCATGTAAAAAAACGGCCTCAAAATGAGCCGTTTTGATGGTCTTTCTTCATTGTGGCGCGCCCGTGGACGCGCGTCCCCCGCGACCTCGGCGCGCTTTTTTTACCTTCACCCCGGCCCTGCGCCCGCCTCGGCGCCGGCTCCACCCTATGGGGCTATGTTGACGCGGCCATCAGGTCCGATTTGCCAGCGTTTCGCTTTTCGCTCTCGTTCCTGATCATGGCATGTCTTACAAAGTAGCTCCAGGTTGCTCCAGCTCAGTGAAACATTTGGATCTTTTAAGTTCTCCGCCGTCAATGGTATTTTGTGATGCACTTCCAGCGGTCTGTCTTTGCTCCCTGCTTCGATCATGCCACGCTTCAGGCACCGTTCGCACAAGTTCCCCCGTGCATTTGCAAATGCTTTCCGCGTTTTTCTCCATGTCCACGATCTGTAAAAATTTTCAACTTCCTCTGATCTGTTCACGGCTCATCAGCTCCCGCCTCTGCCTTTCAAAGGATGAACCTCCCGCGGCCGGAAGGAAGCGAACCGGACCGCCCTCCGAAAAGTGAACATGAAGAATGCGGCACCTGATCCGTGCCGCCTTCCGTCAGATACTGCTGATCACACTATCCGACGCTATCACATTACCACAGAATTATTCCCCTTTGAGTATGAAATTAAATAATTGTCAATATTTGTCCATCAGTGTAGTCAGCTGTTTTTTTAATTCTTCAGGGTAAACCCCTAAAAACCAGCATAATTTCGCCAGCTTGTCTATATCTTTATATTTTTCGATAAATTCATCAAGTGTAAAACCATCAGGGTTTTTTTCTTGTTTTTGATCTTTTGCTTGTTTTTTGAACAGATTCATTTCATTCACTCCCTCTGTTTTCTATATTTTACCTCTCGTCCATTGTTTTATGCAATATATCAAAGAATTCACGCCTCTTTTTGAAAAATGCGTTTTTGTCGCTGGTCGGCATAAGTGCGCGGTCCATCTGTTCGTATGATCTTCCGATGCACACGTTCTGGATGATTGACGCGAACCACAGCCCGCCGTCTACGGCTTTAGCGCACCTGTCCACGATTTCGATCTTCTCGATCAGCTTTTCCCTCTTCTCCGCTGCCATTGCGACCGGATCAGATTTACTGCTGCCGTGCGGAAGTCCGTCCGCCTTTACAGCCCTGATTCCCAGCAGGCTGTTCGCTTCAGTTTTCCATTCCGGATATTGTCTGCAGAAATGCAGCAGTTCCCGATATCTGTCCTGGCTGATCCCTATCTGTTTCCAACATGGAAGATATCTCATGTCCTTCTCCTCCTCAATACGCAGCGAATATATACCCCGTCCACGACGTCGCTGTATCTCACCTGACAGTCCTGGAGCTGATAACCCGGATATAATCTCTCCATAACGCCCTTTGCCTCGTTCCGGAAGTCCCGCGCGATCCGCTTCACCCTGCTGTTCGGCATCCGCGCGTCCCTGCTCCGCTTCATCGGCTGCTTCAGGTTCCGGCTTCCTCTCCACTTCCTTACGCCCAGCTTTTCCGGCCTGTCCTGTTTCTGTCGCGTAAAGTACACCGCGATCCCTCCCAGGCCTTCGTCCCGTGGCTGCAGCCGGTCTGCGTTCGCCCTTCCCTTGCTCCATATCGCTTCCAATTCGTCCCGACCCACCCCGCCGTTCATGATCATGTGAACATGCGGCCGCTTGCCGCTGTATCCCGCCGCAGGCATTTCATCCCCGCCGATGGCGTAAATGTATTTCAGTTCCTCCAGCCTGGCCTTCTTCCTGGCCCGCTTTACCCTCGCGATAAAGTTCCGCACGTCCTTGTCCACCCGTTCCGGTGTCGGCGGCGTTCCCTCATAGCTCAGCGTGATGGAAATGTCCTTCTCCGTGAAGTTCGCTTCCACCAGCTGGATCAGGTGCAGCCTGCTCCGCTCGTCGTTCGCTCTCTGCTGGGCCTCCCGCGTGATCTGGCTCTTCGCCCTCCGCAGATCTCCCCGCTGGTTCCGTCCGAACACAGGGAAAACCTCCGCGTCAATCCGCGGACCGCTGACCGTCGTCCTCCGCCTGTACCCCATCCGGCCCACCGGGATGAAACTCGGCTCCTCCAGGAAGCTCCCGTCTCCCGTCAGTCTGTTGTTGAACAGGTCCGCGTATTCCCAGCCCATTCCTCTCCTGCTCCTCTCAGCCGGGAGGCGCTTGCGCCCTCCCGGTACCCTCCCGCTGTTGTTGTCATTTTTTCGACTGCTTCCTGATCAGACTTTCGGATCTTCCGATCCCGGTCCCCTTCTAATAGGAAATGCGTGATATGTTAATACTCATTACAAGCCCCATAAAGCGGAATCCATCCCGCTGTTCGCAGCGCTGGCCGCTGCCGGATCCTGTGTAAAGTTGCCTTTAAGTGTTCATCGTCCTAAATACAATTTCTTTGCAGGCGGTAACGGTAAAGGCATCCACGCAATGCCGACAACATGACAGCATCCGTCAACGTGCCAGCTTCCACCGATATGCCACCCTATTTCGATACACTTCTTCCTCTTGAGTTTTCCGTTTTTCTGCCACGCATCACGTTCAACAAAAACAATTACGTTCTGTGCTTCTTCTGGCAACGCTTCAAAAGTGAAAATCCATTTATTGCTTTGCCATCCGTTGTTCTTCGTTGTTTCTGACATATCATCACCTTCTGTGTTAAAGCGTCATTTAATCTGGTGCGCGTGGCCGGAGTTGAACCGGCCGGCAGCTGTCGGCACGTCCTCACTCAAAATAATCCGCGGGAGCTTCCTCCTCTCAAATTTTTTGATTTTGGTTTGTGCTGCCCGTCCTCGCCGCGCATGAGATCCGGATGCCGGTCGCCGCCGGTGCTTAATCCGGATAAAATGTTTATTTCCCTTCCAGCTGTTCCTTCAGCATCTTATATATCGCCTGACATTGCTGCTCATGTTCGCATCCGATCACTATCACCTGCTCCACGACCTCGTCATAGCTGTATAACCGTTGTTCATTCGTGTACGGTCTTACGCTTTTGCACCTCTCGCAGCATTCAAGCGGAAACTGTTGCTCTATTCTCATGTCTGTCTCCTTTTTACCGCAGTCCCATTTCTTCCAGGCGCTGCAGCTCGCCCACTCTCAGCTTGTACGTTATGCTCCCGAACCTCAGATAGTTGTAATAGTAAAGAATTTCATTCAGATACCTGATCCGCGCCCTGTTGTGCGTAGCCTCAGCAAAACCGACGTCGTCGCTGTGCTGGACCTCCGGGAACCTCGCGCCGATTTCTTCCAGAAATTCACGCCTCCAGGCCTTGTTCCAGATCGCAATGTACAGCCTCCCAGGATACTGCTTTGCGATTCCGCGCCCTTTGAACACGAACCAGAACGCCAGCACGTCAAAGTCCTGGTCGTGATCCAGGATCTCCTGCGCAATCTTCCGGAAGGCCATGTCATCGTTCCACCAGTCATCGTCGTCCATCCACAGGATCCACGCGCCCCGCGCCTCGTCCAGGCCCCTGTTCCGCGTCATCCCGCAGTTGTGCCAGCCGACCTCGATCACCTTGTCCGTATATTCCCTTGCGATCTCCGCCGTCCGGTCGTGACAGTCATCGCATACCACGATCAGCTCATAATCTTTGAATGTCTGGCTCCTGATGCTGTCCAGACCCGTCCGGATCCATTCCTCCGCATTGTGCGCCGGAATGATTACCGAAAAGAATGGTTTATCCATTCAATCGCCTCCTCAACCCAGTATTCATACAGTCCATTAACATCGCCTGATATCAGCTCCGGTATGATCTCCGCGATTATGTCATCAGGCCATAACCACCACTGCATTTCAATCAGTTTATCAATTTGGTCTAATTCAAATCGTTCCCTGATATGCATCGCCGGATTTCCGCCGACAATGGTATACATTGGTACGTCCTTCGTCACCACCGCGCTGGACGCAATCACCGCCCCGTCGCCTATCGTTACCCCGCTCATAATCTTAGCATCATTCCCGATCCAGACGTCGTTTCCGATCCTGATGTCGCCCTTTGTTTTCGCGCAGGTTTCGCTGCTCGGATATACATCCTTCAGCAGCACGTTAAACGGATAGGTCGTCATCCATTCCGTGTGATGTTCCCCTCCCAGAAGAAATTGAACATTTGCGCCTATGCTGCAGAATTTACCGATATACAGCTGCGCGTCCTGGCCCCATGTCCAGATCCGCGGATTCGTGGCGTATGTGAAATCTCCTACCTCCGCGCACTGCTGTACCCATCCCGCGTTTTTGATTCTCATCTCCGTCCGTAGCCGTTCCAACGCCCTGACCTTTTCATTCATGCCCCTATCACCCTCCTCTGGTTTACTATCGGATTAAACAGCACCATCACCCCGCCAACCTTCCGCGCGACCTCCGCCGCCTTCTCCCTGTCTCTCGTCTTCCATGCGTCGTATGGTGAATCGCTCCAGCGCAGATCATCTGACCACAGCACATACCCCACCAGGTACTCGCTGTTTTTCCGGATGATGATGCAGGTTTTCGTCCGAATGTCCATCAGTCTCCCCTTGTCGCCCGCAGAATCTGGCTCAGCGTGTCGTTGATCGTTTCCAGCTTCATATATAGTTTGTCCACCTGGCCGGCGATGAACCGCATCATTTTCACCTGATCGCTCATCTCCGGCTTTTCCGGTATCAGGTCCATCTTCATCTGGCCCGGAACCTGTTCCTCCGCCTGTTTCGCTTCCTGTTCCCTCCGGTATTCCTCCGCGATTGACGGATCATAAATCAGCCGAACCTTCGGCCGTTCCTTCTCCTGTGTTTGCTGCTTCAGCAGTTTCCGCGCTTCTTCTTTTTCCTTCCGGAGTTTCCGGTTCTCCGTGTAAGTCGCCAGATCGAACCCGGCCGCCTCCAGCCGGCTCACCGTGCTCCCGTTGATGCCCAGCAGCGCCGCGATCTCCATCTGGTTCGCGCCGCCCTTCCGCATCAGCTTCGCCTGTTTGCAGATCTGATCAGTGATCTGCACCCGTTTTGCTTCCTTCATGTTCATGCTTCCTTTCTATATTTTGTTGTTATTCACTCCATGCTCCGCTGTGATATGTCTGCTCCCAACTGATCCGCGCGTTCGCCATCGGATGCTCACTGTCCCATGTCTTTTTCTGATCCTCCGCGATGTTCATACCGAAAATGGTGATAATGACCACCGCCAGAATGCTGATAATGATTCTGAATGACTTTTTGCTCATGCTTCCTTTTCCTCCATTTCATTACTCTGTCCACGCCTCCGCTGACCACGGCCGCCGTGATCAGCCCGCAGATCTCACCCACAACAAACCAGATCACCTTTTCCGTCCTTCCCGGCCTTCCATTCCTGATAGGCCCGCTCGTTCTCCGGATCCTGGTAAAACTTACGGCAGCGCTCAAGCAGCTCCCCGGCCATGAAGTCATATTTCGGTTTCTGCTTCACCCTCACCGCGCTGATCGTCATCTCGCTCATATTCCTTCCACCCTTCCCTGGTGCATTCATGATCCTCCAGCAGGATCATTCCGTATTGGATGCACTCGACGCACCCCCGGCTCCTCCGCGTGATTTTCTTTCCCGCCGGACAGTCTTTGCATTTCATTCCCTTACCTCGCAGCTCCGCCGGTGCGGCCGGTAGACCCACTCTGTCCCGGCGTCAATCAGCCCAGGTTCTGCTTCCCGGCCGATCACCTTACTTCCGTCGATCCTCACGAACGTCTGGCCCTCCGGATCCGCTATAATCTCCACGGCTTCCTCGTCCACGATTACCTTCCGATATATCCCCTCTGTGATGATCCCGATCCGTTTCCCGCAAACGCGGCACCTTTTGAAGCTCTCCCGTCCGTTCATTTCCGTCTCCTCCGCGCAGTCCCTGCATTTCATCCCCTGCGCCTCCTCCGGTTCGGCTGGTTCACATATCCCTGTTTCATCCGCTTGATGATGTTTATGTTCTCAATGATTACCGGGTGCGGCTGTTCCGTCCGCGCTTCATATACCAGCGTCTTTCCGTCTGAAAAGCTCACCCGGATCCTGTCCGGATATTTGCTTATGTCGTAATCGTAGTAGCTGATCGTTCCCGGAAGCATTTCCGGTCTTTTGTCCCATGTATTTGTTTTTCTGTCTTGTTTCTTTTTCTGAACACAGTCCTCCGACCCCATTTCCGGACACGTTCCGCTCGTCCAGTCTATGTCCATGTTGTTCTCGCATCCCGCGCACTCTGGCCAACTGACACTAATCTTTCCCTTCATGCTTCCTTCGCTCCCTTTTCTATCTCTATGGTGCTAAAGTCCATTTCCATTTGTTCCTCAAGCGTTTCCGGTGTCCATCCGACCCCGATGTATTCCAGCACCTTTCCCCAACCCTGATCTATCATCCAGAATTTCCATTCCTTCGGATTCTGTTGGTATAACTTGTCAAATCGATGCGGCCGCTTTTCAAGCTGGATCCCGAAGCCGCACATACTGCATCCTGTTCTCTGCGCTCCCGTTGTCCTGAGCGTTCCGTCCAGGTCTCTCACAATGTCCCCGTATATCTCCGGTATCGGAACCTTCAGGTCAATCGCCAGTTGCAGTAGGTCCTGTCTGTAAAAGATGGCAAACGGTGCGCTGCGGATCGTGCTTTCCCCGAAATAGTTGCATCCGTTCATCATCAGGCTTTTCTCACGCCTTCCGCCCTCGCTTGCCATCAGCCCCAGGAATGGAACGCTGTTGTGTTCTTTCGCCCAGATATCGCACGGTCTTTCCTTCAGGTAGTAACAGCATTTGTCTGATACAAGGAATGGTGCTGCCTCATATCCCAGCGCCGCGCCCTCCGGATCTGCTCCGCCGAACTTTTCCAACCATCGTTTGCTCAGCTGCATCCGTGTCCCGGTTCGGTTTCCACCGTACTCGCCAGTTTCTCCTGTGATGATCGCGTGTCTGACTGTCGCGCTCTCCGGTGTCTGCCGCTGCAGCAGGTTGATCTTTCCTGCTATTTCCTTTGATAGGATCGGATACCCGAATTCCTTGATCACGTTTACCTTGCTTTTCAGCGGTTTCACCGGAATCACGCCCAGCTGTTTATGTACTTTCTGAATGCTCTTATCCTCCAGTGAAGAACAACTGATCGCCGGAACATCTATGTGGATGCTTCTCAAAAAGCACAGCAGTGTGATACTGTCCAGACCTCCGACGCTGACGTGTGTGTTCAGGTCACGTTTGTTACACTCGTCTATAAATTCCCGTGCACGTATTCCAGCGTACTGAACCTTGAACTCATAGCTTTGTTTCTGCTTCACCATGAACATCGCGATCTTATGCTCTGTTCCCAGGCGTTTATGTCGCTCTATGACGTTCTCTTTCATCTGTCCGTCACCACTGCAAACCTTCTGGTGATCACGTTGATGTTGTCAGCGGATACTTCCTGGATTTCTTCTGCCCTGCATTTTCTGGCCATATTCAGCGCCGCCTGCCATGAGTGATATTTTTTCGCTTCCTGCCTTGCTTCTGAAACATGGAACGCATTTCTTGTTGTATCGCTTATGAATCCGTCCCGGTGTCTGATTAGAAACAATGATCTTTTTACTGTTATAAAATCCGGATGATTCATGCTTCCTTTGCTTCCTTTCTGTTTTTTGTTTAGCCAGTTAAACAGCGTTTGCAAATAAAAAACTGTCTACGGTCGTTCCCAGGGCATTCGCCAGCGCCAGAAGTGTACCGGATTTAGCCTGGTAATCCGGATTGTTCTCAATCGCTGAAATCGTCTGACGGCTTACTCCGCTTAATTCCTCGAGCTTTTCCTGTGTGATCCCTTTTTCTTCCCGGATCTGTTTTAGCCTGTATCCCATTTTATTCTATCCCTCCTTGTGTGTTAAACCGGCTTTACATACAAGATATACCATAAATTTCTGTCTGTCAAGCCTGCTTTACAAATTTCTTTTTATCGTGTAAAATTCATTTTACGAGGAGGCATATAAAATGAAACTTAGCAACATCATCACCGATTACCGTTCCCAGATGCAGATCTCTCAGCGCGAATTCGCGAGGCGCTGCGGTTTGTCAAATTCTTATATTTCTTTTATAGAGAATGAATATAATCCCCGTACCGGAAAGCCGATCGTCCCCACCCTGGAGCAGTATCAGAAAATTGCTTCCGGTATGGGCCTTACTGTTCACCAGCTTTTTGAACGTCTTGATGAAGATTCTCCTGTTGATCTTCACGTTCTTGATGTTTCCCGCGTTCCTGTTATTGTTCCGAACAGTGAACAGTTCCTGAAGATCGCCCAGGCAATGGCTCCGGATGATTATGAAATTGTCATGAAGATATTTGAAAAAACTTATCAGAAATTACATGAGAGAGGAGAGATATGATGATCCGATACATGCCGAACCTGGATTCGCTTCTCTGGTCGCTGAAGTGTATCGAATGCTTTGATAATATCGAGGATCTGAAGGCATTTATCTCAGACCAGCGCACCCGGTTCTGTCATGCCATCGGCCGGTCGGATCGTTTTTTCCATTCACACGATGTCCATCTGTCCGATGTCATTCCGGATCCGTTCATGCACTGGAAGAATTACCGCAGCGTGATTATAGACGGGATCACCGTCGGCCACTGCGGAGAATAGGAGGTTTATATGATCGCTTTGCTTTTGTTCCTGATCCTGGCCGTGATCGTCATTGTTGTCTTCTCCCACATGGCGATCTATGTTGTCGCCGGTCTGCTTGCTCTTCTGATTGTATTTATCGCTCTTATTATTAAGAGGAGGCGCCAGAGATGAAGAGATTTATTATCCTGATCCTCGCTTTTGTAGTTCTTTTACCTTCATTATCTTTTTCAGATACCCAGCAGGATCTGATTGGCACCTGGGTCGGTATTTCCCAGCAGACCACCGGAAACATGGCGTATATGTATCTTTGTCTTTTTGATAACGGCGTCGCTGTATATGAAATAAATCATTTTTCCATGTTTGATTTTGACGGCATGAGTTTTGTATATCCCGGCGAATGGGAATTAAAAAGTGACGGCGTCCATGTTTCTGTCGTTAATTCTTCCATGAAGCGGACTGAATATGTATTTTATTTGACCCAGGCGCATTATCTCGCTTTTGAATTGTCAGGCAAATATATGCTGTTTCAAAAAATGGTTCTTCCCCGCTCTTTTGATGATATCCATACTGTGACCTCATGGGATTGATATCGTATGAAAAAGTATTCTGTTGCTTCCTGCGCTCCGCGGACCGCCGTGGCCTATGCGCGTTATTCCTCCGCCGGCCAGCGTGACGTCTCCATTGAGCAGCAGCTGGCTGATATACGCGCCTTTGCGAAACGCGAAGGATATACGCTGGTGCATGAATACGCGGATCACGCTAAATCCGGTTTCCGCCATGTGAACGCCCGGACCGCGTTCCAGTCCATGATGGCCTCCGCCGATTCCGGCACCTTTGACACGATCATCTGCTGGAAGGTGGACCGTTTTGGACGGAACCGGGAGGAATCCGCCCTGTTTAAGGGCCGCCTCCGCCGTTTCGGCGTCAAGGTGCTTTATGCGATGGAACCGATCCCGGAAGGATCCGCCGGCGTTCTCCTGGAGGGAATGCTGGAGGCCACCGCTGAATGGTACAGCCGCCAGCTCTCGGAAAACGTCCTCCGCGGCATGGCGGACAATGCCCGGCGCTGCATGTTTAACGGGACGCATACTTTCGGATATACGTCCGATTCGGAAGGCCGTTATGTGATCCAGCCTGATGAGGCCGCCGTCGTTCGTGATATCTTTACCATGTACAGGAATGGATATTCCTGCTCCATGATCGCGCGGGATCTGAACGCCCGCGGCCTGCGGACATGGCGCGGAAATCCGTTCTGCGCCCAGGGAATTCTGAAAATCATTTCAAACGAACGTTATACAGGCGTGTATATCTGGGGCGACGTCCGGACCCCCGGCGGAATGCCGGTGATCATCAGTCAATCGGAATTTGAGGAGGCCCAGCTGATGAAAAAGAAAACCGCCCGCCATGTTGAGCAGGGCGCCGTTGTTTTCCTCCTGACCGGAAAGGCTTTTTGCGGTTTGTGCGGATCCGCTATGGTCGGCGATTCCGGAACCTCTAAATCCGGCACGCGACATTATTATTATTCCTGCATCCACAGAAAACGGGATAAGGCATGCAGTAAAAAGTCCGTATCAAAGGATTATCTGGAGGATCTTGTCGTTTCATTCGTTCTGGATCATGTCCTTTGTGATCCGGAAATCGAAAAGATCGCCGACACCGTCATGAAGCTCCAGGCGGAGGAAATGAAATCCTCCCCGCTGGCTTCTATGGAGGCGGAGCACAAAGAAATTGTCAAAAAGATTGATAATATCAATCAGGCCATCGCTGCCGGGATCTGGAATTCCTCCACGGCTGTCATGCTGAAAGATCTGGAAGACAGTGCGGAAACCCTCCGCGTCTCCATCGAAACGCTGCGATATTCGCAGGCCCAGCTGATGGACCGCGACCGCGTTTTGTTCTTCCTGCATCAGTTTACAAAAGGCGACCGGAATGATCCTTCTCTTCGCCGGAAAATCATCGGAACCTTTGTCAATTCCATTTATGTTTATGATGACCACTTGCGGATCGTCATCAATAACATGGAGGGAAATGAGCGAATCCCGCTTGTAGATCTACCGGACGAATGTTCGGATAATGGAAATTCAGCTCTGCCAACTGTGTCACGTCCGAACCCGCGGATAACAATCTACCGGATCGCAGTGTGAACGCATAAAAAGAGAAGGTGCGAAATGCACCTTCCTTTTTTAGTTTGCCATGCGATCCATCAGCTTTTTGATGTCCATCCGCGTCGCTTCATCCGGCGCTTCGTCCATCATCTTCCGCAGCTGTTCGTTCCAGTCCATCCCGCGGCTGTAACCCATGTTGCGGTTCTCCCGGCCGTAGCGGCTGTCGTTCCTGGCGTAACTGCCATAGTTTCCGCTGTTCCGGTTGTAGCTGTACCGTCTGGTTCCGCCGTAGTACGGATCCATCGGCATATAGTCGCCGCTGTATCCGTCATCTGCTTCCAGCATGGCGCAGGCGGTGATCAGGCTTTTCGCGCTATGCGTCAGCTTGTCGATCATTTCGATGTCGCCCGTGTTCAGATCTCCGCCGCTTTTTTTGATCTCCACGTTCGCTTCCGCGATTTCGTGGCCGATCGTGTCCTTCAGCTCTCTCAGTTCCTTGAGCAGATCCATCTTTCTCCCCTCCCGTCAGTCAGGCCGCCGGTGTCGTCGGGTTTGTGACGGTATATGCCGGAACCGGATAGGGAGCGATCCTGTTTACCAGGTACTGCGTTTGGGCTGTGTTGTCCGCTACCAGCTGGGCGGTCTGCGCCACCTGAGAAGCGGCCAGCGCCTGCATGTTCACCTGGTTCTGCAGCGCAAGGTTCTGGCTCTTCAGTGCGTCGATCTCCTGCTGGCACATCTTGTCCAGGATCACCTGCGTCTGAGTCTGAGTAGCGTCCAGGATGTCCCTCAGTGCGCTGGAAATCGCGTTACGATCCGCGCAGGCTTCTGTCGCTACCGTAAATTTGAGATCCGCGGTCGCGGCCCGGTTGTCGCAGCAGCACTGCGCCAGCTGTGCCTGCAGTCCGGTCATCCCGGCCGTCATGGCCGTCTGGGATGCAAAGCTCCGCTCCAGGTCCGCCATCTGATTGTTGCACAGCTGCGAGCTAATGCCGTTCAAGCTGTTCTGAATGCCTGTGATGTTGTCGTTCAGCATCTGGTTCTGGAAACCGGTGCTGATCTGGTTGCTCTGATTCATCCACGGATAGAAGTCCCCGCCGATTCCGCCGAAACCTCCGCCGAAGTTGCCGCCCCAGCCGCCCATCAGGATGAACAGGAGCAGGATCCACCAGCCGGATCCCATGTCTCCGAATCCGCCGTTGTTTCCGCCGAATCCGGAAGGCTGTACCAGCATCGTGGTGCCGGTGCCTTCATCAGTCAATGCCATATGATTTCTTTCCTTTCCTCGTATTTGTTTTTATATTCGCCGCTTAATGATCACTCAGCGGTTCCTATCATCTGATCCCCATCATCTGCTTCAGCTGGTTCGCGATCTGCACGGCCTGGTTATACTGCGCCTGGCTGACGCGCCCGCTGTTGAGCAGCTGCTGGACCTGCTGCTTCGGATCTCCCCGGAACATCTGGCTGAATTGCTGGAATTTCTGCATCATCCCGTTCATCGGAAACTGGTTTTGCATCATCCCGAACAATGGATTACTCATCGTCCTCTACCTCCCGCACGACCTTTTTCCGCCGGCTCAGTTCCTTCACCTTTTCCGCCAGCGCGTTCAGATCTTCTTTCGTCGCGTATTCCACCGCCGGCTGTTCCTTTTCCTCGCCTCTGATCGTGTAGTCCAGGATCTTCATCGACGGCATCCCGGACGGATCCGCGCTTTTCAGATAAATGATTTTCTCCTCGCTGTCCCACAGCTGCACCGTGTTTCCCGGCGCGACCATGTAGCTTTTCGCCGCCGCTTCTCCCTGGACCCAGATCAGTCCGCCCTGCTGGTTCTGCTGTTGCTGCGGCGCCTGATACTGCTGCGCCTGGAACATCGGCTGATACGTCGCCGGGAATCCTCCGTAATATGCCATCTTTGTCCCCTCCTCATTTCACTTTCCAGAAATATGTCGGCGTCACCAGTCCGCTGTCGGCCAGGTCGTACCAGTCGCCGTCTATGATGGCGATGGCGTGGTCTCCGCTGCCGATCACATACGTCCCTTCCGGATACCGTTCACAGAACGCCCGGACCGTGATGCAGCTGGGACAGCTTTCCGGCAGCAGGAACTGTCTCCCGCCCCGCTCCCGCAGATATTCTCCCCACACCGCGTTATTGTTCGGAAGGTCGCCCATCACCGCGCCCTGTTCACACAGATCCCAGTACGCTTCCCGCCAGCTTTGGCCTGTCACCACCGCGATCGCCCGGATCACGCAGTCCCCTGTTTCACGTCCCACCGGATTCGGATTGCACCTGACCCACATCGTCTTGTTCCTCCGCCTCTTTCTGTAAAAAAGGGTACAAAAAAAGAGGGCTGCCTGCGAGTTCGCAAACAGCCCTTTTTCGGTGTTTATTCAGTTCAGTTTCGGTTCGTTTCCGGCTCGTTGTCCGGGAAATACTTATACACAAAGGAATTCCGGTTGATCGCCCGTTTCACCGTGGATACGTCCACGTCCACTTCCTCCGCTATTCTCTCCAGGCTCCCCGGATGATCCGTCAGATAGATCCGCATGATCTCCTTGTCCTGTCTCCTGTGGACGTATTCCTC
>Ga0310786_10002459_pt1 | contig 28277 bp, 24 predicted proteins | sample AusTroGonzalo_MG_FD_203881 | JGI IMG/M metagenome (GOLD analysis project Ga0310786, IMG submission 203881) | Bovine rumen microbial communities from tropical cattle in Woodstock, Queensland, Australia - Gonzalo_03 (v2) (version 2) | ecosystem: Host-associated > Mammals > Digestive system >...
GAGACCACTGGTAAAAAGAGGAATCAATTGTTCGTATGCAAAGAGATCATGGACGTTCTCAACTCCTACTGAGAGTTAATTGCGAAAATTACGTTTTATGCAATTAACGAAATCCATGATTGCGTAAACGCAATTCTTATCACGGCGACCCTGTTCTAACGGACCATCTGGCCGTTGAAATAGTTAGAATAGTTAGAAAAAACCGAATCTCGAAAATCCTAAAAAATCGATAAGTCTACCGTGCGGGTTCCTTCAGGCCCGCCACTTGTTCATCCAGATCTTCTCAAAAAATTCTATTGTTTTGGAGTTTTGAGTACCTCGACGCTCTATGTCGAGTGATATTATTATTACCCAGACAAGAAAATCAGGAATACTATGAAGAATGATTCCAACTGGCTTATCGCAGTCCTAATGGTTGCCGTACTTTTCGGCGGTTCATTGGCTTCATGTTTCTGGCCTTCCGACACCACTGAAGAGGAATTCTCCGTGACCGGCGAGGTCATCGGAATCAGTTCCTACAACCAGCCGAAGCTGGACCTGAAATCCGACGTGCTCTCGGAACACAGCATACCCCTCGGATCCCTGTTCACCATACAGACCAAGGATAGCGAGTTCGAGAACGCCGTCCTTCTGAATGCATATCTCGGATTCTTCATGTTCGATATATACGTCAACATAGAGTCGGACGGATACCTCTCCATAGGATGTGTAGGGAAACTGATCACCGCCGAACAGGGTTCAAAGGTGACCCTTACGTACACTGGTACATCGGACAGATTTTCAAAAACCCCCAAATACAACAGTGGTTACACCGACAACAGAGCGGACTATGCGTCGGATGAGGAATTCGCGAACTTCTACGAGGTCACGGGAGGGGACCTCAAGTCTGGCGTGCTGTACAGGTCCTTCAGCCCTCTGTACAGTCCGACCAAACAGTCGAGATCGACATACGTGAATGAGCTGGCGGAGAAGGTCGGGATCCGGTATGAGATAGCCCTTTCCTACAACCAGGCATCAGTGCAGACCGCCATCGACAATCTGGAAGGCTACTGCATCACGTTATGCAAGGATGGGGACTACGTCGCGCCAGGGATGGGATACCTCTACTTCCAGGATAAGGAGAAGACCAAGGCCGTTCTGGAAGGGATAATAGATAACGACGGTGCATATCTGGTCCACTGCAACGTGGGCAGAGACAGGACCGGTTTCATCATCCTCCTGCTCCAGGCGCTCTGCAACTGCACACCGGACGAGATGAAGGCGTGCGAAGCGAAGAGCTTCTGCAACCTATACCACATCAACATCGGTTCGGATGAGTACAAGAAGATCGTCGACTGCACGTATGACAGGAACATGTATCTCATAGCCAATCCAGACCAGATCCCGAACATATTCAAAATCGACTGGGATAACATCGACGTGAGCTCTGTGGATACGTACACTGCGGCATACTCGTACTGCACCGATTACCTCGGTTTCACTGACGACGAGGTATCAGCGGTCAAGGAGAAGCTGTGCAACTGACATCGATCCAGCACATCGTATCCGACTGAATAAGGTCGGGATGTTCCGAAGATAGGCCCTGATCAGAGCAGATTCAGGAAGGCCGTCAGGATTCCCATATTGATGAAATCCAGGAACACCCCGCCCATGATGGGTATGAGGAAGTAAGCGACCGGGGCCGGTCCATGCTCGTTGGTCAGTGCCTCGAGGTTCGCTACAGCGTTAGGCGTAGCGCCCATTCCGAAACCGGACACTCCCGCAACGAAGGCCGCCGATTCGTAATTCTTCCCTGTTGCCCTGAACACGATGTAGTAGACGAATACGATCAGGATCACCGTTTGGATGAGCAGAGTGAATACCATCGCGAATGCCAGATCTGCCAATTGCCACAGCTTGATCGCCATGAGGGCCATCGATAGGAATATGCACAGCGAGACCCATCCTATGGTCTCCAGCTCCTTCAATGGCAGTTCGTATCCGATCTTATCAGTCACAGTACGGCAGAATAAAGCTACCAGCATACCGCCCAGATATGAAGGGACGGCTATATCGACGGCATCGAATGCCATATTCAGCAATGTGCCCAGTCCGATACAGGCCGCCAGGATGACGACCGCGTTGAGCACGCGCCTGTCATCCAACGACACATCGATCTCGGATTGAAGCTCCATGTCGTTTGATGTCGGTTTCAGGTCGTATCTCCTCACAAGATTCCTGGCCAACGGTCCGCCTATGAATCCGGCTATCGCAAGTCCGAAAGTAGCGGACGCGATACAGACCACGTCGGCACCCACCAGACCGTAATCGTTCACCAGGATGCCTCCGTAAGCGGCTGCCGTGCCGTGCCCTCCGCACAAGGATATCGAGCCGAGCGCCAGCCCGTATTTCGGATCCAGATCGAACAGACCGACCGAGAATATCCCGACGAAATCCTGCAGTGTGACGAGAGCTATTAACAGCGCTATCAGGATCAGCAGCATCCTGCCTCCCGATTTGATCATGGAGATGGATGCCATGAATCCGATCGAACAGAAGAACACCCTCATGGCGATCTCCTTGATCGTATCGTCGAACGTGATCTCCATGAAGTCACATGAGTAAAAGATCAGCATGACCAAAGAGAACAGCAACCCGCCTATGACGGCCGCAGGGATGCAGAATCTCTTCAGCATCGGTACACGTTTGACCAGATAGATACCGACAACGAGCACCACTGCCGCCGCGGCTGCACTCTGGAACATGTCCAAGGATATCTCTATCATGCTATTCACTTCTTAGATTGAATAACTCATAGAAAAGCGATATGGAGGCCAAAACGGACGGACTTCATTCCTTGGAGGAATCCTCTTTCTTATCCTTGCCTGCCTTGGGTTTGGAGGATTTCTTCTTTTTCCCCTGCTCCTTGGCCTTGCCTTTGCCGGGATCCCCCTTCTTGAAATCCTTGTCCGATTCCTTGGGACGTTTGCCCTGGACCAGAGCCTTCGCATCCCTGTTCCCGCGTTCTGCCGCCATGGTCAGGTACATGGCATGCTTCTCCATGTCCTTCTCGCAGATCTTGCCCTCTTTATAGATCATGGCCAGCCTGTACATGGCCCTAGAATCGCCTGAACCAGCTGCCGAATGCAGCAGGACCAGAGCCTTCTCCGGGTTGTAATCCGTCGAGCCTTCCTCGAGATATATCTCCGCCAGGCGCGTTCTGGGAGCACCTGCTGCGATTGAGGCTTTCTCCATGAGATCCACGTAGGCCTCGTGCTTCTTCTTGAATCCGTGGCCAGTCTCGTACTTCGTGGCCAGAGTGACCATGGAGTTCACATCGTAGCTCATGGATGCCGCTTTGAGGATGTCATTGTACCTCGGATCGCTCATATGCCTCTTCCTCATGGTCTCCATGGCTATCTTGCGGGAATCGTTGACCATGGTGCTGGAATACCTTATGAACCATTCGTTCGCCTTCTGCTCATCCTTTTCGGTACCTATGCCGGAGGACAGCATTATCGCTACCTGATACTGGGATTTCGGGTTCCCGGTCAGTGCCGACCTCAAGAACCATTTGAACGCCCTTTCCGGGTCCCTCGGATAATACTTGCCCTCGAGGAAATTGTTGGCGGCGGTAGCCATGGCCCTGGTATTGCCGCTCTCGGCGGCCTGCTCGAGGATCTCGATGGATTTCCCTATATCCCTATCCACTCCGGTGCCCTCGCGATACATCTGTGCCAGAGGTATGTTCGCATCGGTCCAACCTAGCTCCGATGCCTTCGAAAGATAACCGAACGCCTCGACGTAATCATCGCGGGTCATCGCTGTCTTGAACAACAGATTTCCGCAATTGTACAGGTCATACGGGAAACCGCTCTCGGCCAGCTCTCTCATGACATCTTTCAATTCCTCTATCTCCTTGCGGTCTGCACCCTTCATGGTGGAGTACTTGCGCCTGGCATCGTAGCTCCCGTTCTCTGCGGCCTGTTTGTACAGCGATTCCGCCCTTTCCCTGTCGCCTTCAGACAGAAGGATGTCGGCCAGCTCGGACATCGCCATCGGGTGTTCCCTCAATGCGGCTTCCTCCAGCCAACGACGCTGCTCGGCCGTATTCCGCTCTACTCCGTTACCGTCCCTGTAGAACGTCGACAGCCTGTACTGGGCGGAAGACGATCCTCCCTTGGCCAAGGACATGGTCTCCTCGACCGAATCGTTGATCGAGCGGGTGTATGCATCCACGACCTCGTCTGCCGGGCCGTCCATGAATATCTTATGATCGGAGATCCAGACGGCACGGGTGCATGTCCTCTTGATGGTGCCCATGCTGTGCGATGTGAACAGGACCGTCTTACCGCTGCGTACGAGGTTCTTGAGGTGCTCGGACGCCTTGGAAGCGAAAGCCATGTCTCCGGTGCTCAATGCTTCGTCAACCAGGAAGATGTCGGCGTCGACATTCACCATGACGGAGAACGCAAGGCGCGACCTCATTCCGGACGAATAGGTCCTAACAGGGTTGTCTATGAACACTCCGAGATCGGAGTATTCGATGATGTCGTCGATATGTGCCAGCACCTCTTTGCGGGGTATGCCGTAGAGCTCGCTCCTCAGGATTATGTTGTCCCTTCCGGACATGTCCCCGTGGAATCCCATGCTCAGCTCCAGGATGCTTGCGATCTTCCCCTTGACCTCGACCGTCCCCTCGTCTGGTTCGACTATCTGCGATACGATCTTGAGGAACGTCGATTTTCCGCAGCCGTTCCTGCCTAAGATCCCCACGATATCTCCCCTTCTGATCTCCAGGTCCAGGCCGTCGAATATCGGGTATTCCACCATCTTGTTGAGCTTCAGTTTGCCCTTGGATATCTGCGGATCGATGATCTTGTAGGATTTCTTCAATCCCTTGATGCTTATCACTACATCGTCGTCCATCACAGCACCTCCGGGAATCTCTTCTCATAATGGAAGAACACCATGGATCCCACCAAAAGGAACGAGAACGCGAGTATGACGCTCATGACGACCAGGTTCGGATGGGGGAATATTCCGTAGTATAGGATATCGTGGAAGGTCTCGACGAAGTATGTGAAAGGATTGTACCATACTATGGCCCCGAGAAGACCTTTCGCTTCGCTCACGAGGAAGAAGGTGGGCGTGATCCAGAAGACCAGCCTCATGGCTACGCTCATGAAATAACCAACATCCTTGACGAACACCGTCACCGTGGATACCAGGAACGAGCATCCTAAGCAGAATATGAACATCAGGATGAGCTCCACGACCAGGAATGCCATTCCTCCCCAGTTGACGTACTGTCCCGAAAGCAGGATGACGAGGATTACGAAGACATATGCGAACACCACCGTCAGATAATCCGTGAGCACCGAAGCCACGATCACAATCTCCCTCGGGAACTTCATCTTCGTGATGTACTTCGCGTTGCCCACGACCGCCCTTCCCCTCAGGCTCGAGGAGATGAACGTCACGGGGAACATACCCGCACTGAGATAGATCCAGAAGTCTTCGAGCGGACGCGGTCTTATCGCCGTGAAGGTGATGTACATGACCACTATCATCAGCACCGGCAGGATGAGATGCCAGGCGAACCCTATGTAGGAATTCTTGTAACGTCCCGCGGTGTTCCTGCGGACCATAGCCATGAGGATTATCCTGTTGTCGTAGACATCCTTCGCACTCTTGACCAATCTTGAGATCGGATCCATGCTCAGACCTCCCTCACAACTAGGATTATCCCGACCAGGATAGCTATGCAAACTGCTGCGCCGATCAGGTTCTCGTACGGATACGGGCGGTCGCCGATTATCGAGATATTGAGTATGGTAAACTCGTTATTGACATGATTCGGGATCTCCAGATCCTTATGGACGGTTAAGGAGACTGTGACTGTCTTATCGAACGTGCCTATGTCCAAGGTATGTTCATCCATGACCGCGTTAGGGCCCCACATCGTTATCTGCTCCATGGCATAACACTCATAGAGGATGTATTGGTCCACAACCACAACGATGTCAGGAATCTCGAGAGATTTCAGTTTCTTACAGGATGCGAACGCCCCTGTTCCTATCGAAGTTACAGATTCGGGAATGTACATCTCTTCGATTCCGGTTCCCGAGAAACAGTATGCTCCCAAAATCGATACCTTGTTTCCGAACTCTATGTTCTTGAGATTCACGCACCCGTAGAAGGACAGGGCTTCCAATATGATGACGGAATCCGGGATCTTTACGGTCTCAAGGGACGTGCATTCATAGAAGGCCCAACTGGTCACTACATTCAGATCTTCATTCAACTTGATAGTCTTGAGATGGAGACAGCCGGAGAATGCATTGCTGTAGATGTAACTGACCCCTTTCGGGATCTCGAAATACTCCCTCTCGGACCCGGCCGGATACGTCACCAGCGACTTCGAATTGTTCCTGGATTCATAGAGGACGTTATCGATGACCACGTAGGCGATATTGTCACTCTCGATCGTCTTGATTGGACACGAATAGAAAGCGGATTCACCGATGGTCGATACGGAGTATGGGATGTAGACCTGTTCCAATCCCGCGCACATGAACGTGCTCGGACCGATGACCATCAGGGATTCGTTGAAACTCAGATTGGTCAGATTCTCGCAGTAGGCGAAAGCACCGGAATTGACGACCAAGGTCCCTTTCGGGAGATTGTTGTTTTCACCGTCATGATTCATCTTGCTCAAGGAGATGCAACTCGCGAAGGCCCTGTAGTCGATGGCCTTTAAGCTATCCGGTAACCAGACCTCGGTGAGATACGCATTGCCTTCGAAGCATTCAGAACCTATATTCACAAGGGTTGCCGGGGCGGCGTAGATTTCATCGGTCTTCTCAGGCGGATACTTTATGACCATTGTCATTTCGTGATCGTAGAGCACCCCGTCATCGCTGCAATACTCGGCATTGTCACTGTCCACTTCGATTCTTTCCAAAGTCGAGGATCTGAAGGCGAAGTCGCTTATCTCCGTGATCGTGGACGGAAGGGTTACAGATACTATTCCCGGCATTATGAATGCTCCCGAATCGATCTTACATACATCGACAGTCTTCCCGTCGTACTCTATGGTCTCGGGTACAACGACATTTCCTGACGGAAGGTCCTCGACTCCTGTCACCGTAGCAGTCCCGTCGTAGATGAGGTAGTTGATGTCATCTATTGTTATGTACACCCCCTCATCGGCATCGGATGTCTGTACGAATTGTAAAGACATTACAAATATCGAGGCCAACAGAAGAGCTGCGATGAACTTCTTCATGCGGTTGGAACGGTATGTTAGATAATAATGATTACAATCGTAAACCCAGATAAAGATGAACAGCGAGCAGCGAGCAGAGCTCACTGCTCTGGTCTATCACTTTCCGACTCGGCAACCTTGCGGCCCCGGCCGGCTTTCTTCGGAAGCTGTTCGAACTTCCCGATCCACTCGGACACCGGAGGGAGCTAGGCCCCTCCCTATTCAATCCGGCGCAAGACACGCGAGACAGGGAACCTGGTTCCCTCGCCCCACCACTCTCACGCGACGCTCGATTCACTCGAGACCCGGAGCTCCGGACGCTCCACCTTTTCGGGCGACTCGCCCCGACTTTCTCTCGGGCGGCTGACAGACCTGCGACCAACCGACTGCTCCACCATGCGGCGAAGCCCCAGAACCGAATTCTGACCCCGGAATCCCCATTCGGAGACCACTGCTTTTCGCAGCTCGATCGCTCTCGATCGGACACAGCGAAAGGCTTTCGCACAACAGCACCCCCACACCATTCGGAGCGGGCACACCATTCTCTTCGCCACACCTTCTCGAACCTTCCACGCTGAGCGCGGAACACACACAAACACAGAGTTCATGATGTTTTAGGTAACAATTACCATGCTTAGTGTCTATTTATGGCTTTCTCAACGATAAATAGTCCGAAAAAACAGAACCGATTCGCTTGTTTTCATTATCTGGTTTATCGATCTGATAATCGTTATTTCGAAAATAGTCTATCGAACCTATCCTTCAGCGATTGGGGCGGATCGAGTATGGTGATCGCCGCCAAGACGAGAATGATACCGATCAAATCATCCCATCCGAAACTGTCTCCGAACACCAGCACTCCACACAACGTGGAAACGATCAGACTGGAGGTAATGATGATCGAGACCAGAGCCGGATCCACACGACGGATGCTGTAGATGATCAGATAGTTCGGAGTCAGGGTGCACAGGACGCCCATTATCAGGATGTATACCAGGAATATCATGTTCGAGGATACCGTGGCACCCACTAGGCCGTAATTGGTCAGAGGCGCGACCATCAATGCGCTGAATGCGAAGAAATAGAACATTGCGGTATTCTCTGAATACCCCTTCTCCTCCACTATCTTGCTTCCGAGAGTGAACGCCGCCAATGTCATACCGGACATCAGGCCGATCACTACTCCGAGAACCTGGATGTCCCCGACACCATTGACCACGCCGATTATGAATATGCATCCGATGAAAGCGAGGATCACAGCCAGGATCTTTCTTCTTGTGATCTTGTCGCCGAAAAGGAAGAATGCGAATATCAGGATGAAGTAGGGGCTCGTCATTTCGAGGACAGCGGCCACCTCAAGGGGCATCATCTCCTGCGCCGTGAAAACACAGAGATTCGAGATTACATTGAAGAAAGCGAATAGGATGAAGATCCAGACATCCCTCAGCCTGATCCTGAATGCCTCGCGGTCCCTCAGAAGCAGGATCAATCCGAAGACTATGGCCGTCACACCCTCACGGCAGGCGCATACCTCTATGGATCCCAGACCTGCTATGAGCAGATCCTTGGAGAACAGGTTGAGCAATCCTGCCAGTATGGCCGCAAGAACCACTAGGGCGATAGGGGAAACTTTCACATCCATCCTTATCTCTCGGTAATTCAGATTATGTTAAGTGTATCGAGGAAGCCCGACATCTGAAGAACGGACATCACATCCTTGTTGACGTTCTTCAGCTTGACACCGTCCTTGTCCTCCATCAGCTCATCTGCGTTGAGTATGGTCCTCAGCCCGGCTGATGCTATGTACGGGACATTCGCCATATCGATCACTATACAGTTCACCGATGGTGCTTCGGCCTCGATTATCTCATCGAGCTCCGGGGCCGTCACGTAATCCACACTTCCCATGGGTGTGATGGTCAGAACACCATCCTCTATCTTCTTCTCTATCTTCATCTTATCAATACCCTCTCTTAATCGTGAGAACGTTGCATCCGTTCTCTCTGGAATATGTAACCTCATCCATCATCTTCCTGACTATGAACAGGCCGAATCCGCCTACCTTGTGGTCCTTGATCCTCTTCTCGATGTCAGGATTGTCCTTGAGCAATGGGTTGTACTCCGGGCCCTTATCCCTGAATACGATCCTCGCCTTACGATCGATAACCAATATGGCAACTCCGAGCTCTCCGCCTTTCTTCTCATAGGCATACATGTCTATATTCGCCAGTATCTCCGACGAACACACCTCCATGTCCTTGATCACGTTCTCAGGACACTTCTCCGATGACAGCTTGGCGCGTATGTAGGTCATGACCTCTCCGTAAGATGAACTGTCCAAGAGGAATTCTTGGAACTCCAGTTCCTCTTCGACATACTTATCCAAGCTGAAGACCACCATCGTCATATCGTCGGATCTCTCGACACCGTCAACGAACGCCTTGACATCGGAGTCGACAGCGTCCAGGACATCTTTGGAACCGGCCCAGTCCCCGACCAATGTCTCTTCCAGTCTGGATTCCCCGTACATGGATCCGTCGGGGCCCACGGCCTCGGTCACTCCGTCGGTGTACAGGAAGATCTTGTCCCCGGGCTGGAGTGTGATCCTGTGCTCCGTGAAGTTCACCCTTCTCTTTCTTCCCAAAATGAAATTGGGCATCTCGACGAGTTTCTCCACCTTTCCCTCATGCAAAATGAACGGAGGATTGTGTCCCGCGTTGACATACGACAGCCTGCCGTCCTCCAGATCCACCACGCCCAACCATGCGGTGACGAACAGTTTCTCGCGGTTGGAATCGCACAGTACCAGATTGGTCTTTTTCATCACCATGTCGGGCTGTAATCCGTTGGCAAGGTTGCTGCGCAGGGACGCCTTGGCGCTTGCCATGAACAGCGAAGCAGGTATCCCTTTCCCGGACACATCGGCGATGACCAACGCCAGATGTGTGTCGTCCACTTTGAAGAAATCATAGAAATCCCCGCCCACGGTCTTTGCGGGGAGCATCTGCGCCGTCACGCTGTAGTTTCCGTTATCATCGATGTTGGGAGGCAGCATACCGTTCTGGATGTCGGATGCGATGGAGATCTCCTTGCCCACCGCGGCCTCCCTGACCGCGGTCTCGTTGTACTTGACGATAGCCTTGAAACCCATGCCCGAGATCCATATCGAGAGCATCGACATGGATATGAACAGGATCACGCAGGGTATGGTGTAGTCGATCAATTGACTTACGATGCTTTCCCATCCCCAACCTACTATGACCACCGATCCGCCCTCCAGACCCTCCAAGGAAACATAATTCAAATTGACCTTGCTGGCATAGTAGCTGAGCAAAGGCTCGAAGAGCATGAGGACGCCTGAAACGAAGGCGACAATTACGCCGAAGAGCCTGTTATAGTACAGGACGCTCAGGATCAGCGGCAGCACGAATATCAGATAGTTGCTTCCCATCACCACAGCGATGACCAGAGATGTGAGCATTATCGAGGACATCAGGAGATATCTTATCCACCATTCCTCGCCCTTGGAGAGATAATAGGTCAGGACCGAGACCATAAGGAACGCGGCGCATATGAGCATCCAGATGAACGCCCACTGATGGGCCACATCATCCACGATATCCGCCCAGGCCATCACATAATAGAACAGGACGAAGATCGACAGCACGGTACACACTATGGCCACGATTCCGTTCGCCTTCTCCTCGTTCCCGGGGATGTCCGTCCTGCCTGATGCAAAGATCATGTTGACCCCCTCAGGACATTAGGCACCGGCATGTTGTTTTCGTCGGCCCCGTAAATGAGGGAGGTCGCTTTCAGGAACCAGAAATTGCCTCCTATCGCCGAATAGTAGATCACATTATACTCATCGACATGATAGGTGTTCATGTACATTCCGTATATCTGGCATAATTTACTGCCTAAGGGTGTTTCCTGGAATATAGCTCCCTCGTATTCACTCATCTTCAGCTTCTCATCTGGATAATACACAAGTTCCAAGAACATTTCCTTCGTCATGTCTGACGTCTCTGCCGTGGGCGCATGTGTCCTGAGATCATAGGAATAGACCTCTACCACCAGAATATCCTCTTTGACCTCTTCTACTGTGTACTTCACGAGAAATCTGTCAGATTCCAGGATTATGTAATCTCCGACAACGATATCCGTACGGATCTGCCCGGTGCGATCCGGAACGACGAAAGTAAGGATCAGAAGAATGACCACAACGGTGGCAGTGATCGCCACCATCAGGTCCTTCCTGCCAAACTTCCTGCCATTCATTTCCATGCCAGCCCTACCTTCTTAGTTATTTAAAGAATCTCATGGCCTTAAGGGCCTTGAATGCCTTATCGATGTACTGCTCGGTGATGATCGGCCAGGAGAAACCGAGACGGTACAACGCTTTGACCGTGTACGTCTCATCAGCGCCTATCTCGTATCTGGTCTCCCCTGCATTGCCCAGGTAGCTTATCAGTCCGGACACGTACTCGGCTTTGGTCTCGTCCTTGAGCGCTTCCGTGAATCTCTGTTCGAAGACCCTCTTGGATACGACCTCGACCGGCATCTCGTTGTCCCTCATCACCTTCAGCACATTAGCCATGTGGACCTTGTGACAGTTGTTCACATGGAATACGGTGAACTGGGGCGGCGTGCCTGCCAGTATGACCACTGCCTTAGCCACCATGTCTATGGGCGAGAACTCCACCGATACGTCCATATCCGTGACCGAGAAGAATCCCAGTTTGACGTAGGACTTCATCTGCCTCATGAACGCATTGGTCGCTGAATTGATCTGGAACTCTCCGTCCATGTCACGGCTCATGAGGTTGCCGGCACGAAGGATCTTTCCCTTGAGACCGCCCGGGATCGCATCGATGATGGCCTTCTCCGCCTTGAACTTAGAGTTGACATACTTGTTCTCCAGGTTCTGGCCGAAGTACAGCTCGTTCTCATGGATCTTCCTTCCGAGCGGTATGCTTCCGTTCACCGATTCACCGGCCACGCTCTCCGTGGAGATCTGGACCAGGGTACAGTCCTTGGCCTTCGCCACATCTATGAGGTTCAATACACCTCCGTAGTTGACCTTCTCGATGGAATCGTCCGCTGCGAAGTGCTTGACGCTGGCCGCACAGTTGATTATGGTATCGAAGTCCAGGTCCTTGACGCAGTCTATGAGACCGCTGTCAGTGATGTCCGAATCTATGACGGTGACCTTCTTCAGCACGGACTCGTCGATCATTCCTGCAAAGTAGTACATGAACACCGTCTTGAGTCTCTCCTCCGAGCTCTGTCCCTTTCCGCTCCTTACCAGACAGTAGATGTGCTTGGCGTTCCTTCTGAGGAGCTCGAACAGGACATGGGAACCGAGATATCCGGTGGCCCCTGTCAGCAGTACCCTGCGTGGACTGTGGGTGGTTATTCCGTCAAGGTTGCTCGCGACATTCCATGACAGCGGCCCTTCGTCCACGGTCTCGCATTCCTCGTCCGTCTTTTCCTCCACCTGGCTATGTGCACCGATGAACTCGGCGAGCTTCTCCGGCGAGGGGTTGTCGAATATGTTCTTGAAGACCACCGAGAACCCTGCGTTCATACAGTTGAGGACCAGCTTGGAAGCGGAGATGGATGTTCCTCCGATCGCGAAGAAATCATCGTCCGCATAGACCTTCTCCAATCCCAGAACGGTGGCGTAGATCTCACACAGCCTCTTCTCGGTGTCGTTCTTGGGCATCTTCCCTTCCTTGCGGGAGGACTCAGGCGAGGGGACCGGCAGTTTGCGCTTATCCACCTTGCTGTTGACGTTCAGCGGGATCTTCTCTATCTGCATGGTGGCCGCAGGAACCATGTACGGAGGCTTCCTCTCAGCGATGAAGCTGTTCAGCGAATCGATATCGATCTTGCTGTCCGATACGATGTACGCGGCGATGAACTTACCTCCGGAGGGCGAATCGAATGCGGCCACGGTCGCATCCGTGATTCCGGGATACTCGCGTATGACCTTCTCCACCTCCGTGAGTTCGACCCTGAATCCTCTGACCTTGACCTGACCGTCGTTCCTTCCGATACATTCCACATTGCCGTCGGACAGCCATCTGGCGATATCTCCCGTACGGTATGCGTGGGAATACATGGGATCGCTGTCGAAGGGGTTCTTGATGAAGACCTCGGACGTCTTGTCAGGTCTGTTCAGATATCCTCTTCCTACCTGAGGCCCTGCCACATACAGCTCTCCCATGGCGCCCATTGGCAGCTGATGCCCGTTCTTGTCGACGACGTACAGTTTCACGTTGTCGTTGGGCCTTCCTATGGGGCATAGCGGGTTGTCATCCTTCACATGATAGGTTGTGACGAAGATGGTGTTCTCCGTCGGACCGTAGATGTTCACGAAATCCACCCATGGGGCAGGATTGACGGGGACCAGCTTCTCCCCTCCCACCAGGAAGTGCTTCAGCGTCTTACACTGGGTCATTGTGATGAACTGCCTTCCCATCTGAGTGGTCAGGAACGAATGCGTTATGCCGTTTTCTATGAAGTAGCGGTCCACCTCCGTCAGGTCGAGACGCATGTCCTCGGGTATGATGTGCACCTGCCCTCCGTTGCAGAGGGATGTGAACAGATCCATCATGTTCGCATCGAATCCGTAGCTTGCGTACGATGCGGTGCGCATGCTGCTACTGGCCTCGAGGTTGCGTGTGTAGTGGTTGAGCGTGGATTTCAGGTTGGAATCCTCCAGAATGCATCCCTTCGGGGTTCCGGTTGTACCGGACGTGTAAAGGATGGTGAATGCATCGCCTGGCGAACGCTTGACCTTCTTGAACACATCGTTGGGAAGGTCCTTCACCTCATCGGTGAACAGTACTGGGCCGTCATACTCGTCCAAGGTATCCCTCAGACTGCGCTCGGCTATGACAAGCTTCGCGTTGGAATCCTTGACCATGAAGTTGAGCCTCTCCTTGGGATAGGAGGGATCGAGAGGCTGATACGCTGCGCCCGACCTGAGGATTCCTATGGTGGCCAGCACGATCCATTCGCTCCTGCTCACCAGCACGGATACGTAATCCTCTTTCCCTATTCCCTTGGACTGGATGTAGCCGGCGATCCTCGCTGAGATGTCATCCAGTTCCCTGTACGTCTTCTTGACGTCCTTGAAAACGACCGCGGTGCTGTCGGGGGTCTTCTCCATCCAGGACTCAATCATCTCCACCGGGGAGGTCTCAAGATCCTGTTCCACCTCCGTCTCGTTGAACCTGTCGATTATCTTCCTGGCACTGTCGCTCATCACGTCAACGTCGGCCAGTTCGCTCATCTTGGTGAGCTCTACGACGGCCTTGTCGAAGGCCTCCACGAAGCTCTCCATGAATCCTCTGCTGAATCTCGATTTGTCATACTCGCAATCGTAGTCCAGCCTTCCGTCTATCACGGACAGCATCAATGTGATCGGGCTCTTCACCGTATCGTTGTTCAGCAGGATCTCGTTGGCGGGTTTTCCGCAGAAGGAATCGAAGGTGAACATCGCTCCCTGATATACGAACAGGATATCGGATTTGATTCCGTATTCGTTGCATATCTCCAGGAAGGACATCACGCTGTTCGACATGCTGTCCATGATCTGGTCGGATACGCCTTTGATGTAATCGCTGGTCTTGCCGGCCACATGGCAGATGATCGGGAGCGTCTTCACAGTCATCACTACTGAATCTGAGATACGGGAATCGTCCCTTCCGTTGTACACGGTGGTGAAGACGGGATCGTCGGTTCCGCAGAACTTGGACAGCACCAGTCCCAATGTGGAGCACATCAGTCCGTTCACCGTCACTCCGGCCTTGTCGCAGTATTCCTCCAGGCCTTTGATCTCCGCTCCTTTGTACTTGACCGATCCGAGGCCGTGATCCTTTGTGTATAGGTCTGATCTGGGAAGGATATCGGTCTCGCATCCTCCCAACAGCTTCTCGAAGTGTTCCTTGGCCTTCGCCATGGCCTCTTCGGTCCTTGCGTCCTGCTCGGCAAGGACGACGTCGAATCCGTCGAAAGCCTCGGGCTCCAACTCCTCTCCGGCATATGCCTTCTCCACGGAATTCACGAAATTGACCAGCGAGGTTCCGTCGAATATGATGTGATGCATATCGATGAACAGATACCTCTCATCCTTGGCTTCCAGGATCGCGATCCTGAAGAGCCTGTCACCGATAATGCTGTAAGGCTTGATCAGCTCGGCCTCTTCCGCGGAGATATCCTCTATCTCCTTCACCAGGATGTCCTCGACTGTGAACGGCTCGGTGTCCTCCCTTCTCTGGCGCACATCGCCGGCATCGTTCAGGAACAGCCTGGTCCTTACGAACGAATGGGCCATCACGGCCTTGTACAGAGCCTCCCTGAGCCTGCCGATATCCAATTCCTCGGAGATGGTGAACAGCAGCGAGATGTTGTACATCGTGGTGTCGGGGTTGGCGACGCACTGAACGAATATACCCTCCTGCGTCTTGGAGAGCGGATAATCCGGCAGGCGCTCGTAGACCTTGGCCTGGCCCCTCGAAGATATCAATGCATCCAGTTTCCTGACTGTCGAGTTCTCCTTCAGGTCCTTGATCTGCATGTCCACCCCGAACTCCCTGTAAAGGGAGACGTTCAGACGGATTGTCGTGATCGAGGTGAGCCCTGCGACGTAGAGGTCCGTATCTATACCGAAGCCGTCCGTTCCGATGATGTCCTTGACTATATCGAAAATCCTCTGCTGGCACTCGTTCTCCGGAGGCGTCAGGTCTTCCGCCCTGAACTCGGGTTTGGGAAGCTTGCGCTTGTCCACCTTGCTGTTGACATTGAGCGGGATGCGGTCGATCTGCATGGTCACTGCAGGCACCATGTACGGGGGTTTCCTCTCGGCTATGAATCTGTTGAGAGAGTCGATATCCACCTTCGAGTCCGAGACTACGTAAGCGGCCACGAACTTTCCTCCCGACGGGGCGTCGAACGCCGCTACCGTCGCATCCTTGATGCCCGGATAGTCGCGGATGACCTTCTCCACCTCTGTAAGCTCGATCCTGAATCCTCTGACCTTGACCTGGCCGTCATTCCTTCCGACGAACTCTATGTTTCCGTCAGGCAGCCACCTGACCACATCTCCGGTGCGGTATGCGTGGGAGTACTTGGGGTCGTCCGTGAAGGGGTTCGCTATGAACACTTCCGTAGTCTTGTCAGGTCTGTTCAGATATCCTCTTCCGACCTGCGGTCCGGCAACGACCAGCTCTCCCAGCATGCCTACCGGGAGCTGGCGTCCGTTCTTGTCCACGACATAGGCCTTGGTATCCCTGTTGGGGACTCCTATGGGACACAGCGGATTGTCGTCCTGGACCTGGTACGAGAGCACGTACACGGTTGTCTCCGTCGGACCGTAGAGGTTCAGGAATTTCAGCCACGGGGCGGGCTTGACCGGGACCAGCTTCTCTCCTCCGAGCATGAAGTACTTCAGCGACTTGCACTCGGTCACGGACATGAACTGCCTTCCGACCTGGGTGGTCATGAAGGCATGCGTGATCTCGTTGTCAATACAGAAACGGTCCAAGGCCATCAGATCCAATCTGATCTCCTCGGGTATGATGTAGAGTGAGGCTCCGTTGCACAGGGATGCCAACATGTCGAACATGCTTGCATCGAAACCGTAGCTGGCATATGTTGCCCAGCGGGATCCCGGGCCTACCTCCACCTGATAATTGCAGTGGCTTACGAACGAGGACAGGTTCCTGTTCTCAAGTATGCATCCCTTGGGCTTGCCCGTGGTACCTGATGTGTAGAGGATGGATATTGGGGCGTCCAGACGGATACTGATATCGCATTCCTTCGGCTCCAACGCCGGGATCTCGTCGGTATAGAGGACATCGCCGGTGTACTCGTCCAGCAGATCCCTCAGTGACCTGTCGGCGATGAGCAGCTTCGCTCCCGAATCGGTGATCATGAAGTTCAGCCTCTCCTTGGGGTACGACGGATCCAGAGGCTGGTACGCCGCGCCGGATCTCAGCACACCCAGGGATGCGGAGACCATGTACTCGCAGCGGGGTATCAGGATGGATACGAAATCCTCTGCACCGATCCCTTTGGAATGGATGTAGGCGGCGATGGCGGCCGTTGTTCTGTCCAATTCGCCGAAGGTGATCTTCCTGTCACCGAATACGGCGGCTACGGAATCGGGCATCTCCTTCATCCAATGCATTATCATCTCGATCGGCGCCTTTGTGATCTTCTTTCCGGAATCCGTCTCATTGAAGCTGCCGATCATCCCGACGGATTCAGGATCCATGAGATCGATCTCATCCAGACGCTCCTTTGCGAGGAACTCGTTGGCAAGCCTCACGTATGAACGGCAGAGGGCCTCGATCATCCCTGCGGAATAGATGTCCGAGCGATAGGAGACCAGCATCTTGTACTGGCCTTTGGACGGATCGACATCTCCGATCTCGACGATCAGGGACATGGGGCTGATGCTGTTCTTCGACAGCATCCTTATGGGATTCTCGTCATGGCCCTCGATCATATGGAAATCGATGAGTCCCTGCTGATAAGCGAAACCGATGTTAGCACTGAGTCCGTACTTCTCGGTGAGTTCTATGAACGGAACGGCGTCGTGCGCGTACGAACCTGAAATCTGCTGATACGACTGCTTGACGAGGTCGCGTACGGATGGATTGGAAGCGATGTTCAGGTAGAACGGGATTGTGCGGGCCATCATGGCGACAGTATCCGCCGTCTCTTCGGTCCTGTCGTTGTGGACGCTGATGAAGAATGAGCTGTCCATGGACGTCATCCTCGTCATGAGGTATCCCATAACCGAAGTGAAGAACGCGGTACGGCTCACCCCCACGCTGCCGCGCAGTTTCCTGAACACCTTCTCATCTAGACTGAACTGTACGTTGCGATATCCTTCCTCGGGAGTGTCCGAATAGACATCCCTCTGGGGTGATGAATCCGCCTCGATACCGTCAAGGAAGGATGCATAGTACCTTTCGGATTCCTCCCTGGCTTCCTGCGATATGCAGCCCTCCTTCTCGACGATATCCTTTATCGTCTTGGTTTCGCCTGACAGCTTCTTTCCGTTGTATGCGGCTCCGATGTCCCTGGAAAGGATCTTGAACGATCCGCCGTCGAAGACGATGTGGTGGAAATCCATGAAGAAATAATTGCCCTTGGGGGTCCTGTATATCTCGAATCTGGCCAATGGATCCTTCTCCAGATCGAAGGGCCTGACCAGCTCTTCCTTCTTCTTCTCGAATTCCTCCTCCGATATGTCGACTATATTGACGCGTATGTCACGGTCCAGCTCCTGGACGATCTCCCCCTTGTCGTTATGGAGAATGCGCGTCCTGAGCCCGGGATGTGCCTGGATGGCCTCATCGATGGCCTTCGACAGCCTTTGGATGTCGATATGGTCGGACAGCCTCTGTAACGCAGGTAAATTGAACCTATTTGATCCGGAATTCTCAATCGATTCCGTGAAAATCTCATACTGATTCCTGCTTAGTCTAAATGCCAAGGTAATCACCGTACCTCTTAAATGGAGAAGGAATCCAAATGTCACTATAAGTTTATTTTATCTGTTTTTCTAAGAATGAGGGATGGTTGGATGCTTTTCAGCCACATTTATGCACTCGGGATACGCTGCCAAAAGCCTCATCTGACGATTTCGGAAAGGACCGCCGGGATCATCTTCTCTTCAAATACAGGATTGACTGAGCATACGGCGTAACGGTATCCGTCGCCGACTGAGTATTCCTTGAAATGATATGCTCTTTCGTCCACATGCTGTCTGATCCCGATCTTATCCCCGAGCTCTATGCAGAAATCGTCCAGATCCAATTCGAATCCCAAGCCGGTGACCTTCATGAAACTCTCCTTCAGGGTCCAGAAACGATAGAAGAGTTCGTTCCTCTCCGAATCCCTCTCAGCCGCTATCGCATCGTACTCTGAACCGAAGAAATACCTATGTGCCAGCTCCAGATCGATAGGGTTTATCTTCTCGACATCGCACCCTACGTCCGCATCGGATACCGAGCACATGACGCGCTCCTCCGAATGGGACAGATTGAAGCAGATATCGGAGTCCGCCAGCTTGGGTTTCCCGTTCCCCACCAGTTCGATCCTCGAAGTGTCCGGATCCTCGCCCAGTTCCTCCAAAGCGTGGATAAGCAGCATCTCCACCCCGAGAGACAATCTCCTATCCTTATCGAAAACGAAGCTGTCCGTCTTCATCCTGCGGCCGGGGGATGCCTTGGTATAGGCGAGAGCATAGACCTCTGGATCCTTCAGAGAATCCGTATCCGCATAGTATGTGATGACGTTCAACTGCTTCCGTTCCCCCTTCGATCCATTTCATCATCCGTATTTTATCGGGATGTATTTCACAGAAACCCCGTCAGGCTTCCCTTAAGCTCATCCAGCCTGTAGGGATTTATAGCGCCATCCCCGGGTATAACTTTTGACATGGAATCTACTAAATACGATGTAGCCGACATGCCTTACATGACTGATCTGTCCATAATGTGGGTCATTGCCGCTGGGCTCATGGAACCCATATGGATGCTGTCACTGAAAAAATACAACGACAGCAAGAACATCCTCTGGGGAGGCGTGGTGCTGGCATTCATGTTCATCGGGCCGGCGTGCCTCTCGATGGCGACCGCCGGGACCATTCAGATCAGTGTGGCGTATGCCGTCTGGGTGAGCATCGGGACCGTGATGACTACCCTGGCAGGCAAGATATTCTACGACGATGTGCTGGACAAACAGACGATACTGTTCCTGGCCATGATACTGGTAGGTGTCGTGGGCCTCGATCTGGTGATGGGGTGAGACGATGAACACCGGATGGTACTGGGTAATTCTGGGAGGTATCGTCGAAGCGATCTACACCACATTCATGGGACTGGCCGACGGTATGACAGATCTGATGTATACCGTGCTAGGACTCGCCTTCAGCATCGTCGGGACGGTCCTTCTCAACCAAGGTCTGAAAAAGGGTCTGGCCATGGGGGCCAGCTATGCGGTTTGGGTAGGGATCGGTGTCGCAGGGGCGGCCATTGCCGACATAGTGGTGTTCAACAACGGCCTGGATGCCCTGGGATACCTGTTCCTGATTCTTGTCCTTGGAGGAGTCGCCGGCCTCAACCACAAGAACGACATTCCTGTGGAGAGGACTCCGGAGTGACAATCACTCCTTGGGCATCACGAAGTTTGTATTGGTCTTGGGCTCAAGCTCGGGATAGGACACACCGGCCTTCTTTCCCGCATCTATGCACTTGAGGATCCATGCCATGTTCTTTCCGAGGGTCCTCATCGTCTGAAGACCTTCCTTGTCCTTAGCGACATCCTCGGGCGTGAGTCCGTGGGTCATGTTCCAATATTGGGAACCTGGCACTATCATCGAGTTCATGAGATAGTACTGGTTCATCCTCTCGAATGAGGCCGAATTCCCGCCCCTGCGCGCATTGACGACGGATGCCGCCACCTTGCCCTTGAACTTGCCTGCGTTGGAATAGAAGAAGCGGTCCATCCATGAGCAGAGCTGTCCTGCCGGACCGGCGTAGAACACCGGCGATCCGAACACGAATCCGTCGAACTCGTCCAATCTCTTCGATATCTCTACGACATCGTCATCCTTGACGCAGCTGCCCTTCTTGGCGCATGCCCTGCATGCGGAACATCCTTCGATGGCCCCGTTGCCGATCCAGTGGATCTCTGTGGAGATCCCTTCCTTCTCCAGGGTGTCTGCGACCTCTTTGAGGGATGTGTATGTGCATCCTGACTGATGCGGGCTGCCGTTGACCAAGAGTACCTTCATGTTATCACTATGGCGGAGAGGACATCGCCGATATTTCAGATTTGACAAACCTTCCCCATAACTTTATTCAGTGAGGATGGACATGCCGAAGGCATGACAACAGTGATCATGCACACTTCAATGGGCGATATCAAGATCCAAATGCACGATGATATGCCAATCACCACCGGCAACTTCATCAAGCTCGCCAAGGACGGATTCTACGACGGCACCATTTTCCACAGGGTCATCGAGGACTTCATGATCCAGGGCGGAGACCCCCAGGGAACAGGAATGGGCGGACCCGGATACACCATCGAGGACGAATTCGGCCAGGGACACTCCAACAGGAGGGGGACCATAGCGATGGCGAACACCGGAAGGCCGCACTCCGGAGGATCCCAGTTCTTCATCAACGTGGTAGACAACACCTACCTGGACAAGGAAGACCTCAGGACCCCCTATGCACACCCCGTCTTCGGTACCGTTCTCGAGGGAATGGACGTTGCTGACAAGATCAGCAGGGTCGACACCGACAGGAACGACAGACCCATGAAGGATGTCGTCCTCGAGAAGGTCGAAGTAATCGAGTGATTCCAAACCTCAACAGCTCCCGCAAGGGAGCTTTCTCTTCTTTTGCCCACAACGATTAAAACGGCATCAAGCCAATCCATTCCCCAGAGGGATAATTGTGTCCAAGCACGTCATGGAATGTCTGGGGCTCAGCAGGGTCACCATCGAGGACGGGAAGGTCGTCGATGTGACGGAACCCAAAGTCAAGTACTGCCCGCTGTTCGAGAAGGCACGCGGCATCAAGGAGCTGAACAAGGATACGATCAAGGAGAACATCGAATACCGTATCAAGACATTCGGAATGTGCTGCGAGAACAGAGAGACCGAGATGGACAACTTCCTTTCCTTCGGAATATCGGAATTGCTATGTCTGGCACTTAAGAACAAGAAGATTGACGCGGCGGTCATCGGAGCCGATGGCTGCGGTACCGCGGTCATCACGAAGCCCTCGCTTGTCCAAGGTATGGGAGGAAGGATCTCGGGAATATGCGAGACGGAACCCATTCCCAAGGTCATAGAAGCTATCGGCCCCGAGAATGTCGTGGATCCCGACACAGCGAAGCTCGACATGGTCGAAGGCGTATGCATGGCCTACGACAAGGGATATCACAAAGTGGCCGTCACCACCCCTTCGGCCAAGGATGCGCAGGTCATGAGGGACATGTTCGGAACGGATCTCATCATCATAGGGGTCCACACATCCGGCATGTCCGAAGAGGATGCTAGGAATGCATTCGAACTCTTCGATATCATCACCGCCTGCGCTTCCAAGAACATAAGGGCGATGTACCACGAGCACCCGGAGAAGTACCTGGCCGCAGGCAACAAGGTCCCGGTATACGGCATAACCGATCAAGGAAAGGAATTGATCTGGGACAAACTGCATGAACTCGGCAAGGAACCCTACGACGGATCGATCCCTGAGGTCCCGCCCAACCCGCTTATCTGATCATTCCTCTCCGAGATAGGAATCGATCACAAGATGGCTGCCCGAACGGAGCATGATTATCGGAACATCCTCCTTCCTAAGCCTTCTTCTTAGTTCCTTATCGTTGGTGAGGACGTATCCGCCGGTCTTTGCGGCCAATTCTATCACAGCATTGTCGCCGGTATACTCGGTCGGGATGATCTCGTACTTGCGGGCCAGAGCGATAGCCGCTTTGGCATAACGGTGATCCATATGCTTCAATTCCCCGACCAGAGGGCCGGGAACGACGACCCTGACCTCGCCCAGCAGATCCCTGAGGGCGAGGTCTAGGTTCATCTTCATCTCAAAAGGCATGAGTAAGGCGTTTGTGTCGAGCACGACGGTCTGCATGATCTCACTGATCGACGATACCGTATCCGATCAATCTCCATTTGTTGGAGATCCTTCTGGAAATGGCGACCCTCTGTCCGGGCAGAATGCACACGGGGATCTTGAGCACCACTTCGGCCGCGCCGTTCCTGGCACTCTTGACGATACCGACCGTGGTGGCTGTACCGACGCTGAGCATCAGGGGCTCGTTGCTCTTGATGTCCTCCACCGAGAGCTCGGCGGAAGATCCGACCACACGGTCGAGCAACGTCGTCTTCATCTTGAAGTCATGGACGACATCAGGAAGCTCACCAGGCTGTCCGATGACCCTTCCCGTAAGACCGTCCGATTTCGTGATGGAAGCATCCAGACCGGTACCGATGGCGATGAGTCCTCCGGGTACGACCGACTTGACGGAACGTCCTCCGGCCTCCAGAGAGGTGACTGTCGCAGTTATCCTCTCGTAGACCGCCTTACCGGCTACCTCTGTCTTCCTTCCGGGCGATATCTCGATCTCGTCACCCACCCTGAGCGTACCCTGGATCAGGGTACCTCCCAGAACCCCTCCTTTGAGGTCCTGGGGCTTGGTTCCGGGCGAGTTGATGTCGAATGAACGCGCCACATGCATCAATGGCGATGCCTTGGCATCCCTCTTGATCTTGGCCACGATGTGCTTCTCGATCGCCTCTATCAGCATATCGATGTTGACACCGCGGTTGGCCGAGATGGGGATGATGGGTGCGTTCTCCGCTATGGTCCCTTTCACGAATTCCTTGATCTGCTTGTAGTTCTCGATGGCCTGTTCCCTGGTGACTATATCGATCTTGTTCTGGACGATGATTATCTTATCGATTCCGATGATCGAAAGGGCCATCAGGTGCTCCTTGGTCTGGGGCTGGGGACACTTCTCGTTGGCGGCCACCAGCAGAAGGGCTCCGTCCATCAGGGCGGCTCCCGATAGCATGGTCGCCATCAGTGTCTCGTGCCCGGGAGCATCCACGAAGGACACTGCCCTAAGGTACTCCGCTTCCGTACCGCAGTTCTTACACTTCTTCGCGGTTCCGTACGCGGCGGCACCCTGGCATTCAGGACATTTGTAGAACGCTACATCCGCGTACCCGAGACGTATCGAGATTCCTCTCTTCAACTCCTCGGAGTGACGGTCAGTCCATTCCCCTGAAAGGGCCTTGGTAAGAGTGGTCTTACCGTGGTCGACATGACCGATCATCCCGATGTTGATCTCGGGCTGCTTTGGTACTTTCATCAGTTCTCCGCGGGTGTCTCAGGGTTGAGGCACTCCTCGATGGACTTGGGTCCGTACTCTTCGATTACGACGTTGATCTGAGTGATAGCCTCGGAGATTGTGTTTCCACGGATTGTGGTTCTCTTCCTCTCTCCAGCATACCTCTCGTGGAATCCCTTTCCGTCGGAGAGCAGGAGTCTCATCCTCTTGTTTCCAGGGAGGTCCTTCCTCATGGGAGTTCCGTTGGAGTCAGATCCGCCGGTGATCTTGAGCTTGTAATCGGGGAGACCAAAGAAGACTCCGTCGACTGTCTCTCCGATTGAAATACCGATCAGAGAGTTCGCGTGGTGACCGGAGACAGCCACATTGTATGACTTCCCGGTTTTCTTGTCGTTAACAACAGCTTTGAATTCTGCCATTTGAACACCTGTACGCGTGTGTAATAAAGGATTGTTTATAAAGGTTATTGAAATGCCTGACTTTGGAATTCAGCTATTCGGCCATATTTGGACTGGAAAGCGAATTTTATATACTACGTATCTATAGTGTAGCGTGCTAACACGTAGCACGGTGATTGAGATGTACGGAAAGAACATCAGGATCGAAAGGATAATGGATAGAGCAAGCGGAAACGCAGTGATCGTACCTATGGACCACGGAATCAGCGTAGGTCCGATATCGGGTCTCACGGACATGAAGAGTACCGTCGAGGATGTCGTAGAAGGCGGTGCGACAGCAGTCCTGATGCACAAAGGAATCGTCCCTCTGGGTCATAGGACCTCGGGTCACGATGTCGGCCTCATCCTTCATCTTTCCGCATCCACCGATATAGGGGTCAATTCCAACAACAAGGTCCTTGTCGCTACGGTGGAGGAGGCACTCACGATGGGTGCCGATGCCGTCTCGATGCACATCAACGTGGGAGCAGAGTGCGAGCCTCAGATGCTCTCAGACCTCGGAATGGTATCGAGGAAATGCCGCCAGTGGGGAATGCCCCTCATCGTCATGGCCTACCCCCGCGGACCCAAGATCAAGGACTCGTTCGACCCCCAGGCGATCGCTCATGCGGCCAGGGTCGCAACGGAACTAGGTGCTGACATCGTCAAATGCAGCTACACCGGTGACATAGACACCTTCAGGGAAGTAGTCAAAGGAACAGTGGTCCCCGTCGTCATCGCAGGCGGACCCAAGATGGACTCTGACATGGATGTCCTGAACATGGTGCATGATTCCCTGGAAGCAGGCGGTCACGGCGTATCGATGGGAAGGAACATATTCCAGCACAAGAACGTCCGCGGAATGATGTCAGCGGTATCCGATATAGTCCTGCGCGGAGCTTCCGTAGAAGAGGCGGCGAAACATCTCGACTGATGAAAGTTAAGATATCTGGTACTGTCATCTAAAAGATGTAACGGTAAAGGAACTCACATTCCCCAGAAAGGCTCGTCCTTACGCTTGATGGCGATGGTCTCTTCCAAGGCCATCTTCTCATCCGCGTTGAGGTCCATCTCCTTCAGGGGCTTGATGGATGATCCGATGAGGTCGACGTAGATGACATCCTCCTCATTGATCTGCCTGCCGGCGGTCACTCCGTCGATACCGACGGCGACCTCATCCCCCTGATTGGCCTCTTTCAATGTGTCCTCGCCTGTGTGTATGGACTTGATCCTTCCGCAATCGCGGCCGTCCGGACCTATGAGGTTCTCTCCGGGCCTGATCTTACCTGCAAGCACCCTGACACCAACGATGGCCGGCTTGCTGGCACGGAAGATGCAGTTGGGAAGTATCTTGAACTTCGCAGGGAACGAGAACTCCGCCCTCTTGTCGCCCTCGGCCTGTCTCTTGGTCTCGTCGACCCACTCCAGATAGTCCTCGATGAGTTTGTAGACGATCTGGTTGGTGATGACCTTCAATTCGGGATGGTTGGCCAATTCGGCCTCCGCATCCTTGGACAGCGCCGAATTGAATCCGAGCAGAACACAGTTCTTCTTGTCACCGTAGGCGGCCTCGACTATGTCCCTGCGTGTGATCTCCCCGACTCCGTATTTCCTGATGGGGATCTCGTTGGCCTTGGCCTCGAATGCCAATGCCTCCAGCGATCCGACGGCGTCCGCTTTGATCGAGATTCCGTTCTCGGAAGTCTCTATCTTGACGGTGGACTCCTCCTGGAGCGTCTTTATGGCGGGATCCTTCTCGTTCTTCACGACTATCATCGGCGCTCCGGCTATGACGCCTTCCACGTTCTGACATGATATCTTGACCCCGGCGGCTGCATGGAGCACCGGAACGGAATCGAAACGGTCCCTGGGATCGCGGATCTCGTCCAGCGGTTTGGGTTTCAAAATTGCTTTGACCTTGGTGACGACCGGCGCCCCTCTTGTTCCCAGAGCGACCATGTCGCCCCTCTTGATGGTACCGGAGTACAGGATCATATCCAAGGTCTTTCCGAGTCCTTTCTCTTCCTTGATCTCCAGGATTGTTCCCTTTCCGGGACCCTCTCCCTTCTCAAGCTGGGACTCCAGGAAGCGCTGTGCCAGACCTATCAGAACAAGCAGAAGGTCGGGCACACCCTCGCCTTCTTTGGCGGATATGGGAACCAGGGCGACGTTCTTGGTGAAATCGTCGATCCTGTCGTACCTGTCGGCGTATATGCCCTCGTCGGAGAGCTGGGCTATGACGGTGTACAGCTTATCGTTAAACGCCTCGAGTGTATGTGGCTGCTGCTGTTTTTCTGAAAGGATGAACGGTCTTCCCTCCTCTGATATCCATCCCTCGATGGTATCGACCTTGTTCAGAGCAATCACGAACGGGGTCTTGTACTGCCTCAGGATGCGTATGGACTCGATGGTCTGCGGCATCAGGCCTTCCCTGATGTCGATGACTAGAACAGCGATGTCGGCGAGGGATCCTCCCCTCGCACGGAGGGTTATGAAAGAATGATGGCCAGGGGTGTCTATGAAGAGAAGTCCGGGAACTCCGAACTTCTTACTCCCGATAAGCTGGCTGCACATCTTGTAGATGTGCTCGATGGGGACTTCGGTAGCACCGATGTGTTGAGTGATAGCGCCTGCCTCGCGAGCCTGCACTGATGTGCCCCTGATCCTGTCAAGGAGCTTGGTCTTTCCATGGTCCACGTGACCAAGAACGCTCACAACTGGTTGTCTTATCGCCATAGCCACAACTCCCCATGAATCATTAATCGCCTTAACTCTTAAAAAGAGTATCTGAACCCAGCAGGGGTATTGAGCCCCTCCCAGAGCGGGAGGGGAATGAGTTTGATCGGAACGAGCTCACTCGTAGATCCACTTGTCAGCGGTCCTGTCGTAGGAGACGAGCTCCTCAGGCTTGAAGAAGATGGAGATCTCCCTCTTTGCCGACTCGACGGAATCGGATCCGTGGATGATGTTGCATCCGGTGACCATTGCGTAGTCTCCGCGGATGGTTCCGGGTGCGGACTCGATGGGCTTGGTCTTACCCATCATGTTCCTGCAGATCTGGACTGCATCCTCGCCCTCGAGGACCATCGCCATGACGGGTCCGGACGTGATGTAGCTGATCAGCGAGGGGAAGAAGGGCTTGCCCTTGTGCTCGCCGTAGTGGTTCTCGGCGACCTCCTTGGAGATCACCATGAATTTGAGACCCACGATCTTGAGTCCTTTCTTCTCGAAGCGGGAGAGAATCTCTCCGCAGAGTCCGCGCTGGACTCCGTCGGGCTTGACCATGAGGTAAGTCTGCTCCATAGCCATGGAACTCACTCCTTCTTCTCAGCGGCCTTGAGCCTGGCTGCCTTCTCTTTGGCTGCCTTCTCGGTCCACTCGGTCGTACGAGCGACCCTCTTGAGACCGATCATGTTCTTGTAGCACTTGTTGGTGTCGAAAAGGAGGATGGTTCCGTCCTTCTTGACGTACATCTTACCGGTTCCGGGCTCGATGGGTGCTCCACAGAACGAACATCTCTTGGATGTGTCTACCATAAAATCACCTCATACCCAGTTTCCTGGCTTCTCTGGATGTCTCCCTCAGCATGAGGATGTCACCCATTCTGACAGGACCCATGATGTTCCTTGTAATGATCCTTCCCTTGTCGCGGCCATCGAGAACACGGACTTTGACCT
>Ga0310786_10002460_pt1 | contig 28265 bp, 19 predicted proteins | sample AusTroGonzalo_MG_FD_203881 | JGI IMG/M metagenome (GOLD analysis project Ga0310786, IMG submission 203881) | Bovine rumen microbial communities from tropical cattle in Woodstock, Queensland, Australia - Gonzalo_03 (v2) (version 2) | ecosystem: Host-associated > Mammals > Digestive system >...
TGGAATATTTTCAAATGTTTCGGTGCGGTGAAGAATTGGTTGCTTCCCTTCGATGAGGCAATAGTGGGCGACCGGCATGGATTTTACGCATGGGCCGACGAGCAGAACATCGAATTCCTTTTCTTTGTGCTTTACTTTGTGGCCGTTGCAGTCGCTCTCGCTTTGGCTTCCGCGGAAAATTTTTCCGTAAAACTTGGGAAGGATTTCTTTTGCATTTTCTAGATGGTAAACATTGCTTTCAAGAGATGAATCAATCAGGTTTCGAGGAAAATTGTTGAATGTAGTTTGGCTGTAGCTCCGCGATATTTCAATGCCTTTTGCTTTATGAATGAGTGATGTCTTGTAGCTGTTGTCGCTCGTGAAAGTGATGCAGTAGGCAGGAATGTTGTCTGGAATTTCGCTTGATGTTGCAAATGTGAATAGAGCGCTGATGCTTAGAAATAGGATGGAGGCAAATGTTTTTCTGATCATTTTTTACCTCCAATCTGGACCGAATTTTTCAAGGACTGTTCTTTGCAAGTATTGATTGCGTCTTGCATTGAATTAAGCTTTATGTCGATTCGGCCTTCTTTTTTAGTGCCCGAGAAAAACTGCATTCCTTTTGCGTTTTGAACAGATGATGTGCTGAGTGCTATAGCGTCATTTTTTGAAAATTTCCATGGTAATGTTATTGTGTAATTGATTTTGTGAGTTCGTTCCTGTTCCGCCCTCTCCATGAATCGCGAGACATTGTTTTCTGATTTCATGTCAAGGTAAAGTCGTAATGCGTCGAGATTCCATTCTGTCAATTGACCCTTTTCGTTGAAAACAAGCGAAAGCCCTTTTTCTGAAATTGGGCAGCCCATAGACGTGGTTTCGGTGTTTTTGCAAAAATGAAAATGGTATGGCCACCACTTTCCACTATCCTGGTTAACGATAGCTTCTTGACACCCCATGCTGTCTATGTAGCATCTTGTCGAGATGGGGTGTTGCGTCATGGAGTCGATGACTTGTTCCGGGATGGATGTTTCGACAACGATGTAGGCTTCGTTTTTATACCGGTAGCAGCTGATGTCGCGTTCTAAGGTTTTGGGTTGTTCTAGAGCGGGGAGTTCCGAACGGCTTGCGTATAGGTTGCTTGGATGGCAGATTCCTTTGTTGTCAGGAGTGTAGCACTGGAAAATATCGTCGGGGCCTTTAGAAGGAATTTTTATACCGCAGATTATCTTTGTGGCAATTCCTCCGCCTCCTCCGCCTAATAGGCCTGCCAGACCGTCGCATTTAATATCTCCGGGCTCTAGCCAGTAGTCATGTGCGAAAAGCGGTGCCATCAGCATCGCGAGCAAGAGAATGACGTGCAAGGTTAGACAGCACGAACGCTTGCGTTCGTATTGGATAACCGCAGCAGTCATGCCTTGAAGAGGAATGACTCCGTGAAAAAATCTTCTAGTATTTCGCATGAAAATAATATACAAAGGAAGCTCTTTTCAATTCGGATTTTTCTCGATTTGTCAGTGCTTTTTTATGTTTAGATGATGAATTTAATTTATAGACGTTACATTTCCTGTTTTCTTATGTATATTACACAATGATTTCGTCAATGTTGGCGGAAAAAGAAGCGAGAAAAATAAGCGAGGTTTCTATGACTCAACCCATCAACGGTAAATTTGAAATGCCGTCTCTTCCGTACACAGCAACTGATTTGGCGCCGGTCTTGAGTGCCGAAACGATTGAGTTCCATTACGGCAAGCATTTGCAAACTTACGTGAATAACTTGAATGCGGCTCTTCCGGGGAGTGCTTTCGAGGGCAAGTCTTTGGAAGAAATTGTAAAGGCTGCTGATGGGGGCGTTTTTAATAACGCGGGCCAGATTCTGAACCACGCGATGTATTTCTTGCAGTTTGCGGCTCCCAAGAACGGGAACGCTCCGACGGGAAAAATTGCGGATGCAATTGCCCGTGATTTTGGATCTTTCGAAAAATTCCAGGAAGAATTCCAGGCGAAGGGTGCTGGGCTTTTCGGCTCCGGTTGGGTTTGGCTTTCTGCTGATGCTTCAGGCAAGCTCGTGATTACGCAAGAGGGCAATGCGCAGAATCCGATTACAAAGGGGCTCACGCCGCTTCTGACGTTTGACGTGTGGGAACACGCCTATTATATAGACTATCGTAATCGCCGTCCGGATTACTTGAAGTCTCTGTGGAACATTGTCAATTGGGACGTGGTGAACGCACGTCTTGGATAACGTTTCGCGCTCGTCGTTGCGTTTGCGCGAGAATTGATTGCGCAAGATATTAAAATGGCCGGGTTGTCCCGGCTTTTTTGCGTTTTATCGGAATTTACTTGAAACGGGTGTTGCAGAGTAATTATATTGTCGTAGACTATGAAGTTGAATGTATTTCTTTTGGCAATTGTGCTTGTTTTGTCTGGATGTAGTTTGTCTATTATCCATCCGCCTTCAGCATCTGCGTTTATGGAAAAGGGCGATGGCGATTTGCAGGCTAATTTGACGGTGTCGCGAGTTGTGCGTGTGGAAAATTCCGATAAGGATTACATGTTAAAACCTTACAATAAAGTGAAAACGAGTCCATTGCCGGATGAGGATCATTACTATAAAAATTGGGAATGGTATTTTCAAGAGAGTTTCGATGTCCAAAAGCAATTTGGAAATTTTAAAATTGGTGGTGGACTGGATTGGATGACTCCCTTTTTTCAAGCAGGATTTATTTCGGATTATTTTGGAGTGATGGGGTGGAGCAATATTTGTTTGTGGCAATTGGAAAAATATGAGAATGACTATTTTCAATGGGGTGGCGGTTTTACAATTATTGAACAATTGCCATTGTTGTCGCGTCGTTTACGTTTGGGCTTGACTCAACATTTGTCGAGAAATGGTCGTGAAGCGTATTTGGGGGAAAGTGGAGCCATGTTTGTCTCTTCTTCAGCTCCCGTCTTTTACGATGAAATTGGCGCCGGCGCGTATGTTGCGGGAATTGTCGGCAAACGTCTTGGCATGGGGCTCGAATTCCGTTATGGTCGTGATTTGACGTATAAGATCGTTGATGGTGAAAAAGAAAAATCAGTAAATCGCTTTACGTTGACTTTGAATCTCCAATGGTGGTAGACCCATTGAATTTGAATTTACGTAAAATGTAAAATTAATACAGTTCTTTTCAAAAATTGTAATTGCTGTTTTACTACTGGGGTTCGCTTTTTTACCCCAAAATGCCTTCTTTTACATTTTTGACCGCTTTTTCACTAATTGATACGCGTTTTACAGGCTGTGTTTGTGTTTTATTCCTTTTTGGCACAGTTTTTGCATAATGTGGTCGCAAAAAATTAGAAAAGGAATTTTATGAAAGCTCAAGCTCTTTACGACCCGATTAACGAACACGACGCCTGCGGTGTCGGCTTGGTCGCTAATATAAATAATGTTGCCTCGCACCAGATTGTGTTGCAGGGTATTACGGTTTTGAAAAGACTCATGCACCGCGGTGCAGCAGGTGGAGACCCGGAAACTGGTGATGGTGCGGGTCTTTTGCTTTCTATGCCGCACAAGTTCTTCCGTAAGTTGTACCCGGAACTTCCGGCTCGTTACGGTGTGGCGATGTTCTTTGTCGAAAACACGCTTGAAGCAGATGCTTTTGATGCCGAGATTAAGAAGATTGCCGCTGACGAAGGCGTTCCGGTGCTCCAGTTCCGCGAAGTGCCTGTAAATCCGGCCAAGATCGGTCGCACGGCTCGCGAAACGTTGCCGCATGTCCGCCAGGTGTTCTTTGACGGTTCTGCTTTTGAATCGGACCAGGCTTTTGATATTAAGCTTTATGTGGCCCGCCGCCTGATGGAAAAGGCTTGCAAGGGATTGTATGTTTGCAGCTGCAGCCGCCGTAGCATTGTCTATAAGGGTCTTTTGCTCGCAAGCCAGATTGAAGGCTTTTACAAGGACTTGAACGATCTCGATTTTGAATCTCCGATTGCCCTTGTCCACCAGCGTTATTCTACCAACACGTTCCCGACTTGGCCTTTGGCTCATCCGTTCCGCTATTTGGCCCATAACGGCGAAATCAATACGCTTCGCGGTAACCTCAACAGCTTAAAGGCTCGCGAACCGCACTTGAAGAGCGAAATTATCGGCGACGATATCAAGAAACTTTTGCCGCTCGTTCCGGCAGGCCAGAGTGACTCGGCTAGCCTCGATAACATGTTTGAGCTTCTCGTCGCTGCGGGCCGTAGCCTTCCGCATGCGATGATGATGCTCATGCCGCAGGCCTGGGGCAAGAAGCATTATCTCGGTCGCGATGTGCGTGGCTTCTTTGAATACGAATCCATGTTGATGGAACCGTGGGATGGCCCGGCTGCTGTCGCATTCTCTGACGGTATCAATGCGGGTGCAATCCTCGACCGTAACGGTCTCCGTCCGGCACGTTACACTTTATGTAAAGATGGTCTCTTCGTGATGGCTTCTGAAACGGGCGTGCTCGATTTGCGCGATGACGAAGTCGAAGAAAAGGGCCGCCTCAAACCGGGTGAAATTATTTACTTGGATTTGGAAAACCACAGAATCTTGAAGAACGCCGAAATGAAGGCTCAGGTGGCTCGTAGCAAGCCTTACCGCCGCTGGGTTGCCGAAAACAAGATGAGCGTTCGCGGCCTCTTTAGCGAAATCAACCCGTCTGATGTTCCGGATGATATTTTGGTGCAGCAGAAGCGTTTCGGTTATTCTGCCGAAGACTTGTCTGTGATTTTGAAGCCGATGGCAAAGACCGGTGCAGAACCGATCGGCTCCATGGGTAACGATGCCGCTTTGGCCGTGCTTTCGGATAAGCCGCAGCCGTTGTTCAACTACTTTAAGCAGTTGTTCGCTCAGGTGACGAACCCGCCGATTGACCCGATTCGTGAAGAGCTCGTGATGAGCCTTACGACTTACATCGGTAACCACGGCAACATTCTCGAAGAAACTCCGGAACAGGCTCACCTCATCAAGATCCCGCGCCCGATTGTGACCGAAGACGAAATCCGTCGTTTTGAAAATATCGGTGACAAGAGCTTTAAGGCTAAAGTTCTCAAGATGCAGTTCCCGCTCGGTGGTAACGGTGAAGTTTTGGAAGCCGCTTTGCAGAACCTCGCTGGCGATGCCGTGCGTGCTGTAAACGATGACTTCGATATCATCGTACTTTCGGATAAGAACATTGATTGGGGTTATGTGCCTATACCTTCGCTCCTTGCAACTGCATGTGTGAACCGTGCCTTGGTCGAAGCTGGTGTTCGTCCGGAAATCGGTTTGATTGTGCAGTCCGGTGAAGTTCGTGAAGTGATGCACTTTGCCTTGTTGCTCGGTTACGGTGCAACGGTGATTAACCCGTACCTTGCTTTTGAAAGCCTTACCCACATGTGCCATTGCGGCGACCTGGATGTCGATCCGGTGACGGCTGCTGCAAACTACGTAAAGGCTGTGGACAAGGGTCTTTTGAAGATCATGTCGAAGATGGGTATTTCTACCCTCCGTAGCTACCGCAGCGCTCAGATTTTCGAAGCTGTCGGTTTGAACCATGAACTTGTTGAAAAGTTCTTGCCGGGTACGGCAAGCCGCATCGAAGGTATTGGCCTCGAAGAAATTGCCCATGAAGTGGGCGATCGCCAGAACATTGCCTTTGCCGATGCAAGCAAGGTTCTTCAGTCCGGTGGTCAGTACGCTTTCCGCAAGGAAGGTGAAAAGCACTTGTGGACTCCGCAGTCGCTTGCTACATTCCGTCAGGCAGTTCAGGGCGGCGACTATGAAAAGTTCAAGGCTTACAGCAAGCTTATTAACGACCAGTCTGAACGCCAGGCAACTTTGCGCGGACTCTTCAAGTTCAAGCAGACGACTCCGATTGATATTTCTGAAGTCGAAAGCCGCGAATCGATCATCAAGCATTTTGTGGCCGGTGCAATGAGCCTTGGTTCTTTGAGCCCGGAAGCCCATGAAACGATTGCTATTGCCATGAACCGCATCGGTGCTATGAGCAACTGCGGTGAAGGTGGTGAAGATCCGGATCGCGATACGCCTGCTGCTAACGGCGATATCCGTAGCTCTGCAATTCGCCAGATTGCTTCGGGCCGCTTTGGCGTGACGATTGACTACTTGCGCCATGCTAAGGATTTGCAGATCAAGATGGCTCAGGGTGCAAAGCCGGGTGAAGGCGGTCAGTTGCCGGCTCATAAGGTGAATGAATTTGTGGCTCGTATCCGTCACTCGATTCCGAATGTGTCGTTGATTTCTCCGCCGCCGCACCATGATATTTACTCGATCGAAGACTTGGCCCAGCTCATTTACGACTTGCGCAACTCGAACCCGAAGGCTCGTGTTTCCGTGAAGCTCGTGTCTGAAGTGGGCGTGGGTACAATTGCTGCCGGTGTTGCTAAGGCTCATGCCGACGTGGTGCTCATTTCTGGTCACGATGGCGGTACGGGTGCTTCTCCGCTTACTTCTATCAAGCATGCCGGCCTTCCGTGGGAACTCGGTATTGCCGAAGCGGAACAGACGCTTGTTCTTAACGATTTGCGCGGCCGCATCAAGCTCCAGGTCGATGGTCAGCTCAAGACGGGCCGTGACGTTGTGGTGGCTGCACTTCTCGGTGCTGAAGAATTCGGATTTGCAACAAACTTGCTCGTTAGCCTTGGCTGCGTGATGGACCGCAAGTGCCATACGAACCAGTGCCCGATGGGTATTGCAACTCAGGACCCGGAATACCGCAAGCGCTTTGCCGGTAAGCCGGAATACGTAGAAAACTTCCTCTTCTTCATTGCAGACGAAGTTCGCGAAATCCTTGCAAGCCTGGGTCTCAAGAGCCTCGATGAAGCCTGCGGCCGTAGCGACTTGCTCGAACGCGATCAGGCAATTGCATTCTACAAGGCTCACAACCTCGACTTCTCGAAGATTTTCCAGACTGTCGAAGGCGGCATCAAGTCTTTCGACAAGAACTATGTGAAGGAAGAATTGGTCAACTTCGACCGTCGCGAACTCTTGCCGTTTGTGCAGGATACGCTTGCCAAGGGCTCTTCTGTAGAACTTTGCACTGTTGTTCACAATACCGACCGTACGGTGGGTACGGAACTTTCTGGCGAAGTGGACGAACACTTTGGCGTGAAGGGTCTCCCTGAAGATACGATCAAGATTCATTTGCAGGGGGTTGCTGGCCAGAGCTTCGGTGCATTCCTTGCTCCGGGTATTACGCTCGACCTCGAAGGCGAAGCCAACGACTTTATGGGCAAGGGCCTCTCGGGTGGTAAGATTATAGTGCGTCCGCCAAGCAATGCAAGCTTCAAGGCTGAAGACAACGTTATTGCTGGTAACGTTATCGGTTACGGTGGAACTTCGGGTAAGATCTTTATTAACGGTCTTGCTGGTGAACGCTTCGGTATCCGTAACTCGGGTATGCTCCTTGTCTCCGAAGGCGTGGGCGACCATGGTTGCGAATACATGACGGGTGGCCGCGTGGTTGTGCTTGGTCGTGTAGGCGTGAACTTTGCTGCAGGTATGACTGGTGGCTTTGCTTACGTTTATGACGAAACGGGTCACTTTGACTTGAGCTGCAACGTGGATTCTGTGGACCTTGAAAGTGTGCTTCCGGGTACGGATAGTGAAAAGGAACTTCTCGATATCATTAGCCAGCATGTGCAGGCAACGGGTAGTGAAAAGGGCAAGCGCATTCTTGAAAACTGGAATAGTGAACGTCCGAAGTTCGTGAAGATTTTCCCGGTGGATTATCGCAACGCATTGGCAAAGAAGGCATGAGGATTATATGGAACAAGTAAAAAGAATAGCTGATGTTTACCGCCCTGTCGAGGAGCGTGTTAAGGACAACAAGGAAGTTGAACGTAAACTGACTTCTGTTGAAATCGTTGGTCAGGCCGGTCGTTGCCACACTTGCGGAATCCCGTTCTGCCATGGTGCTGGCTGCCCGCTCGGAAACTTGATTCCTGAATTCAATGCTGCTGTTGCTTTGGGAAATGCGGAACGCGCTTACGATATCATTAGCAAGACGGCGTTCTTCCCGGAATTCACGGGACGCGTTTGTCCGGCACTTTGCGAATCGGCTTGTACCGGAAACGTGCATAACGACCCTGTGATGGTGCGCCAGATTGAAAAATTCATCATCGAAACGGCTTATGAAGAAGGCTGGGTAAAGCTCCCTGCAGCTGAACCGAACGGAAAGAGCGCTGCTGTGATTGGCTCTGGTCCTGCGGGATTGTTTGCAGCCGAAGCGCTTCGCCGTAAAGGCTATGCCGTGACGGTTTATGAAAAGCGTGAAAAGGCCGGTGGTCTTTTGCGCTATGGCATTCCGAACTGGAAACTCGATAAATCTGTAATCGACCGTCGTATTGCTTTGCTCGAAGCCGCCGGAATCAAGTTTGTTTACAATACCGAAATAGGGAAGGACATCGCGGCGGAATACATTCACAAGAATTTTGATGAAGTCTTCCTTGCTATTGGTACGCCGAATGCCCGTGACTTGAAAATTCCTGGTCGCGATGCCGAAGGCATTTTCCTCGCACTCGACTTCTTGCATGGTGCCGAAAAACCGGGCGAAACGAATCCTGAAAAGTTCTCCGCCAAGGGCCGCAAGGTTCTCGTGATTGGCGGTGGCGATACGGGTAATGACTGCGTGGGTAAGGCAATTCGTGAAGGTTGCGAAAGCGTTTTGCAGGTGGAATTCATGCCGAAGCCGCCTGAGGAACGTTCTCCGTCTACGCCGTGGCCGGATTGGCCGTACATGTTGCGTACAAGCTATGCCCAGCACGAAGGCGGTGAACGCCGCTGGAATGTTTCTTCCAAGCAGTTTATCGTGAAAGATGGCCGCGTTGCTGGCGTGGAAGCGGTTCGCGTGGAATGGGAAATGTCCCCGCAGGGTCGCCCGCTCAAGCCGAACGAAGTTCCGAATTCTACCGAAGTCATCGATACGGATTTGGTGGTGCTCGCTATGGGCTTCACTGGAGTCCCGGCCGAAGGCATTGTGAACGATTTGGGCCTCACGCTTACGCCGCGTACTGCAATTATTCAGGATCCTTCTCGCCATATTTATGCGGTGGGTGACTGCGCTAATGGAGCATCCCTTGTGGTACGCGCCATGGCCGACGCGAAAGCGAAAGTGGCTTCGATCAAGTAGTTTATCTTATTGTGAATTAAACTGCGCGCAAAATTATGTTTGGATTCTATCGTTTTGCTGCTGTATCCCCGATTTTAAAAGTTGCGGATACAGCCTTCAATACCGAAGAAATCATCAAAAGCGCAAATATTGCCGTCTCCAATGGGGCGGCTTTTGTCGTTTTTCCTGAACTTTGTATTACCGGATACACTTGCAGCGATTTGTTCCATCAGGAATTATTGTTGCAGAACAGCACTCGAGCGCTGTTGAAAATTGCGCAGGCGTTCGCTGACAACGACGCGGTTATTGCGGTGGGCTTGCCATTGCGAATGTTGGGCCGTTTGTATAACTGCGCGGCCTTTGTGCAGCGTGGGCGCGTTGTGGCAATTACGCCGAAAATCCATTTGCCGAACCAGCGTGAATTCTATGAGAAACGCCATTTCTCTAGCGGTCGCGATTTGCTGCGCGGAGCATGGGGCGCTTCGGCAGGGAATGTCGCGGGTGCCGTGAAGTGCACGATAGAAGGTGTGGGTGAAGTTCCGGTAACGAATTTCTTTACGGTGAAGGGATGCGGAACTCTTGGCTTGTGTAACAACAGCGCGGTTGAAGGCAGCGCGGATGCTGCAAATTGCGCGGGTTCCGAGGTTCGCATTGGTGTTGAACTTTGCGAAGATTTGTGGACTCCGGCGCCGCCGAGCGGTGAACTTGCTTTGGCCGGTGCAAATGTGATTGTGAACTTGTCTGCAAGTGATGCGCTTGTGGGCAAACGCGATTACCGCCGTAATTTGGTAATGAACCAATCGGCGCGTTGTATGGCGGCGTACGTTTACGCTTCTGCAGGTGTGCATGAATCGACGACGGATATGGTTTTTAGCGGTCATTTGATGGTTGCCGAAAACGGTAGCATGATTGCAGAAAGCAAGCCGTTTTCTCGCGAGACTGAAATCGTCTATGCCGATGTGGATGTGGAACGCTTGAATATGCAGCGGTTGAGCGAAGGCTCGTTCCAAGATTTTGATAGCCGCAGTTTCTATGCGCGTGCGGCTAGTTTTGAAGGTCTGCGTCCGCTTGAAAAATTGCAGTATCGATTTGTTTCGCCGATGCCGTTTGTTCCGGGATCGCTTGAAACGCGTGATCAATCGTGCACGGAGATTTTCAATATCCAGTGTGCAGGCCTTGCAAAGCGCCTTGAGGCTTCACATTCCAAGCGTGCCGTGATTGGCCTTTCAGGCGGTCTCGACTCAACGCTCGCACTTCTTGTAGTCGCGGAAACATTCAAACTGTTGAAACGCCCGGCTTCAGAAATTCTGGCGCTTACCATGCCTGGCTTTGGGACGACAAAGCGCACGAAGAATAATGCGGTTGAACTTGCAAAACTTTTGGGTGTAGAACTCCGCACTGTCGATATTCAAAAAGCTTGTCTGCAACATTTTGACGATATCGGTCATGCCCCGCAAAAGCTCGATGTGACCTACGAAAACGTGCAGGCGCGCGAACGTACGCAGATTCTGATGGATATTGCGAATAGCGTTGGCGGAATTGTCATTGGTACGGGTGACTTGTCCGAAATTGCGCTTGGCTGGAGCACGTACAATGCCGATCACATGTCGATGTATGCAGTGAATTGCGATATTCCCAAAACGCTTGTGCGCCATATCGTGAGCTGGTATGCGGACCGCGCGAATTTCTTTGTCGAAAATAAAACTGCTGCGATATCTTCTGAAAATGCGGCGGTCTCGACTACTGCTGGGAATGTCGCGAATTCATTTGCTGCGAACGAAAATGCCGCGCATCTTGCTGCCGTGCTCCGCGACATCTTGGATACGCCTGTGTCACCGGAACTTTTGCCTGCCGACAATAACGGCCAAATTGCGCAAAAGACTGAAAGCATTTTAGGCGCTTACGAAATCCACGATTTCTTCCTCTATCATTTTGCAAAGTATGGCGCAACACCCAAGAAACTTTTGTTCTTGGCGAAGTACGCTTTTGCTGGCAAATTTAACGATGAAGAACTCGAAAAAGCGCTTGCTGTTTTTGTACGTCGCTTCTTTACGCAGCAATTCAAACGCAGTTGCATCCCGGATGGCCCGAAAGTCGGAACGATTTCGCTATCGCCGCGCGCCGATTGGCGCATGCCGAGTGATGCCTCGTTTGCGGACTGGGCGCGCTAATTGGTTGCTGTAAAATTGTCGCGGTAAATACCGAAAATTTTTGCCGTAATACATGAAACCCCGGAACTTTCGTTCCGGGGTTAATTAGTCAACAGAGAATCTTTTGTCGCTTGAGCTTCGGCTTAACCGCAACGCGTCTTGTTCGTGTTGTTTCCGATGTAGTCCGGGTAATCGTTGTCGAAGCAGGCTGCGCAGTAATTTTCGCCTTCGCCTGTACATTCCTTCATGCCTTCAACGCTTAAGTAACCGAGACTTTCGACGCCGAGCATTTTTGCAATTTCTTCGGGCGTCATGGAGCTTGCTGCAAGTTCACCTTGGCTTGGGAAATCCATGCCGAAGAAGCACGGGTGCGCCACCGGAGGTGATGCGATGCGGATGTGGACTTCGAGAGCGCCGGCATCACGGAGCATTTTGGACAAAATCTTGAGTGTGGTGCCACGAACAATGGAGTCTTCGACAACGCAAACGCGTTTGTTCTTGAGTACGCCCACGATGGGGTTGAATTTGAGTTTGACTTTTTGCTCGCGCACGTTTTGCGTGGGGTCAATGAACGTTCTTCCGACGTAGTGGTTACGGAGGAGTCCGATTTCAAAACGGATGCCGCTTGCCTGCGCGTAGCCGAGTGCTGCGGTTGTAGCGCTATCGGGCACAGAAATCACGATGTCTGCATCAACGGGACATTCTTTGGCGAGCTGCTTGCCCATTTTACGGCGAATCTTGTCGCAACTTTGTTCGAATATTTTAGAATCCGGGCGGCTGAAGTAGATGTATTCAAAAATGCAATGGGCGAGTCTGTCTTTGTGCGTAAAACGTTCGGAATGGAGACCGTTCTGCGTGATGGTCAAGAATTCACCCGGCTGGATATCGCGAACGTAGTTTGCGCCGAGAAGGTCGAATGCGCAAGTTTCGCTGGCAACACACCAGGCTTTTCCCATGCGGGCGATGGAGAGCGGGCGGAAGCCGTAGCCGTCTCGTGCGACAAACATGGAATCCTTGCTGATAAATACGAGGCAGAAACTACCGGTGAATTTTGTAATTGCTTTTTTGATGGCTTCGCCTAAAGTGTCGGCGTTTGTTCGTGCAATTTCGTGAAGGAGAATTTCGGAGTCGGATGTTGTCTGGAATATGTGGCCGTCGGCTTCCATTTCGGCGCGGAGCTCGTTCGCGTTGGTGATGTTGCCGTTGTGGGCGACTGCGATTTGCCCCCATTTGCAACTCACGAGAATCGGTTGCGCGTTTGCGAGTGTGGAGGCTCCCGTGGTGCTGTAACGCACGTGGCCAATGCCTGCAAAGCCTTGAAGTTCGTCAATATTGTGTTCGCGGAGGAGTGTCGAAACGAGTCCCATGGATTTGCGGACGCGGATTTTATCTCCGTCTGTAATTGCAAAACCCGCGCTTTCTTGGCCGCGGTGTTGCAAAGCGTAAAGTCCCATGGCTACATTGCGTACAACGCTATCGCCATTGTAGATGCCGATAACGCCACATTCCTCGTGCAATTCGTCGAGCATAATGCCTCTTTCTGATCAGTTCTTTGTTCTGCGCTTCGTGCGCAGAGGCGTAAATTTTTGCCCAATAAATGCAAAAAGTGTGCCAAAAATTGAAAAATGCCGTTTTTTGCAAAAAAAAGACCGATTTTGTAGTTGGAAATAGTAATTAGGGGGTTTGTTATAATTATTGTTTTACATAAAATGTAAAGCTATTCTTATAAACGAAGATGTAAAAACGCTAGGTAAAAACGTAAAACCCCGGAACTTTCGTTCCGGGGTTAATTAGTCAACAGAGATACTTTTTAGTTGGTAGAACTTAGTTGGCAGAGCTTAGTTGGTAGAACTTAAAGAGAAAGCTTTGTTCTAAGTTCTAAGTTCTAAGCTCTAAATACTACATGTTGCTGAAGATTTGGAAGCCGCTGTAAGCTTCTTGACCGTGTTCGGCTTGGTCGAGGCCGCGCATTTCTTGCTTTTCTGTCACGCGGAGGCCAATCGTCTTCTTGATGGCGAGGAAGATCACGCTAGCTGCTGCGAAGCAGGGGATTGCGTAAGCGAGAACGCCGACTGCCTGAGTGCCGAGAGTGTAGTCGCCAGTGATATCGAAGATACCGACAGCGAGCGTACCCCAGACACCATTAACGAGGTGGACAGAGAGTGCACCGACCGGGTCGTCCAAGTGGAGGCGGTCGAAGAGGAACACTGCACCGACGACGAGCACGCCAGCGATTGCACCGATAATCCAGGAGGAGAGCGGAGTAACCACGTCAGCACCAGCGGTGATAGCGACGAGACCAGCAAGGCATCCGTTGAGGGCCATGGTGGCGTCCGGCTTTTTGGAAACGATCCAGCTTGTGAGCGTTGCGGTAATGATGCCAGCGACAGCGGCGAGGTTCGTGGTCACGAGAATCCAGCTAGTAGCCTTCGGGTCGCCGTTAAGAGCAGAACCGGCGTTGAATCCCCACCAACCGAACCAGAGCATGAACACACCGACAGTTGCAAGTGGAATGTTGTGAGCCGGGATAGCGTGAACCTTGCCACCGACATACTTACCGATACGCGGTCCGAGAATCATCACGCCAGCGAGAGCTGCCCAACCACCCACAGAGTGAACGAGGGTAGAACCTGCGAGGTCGTGGAAACCGTGAGAACCGAAGGTGGAGAGCCAGCCGCCGCCCCATGTCCAGGAACCGACGATCGGATAGACGAGAGCTACGTAGGCGATGGTGAAGATGAGGAAGGAGTTGAGCTTGACACGTTCAGCAACGGCACCAGAGACAATTGTTGCTGCTGTGGCGGCAAACATTGCCTGGAACAGCCAGTCTGTGAAGAGAGTGAAGTGACCGTTGTAGACGGCGGTGAAGTTTGCCGGATTGGCCCAGTCGCCAATGCCGAAGCCTGCGAAACCGAGAATTCCGTTGAAAGTGCCCGGGTACATCAGGCCGAAACCTAATGCAGCGTACATCGTGATACCGATAGCCGGAACAGCGATGTTTTTGAAAGCCACGTTTGCAGAGCACTTAGCACGTACAAGGCCTGCTTCAACGCATGCGAAACCGAGACCCATGATGAACACCAACATGGCGCTGATCATGATCCAGATGTTTTCCGTCATAAAAATTGCGTCACTGACGGTTGCGACATTTGCTACTTCGTTCATTTGATTAAATCCTTTTTTTAGTGGTGAGGTCGGACCTTCGGTCCTTTGAGGTGTGAGGTCGCTCGCGTTGCTCGCTTTGAGGTTACCATGCTAACGCATGTTTTTTTTCTCATACCTCAGAGCGAAGCGTGCTCAAAGCACTTTAGTGCGAGCTCGTTTCTCTTATCCAATTGCCTCCGGCCCAGTTTCGCCGGTGCGGATGCGTACGCACTGTTCGAGTGTTGTAACAAATATCTTGCCATCGCCTATATTACCTGTACGAGCGCCTTCGATAATCGCATCGATGCAAGGCTGTACAAATTCGTCGTTTACCGCGATTTTCAAGCAAATCTTCTTGAGCAAATTCACTTCGGTCACCACGCCACGGAAACGTTGGTTGTAGCCTTTCTGCTGGCCGCAACCCAAGACGTTCGTGACGGACATCTTGTAGATCTTCTTTTCGTACAGAGATTGCTTTACATTGTTTAGCCTTTCTGGTTGTATGTAGGCTGTAACTAGCTTCATTGTTGTATCCTTTTTTTGGGGTTCATTTTTCTTGTACGTCCCCTCTAATGCAAAGGTCGTGCCAAAATGAAGAAATTGCCGAAATTCGTTTAAAATCGCCAAAAGTAAAAGAAAAATCGCGGCCTAAATGGTCGCGATTACAAATTTTAGTTTTACAAAAATTGCTTTAAATTCAGAAAATGTAAAAATTAATTATTTACTTTGTCTTTGATTTTGGGGCAGCCGTGGTCGACTGAGTTGTCTTTTTCACGCTAGATTTTTTTTGGTCAAGAGCTGCCTTTACAAGTCCTGTAAACAGCGGGTGCGGAGCGGTGGGGCGGCTCTTGAATTCCGGATGGAACTGGCAAGCTTCGAAATAGGGGTGGTTTTTGAGTTCTACCATCTCGACGAGCTTTCCGTCGGGCGATGTACCTGCAATCTGGAGGCCGGCCTTTTCGAGTTCTTTGCGGAATTCGCTATTGTAATTGAATTCGTAGCGGTGACGGTGGCGTTCACTGATGCTTGTGCTCTTGTAAAGCTTGGAGGCGTTGGAATCCTTGGCGAGCTTGCACGGGTAAGCGCCGAGGCGCATGGTGCCGCCTTTTTCGGTGACGTTCTTCTGTTCGTCCATCAAGTCGATGACTGGGTGGGCGGTCTTTTCATCGAATTCGGTGGAGTTCGCATCCTTCCAACCGAGAACGTTACGGGCGAATTCAATCACGCAGCATTGCATGCCAAGGCAAATGCCGAGCAGCGGAACCTTGTGTTCGCGGGCATAACGGATGGCGACGCATTTGCCATTCACGCCACGGCTTCCGAAACCGCCCGGAATCAAAATGCCGTCTGCTTTCTTGATGAGGTTTGGATTCTTTTCGAGCTCTTCGGCTTCGATGCATTCCACTTTCACCTTGGCATTGTTAGCCATGCCGGCGTGTTGCAATGCTTCGTGCACGGATTTGTAGGCGTCGCGAATGGCGATGTACTTACCCACAAGAGCGATGGTGCATTCGTACTTGGGCTTGGTTGCTTTCTTGACGAGGCTATCCCATTCGGAATGGATGATGGGATGGACGCTCAAGTGGAGCTGTTCCAAAACGCGCAAGTCGAGTTCCTGCTTGGAAAGTTCACGCGGTACGGCGTAAACGGAATCCGTCACGTCCTTTTCTTCGATCACGCATTCGGGTTTCACGTTGCAGAAAAGGGCGAGCTTGTCCAAGTGTTCCTGCGGAATATGCATTTCTGTACGGCACACGAGAATGTCCGGGAAAATACCGATATTGCGGAGCTCGGCAACGGAATGCTGCGAGGGCTTTGTCTTGAGTTCGCCTGCGGCCTTGAGGTATGGCACCAAAGTCAAGTGAATAAAGCAAGTGTTTTCAACGCCAACTTCAAAACGGAACTGTCTTGCGGCTTCGAGGAACGGGAGCGATTCTATATCGCCTGCAACACCGCCAATTTCGCATAAAATAATATCTGCACCGCTTTCAGCTGCCGAACGGAAAGCATCCTTGATTTCATTCGTGATGTGCGGAATGACTTGTACCGTGCCACCCAAGTAATGGCCTGCGCGTTCTTTGGAAAGTACAGAAGAATAGATACGGCCCGATGTGTAGCTCGATGCCTTGGAACATTGCACTCCGGCGAAACGTTCATAGTGACCAAGGTCCAAATCTGTTTCATAACCATCGTCCGTCACGAAAACTTCACCATGCTGGTAGGGGCTCATTGTACCCGGATCCACGTTTAAATATGGATCGAGCTTTTGCATAAATACCTTGTAGCCGCGGCTCTTCAAGAGGAGCGCGAGCGATGCCGAGGTGATTCCCTTGCCGAGTGAACTTACGACGCCACCCGTGATAAAAATGTACTTAGGCTGCTTTGCCGTATTCTTTGCGGTTGCCTTAGCCATGTTGCTTCTCCTTGAAATCGTGAGCGGAGGAGTGCTCACGTTGTTTCGCCCACCCTGTCCTCACTGACGGGGACGAGCCGAACGTTGTTCTAAAGTTTGTATAAAAAGAAGGGCAAAAGCTAGATGCTTTTGCCTGACGATAAAGACTATAAAGACGATGAAAGACAGTGAAGTAAATCGGATGTTTGATAACCAACTCAGAGAGAGTCGCCTGGTTGCGTTGCGAGATTGCTGCAACGGCCGAACACAGGTGGGCTTCGATGGATTCCGATATTTTCATCGGACTTATAATGTAGTAAAAAAGTTACGCGCGGCAAGAAATGACAAAAATTTTTTTGTAACAATTTTTGTACTGTTACATTTTATGTAATGGGTTTTTGCGCAAAACAAGAAAATGTAAAACTTATTCCATTGCCGGCAACTTTATTCAATAAGCTTCGCCTTGTTTCTTTAAACGTTGCATTAGTGGAATGAGTGCTCCACCGATAGAATTGCCAACGGTTATTGCCAATAGAGCCTTGAACATTGCCAAAGAAAAATCGCCTGCAAGTGAAAAGTAGAACATGTCTGCAATGCAGTGCTCGAAGCCGCTTAAGATAAAGACCATGACCGGGAGGAATACGGTGACTACTTTTCCGACTTGGTTTTCGATGGTTTTATAACCGTCAGCGGCAATGAACATGAGCATGCCGCAAAAAATTCCGAGAAACAAAAGACTTAACGGACTGTCTCCATCTTTGATGAGGCAGAGCGCATTTGCTTTTGCTTGCAATGTATCGCCGTAGCGCGTGACGGTCAACATTTTTGCAAACAGGAATGTTCCTACAAAGTTTCCAATCCAAACAATTGCAAGGAAACGCCAGTATTTCAGCTTGTTGTTGACAAAGTATCCAACTTTACCTGTAAAGAGGTTTAAGCCAAAATTCAAAATGGTAAAGAGGCCTAGGCCGAAAAGGAATGAACCGAGAATTTTATTGTCACACGAAAGAAAGGCTGTACCGCCAAGACCGATGCACAAACCCGAGTAAATAGATAGGAGTAAATTTTGCATGGCGCCAAATTTAGATTTTTTTTGCAGATTTTTTTTCTAGATTCTTCAATAAAATTAAATTTAAAAATACAGTGAATCTGCTCAAAATCTATGCGTCTTTGGCTTATTACTTGTCCCGATAACTTTGCCGCAGAATACGACGATATCGAAGAAATGTTTCGTCGCGGCTTGACTCGTTTGATTCTCGATAAGCGTGGGCGAGGAGACAGCCTCCATGCGACAGTTGACGATTACGAACGCTGGCTGTTGTCGCTCCCGATGGATTTACGCGATCGCATTTGGGTGCGCGGAACGCCCGATGTTGCAGAACAGCTCGATGTGCGAGGATGCGTATGTGAAGCAGAAAGTTTTATGGGTGATGTTCCTGAAAGCTGGAAACGTGTGAACTGTGTGGCTTTTTGCCGCAGTCCTGAACAGGTCGAAAAACTTCCCGATTGGGTGGCGGGTGCTCTTGTCGGTCCGATTATGCAACCGCAATCAGCGCTAGAAGCGGTTGAAACTTTTGGAACCTTGTTGAACATCAATGCGAAAAATCCTCTCGTTTTATGGGGAGGCGTTGATACGGATACGATTGAAGATTTCAAAAAAATGTCTCCGGCGGGTGTAGCTGTCCTCGGAGGCATTTGGAATTACGGTGATCCCGTTAATGCATTTATAAAGCTGAACAGAGCAGTCGCTGGGTGATGTGGTCGCGCTAAAGCGCTCTGAGGTATGAGCACGGCACGAGTGCCTTTGAGCGACTTTTATGCTTTAAACCTCATACCTCAAAGCACCCAAAGGGTGCGACCTCTAACCTCATACCTCAAACTATTTCACTACATACATGCCGTTGCGCGGCTTGCCTTTAAGTCTGTTGCCGAGCAAATCGAAATAGATGGGTTCGCGTTTTAGGCTCAAGTCTTTGCGGCTCTCGCGCTTTCCAGCGATGGATGTCAAACTGTCCGGATCTTTGTACGGATGGGCCGGATCATCCACCACGATTTTCAAATTTAGAACGCTCTTGCATCCCGTTTCATTTGTATATGTCACGGTGTAAATCCCGCTATTGGTGCCATCCAAGTTCTTGAGCGTGTTTTCGCGTGATGTCGATTTGAAATCTTTCGGACCTTTCCACGACCAAACTTTACCATCCCACGGGTGCGGGCCAAGCGTGAGCGTTGCGCCCTTGGCGACTTTCAAGTCCGTCGTCTCGCTCCAGTTGCCATCGCCAACTTTCACATAAGGGATAATCTTTGTGGCGCTGCATGGTCCAACGACTTTCTTGCCATCGCAGACACCGATGGAATCTGGAATGTCGATGACTTTCGGTTCAAAGTCCGGAGTGGGGAACACCTTCATGAGTGTTGCCGTTTCTGCTGCCGTAAGCGGGAGAATCGTTCCGTGGCGCGGCGTGAATGCACCGCTTGTCTTGGTATTCTGCACAAACTTGAATGTTTCGAGGTCGTTGCTGCTTGTGAACTGGTAATGTCCATTCACATAGCAGTCGTACATCAAGACCCAGGAATTCTGGTTGATGAGCTTGAAAACGCCAGCTCCTTCGACCGCTTCAGTCGTTTGCTGCAATGCTTTTGTCTGGCCAATCCAGGTTGGAGCTTTCGTTCCGTTTGCCGAAGTCAGCGTTTGTGATTTCACTTTGCAGATGCCGCCATCGCCTTCGTTCTTGTAGAAAGCGTGATAATATTTGTCTACAGGATTGTAAACGATGTCCATGTCGATGGTCGATTTGCCGCGGTCAAAGAAATGAATCGGGTCGCCTTCGAGGTCGGTAAAATCTTCGTTCGCGTAGTTGAAAAAGACCTTGTCATAAGAGATGGTGCCGTCGTTCGTCAACAGCGAGTAATACACGAGCGGGCGACCCTTGCTGCCGTCTTTGTTCACGTAGTTTTCGTCCCAGATGGTTTCTGGAGCCCAAACGCGGGTGACATTTGCAAAGTTTTTTCCTTTGTACTTGTCCGGAAAATGCACTGTGGCATGCTTCCAGTTGATGAGGTCGCGAGACTTCATCAGCACCATACCGCGGTTGCTAGCCCAGCCTTCGGCGCTTTTCATGTCGGTATTCACCATGTAGAACCAGCCATCTGGAGCACGCAGTACATGCGGGTCACGGAGTCCCTTCTTGATGCTGACCGTATCAGATGCTACGACTCGCTTGCCGTTATTCATCGCAGTAAAGTTGTAGCCGTCATTACTTATGGCGTAATAGATGTTTTCGTCGCTGTTGGATGGAAAATATGCAAAGAGATAGTTGGAGTAAGGCTCAAAGCCATGAATCGAAACCTTGTTTGCTACATCCTGTTTCTTTTGATTCAAGTCGTCGTGTACGGTTGCCGTGAGTGTGACTTCCTTGTTTTCACCTACAAATCTTCCGTTGATGTGCCCGTCATGCCCCAAAAACAGAGTGTCGCTGCTTACCCAGGTAACAGGGAATGTTTCTCCACCTAACTTTATTGTATCAGGGAGGGTAAGATCTGTATACAGGTCGTTGATAATGTTGCCGAGCCTCACGCTATCGACAGCACGCCAAAATGGAGCTATATCGACTACATCTTGAGCCTGCACTCCTAGCGCAAGCAGAATCACCAAGGGATAACTGTTCTTCATAAGGTCTCCTTACCAACGGCCTATTCAATTATAAGCTAATACCAACTCCGTTTCTATTGACTAGAAACTGAAATAAATATACTTTCAGCCGTGATAATAGTCACAAAAACAGGTGTTGGAACTCTTGAAAAATAATCCATAGAGAAAATAAGTCTATTTTATGCTCTATGGTGTATTAAAATGAGTTGTAATATTTGGTTTTATAAACGTATATTATGAATATGGAACGTGCTCGTTTGAAAATTTTAGTTGTTGATGATACCAAGACGAATATTGATGTTTTGGAAGGGATTCTGTCGAAAGATTATGACGTTTGTGTTGCTCTCAATGGTAAAAAGGCGATTGAATTGACGGAGAAGGTCCGACCGGACCTGATTTTGCTCGATGTGATGATGCCCGAAATGGATGGCTACGAAACCTTGAGGGTCATGCGTGAAAAGAATATCTTGCAAGGGATTCCCGTTATATTCTTAACCGCCAAGGCGGATAGCAAGAGCGAACAGATTGGGCTGGACCTCGGTGCAGTCGATTACATCACCAAGCCTTTCAACCCAGCGCTCGTGACTCTCCGCATCAAGAATCAACTCCAGCTTAAGCAGCAGCGCGACCAGTTGCAACGTCAGACCGACCATTTGCATGAACTCGTTGACGAAAAGACTGCCGACCTTCGAAAGACTTTGAAAGTGATGTTGCTGAGTCTTGGTTCATTGGCCGAATACCGCGATCCGGAGACGGGGGAGCACATCAAGCGTACTCAAATCATCGTGCAACGCATTGCCGAAGAACTTCACAAAAATCCAAAGTACGCAGATACGATTTCTCCAGAATATATTGAAAATCTTGCAACTGCAGCTCCTCTCCATGACATTGGCAAGGTTGGCATCCACGACCGCATTTTGCGCAAACCGGGATCCTTGACACAGGACGAACGCAAAGTCATGATGCAACATCCGCAGATGGGCTATGATGTTTTGCAAGAAGCCACCAAGGAACTTCACGACAACCCAATGGTGCGTATCGCCGCGGAAATGGCGCTAGGCCACCACGAATACTGGAACGGTGAAGGTTACCCAAACCACAAGAAAGAAAACGATATCCCCATTGGCGCACGCATTATGGCCGTCGCTGATGTCTACGATGCTCTTGTTTCGAAACGCCCGTACAAAGATCCGTATCCGCATAAGGTTGCCGTCGAAGAAATCGTCAAAGGCCGCGGAACCCAGTTTGATCCGGATGTCGTCGATGCGTTCCTAGCCCTTGCAGACCAGTTGCCCGAAATTTACGAACAGTTCAAAGACACTTCTTCTTCCGAGGAATGTAAGGGTTGACAGCGAGTCCGATTAATGATAAGAAACGCCACCTCGGTTGGCGTATTTCGCTTGTATATACGATACCGATGCTTGTTTTCACCATCGTTGTTGTTGTCGTATTTTCAAACTTTCTTAAATCGACTCTTATTTCTTCTTCTTACAGTTCATCAGAATCCAAATTCCAGGACAAGACTGTTCAGAATCTTGAATTGTTTTTCAATAGATTCGAAAAACAATTCAAGCCACTCCCGCAAATTTTACAGCATACAAAAGAATCTGAAATCAAGAAGGTGTTGAAGAAGCACCTGCAATCGTCGCCGTTCCATGTCGATGCTTATTATGGAAATCGCAATGGAAAGTTTATTTCAGCAATGGACTATAAGCTGGATGACGGGAAAAAAGAATTTCGCATAAACACATGGTACCTGGAAGCGTCCAGACGTAAGGGACTTGCCATTACAGGCCCGGAAATTAACAAAAATGCGAAAAAGCGGGTTCTCACGTATTCTTACCCGTTGTGGGAAAAAAATCACGCATTTAAAGGCGCGGTCGCTGTCGATGTCGATTTGCAGAAAGTGCGCCAGTTGATGGGCGAGTTTGCAAGGACTGAAGGCGGCATCACAATGCTCGTGAGTTCTGAAAACGATAGTCTATTTACATATTTCCCATACGAAACAAGCTTGCACTTCATTGTTGCTGATACTGTCACAAGGCTTTTACATCTTGTTCAAGATGATATCCATATTGATAGCTTATCGCAAGAAAACGTTACCCGTTTTGAAAAGACGAACATAGAAAACCGTAAATTGATTTTTATGGTAAAACCTTTAACGAATGCGCCATTCTATGTTGTTCATGTTATTGAGAAAAATAAAGTTGTCGCGAAAGTTCAAGAAAACCTGAATGCGATTATCGTTGTTGTATCCCTTATTGTCCTTGCGCTGATATTCCTCACTTGGCTAATTGTCCGATTCCTTTTTAAGCTCTTTATCCAGAAAGACTTGAACGAAAGTGTCAGTTCCAGTACCATGTTCGAGACGCTTTTGGGAAGTGACAACTTTAGACTTGTCCTTACGAATGACACGTTCGATATACTCCATGCCAGCGCTTACATTGCAGAATTTTTCAACAATGGTAATGATATTCGTGGCGAGATTCTTTGGAAATTCTTCCGTTCCGAGCCGTTTAAAAAGTTTGTCTATAAGGTTTCGAAGGGCGGCAAGATGCACGCCAGCGAAAGGCAAATTATCATTCCCGTTAGAAGCTGCACTGGCGAAGATGCTTGGTGGAAAGTCATTTTCCAGTTTCTTGTCGAAGATAATGGCTCGATTCGTTACCTCTTCCTCATTTCCGATGAAACGAGCGGAATTCAGAAAGATACGATTCTCGATACAATTATGCTTTCGGCTGGGAATTCGATACTTGTTATTTTCGACAAAAATCGAAATATCAAGTACATGTCCAAGCAATTGGCGGATTATCTTACCCTCGACTGGAAGGATGTCATTGGCCAACCGCTTGAAAATATGTCCAAGTGTGGAATGCCCGAAGAGGTCGTAAAGTCTTTGCAAAAGGCTTTCGCTGAGCAAGGTGTTTGGAAAGATACATTTATGCTCCAGACGTTCAATACGCATACGGACACGTGGTTCCGCGGCGAAGCTTGTACGCTCAAGGTGCAGGAGGCCGTTGTAGGCTACATGCTCTCGATGGTCGATATTTCGGAAGTTGTGGCTTCTCGCGAAATCGCTGAACATGCAACGCAAGCCAAGAGCGAATTCCTCGCAAATATGAGCCATGAAATCCGTACGCCGATGAACGCCATTATCGGCATGGCGCACTTGATTCAAGAAACGCAACTCGATGAACGCCAGCAGGGCTTTATTGAACGCATTAGCCATGCGGCGACATCGCTGCTTGGAATCATAAACAACATTCTTGATTTCTCGAAAATTGAAGCGAACAAACAGGACCTTGAAATTACGCAGCTCGTATTGCAAGACGTTATTGATGAAGTGGCGGCCCTTGCAGAAGTGCGCATTGCAGGCCGTCCGATTGAATTGATTATCGATGTAGACCCGGAAATTCCTGAAGTCTTGATGGGCGACCCGCTCCGACTTTCACAGATTTTCACGAACTTGATTAACAATGCGACCAAGTTTACGGAAAGCGGAAGCATAACGCTTAAAATAAAGCAAGAGCAAATTATCGGAAATAAAGCAAAACTTTCGTTCTGTGTCATCGATACGGGTATCGGCATGACGAACGAGCAGTTGCAGCATCTTTTTAACGCATTTACGCAGGCTGATGGTTCTATTACGCGCAAGTATGGCGGTACAGGGCTTGGACTCGTAATTTCGAAATCTCTTGTAGAACTCATGGGCGGAGAACTTCAGGTCGAAAGTGAATACGGAAACGGATCGAAGTTCTTCTTTACCCTTATGCTTGCGATTGCGCCTCAGGCATCTGTCCCGAAATGGAAATCGGTATCAACGTTTAAGGATAAGAATGTCTTGCTTGTTGACGATTGCGATAGGCTGTGTGATGTATTGAGGCATTATTTAACTAAGTTGCGTTGCGTTGTTGAAGTCGCCACCTCTGTAGATGAGGCTCTTGATTTAATCCAGGCCCATGAAGAAGCGGGTGAAACGCCGTATGACCTCTTTATTGTCGATTATCAAATGCCGCTTTTGAATGGTTTTGACTTTGTGCAAGGCTTACCGGCAAAGATGAAGAAGATTCCAAAAGTCTTAATGCACCCGATTCACTTTGACGAGAAAAACTACCATATCGCCACAGAAATTGGCTACAACAGTTGTGTTGCCAAACCGCTGCAGATTAGTTCTTTGCTGAGTTCGATGCAAGAGGCCTTTAAAGAAAATCTCACGTACCAAAAAGCCGCCAAAGCCGAAAAGAACAAGATATTCTTTAAAGAAGCCAAGATTCTCCTTGTCGAAGACAACGAGATGAACCAGGAGTTGACGGTATCGCTTTTGAACAGCGTTGGCCTTACTACGATGGTGGCGTCGAATGGTCAAATTGCGCTTGACTTGCTCAAGAAAAATGCATTTGATTTGGTGCTGATGGATATCCAGATGCCTGTGATGAACGGCCTTGATGCGACTAAAGCCATCCGTAATCGTTCCGATGAGTATTTCAAGACCGTGCCGATTATTGCCATGAGTGCAAGGGCTTTCCAAAAAGACAGGGAAGATTGCATCCACGCCGGCATGAATTCGTATATTGCGAAACCGATTGATCCGATGATGCTCTATAACGAGCTTTCTAAGTATTTGCATGTAGCCGATAAAATGCCGGTGACGACAGGTGTAATAGAACCTTCAACAACGACTTCAAATACGGACGACAGTATTGTTACGATGTTCCAAAAGGTCCGCAATTTTGATGCGGCTGCGGGGCTTTATCATGCAAATGACAATAAGAATTTGTACTTCAAGATTGTCCAGGGCTTTGTTCGTGATTACGGTGGTGAAGTGCAAAAGATGAAAAAGGCTTTTGAGAACGGCGACTTCGAAGAAGCTACGCGATTGGTGCACACGATTAAGGGGCTTTGCGGAACAATCGGATCGGATCATGTGCAAGCGCTTGGCGTGATGCTTGAAAATTCATTGCTTAAAAAAGAGCAAAATTATACAGAATTCCATGCATTTGAAACATCCTTGGAAGAACTCCTAGACGATTTAAAAATCGTTATGCAGAATATTCTCTCGGAACAATCAAATGCGGCTGTGGTTATCAAGCGTGTCGATCCTGAGGCCGCAAATAAACTCGTCAAAGCCATTGAAGAGCTCAAACCTGCTGTAGAATCGTGCTCTTTGACAACATGCAAGAGAATCCTTGAAACTCTGGATGAAATCATGTTCACGCAGGAGCAAGAATCGCTTTTGCAAAAGCTGCATAATCAAATTGACGATTACGACTTCACTGCTGCCGAAGAAACGCTTAAGCACCTTGAAGAAACTTTAAATTAGTTGGTGGTAGAGCCTAGAACTTTGATTGTCATCCTGGAGGGCGTGTAACGACCGATAGGATCTACAAAATCATTGCCGCGATAAACGCAATCACGATAATAGTCACGACAATAATGCCGAAAGGGTTTGCTGTTTTCTTTTTTGCGTATGGGCTGTTCGGATCGTCGCCGAACTCATTTTCTAAAATCTCGTCGTAGTCGGGTGATTCGAGGTCGGAATATTCCGCACCTTCTTTCCAGCCGGTGTTCTTGTCGCTCCCACAGTGGGGGCAGAATGTTGCGCCTTTTTCCAGTTCGGCGCCGCAATGAGGACAATTGGTCATGAGCGATGAGGTCGGCGCGGAGCGCCTTTGAGGTGTGGGACTTGAGCAAAGCGAAAGTCCAAAGACGATAAAAATGTAGTAAAAAGTAGTCTTGGAGTTTAACTGTTTTTTTATATTGCTTTATATGAAGCGTTTATGGTCTTTTGTTTTGATTTGTTCTGCTATGTTCTTATCGGCTTGCGTGCGGCCAAGCCATGCGATTCGCATTAACGAATCTTTGCCCAAAAACGCACCCGTTGAGAAAGAAACTGTCGTTACTTATGTCCAGCAGGGCTGCCCTAATTCTAATGGAGACTGCTCTCTTGAGGATAAGGAATTTAGAGGGCATGAAGAGGTTATTACTCAGGATGTTCGGCAAATAGAATTTTATAGATATAGCAGATTGACTTGTGATTATGCAAAAGTACCAGATTTCGTCCGTGAAGAAATATATTATGTCGTGTGGTACAAGGACGGTGTTCCATACCAGTCTATAAAAGCGTTTTGTGATGAGTCTTCTCAAGAATTCAAGGCGTTTCTTGTTTGTAATGGAGAAAATCAAACAAAAGAATTGCCTGTGCTAAAAAATTCAGGTGAATGGGTGATTGATATAAAATGAAAATTCTATTCCTATTAATACTTTTTCTACTAGCTTCTTGTGGAGGCTTGTTCAATTCAGAAATGGTTGATGATTCAGACAAGATTCCCCCGAGATATGTTATTGAACCCTTGTTTGTTGTCGTTGGAAATCTTCCTGAAGGGGTATCTCCAAAGGATATTCAAATTGTCGCTTACCAAACGAATCCCGTCCGGAAAATTGCTCCGTATAAAAAATCTTTTCGTTTTTCGAATGCGTTAGAACGCGATGAATCTGAAGTTTATTCGTATGAAATTTATATAGACGAGCATGTTCCTGCAAATGAAATTGTGTGGTACAATAAAGGTGTCGCGTACCAAACATTAAAGATTGAGTATGTGGTAAAAAATATGGAAATTGTTTCTTATAGAGCCTATTGGAATGGTGAACGGGAGTTGTGCTTGAATAACTATTTTAAAGTTCTTGATCCTCGCATTCATATTCACATGCCTGATAATCGCATGCTTGAAAGTGATTTGTTCACCGTGTTTAAAGACAATCCTAAATGTCGAGAAACGGAGAAATATAATAGTTTATGAATCGTTCATTATCCATTCTTTTGATTATTTTTGTTTTATTTTTGATGGCATGTTCTACAAAGCGTGCTGTAGTAGACGGTGGCTCGATACAGGCGTACATGCCAACACCCAATAAGGGTCTTGGATTTTTTATAGATAAAGATACCGTTGTAAATCGAGTTCAAATGGGAATTCGGACCTATGACAAAGAAACGATGCATTTGTCCGGTTTGTCGAATGAAGCTAATTTTCTGGATAGAAATTCTCCCCAAAACAACACCGCGGCAGATATTCGTTATAGGTTGATTCGGTTCCCGATTACGCTAACCGTAGAAAATTTCGAAAAAAGAAACTCATACTTGTTTAAATTTGGCGCTGGCTTGGATCCTTATCCTTATGTCGATGTTGCTTTTGCTCATTTGCAACGATATTTAGAACTCGGTATAGCTGTTAATGTTGGGGCCGCGTATGAAAGGGAATCTTTGAAAGGGAGTTGTATTACTATAGACCATACGCTAGTTGGGGATATGGATTATTTGCGTAGCTGTGAGTGGGATCATGAATGGAAAATCACGGGGGCATTGGAAGGTTATCTAAATGTTTTCCCATTGAAAAATCTTGCATTGACTTATTCGTTCACATATTTTTATCCCCAGTTGTTCGATAATGTGGATGGTTATTCGGTTTCGTTTGATTTCCCGCCGATTCTCATGAATTATCTAGGAGCCTCTTACTTATTTGCCGAACATTATCAAGTTTCTGCAGGCGCAATCTTGTATTTGGATTCTCGCCTAAAACAAAAGTTTTGGCATGCCGAAACATCTATTGGCTATCTGTTCTAGATAAAAAAAACACCCCGGAATAATCCGAGGTGATTTTAAAGCTTTTTGCTTAGTGGCGCTTTCGAGCCTAAAGATTAAAGCTTGTCGTTAGAACCAAGAACGTCAACGATCTTGTGTTCGTACATCTTCTGCATGTTTTCACGAGCCGGCTTGAGGTACTGGCGCGGGTCGAAGTGTTCCGGATGTTCGTCGAAATACTTACGGATAG